>WNGL01003068.1_pt1 | contig 20505 bp, 22 predicted proteins | sample 5400591 | NCBI WGS metagenome assembly WNGL01 (sample SAMN13153377, study PRJNA577476) | soil metagenome | isolation source: 80 cm soil or saprolite under Garry oak tree replicate 1 | place: USA:California | collected 2016-06-15 | reverse complement strand
AAACGAACAAAAAGACAACGTTTTTTTTCAATGACATACTGAAGCAGCCAAAACGAGGACCATAGCAGAAAAACATACAGAAAATATGCAAAAACTTCTGGCTATCCCGTTACACAATACCCATCTGCAGGTGGTTCAGAGCGTTCGGCTTTTTCCAATTCAATCCGATGCGCGTCGATCTTTGCCCGGATTTCCTGAATCTTTTGGATGAGATCCTTTTGCTCATTCCAACGTTTTTCAATCACTGAGGCTTCTTTTTTCAGCTTTTCCAATTGTTCATCCTGTTGTTTTTTCCGGGCTTTGGCAATATCTGTCTTTTCGCGACGAAGTGCTGCCAATTCGATCTCCAGTTGCATGATATGTCGTTTTAACTCATCCAGTTCTGCCGGCATACTTTCTGTTTCGATTTTTATCGCGGCCGCAGCCTCATCAATCAAGTCAATTGCTTTGTCAGGAAGAAACCGCTGGGGGATATACTGCGCGGATAATTTGGCAGCTGCGATCAATGCATTGTCAGTAATCCGAATCCCGTGATGCAACTCATATTTTTCTTTAATGCCGCGGAGAATCGAAATGGTATCCTCAATAGTTGGCTCATCAATAAGAACTTGCTGGAACCGGCGGGCGAGTGCTGGATCTTTTTCAATATATTTGCGATATTCAGTGACCGTTGTCGCGCCGATCATTCGGAGTGTTCCGCGGGCAAGTGCCGGCTTGAGGATATTGGCAGCATCGCTTGAGCCTTCTGCTGCTCCCCCGCCGACTAACGTATGAAGCTCGTCAATAAACATAATATATTTACTATCGGCTTCTTCAACGGCTTTGATGACACCTTTGAGCCGTTCTTCAAATTCACCGCGGAATTTAGCACCCGCCAGCAATAATGCAAAATCCAACACAATAACTTCCTTGTCACGAAGAGGTGTTGGAACGGCATTTTCGACGATCTTTTGGGCAAGTCCTTCAACAATTGCCGTCTTACCAACGCCAGGATCGCCGATAAGTACAGGATTATTTTTGGTACGACGGGATAGGATCTCCATTATTCGGCGGATTTCAACTTCACGGCCAATAACCGGATCGATCTTGCCGGCTTTGGCATTATCAGTTAGATTTATTGTAAACTTTTGTAATGCTTCTTGAGGTGAAACTGGTTTAAGAAAGTCTGGGACTTGATCGCCATTCATATCCCTATTGTAGGATTAGCAGATTATCTTGCCAAGTGCTAAAATGGCAGCGTGAGGTATCTTTTCTATCGGATCGGTGCAGTAAAAACGGTAAAAAATGAACTTAATACACTATTAATTTGTTTTTCAACATAGATGATTACTTTTCCCATACTCCCCTCCTCTCTGTTTTCTAGGATAGGTTATCAGTCATTGTCGGGCGTTGGGCTCTTGCGAGGGTCGCTCCGGAATGGCCATACGATAACCGCTCCCCTTTTCACGATACATCATAGACATCACAAATAGTATACGATGTTGAGCTAAGAAACAAGCAAAGAACGAGTAAGGATTGGGAAAGAAACAGAACGTATGCTATACTAACGTAACAAAGGCAAACGTTGTTAGGATTTGTTCAATGTTGTTGACAAGAAATGGCAACCTTGTTACACTAATATTTATTCAAGGGTTATGGGAAGTCTTCAGCTGCTACAAAGTAAACTCGATAAACTCATTAAAGAAGATCCTAGCGAACAAAAAAATATCGGAACCTTCACCGCTGTCCACAAAAATCCCTTTGTTTATCAATATCTATTCCACTATCTCAATAAAAATGTCGTTGATAGAAAAGGATACAAATCACTTAGTCATTTTGAAGATGTCATAGATAAATATTTTAAAAAAATATTTGAAAACAAACATGGCAGTACTGTAATTACTTCCGGTTCCACAGAAAGTATTCTTTTAGCATTTTATTATGCACGGGAAAGAGCTCGCGATGAAAAAAATATCACAAAACCAAATATTCTTATCCCAAAACATGCTCATTATAGTTTGAAGCGCTGTGCCCAAATGTTAAATATTGAGGTAAGAGAAATAAAGCTTAGTGATACGTATACGACAGATGTGGAAGATGTCAAAGAAAAAATAGATAGCAATACGATTCTTATCGCTGCCATTATGATTTCGACAGAACTTGGCGTTGTTGATAATATTGCGCAGCTTGACGAAATAGCAAAAAGATTTAACACCGGACTGCATATTGATGGCGCGATTGGAGGATTTATCATCCCATATCTTGATACAAATATCCCATATAAATTTTCGCAACTTGAAAGTCTCTTTTCAATGAATATCTCTTGTCATAAATTCGGCCTTTCTCTGTGCGGTGGCGGTGTTCTTCTTCTGCGAGATAAATCAATTACCCAAAAATATACCGGCAGTATCGAATATCTCAGCTCCGGTAATAAAAAAATGGCAGGATTGACGGTAACAGGTTCTTCTTTGGGCGTTTTTAGTTTGTATACCAATCTCATGCTGTATAAATTTCAAGGGTACAAAAAATTTGCCAAAAAATATATTAAAGTAAAAAATGATCTTAGTGATAGCTTACAGCATCTTGGCTATACCTGCTTTCCCGGATCTCCTTACTCACCGCAAATTTTTGTCTATGGCCCGGATATCGAAAAACTTTCTACTTATCTTGAAGAACAAGGATGGCTGCAACATGCCTATAAAGTAGCAGGCCTTGAAAAGAACGGCATTCGGATCGTAATTAAAAAAGACCAAGAACAAATGTTGCTTAATGAGTTCCTCAATGATGTACGGGATTATAATTTGTTATCAAACCAAAAACTTATCCTGAAAAATCAATATCCACGGGTTTCCTCACTGGCAGCACGTATCTCCTAAAGCGCCTGCGCTTTACTTCTTTTCTCTTTTATTTTATGCTGGAATAAGCCATGAAAATCGATATTTTTTCCGCTGCAATGATTAAAACATATTTATATGCAGGCGTTACGCTTCTTATCGCTGTGCTTGTTGATTATGCTCTCCGTTCGCTTATCCGAGTTCCCAAACATTTTAATAACAAACGGACCCGTACTATTGCTGCAGTAACCCGCAATATCATCACATCAATTGTTTATATATTTGCTATTTATATCATCCTTACCCTTTTTGGGATTAATCTTACTCCCCTTCTCGCCTCGGCGAGTGTTATTGGTATCATTATCGGAATAGGTGCCAGGTCAATTATTGAAGACTTCGCAAATGGTATTTTTTTACTCGCGTTAGATTCGATTGCAATTGGTGATTACATTAAAATTGGTGATGCCGAAGGGGTCATTGAGCTCATTGGTGCCAGAACATTGACAATTCGTACTATGGACGGTGCTGTCCATATTATTCCCAATAGTATGATAAAAGAGTTGATTAATTTCTCTCGGCATAAATTCAATATTTTCATTGACCTACCGGTAAAAGCAAACCAAGATATTGATAAAGTTACCAAAGCAGCAGAAAACGCAATGAAACAGTTACAAGAAGATCCTGAATATACTGATTCTTTGCTAACAGGTTCACAAGTGAATGGGATAGAATCCTTTGGCAATCCTGAAATTATGACATTTCGAATCACCATTACTACCTATCCTATTCACCGATGGGAAATCTCAAGGCGCTATCGCTTCCTCGTTAAAAAAGAATTTGAAAAACATAAAATACTATTTGCATAAGCTCCACGGGTTTCGCGGTTTTAGTGAATTATGGCAACCGATTTATTAAAAGAAAAAACGTATTGGCAGGAGTCGCCTGCTGACATTTTGCAAAAACTCCACACCGACATTTCCGGACTTTCCGAAGGAGAAGTCCTACAAAGGCAAAAACAATACGGACTTAATATCATTCGTCAAAGACATGTGAATTTTCTCACCATATTTTTTCGACAGTTTACAGGAAATCCTCTTATCATCATTCTTGCCATAGCAACATTTACTTCTTATCTGCTTGGACAACACATCAGCTCGTATTATATCTTCGCGATGATTATTGCCAGCGTCTTTTTGGGATTATGGAATGAATACAGTGCGGTAAGGACTGTGGATACACTTCTTAAAAAGATTTCTCCCACAGCTCTTGTTGAACGGCATGGTGAGAAACTTGAGATTCCTGTCACCCATCTTACTCTTGGAGATATTGTTCTTCTTTCACAGGGAAGCATTATTCCGGCAGATCTAAGGCTTATCGAAGCCAAAGATATAGAGGTAAACCAATCAGCCCTCACCGGTGAAGCCAAAACGGTTTTTAAAACGAGTAACGCACTGACTGATGAACCCAAAAGTGCAACCAATATTGACAATATCGGCTACATGGGAACAATTATCGAAAGCGGTTCAGGAAAAGGAGTTGTTATCCAAATCGGAAAAGACACGGAATTCGGGAAAATTGCCCAGACTACTTCCTTTGTCCGTCCCATCACCGAATTCCAAAAAGGCTTAATCACCTTTGGTGACCTTATTATTAAAGTCATTGTTATTATGACAGTTGTTATCTTTATAATGAATTGGTTTTTGGGACACGCTCTGATTGATTCACTTCTTTTTTCTCTTGCCATTGCGGTCGGATTAACGCCTGAATTGTTACCGGTTATTGTTACCGTCAGCCTTGCGCATGGAGCGGGCAAACTCGCAAAAAAACATATTGTAGTCAAACAACTAATCTCCATTGAAAACCTTGGCAACATGGATGTGTTATGCACAGACAAGACAGGTACAATCACCGAAGGGAAAATTGATGTTATTGATTGTTTTGATAATCATGAGAAAAAAAATGATGCCGTGCTCAATCTCGCGCTCTTATGCAACGCTGCTATTGTCCATCACAAAGTGCTCGGCAACGCAATTGACGTGTCGCTGTGGGAATACGCGCTGAAAAATAATATTCATCCGGAAAAAGGAACAAAAAAACTGGAAGAAGAAGCCTTTGATTACAATAGAAAAGCCATGTATACCGTGGTTGAACAAAAAGGTGAAGTAACCCTTATCGCAAAAGGCGCGCCGGACAATATTATCGCGCTTTGTAAAAATATTCCCGATAAAAAGAAACTGCATGAACGTTTGGTTACTCTTAATAACAGTGGCCTGCGAATGGTAGCTGTTGCGACCAAAAAAATAAAAAAGAAAACTGAGTACACATGGGAAGATGCTACGGACTTGGCATTTGAAGGCTATGTCACCTTTTTGGATATTCCAAAAAAGAGTGCGAAAGAAGCACTGGAGAAATTGCACAGTCTGAACGTGCAAACCAAAATTATTACCGGTGATAACGAAATCATCACACAACGGATCTGTCGGGAAGTTGGCATCACATTTAAAGAAATTCTGCTTGGAGCTGAAATTGACCGGCTTTCAGACGGCGCACTTCTTGCAAAAGTAAATGCAGTTGATATTTTTGCACGTGTTACCCCTGAACAAAAGCTTCGAATTATCCAAACCTTACAAAAACACGGACATACTGTTGGGTATATGGGAGATGGGATTAATGATTTGCCATCGCTCCACAGCGCCGATGTAGGTATTTCGGTCAATACAGCAGTTGATGTAGCAAAAGACGCTGCCGCAGTAGTGCTTCTTCGAAAAAGTCTTGATGTTATTGCCGATGGCATAATGGAAGGAAGAAAAACATTCAGCAATACGATTAAATATATTCTTATGGCAACGAGTTCAAATTTCGGCAATATGTTCTCAGCAGCAGGTGCTTCTTTTTTCCTCTCGTTTTTGCCGATGACACCGGTGCAGATATTGTTAACAAACGGATTATATGATGTCTCCCAACTCAGTATTCCTTCTGACAACGTCGACCCGGAATCTTTGGTAAAACCGAGACACTGGAACGTGGATTTTATTAAAAATTATATGATTTTCTTTGGACCGCTTTCTTCAATTTTTGACTTTGCAACCTTTAGCATCATGCTTTTTTTCTTTCACGCACGAGGCTCGCTATTCCAAACGGGGTGGTTTATTGAATCCATTGCGACAGAAATTCTCGTGGTTTTTGTTATCCGCACCGCAAGAACACCTTTCTTCCTCAGTAAACCAGGTAAATGGTTGGTCATCACCTGTCTTTCCTTAACGCTGATTGGTATTTTACTTCCTTTTACTACACTTGCGCCTCATCTGGGATTGGTCGTTCCACCACTTCGCTATTTTGGCATACTGGTCCTTCTCATCGGCGCCTACTTACTCCTAGTTGAGACGGTAAAAAATGTTTTTCTGAAGAGGTTCAATTTATAAATAACTGTAGAGCTTGACAACCACTCATCTTTTTTGCTGTACTATACTAACAGTAGATATGAGAAAGAAAACTGCTCCCAAAAAAACTGTAGCAAGAAAAACAGTCAAGCGTACAATTCCCCGATCAAAAGAGCACAGTCACACTTTATTTTTCCGAAGAATTGTTATCATCAGCGCTTGCCTCATCCTTGTTGCGGGTATTGGTGCAACCTTCAATAGAGGAGCTGCGAGCCAGGCAGTTGCAGGAGCAAGCATCACTCGAGGCCTCTTTGTGCAAACGACAGTTACCATTCCAACGGTTACCAATGCTACTTCGTATAACATCTACTACAAACAATTCGGCGAACAAAAATTTACCAATGCCGTTCGTAATATTCCTCCCAGTGTCCACGGCTATACTATTTCTTATTTAAAAAAAGGTGTTGCTTATCAATACCGTATTGCAGCTATACTCAATGGAAAAGAGGTTTCTTTCACACCTGTTAAAACCCTCACCAATCTTCACTCGATGTAGCTGATTGCTCTTTCCTGTATAATAAAAGTATGATTGATTCTAAAAAATTTGAAACTGCAACACTTGCCAACGGCTGCTTCTGGTGTACAGAAGCTATTTTCAAACGGATAAAAGGCGTTGAATCAGTTGTTTCAGGATATTCAGGTGGTGATGTTGAAAACCCAACATACGAAGAAGTTTCAAGTGAACGCACAGGACACGCAGAATCTCTCCAAGTAACATATGATCCTTCAATAATTTCTTACCAAGCATTACTTGATGTTTTTTGGGCAACACACGACCCGACAACTCTCAATCGTCAAGGCAACGATGTCGGGACTCAATATCGATCCGAAATCTTTTATCACAACGACGAACAAAAGAAGATTGCTGAAGAATCAAAAGCCAAACTAGATACTTCAGGGAAATATCCTGATCCAATTGTGACAAAAATTTCTGCTTATAAAAAATTTTATCCTGCTGAAAAGTATCACAAAGATTATTATGACTCACATCGTTCTGCTCCTTATTGCAGAGTCATCATTGATCCAAAAATCAGAAAATTGATGGAGAACTTTAAGGACGAGATGAAGGAAGAATATAAATAATTATCCATGAAGAAGTTTTTCTTTTTCCATGTCAGTTGGCTCATGACTTTCCTCTTGCGCCTCCACAATTAATTCCTTCAAATTCGTTGGAATCGGATTTTTCTTGAGTAACTTCGCCATGTAGGCTGTATTGTGAACTAAAAAGCGCAGTGTTTTATTTGTATAGAGATGATGTTTGCCATCTGCTTCGATATAACTTGGTCCCGGCCCAGCCGATCCAACCCAATACGTATCCACATTGGGCGGAACGACACAGCCAAGATGGGATAAATTAAACAGCGTATTCGCGGCAACATCATGCGCCCCATCTTCATTGCCGGTGACTATACAGCCGGCGACTTTATTATAGAGAGGAAACTGCCCAGTCTTTTTATCACCTTCTGCATACGTTCCATCCAGTCGTTCAATGACCAATTGAGCAACCGAAGACCGGACGCCAAACCAAATAGGTGCGGCGATAATAATAATGTCTGCTGCGATTAACTTCTTGAGAATCTTTGGCCACTCATCCCCTGTTCCTTCATTTGATGAGATGCCAAAGGGGATATGATAATCAACAATGCGAATAACTTCTGAAACAACATCCAACTTTTTATATTCAGTAACTACTTTTTCAATAAGCGCTTGCGTATTGGAGACAACGGGAGATTTTTTGAGAGTACAATTGAGGATAACTGCTTTTAATTTCATAACGCCAGTATAGCACAATAGTAAGTCATACTGCCAAAGTAATAGTATTATTTTGGCAAACAATAAATCCTTCGCGCATTAACTCATTCAACAATTTGTCTAACCATTCTTTTTCGCTTTCTTTGAAATCTTTTTTAACGAGCAAACCAATATCCTTTACTTCAATTTTTTTCTTCTGCAAAAGTTGTTTGAGTATTTGTCCGCGATAATACCGATGCGAGCCGACAAATGTTGATTGCAAGGGATGCGGTATTTTTTCTTTTTTCAATACGGCGGCGGCATAGTCCATCAGCGCCTGGTTCCACTCATATGCCTTCCCATGAGGTAGTAAGCTTTCTGCAATCTGCGGAATATCTTTTTCAGGAACAGAAAACTGTGTCAATATCACCTTTCGCACATTGGTATCAACAACGGCAATTTGCTGATTAAAGGCAAAACAGAGCACCGCACGCGCAGTGTACTGTCCGATTCCCGGCAATGAGAGCAACTCCTTTTCATTTTGAGAAAAAGTGCCGTTATATTTTTCAACAATAATTTCAGCTGTTCTTTTAAGATGCAATGCCCGTCTGTTATACCCGAGTCCGCTCCAATAATGCAAAACCTCCGAAACTTTGGCTTTTGCCAAATCCTGAATCGTTGGAAATTCTTCAATCCATGCTTCGTATTTTGGAATTACCCGGGACAGTTGCGTTTGCTGCGACATCACTTCAGAAATAAGAATTCGATACGGATCTCGTGTCTTTCGCCAAGGTAACTCACGCTGATTTTCATGATACCAATCAAGAATCTTTTCTTGGAAATCAGCTATCTTTTTTCGAGAAATCATCTCACCTATTCTAACAAAATAGTGCTGAAACTTTAATACAAAATCATTATCATTCTATGCTAGACTGGGAGAATGACAATTAAACTTTTGCAGCTTAATATCAATGGCGATAACTACTGGGACAAACTGGTTTCTTTTTTGACCTCACATGACTTCGATGTACTCCATTTGCAAGAATTGACAGGAAAAGATACCCGCAGTGGGAATATTAATTCAAATCGTGATGTCTTTGCAGCTTTGCAAAAAATGCTCGGTGACGAGTATGAAGGAGAACTCACCATAACACAACGCTATACTTCAAGCACTTTTGCTTACATGGGCAATGGGACTTTTTATAAAAAAGCCTTTTCCCTCCTTGAAAAAAAAGAAATCATACTTTCAACGTACGGGGAGCCTTTCCCTTCTGATGCCATATCTTACGAAGGTATTGGAAGAAAAATTCTGCATCTTACCATTGAAATTGAAAAGAAGCGCGTTTCCTTTCTCAATACCCATTTTGCTTGGGCAAAAACACCCACGGAAGAACCGCATCAAACAAAACAAGGAGAAATACTGGTAAATTATCTACAAACTGTCCCGCACCCCGTTGTCCTCTCAGGAGATTTCAATCTTGATCCCGGGCAACCTTTAATTAAAAAAATAAACCACCTTGCCCGCAATTTAACTGAAGAAAACCACGTTACCAATACGCTGAATCCACGAACTCATCGTGCCAAAGAACTTTTTCCTAAAGGAGTCGCAGTTGATTATATTTTTACGAGTAGAGATGTTGCAGTCAAAAACTTTAGTATTGTGGAAGATGATATTTCTGACCATTTCGGTCTGAGTGTGGAAATAGAAATTTAGAAAAGCCCCATTTTCTCTCTTACTTGTTTTACTGTTTCTGCCGCAAGTGCGCTTGCTTTTTCGTTTCCTTCTTGAATAATCCTGTCAACTTCTTGGGGTTTGCTTTCCAACTCTCTTCTCTTTTCCTGAATTGGTTTTAATTCATCATAGATTGCACCAGCAAGTTCTTTTTTCAAATCGCCATAACGAATGCCTTCCTTTTGATAAAACATTTCATACTCTTTGCGCTTCTCTTCCCCCTGGAATAATTGTACAAAAGTCAGCAATGAAGAGACTCCAGCTGACATAGTAGAAAGATTTCCTTTTCCGGAATCTGTCGGAGCTTTTGCCAATTTCGCTTTAATTGTTTCCAAATCATCAATCAAATTGATATAACTTCCCTCAACAGTCTTGCTCATTTTCCCCTCCCCGGTAAGTGACGGAACATACTCACCTTTTGTTTTAAACGTTTGTGGTTCCGGAAAATCTGTTCCATAATCCTGATTCATGCGGCGTGCTATTTCTCGGGCAACTTCCAAATGCGGCTCCTGATCAATGCCCACTGGCACAGCCGATGCCTTATATGCCAGAATATCAGCAGTCATAAGGATAGGATAATTCAGAAGTGCCATTGTCGAGTGCTGGGGATACTGTTTGACTTTGTCTTTAAATGTCGGCAAATGCTGCATCTTAGCAATCGTCACAACGCTCGAGAGATAAAAAGCAAGTTCTGCATGATGAGGATTTGCCGACTGTTGGAACAAGATACTTTTCTGCGGATCAAGTCCTGCTGCAAGATAATCGATAATTACTTCCCTTCTGCTTTGGCGTAATTCTTCAACTTTATAAGGAGTTGTAATAGCATGTAAATCAGCAACCATATAAAGGGTTTCATATTCCGGATCATCCTGCAACGCAAGCATTCCCTTAATTGCACCTAAATAATTGCCGAGATGAAGTCGGCCTGTCGCACGTATTCCTGATAAAACTCTTTTTTTCATCCTGTTGTATTGTAAGCCATCCATGCTACTTATTCAATGGATAAGTCGCTGATAAATTGTTTTATTGCATGTATTCTACTCGCTTTATTTGTGTTATTAATCACATCAATAAGAGCGCTCCCAACAATTGCAATATCTGCAATTCCTTGTAAAGCTGCAATATGCTCTCGTTGTGAAATACCAAAACCAACCGCTACCGGAATAGAAAAAATCTCTTTCACTTTTTTGAGATATGCTCCTAACTGGGGATCAAGTTCTTTTTGTGCACCTGTCGTTCCTTGTCGTGCAGCACAATAAAGAAAGCCATTTGCATGAGCGACATTTTTTTTGAGTCGCGTTTCTGTTGATACTGGTGAGATATTGATAATTGTCTGCAGGTTAAATTTTTTTGCTATGGAATAGAAATGCTCATATTGTTCTTCATCAATCGGCATATCAGGAACAATCAGCCCGCTCGCACCTGCTTCTTTTGCATCACCGCAGAACTTCTCAACACCATATTTGAAAACCGTATTGTAATACGCCATAAAAAGTAAGGGAATTGAAACCTGGGTTGAAAGTTTTTTCATGATAACAAATGCATCTTTCACTGTTGTTCCGTTTTCAAGAGATTCTTCACACGCGCGCATAATTGTCGGTCCATCAGCCAAAGGATCGGAAAAAGGAATCTGGAGTTCTACAAAATCAACACCACATTCTGCCATTGCCTTAACAAATGAAATTGTTTCATCCAAACTCGGATATCCCACAATCACATGAGTCATTAGTCCAATTTTTTTATTTTTCTTTATTTTTACCACTTGTTGTTCAATCTTATTCATACCCCTTCTCGACCTCGCTTTTCATAAATTCATAAAACTTTTTATCTTTAAATGCTTTGGTAAGAATAAACAAATCCTTATCCCCTCTTCCTGAAACATTCACCACAATTATTTTATTCTTTGGTAACGTCGGTGCAAATTTTATTGCATACGCAATCGCGTGTGCCGACTCCAATGCGGGGATAATTCCTTCACTTGTTGCCAAGCGTTTTACTGCTGATAAAACTTCTGTATCCGTAGCACTAACATACGCTACTCTGCCGATATCATGCAAGTAACTTAACTCAGGCCCAATACCCGGATAATCAAGCCCGGCAGAAATACTATGCGTTTTCTGTAACTGTCCGTCTTTATCTTGCAAAAAATATGATTTGTATCCTTCGACGACTCCAACCGAACCGCTAGGAAATCGGACAGCATGCTCACCAATTTTTCCCCCTTTCCCTCCGGCTTCAACACCAATAAGATTGACTTTGGAATCTTTCAAAAATTCTGTAAACGCACCCATTGCATTACTACCGCCGCCAACACACGCAATAACAAAATCAGGAAGTTTGCCAACATGTCCCCGTAATTGTTTCTTTACTTCCCGTCCGACAATTGATTGGAAATCACGATTCATTGTAGGAAACGGATGCGGCCCGACAACTGAACCCAAAACGTAATGCGTATCTTGTACATTTTCTATCCAGTCCTTAATCGCAGCGTTAACTGCGTCTTTTAACGTCTGACTGCCAAAAGTTACCGGAACGACAGTTGCTCCCAATTGCTCCATGAGAAATACATTTGGCCGCTGTCTTTGGACATCAACTGCTCCCATATACACAGTGCAAGAAAATCCCAATTTTGCAGCAACCGTTGCTGTTGCAACACCGTGTTGGCCGGCACCCGTTTCTGCAATCAATCTTTTTTTCTTCAATCGTTTTGCAACTAATCCTTGCCCGATACAATGCGTAATTTTATGTGCGCCAGTGTGATTGAGTCCTTCATTTTTAAGATAAATTTTTGCCCCACCCAGCTGTCTTGTCAAATTTTCAGCAAACACAAGCGGTGTCGGTCTGCCGGAAAAATTCTTTAATAAATTATGGAATTCTTTATGGAACTCTTTGTCTTTTTTAGCGGCTTCATATTCTTTTTCCAAGTCTTCAAGTGCCGGCATTAACATCTCTGGCACATATCTTCCTCCATATTTCCCAAAATGACTTTTCATAAATTTACTCCTTTTGCATTCTTAACAAATCGCTTCATTTTTTCATAATCAAATTTCCCTTTTGTTTTGACACCGCTTATAACGTCAACAGCAAATGGTTTAACTTCTCTTACGACATCAGCAACATTTTCAGGCGTCAATCCTCCTGCAAAAAATAATGGATAAGCATTTGCAATCAAGGCAGCATTTGAAAGAGATAAAGGTTCCCCTTCACCTGGATTTTGTCGATCAATAAGATAATGAGTAACATCGTATTGTGCGAGTTGTTGTACCGTATCTGCAACAGCAAAATCCGAAACTAGCCCAAATGATTTAATAACCGGTCGAGCGACTTTCTCACAAAATTGTTGATCTTCTTGACCATGTAATTGAACTAAATCAAAATTCATTTGTGCGCAGATGGTCTGCACTTCTTCTAATGAATTATTTTTAAACACACCGACAATTGCAATTTTTCTTCTCACCTTATCAAGGGTACTCTTTGCAGTCTTAACATCTATAGCTCTTTTCGAATCTTTAACAAAAATAAATCCAAGCATATCAGCGTCTGCTGCAATCGCAGCCGTTGCATCTTCATATGTTTGTATCCCACATATTTTTACTTTCACTTTCATATTTTTAAGCTATTCATTAATTTATCAATATCATTTGTTTGCATTAAACTCGTCCCTGCCAGAACGCCATTTGCACCAGCTTTTTTATATTGCTGTACTTCTCTGGATGAATGAATCCCTGAAAAACCAAGTTTGATAAAATGATCAGGAATCTTTTTGATAAGCGAACACGCAGACGAAATATCAATGGTAAATGTTTCTAAATCTCTTGCATTAACTGCGATAATTTTTGTTTCTGTCTCAATCGCTTTTTGCAAATCTTCTTCATTATTAATTTCGACAACCGGCTCTATGCCTTCCTCCAGACAAATATTTACAAATTTTTTAAGCGTTTCTCCGTCAATTAAACGAGTAATTAATAATAACGCATCCGAACCAATTTCTTTTGCCTCATAAATTTGCCGCGAATCAATTACAAAATCTTTTTGTAAAACAGGAAGTGTTACTGCTTCTTTTACTTTCGTTACAAACGATGGACTCCCCTTAAAAAAACGCTTTTCAGTAATTAGTGAAACAGCATCCGCGCCTGATTGTTCATACTGTTTTGCTTGTTGCAGCAGTGCTTTTGGTGAACCAAGAGTTGGATTTGTAGGTGAGGCGAATTTTATTTCAGCAATCAAACTTATTGTGTCTTTTTTTTCAATAAACACTCTTCGAAACCTCAGAGTATCCGAATCTTTAAAAACAGGATTACTAAATTTTCCGCTAACTTGAGCTTTAAGAGACAAGTCTAATCGTTTCAATTCAATTATTTTTTCAAGAAAATTTTTATTTTGCATAGTTCTGTGTCTCCTGTATAAAATTATGTAAAACTCGTGATGCTGCGCCACTATCAATTGCTGTTTGAGCCAGTACGATTCCCTGCTCAATACTTTTTACCCTGTCAGCAGCATATAACGCATACGCGCTATTTAAAATAACAATATCGCGCTTTGCATCTCTTTTCCCGGAAAGAATTTTTTTTATACTATCTGCATTTTCAGAGATACTTCCTCCCCGAATTTCTGCAAAAGTTGCTTTTTTAAAACCAAGCGTTTGGGGATTCACCTGTCTTGTTAGAACAGTTGTTCCTACAATCTCAAATATTTTTGTATTATCATTGAGCGCAATTTCATCCATCCCGTTATCGCTCGAAACAATTAGTACATGCACATAGCCAAGCTGTGAGGCAACCTGTGCTAATTTCTCAGCAAGTGTCACAGTCGGCACACCAATCAGCTGTCTTTTTACCTGTGCAGGATTGAGAAAAGGACCCAAGAAATTAAAAACTGTTCTTGTACTAAGCGCTTTCCTGATTGGAGCAATTTGTTTCATTGCAGGATGATATAACGGAGCAAAAAGAAATACGATACCTGTTTTTTTCAAAACCTTCGTTGCTTGTTCGGGTGTCAGCATAATATTAACGCCTAATTCAGAGAGAACATCAGCACTACCGCAAAGACTGCTTGCCGCCTTATTTCCATGCTTTACAACGGAAATGCCTGCGCCGGCGACTACAAATGCCACTGCAGTTGATATATTAAAAGTTCCTTTTTTATCTCCGCCTGTTCCGCAGGTATCAATTGCCTCAGAAATTGCCGGGAATGCAATCATTTGCTTTCTCATGCCTTGTATCAACCCACTGATTTCCTCAATTGTTTCTCCTTTCATCCGAAGACCGATAAGTAACCCTGCTATTTGTGATTCATTTAACTCGCTATTGATACAACTGGTGAGAAGAAACTGTATCTCAGTTGCTGACAAGTCTTTTTTTTCAAATATTTTTTCAAGTAAATTTATATTATTCATGTTTGTAATAAAAAATTTTCAAGCATTTGCTTCCCTGCCTCCGTCGCAAATGACTCGGGATGAAACTGAATTCCTTCAATAGGATAGCTCTTATGACGAAGCCCCATGATTTCGTTGGTATCGGTAACTTTTGCGGTTATAAGAAGATTATCCGGCAACGTATCACGATCAACGATCAAAGAATGGTAGCGCATCACCGTAAGATTTTGTGGAAGAGAGACAAAAACGCCGTTTCCGTCATGAGTAATATCGCTTGTTTTTCCATGCATTGGTTTTTTTGCCCGCACGACCTGCCCTCCGAAAACCGATGCCATACCTTGCATACCCAAACAGACACCAAGTGTCGGCGTCTTTTCCCCAATTGTTTTTATTACTTCAGCACAGACACCGAAATACTTTGGATCACCTGGATCCCCCGGCCCGGGAGAAATAATAATTCTGTTAAATTTTTTTTTCTTAATTTCAGCAAGCGTTATCGCATCATTACGAAACACCTCCAAAACAAACATACTATTTTTTTGTGACAATAGTTCACCAACATACTGGTAAAGATTAAACGTAAACGAATCGTAATTATCAATAATAAGCACTTTCATAGTTCCAAAACTTTTTTCATCGCTGCTAGCTTGTCCTGAATTTCCTGATATTCTTTTTCAGCTACCGAATCTGCAACTATACCGCCACTTGTCTGGGCATATCCATAATTACCCGAGACAAAAAATGATCGAAGCGCCAGTGCAAAGGTGCTATCACCATTGAAACCGAAGTGTCCCACGCCTCCACCATACGGTCCACGAGCATCTGGTTCATTAGCATCTATAATTTTTACTGTTTCGACTCTGGGAGTTCCACACACTGTTGGCATAGGGAAATTACTCGCAAGTCCTGAAAACATATCCTCTTCCGGACGAATCAATCCTACTACATCACTTGAAATATGTTGCACGTGACTAAATCGTTTTACTGTCATCAAATTTCGCACTTTCACTGTTCCAAATTGTGCAATCTTACCAATATCGTTTCGATGCATATCAACAATCATTGTATGTTCGGCACGTTCTTTAGGATCATTGAGGAGTTTTCGCGCCAATTGTTGGTCTTCTTTAACCGTGCTTCCTCTTCGTGTTGTCCCGGCAAGTGGATTACTTGTCATCTCACCATCCCGAAGAGAAAATAACAATTCAGGACTGGCACCGATTATTTTATTATTGTCAAACTTCAAATAATACATAAATGGCGATGGATTGATGTCACGTAATTGCTCATAAAGAGCCAAAGGATTTCCACTTACTGTATATTCAGATTTAAAACCCACCTCACATTGAAAAGTATTTCCGGATAAAATTTGCTCTTTTACTCGTGCTACAACTTGTGCATGCTCTCCCTTGGTTAAAGTATCTCGAACAAATTTCGCTATAAATTTCTGAGATTTTAGTTTTTTTTGCAGTAGCGTGCCAATGATATGACTTCTATCTTTTTTATAATAAAAATAAAATATCTCACTGGTTACCTTGTCATAAATGACTCCGTCAGTAAAGACACCGAACATAAACTGATCAAATTTGTCATGAGTTTTTACATTAAGTGACGGTTCGAAATAATTAACAGCATCATAATTGAGGAATCCGATAAGCCCTCCTGCATACTCACGAGTAATTGTTTGTCTTGGCATCATCTGTCGCAATGAGTCATAGGGATTAGCAACAACAAACTTCTTATCATTTATTTTCAATAGTTTTCCCTGTGCTGAAATAATTTTTTCCGGGGCAAAACCTATGATCGAATAACGGGAAAATTTACCTTCTTCACCCAACGATTCAAACAAAAAGCACGTATCGAATTCTTGATCTATCTTTTGAAACAGACTAAAGATATCGATATCTTCTGCAATTTTTATATAAACGGGTTTTTGCCCTATGATTATTTTTGGTAACACTTTCATATAATTACTAAAAAACCTCTCATATTGAGAGGTTCATTGAAATATTTATTTGGAATAAACACAACAATCAGCCTCTCACCGGAGAAAGATTGCGCCACCAAGAAGTTTTCTGGATATATCCTCTTTGCATTTCCTGCGAACCGCGAGTAACAGTTGCCACCCCTACACCCACTTTATATGCTATTTCATGTTGTGGAACACCTTTTTTTAATTGTTTAAAAATTTCTAATCGCTTTGGCAATTCTTCTAATTCTTTTTGTGTCAAAAGCCCCCGCAACAAAGCTTCCATCTCCTTTTTGTTCTTTACTCGGAGAAACGAACCAATTAATTCATTTGGCAAACGATCATTCATAAATACTAGTATACTAGTACGACTTACTAATTGCAAGGGGCATTCTTTTCGTACAACGAAGGGAAATATTATTTGCTGTATAATACTTATATGGACAGCTGTAATAATTTACCTCTACCTTTACTTGATAGGTGGAACAAGCTCTATACAACAGCCGAATTGGAAGAATTAATAAACACTCTCTCAACGAAGCCACTTCCATCATTTCGGACAAACACGTTAAAAACTTCATCGGATACTTTAGTAAAAATACTGCAAAATCAAGATTTTGAAATTGAAAAAGTAAACTGGTACGCTGATGCATTTATGCTTAAAAACAAATCCGTTCGAGAATTGACGGAAACTGACGCATATAAAAAAGGACTAGTATATATTCAAAATCTCTCAAGTATGATTCCATCCCTTGTTCTTGATCCACAACCTGATGAAAAAATTTTTGATATTGCCGCTGCTCCCGGAAGCAAAGCAACTCACATTGCGGCACTCATGAAAAACACAGGCGAAATGACTGCAAATGACTTGAGCTTTAAACGACTTTTTAAACTCAAAGAAAATCTCATGCATATGGGAGTGACAAACGCTAAGGTGATTAACCTTCCCGGTGAATCGTTCTGGAAAAAGCTCCCTGAGTACTTTGATCGGACACTGGTTGATGTCCCTTGTTCTATGGAAGGACGCATCCGTTGTGATGATCCAAAAACCTATCGAGACTGGTCAACAAAAAAAATAAAACAGCTGTCAAAATTACAAAAATATTTACTTCGTTCTGCAGTTGCGTCTACGCGAGTCGGAGGAATAATTGTCTATTCCACCTGCACACTCGCACCGGAAGAAAATGAAGAAGTAATTGAATGGGTTATTAATAAAACACCCAAAGCATTAGCAGTTGAGAGAATTTCATTGCCAAAGGTATCTTTTCAAAACGGTCTGAGTGCTTGGAAGAATAAACAATTTAGCTATACGCAAAACACAGCTCGCATTTTCCCCAATCAAACAATGGAGGGTTTCTTTATCGCCAAACTCAAGAAAATCGCATCAACCTTACCATAGTAGCTCTTACACTTTTTCTTGCGAGTTCTTTCAACATACGTTAGAATGTTAAGGATGAAAAAAATAATTATCTTTGTTATTGTCATCGGATCGTTCGCTGTTGGATATCTTAACAAAACAGCAATTGCCGCAGAAGCATATCAAATTTTTTATCAATCCCCTTGTGCAACACCCAAAACATTTCGGATTGGTAGTGTCGATTCACGCTTTGGTATCAACAAAGATACCTTAGTAAAAGACGCCGAAGAGGCCGGTGGTGTCTGGAAAAATGATCAAGGAGTCGTCTTGATGCAATACGATCCTAACTCTGCCATGCCAATCAATATGGTTTACGACCAACGGCAGTATCTTAATTCCCAGATCAATACATTGAATGATCAGGTAGCCCAACAAAAAAATTCTCTCAAGCCTGAAATCTCGGATTATCAGCAAAAAGTCACTGCTTTCAAAAAACAAAGTGATGATTTAAATGCACAAGTACAGTATTGGAATAACAAAGGTGGTGCTCCACAAGACGTCTATAATGGCCTCGTTACCAAACAACAAGCCCTGCAACAACAAGCAACCCTGCTCCAACAAATGGCAGATCAGCTCAACCAATCAACCGACCAATATAATGCACAAATTCAACAGCTCAATCAAAAAGTCGATAATTATAACAATGTGTTGGTGTACAAACCCGAAGAAGGACTCTATAGTAGAGATGGAACGGATGAAAAAATTGATATTTATTTTAACAATTCCCAACAAGAACTTATCCATACGCTTGCTCATGAAATGGGACACGCGATTGGCCTTGGCCATAACAGTAATCCGCAATCGATTATGTATCCGCAGACAAATTTAGCAATAGCACCATCAGGTGATGATGAGAGTGCTCTTACTCAAGTTTGTGAAAAAAGAAGTATTTTTGAAATTGCCGCAACACGTACCATTCTATTACTCAGCTCCCTTCATCAAAAATTGGCAAATCTCCTTTCGCAGAATCAATAACAAGCTTCTCTTACCTAATTCTTATGATTTTATCATGCATTGTTCACATTATAATCATATGCTACATAAGGTATCTCGCACTAGAACTCCTATTATACTCAATACTCACAAATTCTTACTTAACGCTCACGCATCACCAATAAAGAAAGGGGGAATCTGTATGCAAAACGGTATGATTACCAGAGGAAACTGGAATATTTTTCTGACGCTAAAAGATGAACATCTGCTTCTCGTAAAACGACAACATCCTTTTGTTGTACTAACCCCTATTATCGTAATTGCTTGTCTCACCATATTTTTCATTTCAAGTGCCTTTGTTCTCTTCCAGGACATTTTCTCCTCCCCTTCTCTTTTCTTTATCACCACACTTCTTTTGATAAGTATTGCAATTAGCTTGAGCACCAAAACTATCGTTGACTGGTACTTTCATATGTATATATTGACCAATCGGAAAATCCTTGAGCTGCAGTATACGCCGCTTACTTCTTATATCGTTAATGATGTCATGCTTGATCGGGTCAACTGTACAGAAGTTGATTTGATGAGCAATGGATTCTTTAATGAGATAATTGATCAGAATACAATATGGTTTAAACAGCATGACGCCAATAGCACCAGTTATTTATAAAAAAAATAAATGTATGCTACCTTTTATTACCATAAATAATCTTAAAGTGATAATCTTGATCTGCTATTTATTTGCAGTCATTATTGTCATTGGTCTCAGTTGGCTTTACCTGAGCAGAACAAGCCGGGCAACAAAAGCTATTGGAGTACATGCACCTGATTACCTCAAAATTATGGTGCGGGTCAGTATCGCCAATGCCATCGTCACTGCCTTCCTTATTTTCTTTTTCCTCCTGACAAATATCTATTAGCCACATGCTCCAAGTACTAATTAACTGATAATTCAAGTTGACTCCTGACTTGTCCAAATTAGTACTGCAGAGTTTTAACTAATTGTTGTAATTCTTCAGTCACTTCAGAACGCAAAATGATTTCTTGGTTAGTCAACAGGTTTTTAAGACGTGCATCAGTAACACTTTTTAAAAGCTTA
>WNGL01002946.1_pt1 | contig 20505 bp, 18 predicted proteins | sample 5400591 | NCBI WGS metagenome assembly WNGL01 (sample SAMN13153377, study PRJNA577476) | soil metagenome | isolation source: 80 cm soil or saprolite under Garry oak tree replicate 1 | place: USA:California | collected 2016-06-15 | reverse complement strand
TCGAGCTCTACGGCACCGAAGGCGCTCGTCCCATTCAAGTGGCTCTTCGGGTTCACGATCTCCGCGGGCGCCGATCTCCCGGTCGTGATCGCACGAGAGCTCGGCTACTACAAGCAGCAGGGTCTGGACTTCAGCTGGGACTTCACGACGGACTCCACAGGCATCCGGCTCATCGGCACAGGTCAGTACCAGGCCGGGAGCGTGAGCGACGCGGCGGCGCCGGTGAACTTCATCAACCAGGGCGTCCCGCTCCGGATCATCGACCTCATGACGCAGCGCGGCGCGCGCGCTCTCGCCGTGAAGAAGGGGTCGGGGATCACCCGACCGAAGGACTTCGAGGGCAAGAAGGTCGGGATCAAGACCACGCCCTGGACCGAATACCTCGTGATGCTCGCGACCGACAAGGTCGACCGCACGAAGATCACGGAGGTGCCGGTCGGATTCAGCTCGGTCGAGCTCAAGGACGGCATCGTCGATGTGCTGCCGGTCTTCACCGGCAACGAGCCCTTCGTGCTGAAGAATCAGCTCAATACGGAGGTCGACCTCCTCCTCCCGGATCAGTTCGGCTACCCGCCCATCGGCACCTCAACTGTGGTCAACGCGAACTACGCGAAGTCGAATCCAGCCGACATCACCGCGTTCCTCCGCGCGACGCTCAAGGGCGCGGAGTACATGGTCGCGAACAAGGCCGAGTCGGTGCAGATCGCGGTGCAGTACGCGGGGCCCGGCAAGACGCGGGAGCAGCACGAGTTTCAGTACGACGTGACCGTGCGAGACCTTGTATCGGGTATCGCCGCGACCAAAGGCATCGGCTACGTGACGCCGGCCCAATGGCAGGCGCAGCTCGACCTCCTCTCCGACCTCAAGGTGATTACCGCGAAGCCAAAGGTCGAAGACGTCCTCGACACCTCATTTCTCGACAAGGTCCTGAAGGACGGCAAGCTTGTGTGGCCAGGATGAGTCCGTGAAGTTCACGTTCAGCAACCTGCCGGCGACGGGCTGGACCCTCCCGGCCGGCAGGATCGTGGACCTCGCGCGCCTGGCCGAGGAGGTCGGCTTCGACCGGTTCGCGGTCGCCGACCTTCCGTACCACTACGACTGCATGACGGTCATGGCCGCGTGCCTGCTCGGGACGAGCCGCCTCGAGGTGGAGAGCCTCGTGACGAACCCGTACACGCGCGACCCTGGGCTGACCGCCGCGACGTTCGCGACCCTTGCGGACCTGTCGGGCGGCCGAGCGATCCTTGGGATCGGCGGTGGCGTCGAGACCGCGACGCGCGTGTACGTCGCGCCGTGGGCGCACGAGCGTCCGCATCCGGCCACCGCGGTGCGCGAGGCGGTCTCGGTCTATCGCGCAATGTGGCGCGGCGAGGAGGTCACGTTCGATGGCGCGGTCGTGCACGTGCATGACGCGACCCTGGATTGCCCGTTGCCTCCCCCCATCCCCATCCTGGTCGCCGCGCGCGGACGCCTGATGCTGCGGCTGGCCGGCGAGATCGCCGACATCGCGCACCTGGCGTCGCTCTTCATGGACGTCGAGCACCAGCGCGACAACGTTCACGCGGTGCTGGACGGCGCGCGCGCCTCAGGTCGCAGCGCGCGCGACCTGGAGATCGACATGTCGGTCACGGTCAGCGTCTCTTCGGATCGCGAGCGCGCGCGTCGCGACGCGCGACGGAATGCCGCCCAGACCATCCTTTGGATCGCCGGGACCGATTCGCACAACGCGCGTCGACGTGACTGGCAGCGGCCGCCTCAGTTCGACGTCGACGAGGACCTCATCCGAGCGCTGACGACGCGGTGGGACATGTGGCGCGATCCCGAGCTCCCCGCGGAGCTCGAGGCGATGATCGACGACGAGACGCTTGACCGTTTCACGATCGCGGGTGAGCCCGAGGAATGCGCGCGCCGGATGCGAGCGCTCGCGGAGGCGTTACCCGAGGTCACGGGATTCCGCATCAAGCTCCCCCGGCCGGTCCGCGCGGCCACATACGCCGATTACGAGGACGCGATCCGCGGGATGGGGCAGGTCATCGCCAAGCTACGCCCGGAGCCTGCGCTCCAGTCGTAGCGCGACCCTGATCGCCGTGGCCTCGTCGTTCGCCGCGATCTGAAGACCGATCGGCAGCCGTGTTCCGGGTATGGGGATCGAGAAGACCGCGCTGTCTGACACGTTGAACGGCCGCGTGAGATCGGTGAGCCGACGCCGTGCCTCGAGCGGATACCTCGCTTTCAGCGGAGGGACGAACGGCACCGTCGGCACAAGAACCGCGTCGACGGTCGCAAGCCGTCGTCTCATTGATGTCCGGAGCCGAGCGAGCTCCCGGCGCGCCGCCACGTAGCCCGAGAGCGGGACCTTCAGGTTGCCCAGAAGGAGCGCGCGGACCTCGTCGCCGTACAGGTCGGGCGCCGACCGCAGCCACCCGAGGTGAATGCGCGTGCCTTCGACCCGAGCGACGGTGAGCGCGACGTCGTTGAGCAGCTGGCGAGGCGGCAGCTCGATGTCGTGAAGATCGCCCGCGACCTTACGGAACGCGACCCGGACCTCGTCGCTCACACCGGTCATCCAGCTCCATGGCACCGCGAGACGGTGGCGTCGTCGGACGGGAGCGCGGATCGGAGCCGGCGCACGCGCCATAAGTTGCGCGACCCGGGCGGCGGTCCTCACGTCCGGCGCGAGGACGCCGACCGCGTCGAGCGACGACGAATTCACGAAGACACCCCGACGATCGATCGCGTTGCGCGGAGGCTTGTAGCCGACGACGCCGCAGAACGCGGCCGGCAAACGCACCGAGCCGAGCGTGTCCGTGCCGAGCGCGGCGTCGCACATCCCCGTGGCGACCGCGGCCGCGCTGCCGCTCGACGATCCGCCGGCGTCGCGATCGGGATGTCGCGGGTTCACCACGTCCCCCTGGTGCGGGTTCTCTGACGTGCCGCCCATCGCGTACTCGTAGAGGCCGGTCTTGCCCACGATCGCGCACCCCGCTGCACGCAGACGGCGCACGCACTCCGCGTCGCGCAGCCGCGCTTCCGTCGAAAGGTGGCGCCCGCCGGCGGTGGTCGGCATGCCGCGCACGTCGATGTTGTCCTTCACCGCCACAACGAGGCCGGCCTTGCCGGAAGCGGTCGGGTCGACGAACACGAACGCGTTGATCGCGCGAAGCTCCAGGGTCCGTTCCAGGGCGCGCTCGATGCGCACGCCCTAGCCGGTCGCTCCGACCGCCCGCATCGGTGACGCTGGGCGCACGATCGCTTCCGCGATCTTCTCGGCGACCATCATCGTCGTCGCGTTGATGTTGACGCGCGGGCAGTCGGGCATGATCGACGCGTCGACGACGCGTAGGCCGTCCACACCGTGGACCCTTCCGTTCGCGTCGACGACGGCGAGCGGATCCGACGCGGCTCCCATGCGGCACGTGCCGCAAGGATGGTGCGAGGTCATCACGTTCCGCCCCAGCCACTCGTCGAGCGCACGCGGGCTAGCGAGATCGGGCTCTTCCGGCTGCGCGAGGGATCCACGTAGAGCGTCGAGCGCACGGCTCGCGCCGATCTCGAGGGCGAGGCCGATCATCGCGCGCATGCGTGCGCGGTCCTCCGGCTCGTTCAGGAACCCGAGATCGACCGCCGGCTGCACGTCGGGATCGGTGCTCACAAGGTGGAGCGATCCGGCGCTCGCCTCGTGCATGAGCAGCGTGGAGATGCCGATGCGCGGGTCTCCGCGTGTTCGCTTCGTCAGCACCGCGACGCCAAGGCAGGCGTCGTTCGTATCGCTCGAGCCCGGCGCCGTGCACCGGAGCTGCACCTGCCAGGGGATGGGCAGCTCCTCGGCCGAACGGTAGCGGTCGGTGACGCGCCAGCTGACGGCCGCGAGCGGATGGTTGCGCAAGTTCTTGCCGACACCGGAGAGATCGGCGACCGGCCTTATGCCCAGCGGCGCGAGCTCGTCCTTCGGTCCGATGCCGGAGAGCAGCAGCAAGTGCGGCGAGCCGATCGCGCCCGCCGAGACGATGATCTCGTCCGCCTGGAGCACGGTGCGTTTGCCGTCGGTCTCGACGTCCACTCTCGTCGCGCGGCCGTCCACGACGATGATGCGGCGGGCGCTCGTGCGAGCCCGGATGGCAAGGTTGGGGCGGCCCCTCGCCGGCGCGAGGTACGCGACCGCGGCGCTCATGCGCTCGCCGGCTCGGATGTTGAACGGCACGGGCCCGCAGCCGTGCGCGTCGGGGTGATTGTGGTCGGGGCAGGCCGCGTATCCGGCGAGGAGGCATGCCTCCTCATACGCGACGGCCGCGGGCGACCAGCTCGCGCGGGGCGGTCGCTCGACCGGGATCGGGCCATCCCGCCCATGCGGGGGCGCGGGGAAATCGCGGTCGGACTCGAGGCGCTGGAAGTAGGGGACGCACGCCTCGTAGCCCCAGTCCGGCCCGGCGACCTCGGCCCACGCGTCGAGGTCCCCGCGTAGCGCCCACAGGAAGACCGTCGTGTTGATCGCGGAGCTCCCACCGACGACGCGCCCGCTGGGGATATCGACGATCGGCCGGAGATCCGTCGCGCGCGCGGTGTGATGCCAGAGATAGCGGTCGTGCCGCGCGTCGATCATGGACGCGAATCGCAGCTCGGGCGGCAGCGCCTGCGGCGAGGGATCGTCGCCAGCCTCGACGAGGCAGACCGAACGCGAGGGATCTTCGGAGAGCCGTGAGGCGAGTACGGCGCCGGCGCTTCCCGCCCCGACGATGATCGTGTCGAACCGCGACGGCGGGGTCATCCGGCCTTGCGCTGCGCCTCGCGCTCGCGCAGCTCGAGCCGCCGGATCTTGCCGCTGATGGTCTTCGGCAGATCTGTCACGAACTCGATCTCGCGCGGGTACTTGTACGGCGCCGTCACGCGCTTCACGTGCTCCTGCAGCTCGGTGGCGAGCGCGTCGGAACCCTCGTGCCCGGGCGCGAGCACGACGAACGCCTTCACGATCGCGCCGCGCAACGCATCGGGACTCGCGACCGCCGCCGCTTCGGCGACCGCGGGGTGTTCGATGAGCGCGCTCTCGACCTCGAACGGACCGATGCGATAGCCGGCCGAGATGATGACGTCGTCCGCGCGGCCGACGAACCAGAAGTACCCGTCGTCGTCGGTCATGCGCGATCGCCTGTCGCGTACCACCCGTGACGGAAGGAGGCCGCCATCGCCTCGGGGTTCTTCCAGTACTCCTTGAAGAGTCCGAGCGGCCGGTCGGGCTCCACGCGGATCGCGATGTCGCCCTCCTTGCCCGGCGCCACGCGGTGTCCCTCGTCGTCGACGACGGCGAGGTCGAAGCCCGGCGTCGGCTTGCCCATCGAACCGGGGCGCACCTCGATCGGCGGAAAGTTCCCGCAAAGGATCACCGTCTCTGTCTGCCCGTAACCGTCGCGGATGGTGAGGCCGGTCGACTCCTTCCAGGTCTCTATCACCTCGGGATTGAGGGGCTCGCCCGCGGCGACGCAGTGGCGAAGGGTCGGGCATCGAGAGCGGACGTCGCTCAGGTCTTCCTGCACGAGCATCCGGTACACAGTCGGCGGGCCGCAGAGCGTCGTCACCGGGTAGGTCGCGAGGAAGCGGAGGATCTCAGGGGCGGCGAACTTCCCGGTGCTGTACTGGACGAGCAGCGTCGCGCCGCACTGCCACGGTCCGAAGAAGCTCGACCACGCGGCCTTGGCCCAGCCGGTGTCGGAGATATTCCAGTGCAGGTCGCCGGGCCGGAGGTCCAGCCAGTAGCGGCCGGTGACCTCGTGTCCCAGGCCGATCGAGGCGTGCGTGTGCAGGACCATCTTCGGGTAGCCGGTCGTGCCCGAGGTGAAGTACAGGAGCGACGGCTCGTTCGCGGGGGTGAGCGATCGTGTTCGCGCCGGCGCACCGCGCTCGACGAGGGCGTCGTACCCGCTCCAACCCGCCCGCGCGGTTCCCACCACGATCTTCGCCTTGAGCGCGGACGAACGTGACACGGCCTCCACCTTTTCGGCGTTCGCGGCGTCGGTGATCACCGCGCTCGCCTCGGCCGCGCCCAACCGGTAGTCGATGTCCTTCGGCGTGAGCAGGGTCGTCGCGGGCATGGCCACGAGACGCGCTTTCTCGAGACCGAGCATCGCCTCCCACCATTCGACGACACGGGGGAGCATCAGCAGCACGCGGTCGCCGGCGACCAGACCGAGGCCTTCCAACGCGTTCGCCAGACGGTCGGAGCGCTCGGCGAAGTGGCGGAAGGTGAGCGTGCGTTCCCCGCTGTCACCGATCCACCGCATCGCGACCGCCTCGCCGTTCTTTGTCGATGCCCAACGACCGACGACATCGTCGGCGAAGTTGAAGTGCTCCGGGGCGGGCCATCGGAAGTCACGGCGTGTCTCGTCGTAGTTCCGCATGTCGAGGGGGTGGATACTATCGCGAGACGGCGTATCGCAACGCGAGAAGGGGGACGGAGGGCGTTTTGAGGTTCACGTTCAGCAACTTGCCGGCCGTGGGTTGGAAGCTCCCGATGCGCGACATCGTGACCGTCGCCCAACGCTGCGAGGAGGTCGGGTTCGACCGGTTCGCCGTCGCGGACCTGCAGTTCCACTTCGACTGCGTCGCCGTCATGACCGCGTGCGCGACCGGGACGCGGCGCATCGAGATCGAGAGCCTCGTGACGAATCCGTTCACGCGCGACGCCGCGCTCATCGCGTGCGCCTGGGCGGCCATCGCCGATGTGTCGGGCGGGCGCGCGATCTTCGGCATCGGCGGCGGCGTCGAGGTCCCGAAGCGGGTCTGGATCGCTCCGTTCGGTCACGACCGGCCACACGCCGTCGATGCCGTCCGCGAATGCATCGACGTCGTGCGCGCGATGTGGCGCGGCGAGCGCGTCACGTTCGATGGAAGCGTCGTGCACGTGCATGACGTCGCGCTGGACTGTCCGCTCCCGCCGCCGATCCCCGTCCTCATCGCCGCGCGCGGGCCACGCATGCTCGCACTGGCCGGCGAGATCGCCGACATCGTGCACCTGGCGTCGCTGTTCCTCGGCCGCGAGAACCGCGCCGAAGAGCTCCGGCGCGTCGCGGAGGGCGCGGAGCGGGCCGGGCGGGCTGCGGGCAGCTATGAGATAGACATCTCCGTCACCGTCAGCGCATCGCACGACCGCGAGCGCGCGCGGCGCGCGGCGCTTCGCAATGCCGCGCAGAGCATCCTTTGGTACGCCGGCGCCGATCAATACGGGCCCCAGCGCGAGTGGTCCGTGCCGCGAGGTTTCGCGGTCCCCTCCGCGACTGTCGAGGCGCTCGCAGCGGGTTGGGACATGTGGAAGGACCCTGATCTGCCGGCGGATCTCGGCGCGCTCATCACCGATGACGTGCTCGACCAGTTCACGGTGTGGGGCGAGCCGCTCGAGTGCGCGCGCCGTCTCCGATCCCTGGCGGAAGAAGCGCCGGGCGCGACGGGCTTACGTGTGAAGCTCCCGTTGCCGCTCCGATCGCGGACGCTCGCGGACTACATCGGCGACGTCGAAGCACTAGGCGAGGTCATCGCCATCTGCCGCCGCGCGCCGGAGCCCGCGGCGGTCGGGGCGGGCCGATAGATGCGCACCAATCGGGTGAAGCAGCTCCTGGGGGCCGGCGAACCGGCGCTCGGGACGTTCATGGCGCTCGGAAGCACGCTCGGCGCGGAGCAGCTCGCTCAGCTTGGCTTCGACTGGCTGGTCATCGATCAGGAGCACGGCGCGATCGACGCGACGCTCACGCAATCACTTCTGCAGGCGATCAGCACGACCGAGACCGTCCCGCTCGTGCGCGTGCCTTCCAACGGCGTCGACTGGATCAAGCGCGCGCTCGACGCGGGCGCATACGGGCTCGTCGTGCCGATGGTCAACGACCGCGCTGACGCGGAGGCGGCGGTCCGCGCGACGCGTTACCCACCGCTCGGTGCGCGAAGCATCGGCGGCTCACGCACGCGCCTGTACGGTGGCCCCGACTACGTCGAGCACGCCAACGAGGAAATCCTTCTCATGGTCCAGATCGAGCACATCACCGCCGTCGAGAACGCCCGCGAGATCCTGTCCGTCCCGGGCATCGACGGCTACTTCATCGGACCCGGCGACCTCTGCGCGAGCATGGGCCTGCCGAACACCTGGGATCCGGATTTTCCGGAGTACTGGGCCGCCCTCGAGAAAGTGCGGCGCGTCGCCACAGAGCTCGGCGTCCCCGGCGGCATTCACGCATCGCCCGGACGGGTCACGGCGATGCTCGAAAAGGGCTACCAGTTCGTCGCGGTCGGCTTCGACATCTCGTTCATGGCCTCCGCGGCCACCGCGGCGCTGCAGGCGGCACGCCGCAAGACCGCGACCGCATGACAGCAGGACTCACTGCGACGTCACGACGTTGACAGCCCATCCCGCCCGGCGCAGTGTCTCGCGGGGAGAGACACTGCCTCGCGAAGCGAGACATCCGGGCTTGGGGATCGAGAAGCGATGAAGTTCACCTTCGGCAACCTGCCGTCCATCGGGTGGGTGGATCCGGTCGGGAAGCTCGTCGAACTCGCGCAGCTCTGCGAGGAGGAGGGCCTGGATCGCTTTGGTGTGAGCGACTGGCGCTTCTACCACGACTGTTTCGTCGTGATGACCGCATGCCTGCAGGCCACGACGAAGCTCGAGGTCGAGAGCCTGGTCACCGATCCATACGTCCGGCATCCGTCGCTCACGGCGCTCGCGCACGCGACGATGGACGACCTCTCGCACGGGCGGGCGATCCTCGGCATCGGGGCCGGTGTCGAGCAGCCCACGTTCTGGGAGTACGAGCGCAAGCTTCCGATGACCGCGGTGCGCGAGGCCGTCGAGATCTGCCGGCGCATGCTCGCCGGCGAGACGGTGACATTCCAAGGGCGTGAGATCAGCGTCGAGGGCGCGAAGCTCGACTTCACTCCATTTCGCCGCGACCTGCCGATCCTCATCGCGGCGCGCGGGACCCGCATGCTCGAGCTCGCGGGCGAGCTCGCGGACATCGTGCACCTGGCCTCGTTCTTCGTGAACGCGGGCCACCACCGCGAGAACCTCGCGCACGTCAAGCGCGGCGCTGAACGCGCCGGCCGTCGCATGGGTGCCTTTGAGATCGACATCTCGATGCCCTGCTCCGTATCTCTGGACCGAGATGCCGCGCGGCGTGCCGCGAAGCGTCCTGCAGCGCAGGGGATCCTGTGGACGGCCGCGGCGGAGCGCTATTCGCGCGACCGCAAGGACTGGGTGCGGCCGAAGCAGTTCGACGTGCCCGAGCACGTGATCGAGGCGCTCGCCTCATGGGACTTCTGGACGCAGGCGCATTTCCCGGACCGGCTCGCCGACCTCATCAGCGACGACGTGCTCGACCAGTTCGCGCTCGCGGGGACGCCCGAGGAGTGCGCGGAGCGCCTGCGCGCGCTCCAGCGCGAACTGCCGGAGGTCACGGGCGTACGGATCTACGCCGTACCGCCCGCTGGCAAGCCGCTCTTCGACGGCTACGTCGACATGGTCAAGGGCTTCGGTCGCGTCGCGCGTCTCGTGAACGCGGGCGTGGCATCCGCCGGCGCACCCGCACGGTCGGCGGTCGCCTAGGGAGGTCGGGAGGTAGATGACGGGTTGGAAGACGACGCGAGCGACGCGAACAGAGTGAAGGAGGAAACGAAACGATGACATTCGGGCATATTCGACATCTCGCGAGACTGGTGGTCCTGCCCCTCGTCGTGTCGCTGGTGGCTGCGTGCACCCAGACGCCCGGCGCCTCGAACGCTCCGACGGCGACCGTGGCCGCGACGGCCACCGGCCCGGCGGGCACGCTAACGATGGCGATGCGGGGCGACATACAAAGCCCGCACCCGTACCTGAGCTACGACATCGTCGGCATCTCGTATCGCGAGAACGTCTTCGACGCACTCGTCGAGTGGGGCTATGACGGCAAGATCGTCCCCGGCATCGCCGAATCGTGGAAGGTCGAAGGTACGACGATCACGTTCAACATCCGCAAGGGCGTGAAGTTCCACAACGGTGACGCGCTCACCGCCGACGACGTGAAGTTCTCGCTGGACACGATGAAGAGCAAGGACCTGAACTCGGGCTCGGCGTCGAACTTCGCGGCAGTCGACTCGGCGGTCGTCGTCGACCCCAACACCGTGCAGTTCAAGCTCAGCCGGATCGACGCGCGCATCTTCGACACGACCGCGAACAACCTGTCGATCCTTCCGATGAAGTACTACCAGAGCGTTGGCCAGGCGGGCTTCATCGCCAAGCCGATTGGCACCGGCCCCTACAAGTTCGTGAGCTGGGCAAAGGACGACCGGGTCACGATGGAAGCGAACACCGACTACTGGACCGGTAGCTATAAGGGCAAGCCGCTCGCGAAGACGCTCGTCTTCCGTGCGATCCCGACCGCGGCGACGCGCGTCGCCGAGCTCAAAGCCGGTTCCGCGGACCTCGTCCAGGACCTGCCGACCGATCAGGTCGATCCGCTAAAGTCGGCCGGATTCAACGTGGTCGAGAGCAAGAGTCCCGTCTACAACTGGGCGTTCTTCAACACCGCCAGCACGTCCGACGCCGCGAAGCCGCTGAAGGACACGAAGGTGCGGCAGGCGATGAACATGGCGGTCGACACGGCGACCATCATCAAGACCGTGCTCGGCGGGCACGCCCGCCAGCTCGCCGCCGGTATCACCGACCTCACCGACGGCTACACGTCCGATCTGAAACCGTTCGCGTTCGACCAGGCGAAGGCAAAGTCGCTGCTCGCCGAGGCCGGCTACCCGAACGGCTTCTCGATCGACGCCGACATCTCGAACACCGCGAAGCCCGACGTCGCGCAGGCGGTCATCGCCCAGCTCGGCCAGGTGGGCATCAAGGTCAACCTGAACGCGCTGCCGACAGACGTCTTCAACGACCGCTGGATCAAGAAGGGCCTCGACCCGCTGTACTTCGTGACATGGAACACGTTCACGCATCCCGCGCTGCTCGATCTGCTCGCCGGTTGCAAGGGGTTCATCTCGAGCTTCTGCAACCAGGACGCGCAGAAGTTCCTCGATCAGGGTGGCGCGACGCTCGATCAGGCCGCGCAGACCACGGCCTACACGCAGGCCGCCAAGGTCCTGGCGACCGATCCGTTCGGCATCTACATCAGCGCGGACAACGCGCTCTATGGCGTGAACAGCAAGGTCACGGGCTGGAAGGCCCACGGCATCACCGTCATCCTCGGTACGAACACGACGGCGGCAAAATAGCGACGTTTCAGGCGGCCCGCGCCGGCGGCGATGCCGGCGCGGGTCGACCCGTTCTTCTCATCTCATGAAGTTCACGTTCGATCTCCCGACATCGCTGTGGCGGGAGTCCTCGGCGCGCTTTGTCGACCTCGCGGGACACCTGGAGGCGGCGGGCTTCGACCGCTTCGGCGTCGCCGACTGGCGCTACTACCCCGATCTGTACGTCCACATGACGGCGTGCCTCGTCGCGACCGAGCGCCTCGGGCTCGAGAGCCTGGTGACCGATCCGTTCGTCCGCCATCCCGCGCTCACGGCGCTCGCGCACGCGACGATGGACGACCTGTCGCACGGTCGCGTCGTGCTCGGTCTGGGCGGCGGCCTCGAGCAGCCGGCATTCTGGCCGGGCGAGCGAGTCCATCCGCTCGAGGCGGTGCGCGACGCGGTCGAGATCTGCCGGCGCCTCTTCCGCGGCGAGGAGGTGAGCTACCAAGGAAAGGTCGTCAGCGTCGAGCGCGCGAAGCTCAACTTCAAGCCGTTCCGTGCGGACCTCCCCATCCTCGTCGCGGCTCGGGGCAGGCGGATGATCGAGCTCGCCGGTGAGGTCGCGGACATCGTCCACCTGGCGGCGTTCTTCGTGAACGTCGCGCACCACCGCGAGCAGCTCGAGCACGTCCGGGCCGGTGCCGCACGCGGCGGCCGCCCGATGGGCTCGTTCGAGATCGATATCTCGATGCCCTGCTCGATCTCCGACGATCGCGCGGCGGCGCGGCGCGCGGCGAAGCGCCCGGCGGCGCAGGGCATTCTCTGGATGGCGGGCGCTGAGAAGTACTCGCGACAGCGCGCCGACTGGCGCCGCCCCACCGAGTTCGACGTGCCCGATCACGTCATTACGGCGCTGGCGAAGTGGGACTTCTGGACGCAGCCGTATTTACCCTTGGAGCTCGCCGATCTCATCACCGACGACGTGCTCGATCAGTTCGCGCTCGCCGGTACGCCCGAAGAATGCGCCGAGCGCCTGCGCGACCTGGGCGCCACGCTGCCCGATGTCACCGGCGTGCGTCTGTACGCCCTCCCGCCACCCTCGGAGTCGTGGTACGGCGGCTACGTGGAGATGTCGAAGGCCATGGGCCGGATGATCTCGCTGGCGAACGCCGGCTAGCGACGCCGCTGGCGCGGGTCGAGCGCGTCGCGCAGCCAGTCGCCGACGAGGTTCGTCGACAGCACGGTGAGCATCACGGCGAGGCCGGGGAAGAGCGCGATCCACCACGCGGTCGCGACATATTCGATTCCGTCGAAGACCATGCGTCCCCACGTCGGCGTCGTGAGCGGGACACCCACGCCGAGGAACGACAGGCTCGCCTCGAACAGGATGAGGTTTCCGACCATGAGCGTCGCGATGACGATGATCGACGCCGCGGCGTTGGGGAGGATGTGCCGCCCGATGATGCGGGCGTCGCTCGCGCCGACCACGCGCGCGGACTCGACGAAGAGCATCTCGCGCAGGGACAGCACCTCGGAGCGCACCACGCGCGCGAAGGTGAACCACGTCGTGACCGCGAGGACGACGATGAGATTCGTGATGCTCGGCCTCACGATGGCCGCGACCGCGACGGCGAGGACCAATGCCGGGATCGCCTGCTGGACGTCCGCGACGCGCATGATGATGCGATCCCAACGCCGGCCGAGGTATCCCGCGATGAGCCCGAGCGTGATGCCGACCCCGCCCGAGAGCGCGACGCCCACGAGGCCCACGGTGAGCGACACGCGCGCTCCGTGGATGACGCGGGCGAGGAGGTCGCGCCCGAGGCTGTCCGTGCCCAGCAGATGGCCGTGCTCGCCGCCGGCCAGCGACGGCGCGTCGAGACGCTGGAGCAGCTGCTGCGTGTCCGGGTTGGGCGCGATCTGGTCGGCGAAGACCGCCGCGAGCACGAGCGCCGCGAGGATCGCGAGGCCGAGCAGGGCGGGTCCGCTCGGCAGGCGCGAGCCGACTCGGCGCCTCAACTGAGTCGGATGCGGGGATCGATCCGCGTGTAGACGAGGTCGACGAACAGGTTCGCGGCGATCACGATGACCGCGGCGATCGTCACGAACGACTGGATCACGGGGACGTCCTTCCTCGAGATCGCCTCCACCGCCAGCCTTCCCATCCCCGGATACGCGAAGATCGTCTCGGCCACGACCGCGCCCGAAAGCAGAAAGCCGACCTGCAGCCCGAGCATCGTCACGAAGGGCAGCGCCGCGTTCTTCAGCGCATGGCGGACGACGACGCTGCGGCCGGCGAGGCCCTTCGCGTATGCGGTGCGGATGTACTCCTGCGAGAGCACCTCGAGCAGGCTCGACCGCAGCAGGCGCGCGAGCACCGCCGCGGAGAACGAGCCGATCGAGATGGCCGGGAGGATCAGGCTCTTCCACGAATCTCCTCCGGAGGACGGCAGCCACCGCAGTCCCACCGCGAAGACGAGGATGAGCACCATGCCCAGCAGGAACACGGGTATCGACTGGCCGAGGAACGCGAAGAAGCGTGCGGCGGAGTCGATCCAGCGATCGTGGTTCATCGCCGCGAGCAGTCCGAGCGGGATCGCGACGACGAGCGCGAACAGGACGGCGGCGCCTGTGAGCCGCAGCGTTGCCGGAAGCCGTTCGAGCACGACGCCCATCGCGGGCTCGTGACTGCTGTACGACATTCCGAAGTCGCCGCGGACCGCGTGCACGAGGAAATCGAGGTACTGCACCGGGACCGGCCGGTCGAGGCCCATGTTGTGGCGGAACTGCTCGAGCTCGGCCGGCGTCGTGTCGAGCGGCGCGAGCGTCGAGGCGGGGTCGCCGGCGACGAAGGTGAGCGCGAAGACGATCGTCGTCACGCCGAGGAGCACGAGGAGGCCCTGCACGAGGCGTTGGAAGAGATACATCAAGGCGTCGTCAACCCCAGCGAGCGAACTCCTCGACCCACGATATGTGGATGGTCCCGCACGGTGCGCCGGAGGTCCAGCGACGGCAGCGCGGTGACCGCTCCCCGGTTCCGGCGCCATCCCGTATCGTGAGACGGCAGTTCGCGCAACGAGCCAGGAAGGTGTGAGCCCCTGACCGAGCTTCGCGTCGTCCAGTACTTGAACCAGTTCTTCGGTCGTGTTGGCGGCGAGGAGGCCGGCGACTTCCCGTTCACCGTGCGTGAAGGTCCCATCGGCCCGGGCATCGGTCTGGCGAAGGAGCTCGGCGACGCGGGCCGCGTCGTGGCGACGTTCATTTGCGGCGACAACCGCGCCGCGACCGATCTCGAGTCGTTCGGCGCCGATGTGGAATCCGCGCTCCGCGCGCAGAAAGCCGATCTGCTCGTCGCCGGTCCCGCCTTCAACGCGGGACGGTACGGGCTCGCGTGCGGTGAGGCCTGCGCGCGCGCCGCCGCCATGGGCATCCCGGCGGTCACCGCGATGAACATCGAGAACCCCGGCGTCGAGCTCTATCGCCGGACGACCTACATCCTTCCGGCGCCGGCCACGGCGCTCGGCATGCCCGAGACGCTCGGGCGTCTCGCGCGCTTCGCCCTGCGCTTGGGCCGCGGCGAGACGATCGGTTCTCCGGCCGTCGAGGGTTTCTACGGCCGGGGCGTTCGCAAGACCCAGCTGCTCGAACGGCCCGCCGTCGACCGCGCGCTGGACATGCTCAGCGCGCGAATTCAGGGTGCGCCCTTCACCAGCGAGCTGGTGCTACCGCCGGTGGAGCGCGCCACACCGGCGGCGCCGGTGAAGGACATCGGTCGCGCGCGGATCGCCATCATCACGACCGGCGGCATCGTTCCCAAAGGAAACCCCGACAAGCTCAAGCAGTCGAACTCGACGGAATGGCGGACGTATCCGATCGAAGGGCTCGATTCGCTCGAGGCGGGGAAGTACGAATCGATCCACGCGGGCTATGACACGAGCGCGGCGAACGCGAATCCGAACTACGTCGTTCCGCTCGACGCGTTGCGCGAGCTCGAACGCGCGCATGCCTTCGGTTCGGTGTACTCCCGCTATTACGTCACGGTCGGGGTGGGTACGGCCGTCACGGAATCCCGACGCATCGGACGCGAGATCGCGGCCGACCTGCGTGCGAACGAGGTCGATGGCGTCATCCTGACGGCGACCTGAGGGACCTGCAATCGCTGCGGTGCAGCGATAAGCGCGGAGCTCGAGCGGGCGGGGCTGCCCACAGCGATGATCAGCGCGCTCGGGCCCGTCGCCTCCGAGCTCGGCGCGAACCGGGTCGTCCGCGGCGTGAAGATCCCGCATCCGTGCGGCGACCCGAGCCTCGATCCGTCGGGCGATCACGATCTCCGCCTGCGACTCGTACGCGGATCGCTCAAGGCGATCTCGACCGCTCTCGAGCAGGCGGCGATCTTCGACGGGGTTGCGGCCTGATGTCGAAGCTCGAGCTTCGGACCTTCGACGTCGACAGCGTCGCGTTCGGCGACCGCACCGCGCTCTCGGGCGGCGCACTCACTGTCTCTAAGGACGAGCTCCGCTCGCTCGTGCTCGCGGACCCGGCGTTCTCATCGGTGGACATCCAGCTCGTGCGTCCCGGCGATGCCGCGCGCATCACGCAGATCACCGACGTCGTCGAGCCGCGCGCGAAGTCGGGCGGGACGGGTGGCGTCTTTCCGGGGCTGCTCTCGCCGGTCGAGCCCGCGGGCGGCGGCCGCACCGATCGCTTACGCGGCGTCGCGGTGGTGACGTCCGGTGAAGTGCCGTGGCTCGGCTCGAAGGGCCTCTTCGTCGCGCACGACAGCGTCCTCGATACCGCGGGTCCCGGAGCCGACCTCCATCCGTACGCGGGACTCCACCTGCTCGTGTTCCGACTCTCGTTCGCGGACGGCGTGGACCACGAAGGTTTGGAGCGCGCGGTCCTCCTCGCCGGCGAGAAAGTCGCGCGGACGCTTGCGCTCGCGGCGCACGACGCGGAGCCGTCGCACGTCGAGACCCGCGACCTCGTCCTGCCCGCGACGCCGCTGCCGCGCGTCGTCTACGCCTACCAGGTGCAGTCGCAGGGCGTCTTCCTCCGAAGCCGCCTCTACGGCCGCATCCTCGACGAGCTCGTTCCCACGCTCGTGCATCCGAACGAGCTTGCCGACGGCGCGCTGACGAGCGGCGGGCTCGGCGGTCACGGCGCGAAGATGCATACGTGGATGCACCAGAACAACGCGGTGGTCGAGCGGCTCATGGCGGGCCATGGAACGCGTTGGGACTTCGCGGGTGTCGTCCTCCACCGCGGGCACTTCTATCTGTACGAGGACAAGCAGCGGGTCGCGCTGCGGATCGCGGAGACCGCGACCCTGCTGGGCGCGGCGGGCGCGGTCTTCACGCTCGGGGGCGCGGGCAACAACACCACCGAGGTCATGCTCGCGATCCAGGAATGCGAACGCCGGGGCATCAAGACGGTGCTTCTTACGTGGGAGCACGCCGGCCCGGACGGCTCGGACTATCCGTTGCCCTTCGGCGTCGCGGAGGCCGTCGCAATCGTGAGCACGGGCAACCTCGACGAGCCACTCGACCTACCGGCGATGGACCACGTCGTCGGCGATCCCGCGATCCGCGTCCGTCCCGAGATCGGCGGCGTGCCATTCCCGGTCGACGGCGCGATCCGCCTGGAGCGGCGCACGCTCTACGCCGGTGCGGCGAATCCGCTGGGGTTCGGGCGCACGGGGTCCGTCGAGACCTGATCGCGCCGTCTCGGTCCGCGTGACGCCACCTCACGATGCGATACTCGAATACGATGGTCCTGGAAGGGAGGTGATGCACGTGGATCTCCAAGGCAAGAAAGTCATCGCGATCGGCGAGAGAGACGGAGTGCAAGCGACAGCGATCGCGGCCGTGGCGCGGAGCGCCGGGGCCGAGGTGCTGCTCGAGCTGAATCAGTGCTTTGTCTGAACCTCGGCCGGTGCCACGGAGCTGGATGAGCAGACCGAGATCAAGCGCATCTTCGACGAGCAAGGCAAAGAGGGGCTCGTAGTGATCCTCGGCGCCGCGGAGCCCGTCTACGTCGAGATGATGGCTGAGACGGTCACCGCCGGTGACCCCACCTACACAGGTCCGTTGGCCGGAGTCTCGTTGGGACTCCCCGTTTATCACGTGACCGAACCTGAGGTTCGGGCGATCACGGACGCCTCCGTGTACCAGGACCAGATCGCGCTGTCCGAGATCGCGATGGAGACGGACAAGATCTGGGAATCGATCCGCGCCGTGCGCAGCAGGAACTCTCACGCGTGAACACCGAACCGGCCGGCGCGCTCCCCACCATACGTGGCGTGTCGTGCGTCCTCGCCCATACGCCCGGCCTTCTGCGATACGGCTCGAAGCCGACGCGCGAGCTCGCGAAAAACGGCACGGCCCTCCTCCCCAGGATGCAGCGGCATCTTCGAAGCTTCGAAGATGCGCTCGCGTATCCCCCGAACCAGGTGTTCATCGGTAATCGCACGCCCGAGTCGCTATGGGATGTGCCCGAACCGTGGTGGGGATACCGCGAGCCCAACGCGAACCCGCGCGGGCCCTTCGGTCAGATCGTGTCCGAGGACGCCTTCTGGGGCCTCCTGCGCATGTCCGATGACTTCGGCCTCGTCGATATCGAGCGCTCGCGGCTCGATCGGTCAGCCAAGCTGCTGCGGGCGACGGAGCTCTGGAGCGACGCCGATCTCGAGCGCGTCGTCCGTCCGGCGACGGCGACGAGTGGGTCGGAGGCGGCGCTCGCGCTTGTGGCGGCCGACGGGTCCCAGGTGGGACGCGTCGCGCGCGGCTACCCCGACGACTCGAGCCAGACCGCCGACATCCTTCTCGAGAACCTCGCGTGCAAGGCCTCGGGCGCGCTCGCGATCAAGCAGCTTCTCTGTCAGGTGGGCATGGCTCCGACCGAGGTGGAGTACCTCCTTGGTTGCGGCGAAGAGGCCGTCGGCGATCGCTATCAGCGCGGGGGCGGAAGCATCTCGAAGGCGATGGCCGAGATGGCGGGATGCACCCAGGCGACCGGCTCGGACGTGAAGGCGTTCTGCTGTGCTCCGGTGCACGCTCTCGTGCTCGCCGGAGCGCTCGTCCAGAGCGGGATCTACCGGAACGTCGTCGTGGTCGGCGGCGCCTCGCTCGCGAAGCTCGGCATGAAGATGCTGGGACACCTCGCCAAGGACATGCCGCTCCTGGAGGACTGCCTCGCCGCGGTCGCGATCCTCGTCGGGCCCGCGGACGGAAGCGGCGTGCGCCTGCGGCTCGATGCCGTCGGCCGCCACACGGTCGTGTCCGGCGGATCGGCCGGCGCGATCTACGAAGCTCTCTTGACGAAGCCCCTCGATCAGCTCGGCCTCCGCATCACCGACGTCGACAAGTACGCCGTCGAGCTGCACAACCCCGAGATCACGGTTCCAGCGGGGAGTGGGAATGTCCCGCGCACGAACTACCGGATCATCGCGGGCCTCGCGGTGATGCGCGGCGAGATCAAGCGCGACGAGGTCGAGGCGTTCGAGCGCACGCACGGCATGCCGGGGTTCGTCCCGACGCAGGGTCACATCCCCGCGGCGCTCCCGTACCTCGCGCACGCGCTGCCGCGCCTCCGCGACGGGTCGCTCCGCAACGCGTTCCTCATCGCGAAGGGCAGCCTCTTCCTCGGGAAGATGACGAACATGGCCGACGGGATGTCCGTCCTCGTGGACCGCGCCGTCTGAGCCGCCAGGCCGTCCGCGCATCTTCCCGCGAGCGCGACGCGCTGGTCGCGCGTCTTGTCCCCGTGCTCGACGCGCTGTTCCCAGGTGCGGCCGGGGCCGGCGCCACCGGTTATCTCAGGCGGAGGCTCGCGCGGTCGTCATCAGAGGAGCGCGCGCGTCTTCGTAAGACGGGCGTCGTCCTCGCGCGTGCGGCTCGCGCGCGCTACGGGCGGGCGATCGCCAGCCTCGATCCCACGGACATCGACGGCCTCATCACGGCGCTGAGGGAGCACAGCGGCGATGCGGACACGTTCTGGTTCCTCCGCTCGCTGGCTCTCGAGGCTGCGCTCGCGCATCCGATTCACGGCGGCAACAAGAACGGATGGGGCTGGCGCCTCGTCGGTGCGGTAGGGGATCCGCAGCCGCGTGGGTTCACCGCGCAGGAGGTCGCGACAGCGGCGCCCGTGACGCGAAAGGTCGTGGCGCCTGCGCGATGGAACGCAGGGCTCGCCGCGAAGGGCAGCGCCCCCGGCAACGATGCGGACGTGTGCGTCGTTGGTCTCGGTGCCGCCGGTGGCGTTATCGCGGCCGAGCTCGCCGAGGCGGGCCTGCGCGTTATCGCGCTCGAGGCGGGTCCGTCGTCGGTGCGCGCAAGCACCGACGAGCGCGAGTTCAATGTCGGCCGCGCGCTTTTTTGGAGAGAGCCGGAAACGCTCTCGGTCAACGATGGGCCGCCGAAGCATGGCGCCTGGCTCGCTCGCAACATCGGCGTCGGCGGGCCGCTTCATTGGACCACGATCACGTACCGCCTCCATCCTTCGGATTTCCGCGTGCGCTCAGAGGTGGGCGCCGTCCCCGGGACGACCCTCGCCGATTGGCCGATCAGCTACGCGGAGCTCGAGCCTTCCTACGCGCGCGCTGAGCTCGAGATCGGCATCGCCGGACACGCGGGCGGCAATCCGTACGAAGGCGCACGCAGCGCCCCATTTCCCTTCGCGCCGGTGCCCCCATCCCGCGCGGCCACGCTCTTCGCGGACGCGGCGCGGCGGCTCGGCCACACGCCGTACCCGACCCCGGCCGCGATCGCGACGGGGCGGCGCGGCTCGCGGAGCGCGTGCAACCTCTGCGGTCGCTGCTCCCATTACGAATGCCTCCGGCGCGCCAAAGGCAACACCCGGGACACGGTCCTCGCCCGCGCGGCACGCACCGGCCGGTTGGAGATCCGTGCGCGGTGCCGCGCCGAGCGCGTGTCCGTGGATCCGCGGACCGGCGAAGCTATCGGCGTGCGCTACGTCGGTCCGCGAGGCCGGCGCGAAGTCACGGCGCGCACGGTGGTCCTCGCGACCGGCGCCGCGTACCAGGCTCGTCTCCTCCTGCTTTCGGCGTCGCGAGCGCATCCGCGCGGCCTCGCGAACTCGAGCGGTCTCGTCGGGCGAAACCTCATGTTCCATACGAACGTCATGGCGTGGGGTCTTTTCGACGAGCCGATCTACGCCGACCGCGGGCCGCAGACCGGCACCGCCTTCGACGATCTGGACGAGGATCGGCCGAGAACGCGATATGGCGCTTCGTTCGTGCGCGGCGCCGCGGTCGTCGGCGGTCTCCCGCTCACCTTCGCGGGCGGACCGTTGGCGTTC
>WNGL01013391.1_pt1 | contig 20517 bp, 15 predicted proteins | sample 5400591 | NCBI WGS metagenome assembly WNGL01 (sample SAMN13153377, study PRJNA577476) | soil metagenome | isolation source: 80 cm soil or saprolite under Garry oak tree replicate 1 | place: USA:California | collected 2016-06-15 | reverse complement strand
ACGAGAGCCCGGACTGTTCGCTCACTGGGCCTGGGTCCGCTCGTACTGACTGATTGGTGAGAAGAGCCCGGTGACGGGAGACTGTCACGCCGGGATCTGCGGGAGCCTGGGGGTGAGATTCCCCCAGGCTACCCGACCCGAGGTCGAGGGCTTCGCCAAGGCCTGGATCGAGGCCGTGCCACTCGACAGTGACTACGCCCGCATGATGCGCCCGGCCCAGCCCGCGTCCGGGGAACCGGACGAGACCGCTTCGAACGTCGTGCATTCCGAGGCCGACCTCCGCCAACGCCTGTCCGACCTCGTCGACGCTCTGGCCGACAACCTCACCGAGGTGTGGTGGAAGCTCAACCTGTGGATCAGTGTCGAGCCCGGCACTGCCGTCGCCGACGAGTTCGCCGACGACCTCACCACGATGCCGGGTTGGGCCCTGCTCACCGCCCAGGCGCAGCGCACAACAATCGAGGCCGCTCGCCGCTACCTGGAACACGCAGACGTCGACCCGTCTGAGTGGCTGGGCACCGGCACCACCCACCGGGGCGTCCTGTCCGGCTACCGGGCCGCGGCCCTGCTCTACCGCCGCAACCCGAGGCGCTCGACGACCTCCCGGTCGCTGCCTGGCAGCGATGGGCCGGGATCATCCTTGCCTACCCCGACGTTCCGACCGACGACAGCGCGAGAGTCCGCGCATTTCTGCTGCGGCGAGCCTACCGACAGGTTCCGCATGCCGTCCTCGACGCGATCCGGCTGCTGATTGACCGATCGGTCACCCGCGGCGAGTCGGTACTGCGCCCCCACCATGTCGAACCCATCTTCGACGCCGTTATCACCGCGCTGATCGCCGAGTCGATCACCAGGGACGATCTGCCCGACCAGGTCCGCCGGCAGTTGTACGCCGTTCTGATCGAGCGCCGCTCGCCGCGGGTCATCGACATCGCCGTGTCCGCCATAGACCCGCAGAAGCCTGCGCCGCGGCCGTCTTGGGCCGTCGCTGTCACGTCGATGGCCCTGTCCGAGCAGCCGCAAGGGCTGTGGCCTGCCTTCTGCGCGGTCATTGCCCGCGATCCGGACTTCGGCCGCCAGGTCCTCCTCGACATCGGTCACCTAACGCCGGTCCTGACCAACCTCGCCGCCGACGATCTCGCCGACCTGTTTCTCTGGATGATCGAGCACATCCCGCCCGCCGAGGAGCCGACCCGGCCCGGCGGCTTCACCCCCGCCTGGCAGGTGACCGTCGCACGCGATGGCATCCCCGGGCTGCTGGCCGACCGAGCCACGCCCGACGCCATCGACGCCCTGCGCCGGCTCGCCGCAGCCGTTCCCCCGGATCGCAAGTGGGTGAACCGGTACCTGGCTCTGGGCGAACGGAAAATGCAACGAGCCGGGCACTCGATGCTCCCACCGCATGCCGCAGGACAACTGCTTCGCAACGCCTACCGGCGCGTCGTGCAAGACGACGGCCAACTCGCCGCCGTGGCCGCCGAATCGTTAGGCCGGCTGCAGACCAGGCTAACCGGCCAAATCACCCCACAAGCGTTTGCCCTGTGGGATGAACGCACCCGGCGCCCCAAGAACGAGAACCGCCTCAGCGACTACACCGCAGATCATGTCCGCCGCGACCTCGCCGAACGCGGCCTGATCATCGACCGCGAGGTCGAAGTCCGCCGCAAAGCCGGAGCCGGCATCGGCGAACGCAACGACCTCACCGTCCAGGCCGCTACCGCCGGCCAAACCGACGTGCTCAGAACGACAATCGAGGTCAAGGGATGCTGGCACGACAAGGTCCTGACCGCGATGCGCAGCCAGTTGGTGGACAAGTACCTTGCGCCCTACGGCGAGCGTCACGGCATCTACCTCGTGTTCTGGTTCGAGCCGCAACACTGGGACCCGCAAGACCATCAGCGAGGGCGCGCGCTGACCACAACCAAGGCGGACCTTGCGGCACTGCTGGACGAGCAAGCGGACGAACTGCTCGCCGAAGGCTGGCACATCCGGCCGATCGTGATCGACGCCTCGATCGAGTTCACGGCGCGGCGTACCTCGAAAGCCGTTTCCTCCGACAACGGTGAGAACACCCGTGGCGGATAGGACTCCGATAGTCCCCGGGCCGCCCGACTCGCCGATCAACAGCGGCCTAGCTGTCATATGCCGGATCAGCTGCGGCGGTCTGCACGTCGCTGAGGTCCGCCAGCGCTCAGCCTTACGCTCGGCGTGACCAGTACTGAAGACAGTCTGATCGCGGCTCTGACGACGTTTCTGGAGGATGCCATCGCCGCCCGGGACCCCTATCGCGGTGGCGGCACCCCGACCCAGCCGGTCCTCGGGGTCGACGCTGCGTCGACGGTCCTGTGGCAACGGTTCTTGGCGAACGGCTGAGCGGTTGTCAGCGGGTGCCGTGTCCCGGTCAGGTAGTGGTTGTGGTGTCGGTCGGGTTGATAGCGCGGCGAGTTCGCTGGCGTGGGTGACGTCTTCGGTGCTGACGACGCCGACGAGCAGGCCGTTGTCGATGATGAGTGCGAGCCCGCCCGGGCGATGGCCGGTGCGACGTCGGCGATGGGCCGTGTCGCTTCGACGACCGCTACCCAGTTGGCTGGTAGGGCGGTGCGGGCCAGGGGGATGTGGGCGCGCTTGGCGGGGGGTACCCGGCTGAGGTCGGCAAAGCGGACCACGCCGGCCGGCGGCGTCGCGGAGCGGGAGCGCCCGGTGTCCGGAGTGGACGGCGACGGTACGCACGAAGTCGTCGACGTTTTGCTGCGGGTCTCCGTTCCGTACACCGTGTTGTCGTGCATGGTCGCGCGTACCGGGATCCGTCCGAGCAGGGCGTGGTAGCGGGCGGCGGCGGCTTCGGCGTTGGCGGCCGAGACGGTGAACAGGACCTCGGCGACGCCGACGAAGACGAGCAGCATGCCCAGGCCGTGCCCGGCCCGCGCGGCCGATACCGCCGCCCGGTACCGGTCGCCGTGGCGGTGCCACAGCAGCGCCCGCGGGACCCGGCCGCCGTCCTGGGGGCGCCGGGTAGCAGGTTGAACGCGGCCAGCACCACGTTGATCAGGGCCAGCCAGCCGAAGGCCGCGGCGATGACCGCCGGCGCTTTCAGTTCGGCCGACGCGATGGCCGTGGTGGCGGCGCCGAAGCAAGGCCGGCGGCGATGCTAGTCAGTGGGCCGGCACCGGCGACCAATAGGTCGGCGCCGGGCGGTGGGCGCCTCATCGCTGAACTCGGCCACGTTCCCGCGTCGAGTGCCCGTCCGCCGACTCGACCGCGTGCACGATGTCCTCGGGCGGGGTCGGGGTGTGCCTGACTCAGGGCTTGCGCTCACATCGCAGCGGTGTGCACGGCGGCGACGCGTAGTGCGCGGTAGAGCAGGCGGGCGTCGCCGAGTCGGTGGCGTAGGAGTTTTTCGAGGCCGCCGATGGGGATGAGGTTCTGCGGTGCGCGGGGGTCTTTGTAGTCGACGCCGGCCAGGGGTGGTAGCAGCAGCGCGGTGACGTCGGCGAGGGTGCTGACCTGTTCTGGTGGGAGGTCGGGGCTGGCTTCGCATCGGGTCACGCCGGCCCAGGGTGCGGTGGATCGGCTGGGTAGGCGCAGGTACCAGGCGTGGCGGCTCCAGCTGGTGCCCATGAGGAAGATCGGGGTGCGTTGGCCGGGTTGTAGGGCGGTGACGACGGCGGCGTGGGGTCCGGACAGGTAGGCGATGTGGTGGGTTTTGACGTAGCCGACGGCGTGGGGCAGGTGGGTGCGCCCGCGTAGCGGCCCGTCGACGAGCAGCAGTTCGTCTGCGTCGGTAGCGGCCTGGTGCTGCGTGGCGACGGCCACCTCCAGGTCGGTGAGCTGGCGCTGGAGTGCCAGGGAGAGCATTTCGGGGGTGGAGTTGGCCGCGGCCCGTGCGGGGTAGTCACCGGCTGGGGTGGCGACGTCGGGGGTGTGCGGTGATGCGCTGAACAGGGAGCGCCGGACCGCTACGTCGGCGAGTTGGGCGAGGTTGCCGTTGGTGAGGTCGCACCGGACGAGTCCGACGGCGTATGAGGCGGCTATGCCGGGGGCGGGCATGGCTCCGTCCGGGTCGTCGACCCAGACGCGGGCGTCGATGCGGCGCACGCCGTCGGCGACGAGCAACGCGGTGGGCAGGGTGGTTGTTGGGTCGGGGGTCAGGGGCTGCCAGCGGTCTCCGGGGATCTCGATGTCGAGGTTGAGTTCTGCCGTGGTGGCGTCCAGTTCGGTGAGGGCCTCGATGGCGAGTGCCGCGGCGTAGCCGGGGCCCCACGGGTCGATGGCGAACCCGGTGCGCCCGGTGACGGTTGGGGCTGCGGTCACGTCGTTGCCTTCGCGATGTGTGAGCCGGCGCCGTCGCGGGTGACGTCGAAGCGGACGGGGACTCTGTCGGCGAGTGCGGGCACGTGGGTGACGATGCCGACCATGCGGTCGCCGCCGATGGCGAGGTGTTCGAGGGTGGTGGCGACGGTGTCGAGGGTGGCGGGGTCGAGGGTGCCGAATCCTTCGTCGAGGAAGATCGAGTCGAGGCTGCGGGCAGCGGTGGCGGCGAGGCCGGCGACCTGGTCGGACAGGGCGAGGGCGAGCGCGAGGGCCGCTTGGAATGTCTCGCCGCCGGATAGTGTGCGCACGCTGCGGCGCATCGCGGCTTCGGCGTAGTCGATGACCTCGATCTCGCTCTTGGCGCCGACGACGAGTTCGTACTGCCCGTCGGACAGGTCATGGAGTGTTTTCGAGGCGGCGGCGACGAGCAGTTCCAGCGCCTCGCCGCACAGCCATTTCTCGAAGTTGTTGGCGCGTAGCAGCAGTGTCAGTTCGTGGGCGATGCGGGCTTGCTGCTCGTGCGCTCGGGCCTGCTCGTCGAGTTCGCGGGCCCGTTTGCGGTTGTTGTGTACCTGTGTGAGGTGGGCCTCGGCGTGGGCGGTCGCGGCGGTGACCGTTTCGTTGATCTTTTCGGGGGGCGCGTCTGTGTCGATGGCGACACCGTCGTGTTCCAGGCGGGTGATGAGGGCGGCTCGTTCGTTGTGGCGGACCTGCTCGGCTTCGGTCAGCCGCTCGGCCAGCGTGGTGATCGCTGTGCGTTGCCGGTCGGCGGCCTGGTCACGCCAGGCGAGCAGCGTGGTCCAGGCGTGGTGGAGGTCTTCCCGCGCGATGGGCGGGGCGCCCAGGGACACGACCGCGTCGCGGGCCGCGTCCAGGTCGTGCCATGCCTGCTCGGTCTTGTGTCGCAGCTCCTGGACTTGGCGGTCGGCTTGTTCGCGGTTCTTGCGCGCGGCCCGGGCCGCGCGCCTGGCCTGCGTGACATGCTGTTCGCCGGTTTCGATGGCCGCGATCCGTTGCTCAAGTTCGCCACGATGGGGGTGAGCCTCGACTTGCGTGGCGAGGCCCGCGAGCTGGCTTTTGATCTCTGTGCATTTCTGCTGGAGCTGGGCGGCCTTGATCTCCGCCCTGTGGCGCAGCGTGCGTGCCCGGTCGAGGTCGGTCTTTCTGCCGGTGACGTCGTGTTCGGCCTCGTCGAGGTCGGCCGCTGCGGGGTGGTGCGGCAGCTCGGCGACGGTTTGTAGGCAGACCGGGCACGGTGCGCCCAGGGCGAGGCGGGTGGCGAGGTCGATCGCGGCGTGGGCGTCGCGGGCCTGGTCGCGGCGGGTCTCCGCCCGCATCAGCTCGTCTTGCGCCTGGTTCACGTCGTTGGCGAGCTGCTCGATCTCAGCAGCGGCGGCGCCCGCTTTGGGCTCGGCCTTAGCGAGGTCCGCTGCGAGCTTGTCCCGGCTGTCGTGGGCTGCCAGGGCCTGGGCCAGCGCGGTCTTGTCGCCGAGCTGGGTGAGCTCGTCGTCGGCCTTTCGCTCTTCCTGGTCGCAGCGGTGTGACTCCTCGGCGAGGCGGGCGGCCTTCTCGATGGCTGTACGGGCGGCCTCGGCGAGGGTGGGGACTTCGTCGGGCATGGCCAGTGCGCGGAGCGTGGCGAGTTGCCGCTGCGCGCTGTCGCGCTCTGCACGTATTTGCAGTACCGCCTCGTCGTGCGTGCGCAGCGTCCCGATCGCGGAGCGGACGTGACCGGCAAGGGTGCGGAGGGCGGCGAGTCGTGTCGATGCGGCCTGTTCGGTGGCTTCGTCGGCGTCGACGAGCTTGGCGAGCTGGTCGCGGGCGAACGCCGCGGCCTGTTTGGCCGTCTCCTCCTCGCGGACAGCGCGCTGCCGGATGCGTTCGTACACCCCTGCGTCGAGGAGCTGGACCAGCAGGTCTTGGCGCTCTCGCGGCTGGGAGTGGAGAAACTCGGCGAACTGTCCCTGGGGCAGCACCACGCATTGGGTGAAGTACTTGTACTCCAGCCCGGTGAGGCGCTGGACCTCGGCGGTGACCGCCTCGCCTTCGGCGAGTGGCCGCACGGTGGCGTCCAGCAGCTCGATCAGGTCCGCGTCGGGTGGCACCGCGCGGTCGAGCTCGTCCAACCGTGCTTCCTTGGTGCCCACCACCCCTTTGGCGTTACGGGCAAGGACACGAACAACGCCGTAGCGGCGCCCGGCGGCCTCGAAGACCAGCGCCACCTTGCCTGAGGTGGCCGAGGGAGCGAGGGCCAAGGAGATTACGTTCTCCTTGCCCCACCGCGGCACGGTGCCGTAGAGGGCGAAGCAGATCGCGTCGATGACGGTGCTCTTACCGGCCCGGTGGGGCCGACCAGGGCGAAGTACTCGACGTCGGCGAAGTCGACCGTAGCCGGCTCGCGGAAGCTGCCGAAGTTCTGCATGTGCAGCCGCAGTGGAAGCATCAGCCCAAGCCCCCTTCGCCGCCGACGTCGCGGGTCGCCTCGTCGTGCAGCCGGTCGAACAGCGCGGCGACCTGCTCGTCGTTGCGGCCGGTCTCGGTCAGGTAGTCGCGGAACAGTTCCCGCGCGCTGCGCACCCGCCCGGCCTCGTCCGGGCTGCGCCGTCGGGCCGACGTGGGGCGGAAGCGCTCGTCGATGTCGACATCCAGGGCACCGGGCAGGATCTCGCGTACGGCGTCGGCGAGCCCGGCCCGTGGCTTCTCCGCTACGACCACCCGCAGCCAGGCGTCGGCGAGTGCGTCGGCCATGGCCTCCAGCTGTTCAAGGCTGCCCCGTACGGTTCGCAGCCGCCGCGGACCCGGCACGGTGACCTCACGGGCCACCGCGGGACGGCCCGGCTCCACCGTCACCAGCATGGCGCCGGGTGTGTTGTCCTCCTCGCCGAAGTCGACGGCGATCGGCGACCCGCAGTACCAGATCGGGCACGGCCCCGGCACCTGTTGGCGGCGGTGCAGGTGACCGAGGGCGGCGTACTGGGTGGACGGGGGGAACGCGGTCGGCTCGAAGTAGTAGGAGAAGATCGACTGGGCCTCGCGCTCGCCCCCGCCGAACTTGCCGCCCGGCAGCGTGCCGTGTGCGGCGACGAGGTTGACGTTGTCGGCGGCGAAGCCGGCGGTCAGCGCCCGGAGTAACTCGGCGAACCGCTCGGCGTAGGTGCGGTTGTGTTCGTCGGGGGAGCCGGTGAGGGCCTCGGCGGCGCGGACCGCGTAGCGGTGGGACAGGAACGGCACGGCGGCCAGGCGCACCGGCTCACCGGTGCGGGCGGTGAAGGTCAGCACGCCGCCGTCGTGCGGTCGACGGAACGTTCCGACGACGTGCATACCCAGCGCCCCCAGCACCGGGCGGTAGACGTCCGCCTGGGACTCCGGGGTCGGTGCGGCGGTGTCGAACACGTCACCGGCCACGACGACCGCGTCGACGTCCTCGGCGCGGGCCAGGTCAACGAGCCCTTTCAACACCGTGGCGTGCTCGTCGGCCCGTGAGCGGCCCTTGAGGATCTTGCCGACGTGCCAGTCGGCGGTGTGCAGGAACTTCATCGCTTGCCCCCTCTGCAGGGTCGCGTGCAATCAGAACGGGGGCTCGTCGCCGTCGGCCCCTGGTAGACCCGCGAACGGATCGGCAGGGCTCGCCGCAGCTGGGGTGAGCGTCCACTCGCCGCGTTCCGACGTCCTGGTCGCCCAGGCGGGGAACGGGAACGCCACCGCAAGCGGCACCGGGATCTCCGGCTGCGCGATGAACATCGTGCCGGGTCTGGCCAGGATGGCCCGCGCCCGGGCAGTCGCCGGTAGCCAGCCGTACTCGGCGCGGCGGGCCTCAGCCGCATCCAGGCGACCGGCCACCCGCATCGAACAGTTTGCGACGATGCGCCGTTCGACCTCGGAGGCGGTCTGCTGCGCGCCGATCAGGATGACACCCAAGGATCGGCCCCGCTCCGCCACGTCGAGCAGGATTTCCTTGATCGGCGAACCGCCCTCCCGTGGGGCGTACTTGTTCAACTCGTCGAGCACCACGAACAGCAACGGCCGGGCGGTGCCGGCGTTCTCCTTGCGGGCGAACTCGCCGCGCAAGGCGACGCCGACGACGAACCGTTGGGCCCGCTCGGGCAGGTTGTGCAGGTCGACGACGGACACCTGCGCGTCCAGGGTCGTGATCGAATGCGGCCGGCCCGGTGGCAGGTCGCCGCGCACAATGGGCGACAACGGCCGTACCGAGGAGCGCAGTCGACGAAGGAAGGCGTTGACGCTGCCCAGCGTGGTCTGCGCGCTCACCCACGCCGACCGTGACGTGTCGTCGGTCAGCCCGGCCTCGACGGCGTCGACCAGATCGGCGTACGTGCGGCACACGTCGCTGACGCTGCCGTCGGGCCGCCGTAGCCGAACCGCGCCGGCGTCGCTGGCCGCCTCGGCGTCGCGGCGCAGCCGGGCAGCGACCTGGGCGACCAGCAGCGTGTGCAGTGCCCGCTCGTCCTCGGTGTCGGCGAACACGAAGCGCAGCAACTCCTCCGCGCAGAATTCCGCGAGGCTCCAGTAGAACGGGCTCACGCCCCGGGTGCGGGCGGACACGTGCGGGACACCGTTGGGATCGCCCGGCCGGGGTGGGGCGAAGACATGCACGCTGCCGAACGGTCGGGCCGGCAGGCCGAGCAGGGCATAGGCCGCCCGCGCGGTATCGTCGAGCCGGTTGTTGGCGTGATCGAGGAACAGCAGATCCTCTCCCTTGACCGAGAAGATCAACGCCCGTGTGTTGGCCAGCTCCGCACCGAGGACCCCCGAGTTGAAGATCGAGTAGAGCAGGAACGTGGCGAACGACGTCTTCGTCGCCACGCCGGACACTCCAGAGATCGAGACATGTGCGCCGCGAGTGCCGTCGAGGAACTCGAAGTTGACGTACATCGGCAGACCGTCCCGGCCCAGTCCGACCGGCACCCGCCGCTGCATCACGTCGAAGTACAGCGCCTGGTCGCGGTCACTCGCGTTCGCGCGGTAGGCGATCGTGCCGGGCAGCGGCGGCACGTAGAACTCCGGCTCAACGCGGGTGACCGTCACCTCCGCGGATTCGACCACGGCCGCCGGGAGCGAGCCCTCAACGATGAGGAAGACGTCCGAGTCGTACGCGGCGCCCTCGTAACGCGCCTCCACGTTGGTCACCACCCCGGCGACCAGCACCCGCCCCCGTCCGGGAACGTCGCGCCAGGTTACCACCACGTCGTCAAGCTGCAGGACACTGCCGGCCTCCAACCCCACCCAGAACGACAGCGGCGAAGCGGCGTGCGTGCCCAGCACCCTGCCCACCGCATCGCCCCGTAGCGACGACGAATCGGCCGGCACGGTACCGGCCGGCATGTCGGCTCTCGCCTCGTCCTGGGCCACGGAACTCCTCCCGAGCCGTGGGTCACCATTCCCGTCCGCAGCGTAGCCGGGAAACCGACTGCGAAGGCCCAGGAAAACGTCCGGCCATGGTGATCCGGTCCGACATGAATCTCGAACGACTCACGGATGATTGGGCCGCTAAGCCGGCTGTGCTGGCTGGAGCGCAAAGAGCAGAATTCCTCTCGTGGGAGTCTTCAGACGACTACTTGGTCGACGGCCAGTCCGGCCGTCACACGCGGAATCGGCCATTGCGCAGGTCACTCTCGATGCGGGCAGTGCCCTAGCGCTTGAGGTCGTCCTGTACGGCGGCAGTCATGACCTGGAGGTCGTCGGGGAGAGTCACTACCAAGATGCACTCTGGCGGGTCGTCGGCGGCCGGACCACCGATAGGGTTCGCCAGGAAGTTCAGGCCGTCCTGGTCGCGGAGAGCGACAACCCTTACGACGCCAACGCCATCTCGGTCTGGATCAGCGGGATGACAGTCGGGTACCTATCCCGTGAAGACGCCGCCGAGTACCGGCCCGGACTGCTGGCGCTTCAAGCAAAGAAGGAACATTCGATCGCGCTGGCGGGCGTCATCGTCGGCGGTGGGATGCGCGCCGACGGGCCCGGCCGTCTTGGCGTGTGGCTATCTTGCGATCCAAGAGACTTCGGCGTCGCGATCGTTGCGCCGCCAGCCCCAGCGGTACTGCAAGGCGCCATGCGCACCGGGTTGTCGCAAGCGCTGGCCACCGACGAGCAGGACGAGTCCTACGACCTGTCCTGGCTGGAGCAACTTCCCAGTGATCACATCGCGGCCATCGGACGGCTCCGCGAGCTGCTGGAGCACGACCCCGACCCGATCGACCGTCACTACATGTTCTGCGAGCTTGAGTGGCACCTGTACCGCTCCCGCGACGCCTTCACCTCCGCCCTGCCCGAGTACGACGAAACCTGTCGCCGCCACGACGCCGAGATGGACGTCATCCGGGACGCACTCCTGGCCAAGTTCGGCAAGGTGCCGCTGTTGGAGACCTACACCCAGATGGCGATACGCCAGCAGAAGGCGAAGAACTGGCGTGAGGCCATTTGGTGGGCGCAGCGGGGCGTAGCGCTCTATGGAGACCACGCCGCGCGCCCTGAAGCGGTCGAAGACCTGAACAAGCGAATCGCTGCCTATGACGGCAAGCTGCAAGATCGGCGTCCGTTTGCCAGGGAAATGCCGGACACTCAGACCACAACCGGCCGAACCCAACCACCGGCGACGGAGACGCTCACCTGCGAGAACTGCGGCAAAGACTTCCATCGACCAGTGGCCCGAGGCCGCAAGCCCAAGCAATGCCCCGAGTGTCGGGAACCCTCGGCATGAGAATCCCGCATGACCACAGTGGATGGCAGGCCTCGGTCGGCGGACAACACGACCGGATCGGTCTGCGGCGGGATGTAGCTTGGGGACGCCGGCCCGGAGCGATGGCGCCGGGTCACAACCGGGCTGCGGGCGGTGTTGTCGTGCGCATGGAGGTCGTCGCGGCTTTTGGGTTGGATGGATGAGGGTGGATCCGTGACGTCGGGTTTGGCGTGGCTGGACAGTTCCCGGGAAGACCAGCAACGGATACGGGACCTGCTCAACCTGTTCAGTGAGAGCGAGAGCCGGGACGAGTTGGGCATCGGGCAGGTCCGGGACGCCTTCAGCGAACTGCTGTTTCCCGGCACGTCGACGTTGCATACCCGGGCGCGCTATCTGCTGATCGTTCCGTGGTGTTTCCAGGAGGCGCAGCGCCGGGGTGGGCGGGGGGCGTCCCTGACGGGGCGGGTGGAGCAGGTCGAACGCAGGATCGTGGGGACGCTGCGAGCGGAGGGGGTGACGGACGGGCTGATCGGGCGGGTGGCTGGGGTGGCGGTGAAGAACCTGCCGTCGGTCATCTACGGGTCGGCGTTGCTGCGCTACGGGATTCGTACGAGTGACGATCCTGAGTCGCTGCTGGGGCCAGGGTTGGCGGACGGAGCCGAGGTCGAGGAGTTGACCGACCGTGTTATCGGCGCCTGGTATCCGACGCTGCCTCCCGCGCCGCCGGGCTTCCCGGGCCAGGTCGAGGGAGGCCTCGACCTGGGACCGGCCGAGGCGAGATGGCTTCGCGAACGGATGCTCGCCGTAGCGCCCGGGACGCTGCTGGCCCACCTGCTGGAGGTGGGGCACCGGCCTACCGCGGATTCCGCCGCCCCTTGGGAGGACCCGGCCACGGGCGGCGCGCCTGAGCCGCCGGCGGCCGACCTGCGACACGCCATGCTGTTCTCGCTGGCCATCCATGGCGCTGCCCTGCTGTACAACCTGATCGTCGCGGAACGCTACGAGCAGGCCGGGCTGACCGGGATCGAGGACCCGGTGAGGGCATATCAGGAGGCCTTCGACCGGTGGGCCGCCCAGGCCGCGACGACCGATGGGCTGAAGGGCTGGGACCGCGAAGCCATGTGGACCAGCGTCACCGGGCAGAATCCGCGCATCGCCTCCAACCCTGGCGCGCGTCTGTTCGTCGACACGTGGCTGGACGCGGTGGTCAGCGGTGGCGCCGCCGCCGCGGCCACCGACGGTGGCCTGCGCAGGCTGGTCGAAAGCCGGGAGCGGACGGTGAAACGCGCGCAGTCCCGGTTCGTCAATGACAAGCTGCTCGGTACCTGGTCCGGGGCGTCGGGCACTGGGCGGCTGGTCTTCCGGTGGCCGCAGGTGCGGCGGATCCTGACCGACATTCATGACGGCGTGGCGGTGCCTGATGCTGTCGCCTGACGCCCGGTCGGTGCTCAGCGACGCGCTGCGTCCACCGCCGGGGTCGGTGCTGTCGCGGGCGGTGGCCTTGACGTTCACCCTCGATCTGGAAAGCGCCCTTGTGGTGCCGCTGGCGTTTGCCGCCGCCGCTGTCCGGGAGTCGAGCGATCCGCTGGCGGTGATGGAAGGCGTGCGCCGGTGCGCCGACCGGGTCGACGTGTTCTGCCAGGCCGGCAACGTCCGGGTGCCGGCCCGCTACTCGGATCTGCTCGCGTTCGTGGAAGGCATGGTCCATCCGGTCCGGCCTCCTCGGCCCGGCCGGCTGTTTCACCCGAAGCTGTGGGCGCTGCGCTTCTGGGACGAGGCGGAGCAGGTGCATACGGCGCGGCTGCTGGTGCTCAGCCGTAACCTCACCGCGGACCGGAGTTGGGACGTGTGCCTGCGTCTGGACGGCGTGCTCGGCACCCGGCCGCAGGCGTCCAACCGGCGTCTCGTCGACCTGATCCGACGCGCGGTGGGCCTGAGCGTCACCGCGCCGGGCGAGCAGCGGCTGGCCGGGATCGAGGAGTTGGTCCAGGATCTGCGCCGGGTCGTCTGGCAGCCGCCCGCGGGTGTCCGTGAGGTGGTCTTCCACGCCTTGGGGGTGCCCGGCGCGCCGCCGCCCGACTTCGACGGGTCGCGGTACCTGGTGGTGTCGCCGTTCTGCACCCAGGCGGGGCTGGAGGTGACGGCAGTCGGGGAACGGGTCACCATCGTGAGCCGGCAGGAAGAGCTGGATCGTCTGCCCGTCGAGGTGTTGGACGGGCGGGACGTCCTGGTGGTCAGTGAGCTGGCGGGCCTTCCGGCGGACGAGGCCGACCCGGGTCACAGTGTGCTGACCGGGTTGCACGCCAAGCTGTACATCGTCGAGAAGGGGCACACCGCCCGGGTGCTGGTGGGCTCGGCGAACGCGACCGACGCCGCGTTCGGGGGCAACGTCGAGCTGCTGGTCGAGCTGATCGGCGGTCGGACACAGTTCGGCGTCGACAGCATGGTCGGCGCGGCTGCGCCCTTTCGTGCGATGCTTGAACCCTACGACCGTCAGGCGCCCGTCGCGCCGGACGAGGACGAGCGCCGGCTCGAGGACTTCGTCCGGCAACTCGCGGCGGTACCGCTGACCGCGACCGTCACCGGCGGTCCCGATCGTCATGTTGTCCGGCTGGACTCGCAGACCCCCCTGCCGGTGGCGGAGCAGGTTCGGGTGACCGCCGAACTGGTGACCCGCCGTGGTGAGGCCGCACGGCTGGATGCGGGACAGCCCGTCCACGCGACCTTCGCCGGGATCACCGTTGTCGAGGTCACGCCGTTCATCCTGATCACCGCGCAGGACAGGCGTGGCGCGTCGGTGAGCACGGTGGTACTCGCCCGTCTGATCGGTGACCCCGCCGGCCGGCTCGATGAGCTTCTCGCCCGGCAGGTGGACACGCCGGAGAAGTTCCTGCGTTTCCTGGCACTGCTGTTGGGGCTGACCGGCCAACCCTTCGGCGGGCTGGCCGGTGCACCTGGGGAGGGCGACCAGCACCCCTGGGTGGTGGCGGGCGGTCCGGGCATCCTCGAACTTCTGCTGCGGGCGCTTGTCGACCGGCCGGATCAACTTGACGATCTCGGCCGCCTCGTCGAGCGGATGCGCTCGACCGACCGGGGTCGGGGCCTGCTGCCGGAAGGCTTCCTGCAGTTGTGGCAGACCGTGGACGCGGCACGCCGGGAACCCGCCGGAAAGGGCGCGCCGTGAGACGCTACAGCGCGGCACCGGTCCTGGCCGGGCTGAAGGACTTCCAACGCGCCACGGTCCATCACGTGATGGACCGCTTCTTCGGCGCCGACCCGACCCGCCGTTTCCTGGTCGCCGACGAGACCGGGTTGGGCAAGAGCGTCGTGGCCCGCGGGATCATCGCCGAGACCTTGCAAAGACTGCAGGATGACGACCGTGTCGAGCGGGTCGACGTCATCTACGTCTGCTCCAACCAGGACATCGCGGCGCAGAACCTGGCTCGGCTCAAGGTCAGCGCCGAGGAAAGCATCACGCTGTCGAGCAGACTCACGATGCTCGCCAGGCACAGCGCGGCGTTGGCGGCCGCCAACGCCACGGCGGGCAAGCCGCTCAACCTCGTCGCGTTTACCCCCGGGACCTCCTTCGACAAGGGCTGGCGCACCGGCAAAGGTGAGGAGCGGGCGCTGCTGTACCTGCTGCTACGACAGGCCGGCAGGTGGGACGGCTGGCGGGAGCGGGCCGCCGTGCGCGCCGTGCAGGCCACCATCCGGGACCCGAACCGCTTCTACGACGTCATCGTTCGGCTCGACGCTGACCTGGACGGCACGATCGACGAGGTCATCAGCGGCGAGTTTCTCCGGGACGCCGCAGACGGTGGTCTGCTGGACCAGTTCTCCGTGCTGCTCGACGACATCGGCCGCCGGCATAGCCTGCCGAGCACGCTGCGGCAACGCGCGTATGACCTGATCGGGCAGTTGCGCAGCATCCTCGCACGGGCCGGGGTCCGCACCCTGGAACCCGATCTTGTCATCCTGGACGAGTTCCAGCGTTTCCGGCACCTGCTGGACGTGGAGCAGGGCGGCGAGAGCGCCGAGCTGGCGCGCCACCTGTTCGACTACGGCCAGGCGAGGGTGCTGCTGCTATCGGCCACCCCATACAAGCCGTTCACCCTCGCGGAGGAGGCAGCCAGGGGCGAGGACCACCACCGGGACTTCCGGGACGTGCTGCGGTTCCTGTGCGCCGACCAGCAATGGAACACCGACGTCAGCGAGGCATTCCAGGCCTACCGGGAAGCCACCGTCCGGGGACTGCCGTGCGAGGAACCCAGAGCGCGGCTGCGGTCCCTGCTGATGCGCGTCATGTGCCGCACGGAACGGCCGGTCGCGGGCAGCGACGGGATGCTCGACGAGCGCATCGTGACCGTGGCGGCGCTGCGGGAGGACGACGTGCGCGGCTATGTGGCGCTGCGGCACGCCGCCGCCGCGGTCAACGCACCCGCCACGGTGGAGTACTGGAAGTCCGCCCCGTACTTCCTCAACTTCACCGAAGGCTACAAACTCGGCCAGCACCTACGGTCGGCGCTGCTCGACGGCCGCGGGGATGAGCTGGCGCCGCTGCTTGACGTCGCTCAGCTGCTCGACACGGACGCACTGCAGCGGTACGCGCCGATCGATCTCGGCAACGCCCGGTTGCGGCACCTCGCCGCAGACACCGTCGAGCGGGGGTGGTGGCGGCTGTTGTGGATCCCACCCTCCATGCCGCACTACGCCTTGACCGAGCCGTTCGCCGAAGCGGCCCGGCAGGGGATGACCAAACGGCTGCTGTTCTCCTCGTGGAACGCCACCCCGACCGCGGTCGCGGGTCTGCTCAGCTACGACGCGGAGCGCCGCATCGTCGGGGACCGGCTGCGCCGCAACGACCCGGCGGAACGCCGCCGGGTCACCGCCCGCCTCGACTACCGCCTCGACGGCGACCGGCCGGCCGCGATGAGCACCCTGGCCCTATTCTGGCCCCACCCACGCCTCGCCGCGGCCTGCGACCCCCTCGCGATCGCCCGCAGGCGGCCCAAGGAGCTTGTTTCCCTCGCCACCATGCACGACGACGTTCGTGACGCACTCGTGCGCGCCACCCCGGACCACCTGTGGGCGGCGCAGCACGCGGGCGAGGTCACCGCATGGGAGGCGCTGTTCGGCTGGCCCGGCGCCGCGTTGCCCGACGGGTTGCCGGTCGACGACGCGCTGGAGACCCTATCCGGGAGCGGTGCAGATGAGACCGAGTCCGGCGACACGGGCAAGGGACTCGACCGGCACGTCGAGCAGGCCCTGGCCAGAGCGGGCGGCCCGGGCCCGGTGGCCAAAGACGGCTCCCCCGCGACATCGCTGAGGAGCTGGCCGCGATCGGCCTGCACGGACCCGCCAACATCGCCTGGCGCGCACTCGGCCGGCTGATCCGTGGCGACTCCACGGTGACCGAGGCTGGACATTGGCGGGCGGCGGCCATCGTAGCAACCGGGTTGCGTAGCCTTTTCAACCGGCTCGAGTCCATGCTGCTGATCGACCAGCTCGCGCTGGATCAGGTGTACTGGCGGGCGGTCCTGCGCTACAGCGCCTGCGGCGGTCTGCAGGCCGTCCTCGACGAGTACCTCCACCACCTGCGCAGCTCCAGATCCGACCTGCCGCTCGACGACGACGAGCTGCGCACGATGGCCCAGGAGGCGAGCGCGGCGCTCACACTACGACCCTCGGTCTACCGGGCCTTCGACCCCACCAGCCCAGAGGCGCCGATCCGCCTGCTGAGCCGGTTCGCGCTGCGCTACGGCGGCCGCGGCGGCGATGACGAAGGTGCCCGGCAGCCAGAGGTCCGCAACGCGTTCAACAGCCCGTTCTGGCCGTTCGTGCTGGCGACCACGAGCACGGGACAGGAAGGCATCGACTTCCCCGCTTCGGCGGCCATGCCATACGCCGCAACGTCGCCGCCGCCCACCGGGCCGACGCCCTACGCTCCAGCGACCAGGTCGTGTGGAAGGCCGCCTACGACGCGGCCCGCGCGGCCCGCGGCGATCTCGGGGACTTCGCTCCCTACTGGGTCTTCCTCGGTCCCGCCAAGATCGAACGGCACCTCCTGCCGTACCCACTCAGCCGCGACACGCCCAAACTGGAGCGGCTCAAGGACGACCTCGTGCTGTACCGGCTGGCCTTCGGCCAACCACGGCAGGAAGACATGCTCACCCTGCTACGCCGCAACGGCGTAGACGCTGACGACCTACTTCCGGCAATCCTCAGCCTTCGCCCCGATGCACCGGGAAGCAGCACCGCGAGCGGAACCTGACGACGTATAGGAGCGAGCGTTGAACTTCGACGTTGTCCTTGCCGAAAACGTCATCCGGCCTGGTAGAGGTCGGTATACGGGTTCCGGAATCTTGAATATTGTCTGCTGGTTGCGGCCCGTGACAGGAGGCAACCTCGAAACGCCGTTGAACTGTCCGGGACTGCCGATCTTCGTGATTCGGCACCGACCGATGTCGCATCGGCCGCCGTGGAGGCAGCTCGGCCGTCAGCCCGGTCAGCTCGGTGCGACCCCCAGCGTGAGCATGGTTTGCAGGTCGAGCAGGTGTTTCTCCGTGTAGTTGATTACTGTTGGCTCTTCACATAGCGTCAGGTGCAGGACCGGGGCTGCGCCGCCCTCGGTGCGTGTGCGCCATGAGCGGATCTGGTCGAGGACGTCGTCGGCGTGCACGTCGCCGTGGAGGAACTTGCTGGTGCAGGTGGGGCACAGGCACAGCACGTCGCCTGGTCGGTCAATCCACGCGGCGCTGGTGTGGGAGATCAGGTACAGGATCTCGAAGTAGGGGTTGCCGTCGCGCTTGGGAAAGGTGGCGGTGCAGATCTGGCACCTGCCGGCGTACTGCTCGAGCAGGAACTGCCGGACGTCTGGATTCTTGTCGTCCCAGACTTTGCGGGGCAGGAAATGGAACCGCTCGTGTGGGGCCGGTTCGGCTGCCTGCGCGTCCTTGATGGCCGCAGCGGTGCGTCCTCGGCGCATGGTGGGGGCGCCGACCTGCCCGTGGCGACGGAAGCTGTCGTTGTCTTCGTCCTCGTCGCTGTGCTCGGCGAGTTTGGTGAAAGCGTCTTGGAGCCGGGCGGCGAAGTCGACCGGCGACGCCGGCGCCTCGGGCATCCCGGGCTGCGGGCCAGGCGCGCTTAGCGCCTTCGCGGCTGCCCGGCTGACCTCGGCGAGGGCGTCTGGATGGTCGGCGAGGTACAACAGCAGATTGAGCGGGATGCCAAGTTCGGTGCTGGCTTGTTGGACGGCCGAGGTGATCATGCCGAGGGTGTCGGCGAGACCGTTGTGGCGGATGAAGTCGGGTGGAAGCTCGTCGATGGTCAGCTCGCGCGGTGTGGCGTACCCGCCGTCCGGGGTGGGCAGCCAGGCTCGGGTGGCGGCGATGCGGTGGGGTTGGGTGTCTTGCTCGCGGCGCTCGCTGTTGATGTATTCCTGCCGGGACGCGAACTCCACGGTTCCGCGCAGCCGGTCGGCGCGCGGCGCGAGCAACCGGTTCCAGACGTACACGGAACGCCGCGGGTCCGGATTGGCCAGCGCCGCGTCCAGTCCCGAGATGTGCAGGTCGGGGTCGAAGCCGTTGAGACCGCGACGGTGCTCGCCCCATGCGTCGCGCAGGACGATATGGCCCGACGAATTGCCGGTGCGGGCGGTGACGCGGACCTGGTCGGCAACGCCGAGTTCGGTGAGCTCCCGTCGGTGTTCGGCGTACCGGTTGTGCAGGAACCACCCATCGGGGCACGGTTGGAAGTAGTATTCGAGGTCCTCGTCGGGCCAGTAGCACTCGGCCGGAGCGCGGTAGGCGAAGTCTGGCTGGCCAGCGGTATGGGCCAGAAGGAACGCCGCCGGCCGCAACTGGGCGAGCAGGGCGGCCCGGCGCTGGCCGGAGGTGACCTGCAGCGCCCTGCTGATCACGGCGAGGTCGCGAGCGTGCTGGTCCGCGGCCACTGTAACGGCGCCCGGTGTCCCTTCGCCCCTCATGTTCACCTTGAAGATACGGATCCAGACGCAGCAACCCGCATTTCGATCTCGTCATCGCCGAATCTCGCTGAGGTACTCCGCCATCTGATCACCGAGAACCTGGCAGCGGGACGCGCCGTGGACCGCCCACAGCGCGGCGGTCCAGGCGCACAGCAACGCGTCGATGAGATCTTCGCGATGCTTGTACGCCGCGTCGGGCGTCGGCGATGGCTCGTCCAGCAGCTGGCGGGTCAGCGGGTGGCTGCGCAGCAGCAGCGGCGGAACCCCGCCGCGAAGTCGATCCATCCGCCTGACCAGTTCGTCGCACGCCGCAGCCCGCGTCAACCGCCACTGCTCCATCCGCTGCGAGCGGGGCTTGCGCTTGTAGCGGGGTCGTTCACCGTCGACGTCGTAGCCCAGCTCGGGGGCGCCGACCAGCGTCGTGTAGGGGTAGCACTCGGACATGCTGCGCCCGCCCGAGGGCGGCCCCGCCCACCCGTCGCTGTAGCGCCAGCCAGTCGTCTGCAGTAGTTCCCGCAGCGTTACCCCAGCCCTCCGGGTGAGCCGAGGTTGGTGGTGTTCGCACTGACCCGCCACCGGCCGTAGCGCTGCCCAACCTGCCGCTCGCACAGCCGCTGCCCGGCCGGGTTGTCGATGACCACCGGCGCGTCGATGAACACCAGCGCTGGGTGGTCTCCCGCCGCCGTGTCGACCCACTCGGCGGTGGCCGCCGCACCCCGGGTCCAGCCGGCGTCGAGCACGTGGCCATCACCGTCGATAGCCACCACCCCGCTCTCGTTGGCCGCCGTTCCCGCCAAGCCGTCACGCCAGGCAAGGTCGACGCCGAGGAACCGCTCAATGCCCACCATCCCGGTATAGCCGACGGCCCTCCGGCGAGGATCCTCCGGATCTGCCGACCCAGCCGGGCCGAACATGCCATTCGCCCTTCGATCCGGCCGATCGGCTTACCGGCCTGGCCCGGATCTGCCACGTCCTCGGTGATCTGTCGGCGGCGTTGTGGGGGGGTGTACGCCCGTCCACCGAGCACCGCCGCCGATGAGCGGGAGCGTGCGATGTGGGAGGACGAGCGGGCGGCACTGGACCAGGTCGCCGCGGCCGTACGCCGTCCGTATCTGCCCACGGGGGCGGGGTTGCTGGTGGTGCCGTACAACCGGGTGCTGGAGGCGGCGCACCGGTTGGGTCGCCAGCTGCACGGTGCCGGCGACGCGGGGTTGAGCGAGGCAGTGGCCACCGAGGTGACAACCGAGGTCGATGCGGTGCGTCGGGCCGAGTTGGGGGATCTGTCCGGGCGGGCGGTGCAGGCGGTGGCGGTGGACCGGCGGGATGCCTCCCCGGTGCAGGTGGCCGCCGCGGACGAGGTACTACGCCAGGATCCGTTCGGGACCTCGCTGATGCGTACCCCGGTGGATGCCGCAGCCGGCTGTGTGGCCGCCGCACATTGGCTGGCCGCCGCGGCGGTGGTGGCCGCCTGGGCGGCGGGTACCGGCGCGGAGGCGGTGTTCACCGAGGCCGATGAGGTGCAGGC
>WNGL01009606.1_pt1 | contig 20522 bp, 19 predicted proteins | sample 5400591 | NCBI WGS metagenome assembly WNGL01 (sample SAMN13153377, study PRJNA577476) | soil metagenome | isolation source: 80 cm soil or saprolite under Garry oak tree replicate 1 | place: USA:California | collected 2016-06-15 | reverse complement strand
TGGCGGCCGGCGGGTCGCACAGCCTGGCCCTGCGGTCCGATGGCACGGTATGGGCCTGGGGCGACAACGTATCCGGTGAGCTGGGCCGCGGGACGACCAGCGAGGGCGAGCCCACGCCCGCCCAGGTGACCGGGCTGACCGGCGTCAGGAAGATCTCGGCCGGGGCGGGGTTCAGCCTGGCGCTGCGCTCGGACGGCACGGTGTGGGCCTGGGGCTTCAACAACGCGGGCCAGCTCGGCAACGGCACCACGGCCGAGAGCCCGGTGCCGGTCAAGGTCGCGGGCTTGTCCCAGGTAACCGGCATCTCGGCGGGCGGCGAGGCATCGGTCGCGACCCGGACCAACGGCATCTCCGCGCTCACCTCGGTGTGGACGTGGGGCGGCAACCGCGCGGGGCAGCTCGGCGACGGCACGCTCACCAGCCACTCCACCCCCGGGCGCGTGACCGGGATCGGCACCGTGTACATCGCCGGCATCGCCGCCGGCAACGATTACGCCGCAGTCCTGGGAACCGACGGCTCGGTCTGGGCCTGGGGCGCCGACGACAGCGGCCAGCTCGGCGACGCGCGAACCAGCACCCCGGCGACCCGGCCGGTGAACACCATCGGGGTCGGCAGCGGGATCACCCAGATCGCCGCCGGCGCGGTTCACACGCTCGCGCTGAAGTCGGACGGCACCGTGCTGGCCTGGGGCGACAACAACGAGGGCGAGCTCGGCGACGGCAGCACGGCCCAGGTCGCCGGCCCGGTGCAGGTCACCGACTTGACCGGCATCACGCAGGTGGCCGCCGGGCTGGGGTTCAGCCTCGCGGTCCACACCGTGCCATGGCTCATCGGACCGGGATCATAGCCGCGCGGCGCGGGCCTGGCTGGGTCAGCTCGTGACGCGGTAGACGTCGTAGACGCCGTCGATGGCGCGGACGGCGCGCAGCATGTGGCCGAGGTGCTTGGGGTCGCCCATCTCGAACGTGAAGCGGCTGAACGCCACCCGGTCCCGGCTGGTCGTCACGGTCGCGGACAAGATGTTGACATGCTGGTCGGACAGCACCCGGGTCACGTCGGCCAGCAGCCGGGCCCGGTCGAGCGCCTCGACCTGGATGGCCACCAGGAAGACCGAGCCCTCGGTCGGCGCCCAGTGGACGTCGACCATCCGCTCCCGCTGGGTGTCGGTCAGGTGGACCAGGTTCACGCAGTCGACCCGGTGTACCGAGACGCCGTGGCCGTGGGTGACGAAGCCGATGATCTCATCGCCGGGCACCGGGGTGCAGCACCGAGACAGCCGCACCCACACGTCGGGCGCGCCGTTGACCTCGACGCCGGAGTCACCGGGCGACCTGGGCTGCGGCGCCTTGGTCGGCAGCGTGGCCTCGGCCAGTTCCTCCTGCGCGCCGGCCAGGCCGCCGACCGACCTGACCAGCTTCTCCACCACGGACTGGGCGCTGACCCGGCCCTCGCCGACCGCCGCGTACAGCGCGGAGACATCGGCGTAGCGCAGTTCGCGGGCCAGGTTGAGCAGGTTGTCGGCGGCGCCGAGGCGCTGCAGCGGCAGGCCCTGCTTGCGCATCGCCTTCGCGATCTGGTCCTTGCCCGCGTCGACGGCGGCTTCCCGGCGCTCCTTGGAGAACCACTGCCTGATCTTGTTCCGCGCCCGGGGGCTCTGCACGAACTTGAGCCAGTCCCGGCTCGGCCCGGCCTCGGGCGCCTTGGACGTGAAGATCTCCACCGTGTCGCCGTTGTCCAGAGTGGACTCCAGCGCGACCAGGCGGCCGTTGACCCGGGCGCCGACCGTCCTGTGCCCGACCTCGGTGTGGATGGCGTAGGCGAAGTCCACCGGCGTCGCGCCCTGCGGCAGCGCCACCACCTCGCCGCGCGGGGTGAACACGTAGACCTCGCCGACGGCCAGGTCGAAGCGGAGCGACTCGAGGAACTCGGCCGGGTCCTCGGTCTCACGCTGCCAGTCGACGAGCTGCTGCAGCCAGGCCATCTCCTGGGCCTCGTCCTTGGCGCCGCGTAGGGCCGCCCGCCCGAAGACCGTCTCCTCCTTGTACTTCCAGTGCGCCGCGACGCCGTACTCCGCCTGGCGGTGCATGGTCCAGGTGCGGATCTGCAGCTCGACCGGCCTTCCGCTCGGCCCGATCACCGTCGTGTGCAGCGACTGGTAGAAGTTGAACTTCGGCATCGCGATGTAGTCCTTGAACCGCCCGGGGACGGGATTCCACCGCGCGTGGATGATGCCGAGGGCCGCGTAACAGTCCATGACCGTGTCGACGAGGACCCGGATGCCCACCAGGTCGTAGATGTCGTTGAAGCCGACATTCCTGGCGATCATCTTCTGGTAGATCGAGTAGTAGTGCTTGGGCCGGCCCGTGACGGCGGGCTTGATCTTGGCCTCGCGCAGGTCCGTGGAGACCTCCTCGATCACCTCCTGCAGGAAGGCATCGCGGCGCGGCGCCCGGCCGGAGACCAGGCGGACGATCTCATCGAAGCGCTTGGGGTACAGGGTCGCGAAGGCGAGGTCCTCCAGCTCCCACTTCACCGTGTTCATGCCGAGCCGGTGCGCCAGCGGGGCGAAGATCTCCAAGACCTCCCTGGACTTGCGCTCCTGCTTCTCCCGGGGCAGATACCGCAGCGTCCGCATGTTGTGCAGCCGGTCGGCGAGCTTGATCACCAGCACGCGGATGTCGCGGGACATCGCGACCACCATCTTGCGGACGGTTTCCGCCTCGGCCGACTCGCCGTACTTGACTTTGTCCAGCTTGGTGACGCCGTCCACCAGCGCGGCGATGTCCTCGCCGAACTCGCCGCGCAGTTCGGTCAGCGTGTAGGGGGTGTCTTCGACCGTGTCGTGCAGCAGCGCGGCGCAGATCGTCTCGGTGTTCATGCCGAGCTCGGCCAGGATGGTGGCCACCGCGAGAGGATGGGTGATGTAGGGGTCGCCGCTGCGCCGCTTCTGGTCCCGGTGCCAGTACGCGGCGCTGTCGTAGGCCCGCTCGATGAGGCGGATGTCGGCCTTCGGGTGGGTCGCGCGCACCGTCTTGATGAGCGGCTCGAGCACCGGGTTCATGCCCGCGCCGCGCTGGGCGCCGAGCCGCGCCAGCCGCCGCCGCACGCCCACCCCGGGCGTGGCCGCGTCCGCGGCCTGGCCCGGGGCGGCCGCCACCTTGGCCCGCTGGGCGCGGACCGTCCCGGCCCCCTGGCCCCGCGCGGTCCGGGCACCGTCCGCCGGGGCGGCCTGGTCTCTCGCGGCCGGCGTGCCGTCCGCGGCGCCGTTGAGCGCAGTCTGACCGGGCACGCCCGCCGTTTCCGCCGCCTCGGCCTGTTCCGCGTCCTGGGCCGTACCCCCCGGCGCGTCCGCCCGGGCAGCGTCAGCAGCTCTCGTGCCGGTCGTGATTACCTCACCGGCCACTCGCGCTCCCTCACCTCTGCCAAGCCCCCAGTGTACTTGGACGTCCTAAACGCCTGATGGCACGTGCGCGATTCCCGCGGGCGCCTAGACGGTGAGCAGGGCGCTGACCGGGAAGTCGGGCAGCTTGGCGCGGCCGTTCAGGAAGGACAGCTCGAGCAGCACGGCGAACCCGGCCAGCTGGGCGCCCGCCCGCTGCACCAGGTCGGCGGTGGCCCGGGCGGTGCCGCCGGTGGCGAGCACGTCGTCGATGACCAGGACGCGATCGCTGGGCTCGAACGCGTCGGTCAGCACCTCGAGGGTCGCGGTCCCGTACTCGAGCTCGTAGTCCCGCGCGAACGTGGCGCCGGGCAGTTTGCCCTTCTTGCGGATGGGCACGAAGCCCGCGCCGAGGCGGCACGCCACCGGGGCGGCCAGGATGAAGCCGCGCGCCTCGATGCCCGCCACCTTGTCCACCGGCCCGTAGCTCTCGGCCAGGGCGTCGACCACCGCGCGAAACGCGGGCCCGTCGGCGAGCAGCGGGGTGATGTCCTTGAAGACCACGCCGCGCTGCGGGTAGTCCGGGATGTCGCGCACGCGGGTCCTGATGAGCCGGGTCAGCTCATCCGGGCCGGTCATCGGCTAGCGCCGCTTCTTCTTGCCGGCCGGGCGATGCCGCGCGGAGCTGCTGCCGCCGCGCCGCGGCTGCTGCCGCGGGCCCGGCCGGACGGCGCCCGGCGTGCCGGCGGCCGCCCGCGACGCGGTCGCGGTCAGCTCGTCCGCGGGCGGCGCGTCGTCGTCGAAGTCGTCGTCCCGGCCGTCCTCGGCGAGCTGAGCCTCGGCGAGCTGGGCCTCCGGGAGCTCCCCGGCCGCGACGCCGGGACGGGTGCGGGTCCCGGCCTGCGCCTTGGCGGAGGCCCGCTTGGCCGCGCGGCCGCCGGACGCGCGCACCGACACCCGCTTGGCCAGCGCCTGGTACTGCGGCTCGCGCTCCTTCAGGTCGGCCAGCACCGGGGTGGCGATGAAGATCGAGGAGTACGTGCCGGACAGCATGCCGACGAACAGGACGAGCGCGAGTTCCTCGAGCTCGTTGTTGGCGCCGAGCAGCGCGATCGAGACCACCAGGATCGCGCTGACCGGCAGCAGCGCGATCAGCGAGGTGTTGATCGATCTCACCAGGGTCTGGTTCAGGGCCAGGTTCGCCGCGTGGCTGTAGGTGGTGCGGGCGCCGCCGAGCAGGCCCGCCGTGTTCTCCCGCACCTTGTCGAAGACCACCACCGTGTCGTACAGCGAGTAGCCGAGGATGGTGAGCAGCCCGATGACGGTCGCGGGGCTGACCTGGAAACCGGCCAGGGCATAGACACCAGTGGCGATGACGAGGTCATGCAGCAGGGCCACGAACGCCGATACCGCCATCTTCCACTCGAAGGCGATCGACAGGTAGAGCACGATCACGATCAGGAAGGCGATCAGCGCCTGGACGGCCTTGCCGGAGATCTGGCTGCCCCAGCTCGGCCCGACGGTGGTGACGCTGATGTTGTCCGGGTTCACGCCGAGCTTGGTGGACAGCGTCTTCTCGAACGCGACGGTCTGGTCGCCGGTCAGCGCCTTGGTCTGCACCTGCCAGCCGTTCTTCTGGCCGTGAAGCTGCTGCACGATCGCGCCGCTGACGCCGCCGTCGTCGACCGCGGTCTGCACCTGGCTGAGGGACGTCGTGGACGACGGGAAGGTGAAGACCGCCCCGCCCTTGAAGTCGACGCTGAAGTTGACGCCCCGGACGAGCAGCGCCACGATGCTGATCAGCAGGATCAGCCCTGACATCGCGTACCACAGGCGCTTCCTGCCGACGAAGTTGACCGATACCTCGCCGCGGTAAAGCCTGCCGCCTATCTGGCCCAGGCTCGACATCATGAACCCCCCGAGTTTCGGGACGCGGTGTTGGTCGGGGGGGACGACCCCCCAGGACCCCCCCGCGAGGAGATTCGCGGCGCCGGATCAGGCCTGCGCCTGGCCTGATTGCGACGGACCGAGGACCGCCACGGCGTGCGGGCGCCGAGCCGGTTCGGGTCGAGACCGGACATCGGGTGGCCGTTGCCGTAGAACTTCGTCCCGGCCAGCAGCGTCACCGTGGGCTTGGTGAAGGCGAACACCACCAGGACGTCGATCAGCGTGGTCAGGCCGAGGGTGTAGGCGAAGCCCTTGACCTCGCCGATGGCGAAGTAGTACAGCAGCAGCGCGGCGAGGAACGACACCGTGTCGGACACTAGGATCGTGCGCCTGGCGCGCTTCCAGCCGGCCTCGACCGCCGGGCGCAGTTGCTTGCCCTCGCGCACCTCGTCGCGCAATCGCTCGAAGTAGACGACGAACGAGTCGGCGGTGATGCCGATGGCCACGATCAGGCCGGCGATCCCGGCCAGCTCGAGGGTGAAGTTCTGGTACAGCGAGAGCAGGACCACCGCCAGGTACGTGATGGTCCCCGCGATGGCCAGGCTGGACACGGACACGATGCCGAGGCCGCGGTAGTAGACGAAGGCGTACACCACCACCAGGGCCAGCCCGATCGCGGCCGCGATCATCCCGGCGTCCAGCTGGTTCCGGCCCACCTGCGCCGACACCGAGGTCGTGAACAGGGTCTTGAGGTCGAGCGGCACCGAGCCGTACTTCAGCTCGTTCTGCAGCTGGGTGGCCTGCGCCTGGGTGAAGTTGCCGGTGATCTGGGCGTTCCCGCCGGGGATCGCGCCGATGATCTGCGGGGACGAGACGACGTTGCCGTCCAGGGCGATCGCCACCTGGTCCAGCAGGGCCGAGTTCTGGTCGCCGGACTGCCCGGCCGTGTAGTACGTGGTGTACAGGTGCGAGGTGAGCGCGCTGAAGGCCGAGGCGCCCGCGCCGTTCAGCGACAGGTTGACCTGCCACTGATTGGACGTCGTGGACAGTCCGGCGGTGGCCGCGGTGACCTGGGTGCCCTTGACCCTGGCCACGTCGAGCACGTACTTGCCCCACTGCCCGCCGTTGGTGCCGCAGGCCACCACCTGCACGTTCTGGTTGTTGTAGGGGGTGGTCTTGTCGTAGCCCGCGACTTTCTTCCACGCCTCGGTGTTGTTCGGCCCGCAGGTCAGCTTCGGGTCGTTGAACAGCGCGAGGACGCTCTTGCTGACCAGGCACGGGTTCCCGACCGTGCCGGTGCCCAGGCTCGGGCTGTTGTTGGTGCACGACGAGAGGGGGCTCGCGCTGGCGCTCGCGGCCGGGCTGGTGCTGGCGCTCGGGCTGGAACTGGCCGAGGCGCGCCCGGACGCGCTGGGCGAGGGGCTGGCGCTGGCCTCGGGGACGATCTTGGCGGAGGTCTTCGCGGTGCTGGTAGCGCTGGCGCTCGGGCTCGCCTTCGCCGACGCGCTGCTGCTGGCCGCCGGGGTGGTGGTCGCCGACGGGCTGGTGGTCGCCGAGGGCGTCGTCGTGCTCGCCGCGCCGTAGGGCTGGTAGAGCAGCGCCTGGCGGAACATGAGCAAGGCGGTCGAGCTCACCAGCTGGATCGTCTGCGACGACCCCTGGCCGGGGACCGTCACCACGAGGAGGTCGGCCCCTTGTGGCTTGACCTGGGCGCCGGAGTTGCCCGTGCCGTTGACCCGCGACTCGATGACGCTGATCGCCGCGTTCATCTCGTCGGGCGGCGGAGCCTTCCCGCCCAAGGTATGCGCCTGCAGAGTGACCTGGGTCCCGCTGGACAGGTCGAGGCCGAGTCCCACCTTGAACCGGTGCTGCCACTGTGCCGGGGCGAACAGCTTCGGCCCGAGTATGCCGAGCAGCATGGCCACGATGAGCACGAACAGAAGCACGAGCGCCCGTCCCGGATGCGGGACGGATCTAGATGGGGCAGCCACTTCTCCGCCTGTCTTCGATCGGTCGTTACCCGTTGACCCTTACGCCAGCCGACGGCTCAGTGCACGTTGTTCTTGTCGGACTTAGCCCGCTCGTCGTGAGAGTCCATGAGACCGTCTTCAGCTGACTTAACGCCGTCGGAGTCCTCGCGGGTTCCTGAGTCGTGCTCGTCCTCGGCGTCCTCGTTGAAGGATGAAGGCTCGTCGAAGGGCTCAGACTCGGCGTCCTCGTAGGTCTCGGTCTCCTCGCCGGACGCGATGACCTCCATGATGGCGCGCTTCAGGTAACGGACCTCCACGCCGGGAGCGACCTCGAGGACGACGTCGTCGCCGTCGACCTCGGTCACCGTCGCGTACATGCCGGCCGTGGTGCGGACCCGGGCGCCGGGGTTGACCGTCTTCTGCTGCTGCTGAACCGCCTGCTGGCGGCGCCGCTGCGGCCTGATCATCAGGAAGTAGAAGCCGACGAAGACCAGGACGATCAGGATCGGGAACGTCAGCGAGCTGCCTTTGCTGGTGGCCGCCTCAGCGGCTGCGATATACCCCATCACCGGGGATCCTTCCAGTTGGTTCTGCGTGCATGGTCGCGGCGGAGGCCAACGGCCAACTGCCGAAGTTTAGCCGCGCTTGGACCCTGCACCAACAGGCTACGAGTTTTTGGCGGTGATCGTGACCTCGGCGCGATCTTGATTCTGCGACTGTGCCTCAGTCAAACAGAGTAGGCAGTTCGGCCAGTGACGGGGGTGGCTCGAGACCAAGGTGAGCCCATCCGGCGGCGGTGGCCACGCGGCCGCGCGGGGTCCGGGCCAGCAGCCCGCACCGGACCAGGAACGGCTCCGCGACCACCTCGACGGTCTCCGCCTCCTCCCCCAGCGCCACCGCGAGCGTGGACAGGCCGACCGGCCCGCCGCCGAACCGGCGGACCAGGGCCTCGAGCACGCCGCGGTCGAGCCGGTCCAGGCCGTGCTCGTCCACCTCGTACAGCTCGAGCGCGGTGCGGGCGACCTGCGCGGTGACCACGCCGTCGGCACGGACTTCCGCGTAGTCGCGCACCCGGCGCAGCAGCCGGTTCGCGATCCGCGGGGTGCCGCGCGAGCGGGTGGACAGCTCCGTCGCGCCTTCGTCGGTGAGCGTCACCCCGAGCAGCCCAGCCGACCGGCGGATGATGATCTCGAGCTCGTCCGGCTGGTAGAAGTCCAGGTGCGCGGTGAAACCGAACCTGTCCCGCAGCGGGGCCGGCAGCAGCCCGGCCCGGGTAGTCGCCCCGACCAGCGTGAACGGCGCGATGTCCAGCGGGATGGCGGTGGCGCCCGGGCCCTTGCCGATCACCACGTCGACGCGGAAGTCCTCCATCGCCAGGTAGAGCATCTCCTCGGCGGGCCGGGCCAGCCGGTGGATCTCGTCGATGAAGACCACTTCGCCCTCGCTGAGCGTGGACAGCACCGCCGCCAGGTCGCCGGAGCGCTCGATCGCCGGGCCGCTGGTGATGCGCATCGGCGCGCCGAGCTCGGCGGCGACGATCATCGCGATCGTGGTCTTGCCCAGCCCGGGCGGGCCGGCCAGCAGCACGTGGTCCGGCGGCCTGCCGCGGCGCAGGGCACTCTGCAGGATCAGCGACAGCTGCTCGCGCACCCGCGCCTGGCCGACGAACTCGGTGAGCCGCTTGGGCCGCAGCGCGCTCTCGATGACCCGCTCGTCCGCGTCGGCCAGCGGGGACACCAGCTCATCGCCCTGGCGCGCCCGGCGGGCGGCGAGCTCGGCTTCTTCGGACCTGCGGAGGGTCTCGTCCTCGGTCATCACCGCTACTGCTTGCTCAGCTTGCGCAGGGCGGCCCGCAGCACCGTGGCCACGTCCACCGCGTCGCCGTCGGATCCGCCGGCCACGCCTTCTTCTTCGAGCGCCGCGATGGCCTGGTCGGCGTCCCTGGCCGGCCAGCCCAGGTTCACCAGGCCGGACTGCACCTGGTCGCGCCAGGAGGAGGCGCGCTGCGCCACCCGCGGCGGCAGGTCGCCGCCTTCGCCCGGCGGCCCGAGCCGGTCCTTCATCTCGAGCACGATCCGCTGCGCGCCCTTCCTGCCGATGCCGGGGACCATGGTCAGCGCGCCGAGGTCCTCGGTGAAGACGGCGCGGCGCAGCGCGTCGGGCGCGTGCACGGCCAGCATGGCCAGCGCCAGCCTCGGCCCGACCCCGCTGGCCGTCTGCAGCAGCTCGAAGACGTTCCGCTCGTCCTCGGTGCAGAAGCCGTACAGGGTGAGCGAGTCCTCCCTGACCACCAGCGAGGTGGCCACCTGCGCGGGTTCCCCCAGCTTGAGCGTGGCCAGGGTGCCCGGGGTGCACTGCACGCGCATCCCGACCCCGCCTACATCGAGGACGGCGCCGTCCGGCGCGACGCCGGCCACCGTCCCGCGCACATGAGCGATCATGCCTTGACTCCTCTGGCTGCCAGGGCGCCGCCGCGCCAGATATGACAGATCGCCAGCGCCAGCGCGTCGGCGGCGTCGGCCGGCCGCGGCGGTTCTGTGACCCGGAGCAGCCGGGTCACCATCGCCGTGACCTGATCCTTGCCGGCCCGCCCGTTCCCCGTCACGGCCGCCTTGACCTCACTGGGCGTGTGCAGGGCCACCGGCAGCCCGCGGCGCGCCGCGCAGAGGATCGCGACCGCGCCGGCCTGCGCGGTGCCCATCACCGTACGCACGTTCTGCTGACTGAACACCCGCTCCACGGCCACCGCGTCGGGCCGGCAGGCGTCCAGCCAGGACTCGAGCTCGGACTCGATCCCGTGCAGCCGCGCCGCGATGTCGTCTTCGGCCGACGTCCTGATGACCCCGACCCGGATCATGGTCAGCGCCCGGCCCGGCGCCCCCTCGACCACCCCGACGCCGCACCTGGTCAGCCCGGGGTCGACTCCGAGCACCCGGATCGGGTGCTGCGCGAATGACATGCCCACCGGGGTGCTCTCCATCTGGGTCCGCGAACATCTGTTCGCCTCGAACTTACCGGTCCGCGACCGGTGGAGCGCGCATCGCGGGCGGCGTGTCCGCCTAAAAGGCGTCGAGCATGAACGGGGTCGCGGCGAACGCGGCGTCCAGGGCGGCGTCCGCGGCCGGGCTGCCGCCGTCGGCCAGGCCCGCCCGGCGCAGGGTGGCGACCGGGGTGCCCGCGTACAGCGCGGCCAGGCCGCGGGGGCCGAGCGCCAGCGGCGTCAGTCCGCCGGGCGTGTCGTCGGCGGAGGGCGGGGAAGCCAGGCCCGTTCGGTATCGGGAAAGGCGGCCCGCGCCGGACCGGACCGTCAGCTCCCACCGGCCCGAGTTGGCCGCCCGCAGGTCGTCGGTGATCTGCAGCGGGACGGCGAGGTCCGTCGCGGGGAAGCCGCGGGCGGCGATGGCGGCGGGCGCGTCGAGCAGGCGGAGCATCCAGCTGTGCCGCTGGGCGAGGTTCGCGTCCTGCTCGCGCAGCATCCACCAGAGCGGATCGGACGGGCCGACCTGCGCGCGCGCCGTCTCGGCCACCGAGGAGTGCGACGCGGCCAGGCCCCACAGCGCCCGGGTGGTCTGGGCCGAGGCGGCCGCCAGGTGGTCGATGACGATCTCGTCGTGGCCGTGCTGCCAGTGGTAGCCGAGGAAGCCGTCCGGGGCGAGGTAGGCGTAGCGGTCCTTGTCGGCGTACCGGCCGGGGCGGGTCAGCGAGCGGCGCACGGTCGCCTCGTCGTAGCTGACCGGGCCGCAGTCGCGGGCGTTCTCGTGGGCGCGGCCGGTGACCTCGCGCACCTCGGCGGCGTCGCCGGGGCCCGGGCGCCTGATCACGGCCGTGCTGTCATCAGGCCTCTTGTCGTCCGGCCTGGCCAGCGTGCGCAGCGACCGCGCGGGCAGCACCGCCACGTGCCGGTGGGTAGAGAGCGGACAGCGGGTAGCCTCGTTCGGCGGTGTGATCGACGAGGGCCGTCATCAGGGCGCGGCCGACGCCCCGGGCCCGGTCCTCGGGCGCGATCTGGACCCCCGCCACCCCCGCCATCGGCACCGCCCGCCCGTACCACCACTGGCGCATGTCCAGGTACAGGGCGGAGCCGGCCAGCCGGTCCCCGTCGAACGCGCCCAGCGCTTGCCCGGCGGCCACGATAGGCTCGATGTTCGCGCGCATGCGCGACTCGTCGACGGGACCGAACGACCGCATGGCCAGGTCGAGATACTGGTCCCAGTCGAGGCCGGGAGTCAGCGGCCGGATTCTCACGTCAGAGTCAGCGTCAGCCGAGCTTCTCCATGATGTCGTCTGAGACCGAGTAGTTGGCGTACACGTCCTGCACGTCGTCGGAGTCCTCGAGCGCCTCGATCAGCCGGAACACCCTCTTGGCGTGCTCCTCGTCCAGGTCCACCTCGACGGTCGGCAGGAACGCCGTGTCCGCGGAGTCATAGTCGATCCCGGCGTCCTGCAGCGCCTTGCGCGCCGTCACCAGGTCCGTCGGCTCGGACACCACCTCGAAGGACTCGCCGAGGTCGTTGACCTCCTCGGCGCCCGCGTCGAGCACCGCGGTCAGCACGTCGTCCTCGGTGACGCCGTTCTTCTCCACCACGATGACGCCCTTGCGGTGGAACAGGTACGACACCGAGCCGGGGTCGGCCATCGAGCCGCCGTTGCGGCTGAACGCGGTGCGCACGTCCGAGGCGGCCCGGTTCCTGTTGTCGGTCAGGCACTGCACGAGCACCGCGACCCCCCCGGGGGCGTAGCCCTCGTAGGTGATGTTCTCGTACTGCGCGCCGCCGGCCTCGGCGCCGCTGCCGCGGCGTACGGCCCGGTCGATGTTGTCGTTCGGGACCGAGCTCTTCTTGGCCTTCTGGATGGCGTCGTACAGCGTCGGGTTACCCGTCGGGTCGCCGCCGCCCGTGCGGGCGGCGACCTCGACGTTCTTGACCAGCTTGGCGAACAGCTTGCCGCGCTTGGCGTCGACCACCGCCTTCTTGTGCTTGGTGGTGGCCCACTTGGAGTGGCCGCTCATGCGTTGTCCTTCACAATCTCTACGAATAGCTGATGGATGCGCCGGTCCTTGGTCAGTTCGGGGTGGAAGGCCGTGGCGAGCAGTTGCCCTTGCCGGACGGCGACGATCCTACCGGTGCCCTGGTCGGTTCCCAGAATGCTGACGCCCGGGCCGGTCTGCTCCACCCACGGCGCCCGGATGAAGACGGCGCGGAGCGGTGCTTCGTCGTTCAGCCCGATGAGGGCGATATCGCGCTCGAAGGAGTCGACCTGGCGGCCGAACGCGTTCCGGCGGACGGTCATGTCGATGCCGCCGTAGGTCTGCTGGCCGTTCACGCCGTCCGTCAGGCGGTCGGCCAGCATGATCATCCCGGCGCAGGATCCGAACACGGGCAGGCCGGAGGCGATGAGCTTGCGCAGCGGCTCGAGCACGTCGAAGGCCACCGAGAGCCGCCACAGCGTGGTCGACTCGCCGCCGGGGATGACCAGCCCGTCCAGGTGGCCGAACTCCTCCGGGCGGCGGACCGGTGTTCCTCGCGCGCCGGCCGCCTCGAGCGCGCGCAGGTGCTCGGGGACGTCGCCCTGGAGGGCGAGCACCCCGATGACCGGTCCCGCGGGCGGCTTCATCGTTCCTCCGTCTCTGGCGCAGCCCAAGGCGGCGCCGCCAGCCTGGCGGCGCAGCTTGTGGCGTGCGGGGTTAACAACACTAAAACGCTGAGGCAGCGGGCTGTCTTCCCGGCCCGGTCCACGCTACGTGCCGCTGCGGGGCGGCGGCGGGGGTTACCAGCCGCGGGTGGCGTAGTGCTGCTCGGCGGGGAGGGTGTCCAGGTTGATGCCGACCATGGCCTCGCCGAGGCCGCGGGAGACCTTGGCGACGACGTCCGGGTCGTCGTGGAAGGTGGTGGCCTTCACGATCGCGGCGGCGCGCTTGGCGGGGTCGCCTGACTTGAAGATGCCGGAGCCGACGAACACGCCCTCGGCGCCGAGCTGCATCATCAGCGCGGCGTCGGCGGGGGTCGCGATCCCGCCCGCGGTGAACAGCACGACGGGGAGCCTGCCCGCCTGCGCCACCTCGGCGACCAGCTCGTACGGCGCGGCGAGTTCCTTGGCCGCGGTGAACAGCTCTTCGGCGGGCAGCCCGGACAGGCGCGCGATCTGCGACCTGATCGAGCGCATGTGCCTGGTCGCCTCGACCACGTTGCCGGTGCCCGCCTCGCCCTTCGACCGGATCATCGCCGCGCCCTCGGCGATCCGGCGCAGCGCCTCGCCCAGGTTGGTGGCGCCGCACACGAACGGCACGGTGAACTTCCATTTGTCCACGTGATTGGCCTCGTCGGCCGGGGTCAGCACCTCGGACTCGTCGATGTAGTCGACCCCGATGGCCTGCAGCACCTGGGCCTCGGCGAAATGGCCGATCCGGCACTTGGCCATGACCGGAATGGACACCGCGGCGATGATGCCATCGATCATGTCGGGGTCGCTCATCCTGGCGACGCCGCCCTCCTTGCGGATGTCGGCGGGCACGCGCTCGAGCGCCATCACGGCAACGGCGCCGGCGTCCTCGGCGATCTTGGCATGGTCGGGCGTGACCACGTCCATGATCACGCCGCCCTTGAGCATCTCCGCCATGCCGCGCTTCACCCGCGCGGTGCCGGTGGCTGGCTGGTTAGCGTTTATGGTGGACACTCGGAACCTCACTCGATCAAACGTGGCTATTTGTCACCATGGTATGGCGAGCTGGCTAGAGGCTGAGCGGCGCGCCGCTGTTCTCCGCGACCAGGGAGTCGTCCATTTCGAAGAACTCGGGGGCTCTGGCCTTTCCGGACAGGCGCAGCACGCGGGCGAGCGGGCGGTTCCTGGCCTCCCGGGTCGCCGAGACCACGTCGTTGTAGAACTTGCGGGCCAGGAACACCTGGTGCGCCGACGCCTCGACCTCGGCGAGCAGTTCGTCGGCGCCTTCCTTGCCGCTCAGCGAGGACCGGAAGCCGGGCTGGCCGAAGGCGGCGCGCAGCGCCCGGGTGAGGTCGCTCTCGGCCAGGTCATGGGGCCGGTCACCGCCGCGGGTGCCATGCACGGCGGCGGCCAGCAGCAGGCTGGTGGCGGGGTCGAGCAGGCCGGAGGTGGCCAGTTCGAGGGCGACCGAACTGCGCCGCAGCAGGGTCACGTCCAGGGCGGCGCGCGCCATGTCGACCCGGGCATGCAGCCGGTCGATCCGCCCGGCCCGCCAGGACACGTACACGCCCACGAACAGCGCCGCCGCGATCACCAGGACGATGTCGGTGATCACGGGAACTCCCCGCCCAGGTCGGTGAGGGCGACCTGGGTGCTGCCCAGGACCACCGTCTCGTACACGCTGAACACGGCACGGGCAACCACCGACCAGTCGTAGTCGGCCACTGCGGCGAGCGCGGCGGCGGACAACTGCTCGCGGCGCGCGGCGTCGTCGAGCAGCCGCCCGGCCGCCCGGGCCAGGTCATCGGGGTCCCCGGTGGCGAAAAGCTCCCCGGCCTCGCCGCCGCGCAGCACCTGCCGGAACGCCTCGATGTCGCTGGCCACGATGGGCACGCCGGCCGCCATCGCTTCGGCGGTCACGATGCCGAACGACTCGCCGCCGGTGTTCGGCGAGCAGAAGACGTCGACCGAGTGGAGCACGCGGACCTTGTCTTCCTCGCTGACCTGCCCGAGGAGCACCACCCGGTCGCGCAGCGCGGCGGGCACCCGGTACAGGACCTCCGCCTGGTCCGCGGCCGGGCCGGCGATGAGCAGCCGCAGCCCCGGCCGGGCCGGGCCGAGGATCTCGAACGCCTTGAGCAGCACGGACAGGCCCTTGCGGGGCTCGTCGAGCCGGCCGAGGAAGCCGATCGCGCCGCCGGGTCCCGGCCAGCCAGGCAGCGGATCCGCCTTACGGTAGCGGCGGGTGGCCACGCCGTTCGGGATGACGACGGCGTCGCCGCCGATGTGCTCGACCAGGGTGGTGCGGGCCGCCTCGGACACCGCGATCCGGCCGTTGATCTTCTCCATCCCGGTACGCACCACCGGATAGGTGACCAGCAGGATGCGCGAGCGCGGGATCGCGGTGTGCACGGTGGCGACGATCGGCCCGGAGGCGACCCAGCAGGCCAGCAGCGACAGGCTCGGGATCTCCGGCTCGTGCACATGCAGCACGTCGAACCCGCCCTCCCTGATCCAGCGGCGTACCCGGCTCACCGACAGGAAGCCGAACGACAGCCGGGCCACAGAACCGTTGTACGGAACCGGCACCGCCCGGCCCGCCCCCACGACGTAGGGCGGCAGCGGCGTGTCGTCGTCGGCCGGGGAGATCACCGAGACCTCGTGGCCTTCGTCGATCAGCTCCTCGGCCAGGTCCCTGATGTGCTGCTGCACGCCGCCCGGCACGTCCCACGAGTACGGGCAGGTGATCCCGATCTTCATGACTCGCTCCCCGGGGGGGTCCGGGGGGGAAGGTTCTCCCCCGGGATCGGGGGGGTCTGGGGGGGTCGTCCCCCCGGGGCAACACTGTCGGCGGTGAAGACCCGCTGCAGCATGTGCCAGTCCTGCGGGTGTTCGGCGATCGCCTCGGCGAACCGGTCGGCCATCGCCTGGCTCATCGCCGCGATTTTCTCGGCGCGGGTGCCCGACTCCGGCACCGGGATCTCGTCGTAGATGCGCGCGCCCCAGTCCTCGCCGTCGAACCAGGTCGCGGTCGGCATCAGCGCGGCGCCGGTGTGCACCGCGAGCGCGGCCGTGGCGGCGATCCGCGCCTTCTCCCCGAACATCTCGACCTCGACCCCGCTCTCCTTGAGGTCGCGGTCGCTGACCAGGCAGACCAGGCTGCCGGCCCGGAGCCGCTGGGCCAGCGTGCCGAACGGGCTGACGCCGCCGGTGAGCGGGAGGACCTCGAAGCCCAGGGCTTGCCGGAACCGCAGGAAGCTCTCGTAGACCGACTCGGGCCGCAGCCGCTCCTGAACGGTGGTGAGCTTGCCGACCCCGCGGGCGATGACCCAGGCGCCCGCCTGCTCGAAGTTGCCCATGTGGGGCAGCGCGATGATCACGCCGCGGCCGGCCTTGAGGTGGGCGAACAACGTCGCCTCGTTCGGGCCCTGGAAGCGCATCCCGGACACCAGCCGCTCGATGGGCGTCACCGGCAGCCGGAACACCTCGAGCCAGTACCTGGCGTAGGACCGCAGCGCGGCCCGCGACAGGGTGCGCAGTTCCTTGCCGTCTACCTCGTCGATGCCTTCCTTCGAGCTCAGTACCCGGCGCAGGTTGGCCTCGAGCACCTGGACACTCGGGCCCTGGCGGCGCCACGCGATGTCGGCCACCTGGGCGAAAGCCCATCTGGCCCAGCCTTCCGGGACGCGGCGGATCACCTTCCAGCCCAGCTGGTACGCGACCCCCGTCAGCCGTTCGCTCAGCCGACGACTCAGTACGGCCACCGCTAGCCTTTCTCAGCCGGGGCAGGACTCTTCGCTGCCTTGTGTACCGCGTGCACGCGCTGCCAGAACGTAAAGGCGCTGCCGGCTGCTAGCGCCCAGAGCCCCACGTTGAGAATGTACGGCACGCCGAGGCCGGAAACGCCGACGGCGATCAGCGAGATCAGCATGCGCTCGGGCCGCTCGATCAGGCCGACGTCGCAGCGCAGGCCCAGGCCCTCGGCGCGCGCCTTGACGTAGGAGACCAGGCTCCCTGTCACCAGGCAGAACAGCGACACCCCGCCGAGCAGCGGGTTGTGCCCGCCGCGCATGAACCAGATCACCAGGCCGGCGAAGATGCCGGCGTCGGCGATCCGGTCCATGGTCGAGTCGAGGAACGCGCCCCAGGTGCCGCTGGTGCCCTTCAGCCGGGCCAGCACGCCGTCGAGCATGTCGAGGAACACGAAGATCGTGCAGGTGAAGGCGCCGGGGAACATCTCGCCGATCGGAAACAGGGCGAGCGCTCCGCCGGCCACGCCTACCGTGCCGATGACCGTGACGGCGTTCGGCGTAATCGGGGTGTGCGCCAGCGCCTTGCCCACGGGGGTGAACAGGCGCGTCATGGCGGGCCGGAGCACGTTCAGCATGGCCGTCCGATCCTACCGCCGGGCTGAGCTTGCCTTTCCTGCCGCTGGGGTGGGCTTCACTTTCTGGCAACCGGGGAGATTCTTTGCGTGGGGGTTGTGGACACGGTGCTCGCGGGTTAAGGCTGGTCGTGCGCAGCGTTGGTCCGCTGGAGAAGCGATCGCAAGGAGGCGAACCTCAGTGGCAGGAACAGGAAGCGGAGCAGGAGGAGCCGCGGGCAGGGCACCGGCGGCCGATCAGGTAAGGAACGTAGTGCTGGTCGGCCATTCTGGGACCGGGAAGTCCAGCCTGGTCGAGGCGCTGCTCGCCGCGACCGGCACCATTCAGCGCCCGGGCAGCATAGAAGAGGGCACCACGGTCAGCGACTTCGACGAGGTGGAAGTCAGGCAACAGCGTTCGGTCAACCTGACGCTCGAGCCGATCGTGCACAACGGCATCAAGGTCAACCTGCTCGACACGCCCGGCTACGCCGACTTCACGGGGGACCTCAGGGCCGGGCTCCGCGCCGCGGACTCAGCGCTGTTCGCCGTGTCCGCCACTGACGGGATCGACGGCGTGACCAGGATGCTGTGGGAGGAGTGCGCCGCGGTCGGCATGCCGCGCGCGGTCGTCATCACCAAGATCGACCACCAGCGGGCCGAGTTCCAGGCGACGCTGGACGCGTGCCGCGAGGCCTTCGGCGACGCCGTGGCGCCGCTGTACCTGCCCGTCGGCGAGCCGGTCGCCGGGCTGATCGGGCTGCTGTCGCAGAAGCTGTACAGCTACGCAGGCGGCACGCGCTCCGAGGGCGCCCCGGCGGCCGAGGACGAGGACCGCCTGACCGAACTGCGCGGCGAGCTGATCGAGGGCATCATCACCGAGAGCGAGGACGAGACCCTCATGGACAGGTACCTGTCCGGTGAGGAGATCGACCCCAAGGTGCTCATCGAGGACCTGGAAAAGGCGGTCGCCCAGGGCAGCTTCTACCCGGTGCTCGTCACCTCCGCGCCGCAGAAGATCGGCATGCTCGAGCTGCTCGAAGTGATGACCGAGGCGTTCCCCTCCCCCGCCGAGCACCCGCTGCCTTCGGTCACCACCCCGGGCGGCAAGCCCGTCACCGGCCTGACCTCCGACCCCAAGGGCCCGCTGCTGGCCGAGGTGGTCAAGACGACCTCCGACTCCTACGTCGGCCGGATCAGCCTGGTGCGGGTGTTCTCCGGCACGCTGCGCCCCGACGCCTCCGTGCACGTGTCCGGCCACGGCCGCGCCGCCAGCGGGCACGCCGACCACGACGACGACGAGCGGATCGGCGCGCTCACCTCGCCGCTGGGCAAGCAGCAGCGCGCGGTCACCCAGTGCGGGGCCGGCGACATCTGCGCCGTGGCCAAGCTCGGCACGGCCGAGACCGGCGACACGCTCTCGGACAAGGACAACCCGCTGCTGATGGAGTCCTGGTCGATGCCCGAGCCGCTGCTGCCTGTGGCGATCGTGGCCAAGTCCAAGGCCGACGAGGACAAGCTCTCCCAGGCGCTGAACCGCCTGGTCGCCGAGGACCCGACGCTGCGCCTGGAGAACAACGCCGAGACCAGGCAGCTGGTGCTGTGGTGCATGGGCGAGGCGCACGCCGACGTGCTGCTCGACCGGCTCGCGCACCGGCACGGCGTGGCGGTGGAAACCACCGACCTGCGGGTGCCGCTGCGGGAGACGATCGCGGGCAAGGCGCAGGGACTCGGCCGTAACGTCAAGCAGACCGGCGGCCACGGCGAGTACGGCATCTGCCACATCGAGGTGGAGCCGCTGGAGGACTCGGCCGGCTTCGAGTTCGTCGACAAGATCGTCGGCGGGGTGGTGCCGCGCCAGTTCATCCCGTCGGTGGAAAAGGGCGTCCGGTGGCAGATGGACCAGGGCGTCACGGCCGGCTACCCGATGACCGGTATCCGGGTCACCCTGTACGACGGCAAGGCGCACTCGGTGGACTCCTCCGACATGGCCTTCCAGAAGGCCGGCCGGCTGGCGCTGCGCGACGCGGTCGACAAGGCCCAGCCGATGCTGCTCGAGCCGGTGGACGAGATGTCCGTGCTGGTCCCCGACGAGTACGTGGGCGCGGTGATGTCCGACCTGTCCTCGCGCCGCGGCCGGGTGCTCGGCACCGAGGCGGTCGGCGTGGGCCGGACCCTGGTCAAGGCGGAGATCCCGGAGCTCGAGATCACCAGGTACGCCATCGACCTGCGTTCGGTATCCCACGGGACGGGATCGTTCACGCGCTCCTACCTGCGTCACGAGCCGCTCCCGTCACACCTGGCCGCCAAGGTGGCCGCCGATTCCAAGCCCGGCTAGCGCCTGCTTTCCGACTGGATGTGACGCTCTGATGGAAAGATTCATCAGAGCGTCACATTCTCGTGCATGCGGGGAGCGTGCTGCTGGGGCGCAGGTGAGCGGCGGGCGGGAAGTGAGGGGTGGGGCGGTCAGGTCGCGGGCCAGGCGTCGGCTAGGAGCTTGCGGGTGTCGGCGAGGAGCTGAGGCAGCACGCGGGTGTGGCCGGTGACCGGCATGAAGTTGGTGTCGCCGCCCCACCGGGGCACCACGTGCTGGTGCAGGTGGGCGGCGATGCCCGCGCCGGCCACCGAGCCCAGGTTGATACCGATGTTGAAGCCCTGCGCGCCGGAGGCCTGGCGCAGCGCGCGGATGGCGCGCTTGGTGAACCCGGCGAACTCGGCGGTCTCCTCGGCGGTGAGCTCGGTGTAGTCCGCGATGTGGCGGTACGGGCAGATCAGCGTGTGCCCGCCGTTGTACGGGTACAGGTTCAGCACCGCGTACACGAGGGCTCCACGGGCGACGATCAGGCCTTCCTCGTCGCTCAGCGTCGGCGCGCGGTCGAACGGGCACTCCTCGCCCGCGCCGGGACCCGACGGCTTGCCCGCGCCCTTGATGTAGGCCATCCGGTGCGGCGTCCACAGCCGCCCGAACGCGTCAGGGACGCCCGCGAAGATGTGCTCCGGATCGGGCACGGGTCAGACCTGGACGCGATCGCGCACGGCGGTGACGATCTCCGTGATCGCGTCCGCCACGGGGACGGTGTTCTTCTGCGACCCGTCCCGGAAGCGGAACGACACCGCCCCGGCGGTCACGTCGTCGTCGCCCGCGATCAGCATGAACGGCACCTTCTGCCGCTGCGCGGTCCTGATCTTCTTCTGCATGCGGTCGTCGCTGGCGTCGACCTCGACGCGGATGCCCTGCTCGCGCAGGCTGGCCGCGACCTCCTC
>WNGL01002941.1_pt1 | contig 20522 bp, 32 predicted proteins | sample 5400591 | NCBI WGS metagenome assembly WNGL01 (sample SAMN13153377, study PRJNA577476) | soil metagenome | isolation source: 80 cm soil or saprolite under Garry oak tree replicate 1 | place: USA:California | collected 2016-06-15 | reverse complement strand
ACTGCGGGCACTGGAACCTCGGAAGACCGAGGAAGCTGAGCACGGGAGCTGCGTCGAAGCGTGAGGAACACTCGGGGCAGACCACGCTCTGAACAGGAAGTCTCTTCGCCATCGTGCCTCCTGTGTGGCGGTGCGCGGGGCTGGCGGTGAGCATGCCGCCGCGCCGTCTCCACTCACTCTTCGTCCGCCGGGAGGCGGTTCTTGAGCTCGGACCGTTGTCCATGTGCGTGACCCCTCAGGGGTCGCCAGCGCCGTGCGCATCGTCGGAGGTCAGGTCCTCTCAACGACAACAGTGCGGCGGTTCGCACCCGTTCACGTGGAAGTACGGGCTAATCCGCACTTCCGAGCTCGCAGCTCTTCTCCAGCGCCGGCTACACCGCGCTTCCGCGTTCCACCTCTGGGGACTCCGAGCCATGTCGCAAAGGCGCGAAAGGAACAGTCGCCACGCTGAAGACGGAGCCGCGCCGGTCCGTCGCCACGGGACTCAAACCTCAGTACGGATTTCGTTCCACGGTCCCCCCACCTCGAAGGACTAGGGGCGGAATTGCACGCCGTATGGGCCGGGAGTCGGCGGCCCTGAATGGGGCGTCATTTCAAGGCGAAGTTTGTGGGACACGCGGGTAGGGAGTCCACTCAAAGGATGGCAGCAGGAGCCGGGGCAGGGGCCCCCGCAGGGGCAGGGGCCGGGGCAGGAGATTTGAGAAGCGGGGCAATCGAGGCGCGCATATACGCGACCATGACGGCAAAAAGGATCACGCCCGCTATCACAGCCACGTAGCCCCAAGTGCTGGGAAGCCCTCCTCGTGCGACGAGTTGAGCGACCGTGATGAGTTCGCCGATAGTCGCCCAGACAGTTAGGCCGCCAGCAACCAGAACCCCCCCATATGTAGGCTTCCCCTCTTTGTCATACAAGGCGGTGTAGATCACAGGCGCGAGCAGAACAAGAGAGCCGTACACAAGGCCGTACCCCACGAACATCCCCGTTGACAGCCCCGGCAGGACATCGCTCAGGAAGCCCGATGCGGCCAAGGCAGTCCCGACGATGGCCCCCAACGCCGTGAGGTTTGAGGCCCAGCTATCTTTGAAGGTCCACGTGGATCCAGGATAGATGGTCGAAGACCATGTGATCGATGTCACGTTGGCGGGGGGAAAGACCTGGAGGATGCGATTCACCACCAAGCACACCAGAAGTGCTCCTAACAAAGAGAAGAGGAGAACTCGGACGAAAACCCAGCCCGGAACGAGTTCTCGAATTTGGAAGGGGACCGTCGCTGGTGGTCCGCTACGTGTATCGTCCGAGATTGCGAGCCAGCCGTTATCGGAGTGCTCAGGGTTCCAGAGAAAGGAAATATGGATCAGGACGGTTTCGTTGGGCTGGAGAGCAATCGAAGGTCCCCCGCTGTCTGTCCGTGCGATCAGCGGGACGCTTGTGCCATCGGTGTAGAAGCCGGTGACACTGATTTGCTCAGCGGGAGCCGTGCCTTGGTTTGACACCAGAAGTGATCCGTTGGCCATGCCGGGGGTGGCGCGGGTGTCAGTGAACCCAGCCTTCTTGATGTCCATCCGAACCGTCGTCTGAGCGATGGTCAGTTTCGTTGCAGGAGACGCCTCTTCCGCCCCCGCGTCGTTTACGGGGAGAAGCATCCAAAACGCACCCAGGAGAATCATGCTTTCGACCGCTCGGCGCCAAGTCATCCGACTTTGCCTCCCTCCCGTGATGCTGCAGGCCGATGGAAAGTATGGCATTAAACGACGCTACGTCAGCGACGTGGAGCGAGGACTGAAGTCGCCCTCCCTTGCCACGATCGCGGCCCTGGCCGAGGCCCTCGGGTTCGAACGGATACACAGGCTCACCATCCTCCAAGGCTCGCCTGGACACGGAAACGAACGGGAAGCCGTCCCGCCCTCGCAACTACGCTTTAGCGGCGTTTCGGCCGAAGTCCACCTTCAGCAGGGCGATGTCCGCTGCGTCATCGACGAAGTCGACGTCTGGCCACTGGCAGCCCGGCGTCCCCCAGGTTGATCCTGCCTCAGGGCTAGGCAACACCAGTTCCTTCTGTAGCCATCCGTTTGACACATCGGAGCGGATCGCATCTCCGCCCGGCACTTTGATGACGTGGGCCGCGGTCACGAACCACCCGTCCCGCGACACGAAGAACCCCGTACCGGTCGGGGTGGGCATGCCTTGACGAGTCGGTTCGGGCAGAAGGATGGCAAACGTCGCCGCCTTCGTAGCTGGCAGGGTCTGACGAATCACGGAACTCCCTCTCTTGGCGAGACCCCAAGGGTACGGCCCCTTCGGGCCGCGCGGCAGGGCGGGGGGCGGCCGATACTGGTTCGGACCGAAAGCACCGAAGGGCGGCTCCCCGCTGTCGGTAGCAGCAGCCGACCCCATCCCGTCCACCGGTGCTTGCCGCTCGCCCGCCTTTGCCCGTCGTTGCCGACGCCCATCGGATTCCCTTGTTCTCGCAGACCGGCGGCCCGACGCAAAACCTCAATGGCTTCCGGCCTCTGCCGCCAGGGTGGGGCCTGCAGTGGAAGTTCCTGCTCCCCGGGACCTTCGACGCAGCCGGTCCGAACGACGCACACCTCCCCCAGCCCAGCTACAAGATCGACGCGGAGCTCGGGCACCCCTTGGGCACCCTTCCGGCGAGCGTTTCCTCGCCGGAGGTGCTGGTCCCAGGAGTCGATCCGGCAGTGGCTCAGGTCCTGTCGGTACGGAACCTTCTTCGAGGGTTACGTCTGCGGCTCCCGGCGGGACCGGATGTCGCGCGGGCCATGGGCATCAACCGATCGCCGACGGTGAGCTGTTCGACGGGTTCGAACTCTCCGACGGGACCCGCAAGGACCTTGCTGAGCACGCCCCCCTATGCTTCTACGTACTCCGAGAGGCGGATATCCAAGCCGGCGGGGCGCACCTCGGGGCGGTGGGAGGCCGCATCGTTGCGGAGGTCCTGATCGGCCTGCTCGCTGGAGATCCGCTGTCGTTCCTCAGCGTCAATCCCACCTGGGTACCGGAGCTTCCTTCCCGCTCTAAAGGCACATTCACCCTGACTAACTTGGTCAACTTGGCCCGCCCCAAGCTCGAGCCGGAACCGGACCCCTATGCGGGATAGATCACCACTGCAGGCTACGATGCCAACGACGCTATATTGTGTCCCGCAGCGAGTGTCTCCGCTACCTTGTGGACGGCGGCAAGCCTCGCGGAGCCCCACACCACCATCGCAAGATCAACGTGGGTTACCTGCGTGCGCCCCACATAGCAGAGGTCGATCGTCGGTGGCCCAGTCGATCAATTCACGCCGGAACCGTGGGTCCTTCAGATGGGCGTCTTCCTCCCCAGGCAATTGCGAAGCGGTAGGAAGTATGTCAGGATCGCGCGCGGGTCAGGGAGGGAGCTCGTTGTGGTGACCGGACACGGATACTGCGCTGTTACGGTCGACGGTGGACGTGTCATCAGATAGCCTCATTCCGCCGACGCCGGTGACGTCCGGGCAGGCCCGTCCGCTGGGTTACGATCTCCTTGCTGGGTGTGCCGAGGCCCTGCAGGCAATCTCCCAGCCGGAGTTCGACCGAGCCATCGACGAAGTGCTCAAGGCCAGGGGCGCGGCGAGGCGCGTCTACATCATGGGAAATGGAGGAAGCGCCGCCACCGCCACCCACTTCGCGTCGGACCTTGCAAAGGCGACCAGGATGAGGGGCATCGGACCCATCCGGGCGTCGTCGTTGACCGACAACGTCGCCCTGCTGACGGCGTGGGCGAACGACACGGCCTACGATCGCGTGTTTGCCGAACAGCTTCTGCCAGTGCTCGATCCCGCGGACGTCGTCGTCGCCATCACCGTGAGCGGCAGATCCCGCAATGTCTTGCGGGGGCTCAGCGCAGCCCGCGAAAGGAGGGCGGCGACGATCGGGCTGCTGGGGGGTGATGGAGGCGCCGCCCTCGAGGCCGTGGATATCCCGCTCCTCGTTTCGAGCTGGGACTACGGGATCGTCGAGTCGGCGCATCTAGCGATCGTCCACGCCATGGTGGGGGCAGTGCGAGCCGAACTGCTCCGCCTAGCGAACGCAGCTCAAACTGCGCTCCAGCCAACGGGAGGTCCGCGGCGGTCCAACGGGTGATCCGTGTGACGGCCAGATTGGCGGGCGACCGTTGAGCCGGAAGGTGCCGGAACAGCTGAGCATCACCTTCGCGTCCAATCGCGGTCCCCTGTCGTTCGTCCGCGCCGATGGGAGCTACGCCCCGGCACCGGGCGTGGGTGCTGTTGCTGAGTTGCTGGATCTGCTCGGCAGATCGCTTGGGTCCGGGTTGCGGTGGATCGCCTCGGCGGTTTCGGAGGACGATCGCGCCGCGGTCCGGGCGGGGGCATGCGCCCACGCATGTGCAAGCTTGCCGTATCGCGCCGAGTACCTGGCGTTTGAGGGTGACGTTTACCGCCACTACTACGATGAGATCAGCAACAGGATCCTCTGGTTTGCCTGCCACGACTTGTGGGACGAGTTGGGGGTAGGCTCGCCCGGGTGGGGATGGCGGGACAGTTGGGGCGGCTACGACGCAGCCAACCGATGGTTTGCCGAGCGCGTCGCTCGGCGCGCCGATCCCAGCTCGATCGCCCTATTTCACGACTATCACTTGTTGACCGGCCCGAAATGGCTGAAGGGCCTTCGCCCGGACGTGGCGTCCGGCCTATTCATGCACGGAGCTTGGTCCACCGAGGGGTTCCAGCGTCTGCCCAAGGCGCTGGTGGCCAGGGTCGTCGATGGCATGCTCGGAGCGGATGTCGTCGGCTTTCACACCCCGGGATGGGGAGACGAGTTCCTGGACACCTGTGAAGCGTCCGGTGAGACGGTGGACAGGCACCTCGGCACCGTCATGCGAGACGGCCGGCGGACGCGGGTGAGGGCCTACCCCGTACCCGTCGATACAGATCGCGTGCTCGCCGCAGGCCATCGGCCCGAAGCAGACCGGTGGGTCGATCGGCTCGGGCGGCTGGTCAAGGGGAAGCTGATCGCGAGGGCGGACCGGGTGGAACCCTCGAAGAACGCCCTTCGAGGATTTCAGGCCTTCGAGCTCGCTCTGGAGCGAATGTCGGAGCCGTCCGAGGCTACCTTCGTTGCTTCACTCCTTCCCCGTCGGACGACCATGGACGAGTATGTCCGCTACCGAGCCCAGATCGAGCGAACCGTCGACGACATCAACGCCAGGTTCCCTGGATCCATCCGACTGTTCTTGGGAGACGACCGGGAGCGATCCTTTGCCGCCATGCGGCGGGCGGACGTGATCTTCGTCAACTCGATCCGCGATGGCATGAATCTGGTAGCGAAGGAAGGAGTCATACTGAACGAACGCAACGCCGTTCTCGTGATCTCCTCAACCGTCGGCGCGGCCACTGAGCTTGGCCAAGCGGCGTTGGTGATTCGAGATCCTCGAGATGTCGCGGAGACGGCCGCCGTCCTCGAACGAGCCCTAGCCATGCCGGCTCGAGAACGTGCTCGCCGAAGCGGCATCCTCCGGAACTTGGTGATGAGCCATACACCGGCGGATTGGCTGGGGGAGTTGGTAGCCGACCTGAGCGATAGAGGGTCAGAGACCGTTTCAGGGTAGGTCAAGTCATCGCTCGGCCTTCCCGCCGCGACCGGGCGCCACACCGAGCCCGCCAAGGACGGAGAAAACCTAGGCTCGTTGCGTCTCAGTGCAGGCTCCCGCTCCGGCTTCCCCCTTGGCCTGAAGGGGCCAGACGTTCCTGGCCCGGGGGGGACCGCCCCCGGCTTTCGAGAGCGGGTCAGGGGCCTCCTCCTGCGGCGACCTTCTTGTACCCTTCGCATACCCCCCACCGAGGGCCTGTCACACCGCGATGGCGCGGGCGCAGGCCGTGAATCCCCTCCACCTCCCTGGCCAAGGGGAAACGCGTCACGCTCGACTCGAACGCTTGTTCGATCTAGCTGGGGGGATCCCTCCAAAACTGTAGTTCTCTGTGGCTTCTCTGTAGGTTCTCCGTAAGGCAGCGCGATCGCGACCAGGGAGCGTTCCCTGCGATGGACACTTAGGGTCTGAGTCTGCCGAATCTCTATGAGCGAGCCCAGAGCGTAGGGCGCGTCAGCGGTGAGGGTTGCTTCCCGAGGTTGCCGTCGGGACGGGCTCGCCCGGTGTTGCGAGCGTAGCTGCCCCACGTGCCTCGGCAAGAGAGGGTACCTCCTGTTGCCCAATCACACTGCCAGTGTTGTCAAGTGCCTCGATGCGGGTGATGTCGCCTTCCTTAGCCAAGGGATCCGCTGGATACACCACGAACCAATATCCCCCGTCGGCCTCCACTGTTGCGTCCGCCCGCGTATTCCCGTCCGCAAGAGTAAGGCGGACGGCTGCGACATCGGAAGATCCTTGGCCGAGTGCAACGTCATACCACTGCCCCTCAACGCCTACCCCGCCAATGGACCAACTTAGAGGCGATGCATTCCAGTTGCCGCAGCCCCCGACGCTCCCTTGCTCCACGCCGTCGACTTCCGCAACGACCTCAAGGCAGCTTCCATCTGCGCTGAAGGACCGAACGAGGGCCCAGCTGGAATCACCGATCGTCAGAGCTGAGCCTACCGCCTCCGCTCCAGACCGAGCAGGATCTGTGCTCTGAGCCGCCGTTCGGGTGGCACCTCGGGCGATAACTGTCGCCAACACGACGCTTGAGCCGATCAGAAGGGCAACAACTAGCCTCACGTTACGCTTCAGTCTCGATGTCATGGCAGAGGCTCCATGAAGTGACAGTCGAATCCGTGTCCGTCCGGGAATCTATCTGTGCAGTATCCAGAGCCCTGAACTGCGGCGATGTCGTTGTAACTCTGATGATGTACATCAGCCACGATCGCAGAGCAGAAGGCGTTTACCGAACCGCTTGCGAGGTTGTCGCAATCGGGGTTGCCGGTGACTGGCGAGTTCCAGATAGCGACGTACTTCTGGCCATGCCCATGATTGGTATACCCGTTGAACTTGTAGTTATTGGCTGGCTGACAGAAGAAACGATCCCAGCCATGAAAGACTGATCCGACAGTGTGGGTATTGCTCTTATCGGAGGAGCAGGCTGCTAAGGCTGGAGACGACAGAATGCCCACCAAGAGGCCAGCGGTGATCACCAAGACGAGCGATACAGTGCCTATTCGAGAGGGCCGGACCACCATGTGACGCCTCCCTTCCCTGGCGAAGCAGCCGCCAGCATGACCTGGAATCAGTGTACGCCCGGTGTCAAGAGGGGTGATGAACGTCGCGCTGAGCTGAATGGGAGGCGAAGTCCGATCTTGATGGTATCGTCTCTCGAGTCCCGACTGGGGGCTCTTGATACGTACGACACACACCATCTCTGCTCGTTGTTAATGCGTCACATGTTACTCGATGACGCGAAGATGGCGTCTCAAATGGTTGTCCTCTCGACTGAGGTACTTAGCGGGAGGAGCTTCAGATCGAAGGAGAGGCGGCTGTGCGCCGGCCCTCCAGCCCATTTCGCGGTGGGGTGTTACAGGAGGGCCGCCTCTCGCGTTTAATGGCCATGGGGATCGAACCCTTAGCGGAGAGGTTGGCCGTCGAAGCAGCTGGGCACCAAGCCTTGGGGAGCTTCGAAGAGTTCTTCGGCGAGCACTACCAGCGGCTCCTGCGAGCTCTGTATCTCCTGACGGGTGATAGTCACGAGGCTGAGGAGCTTGCTCAGGAGGCATGCTTTCGCGTCTATGAGCGGTGGGAGCGGCTCCGGGGCACCCCGAATCCGGAAGGCTACGCTTACCGGGTCGCTCTTAACGCCCGTCGCAGTCGTCTCCGCCGTCTTGCTGTCGCGATGCGCAGGCCATTGCGCCCCGCTCAGGAAGACGACATCGCAGCATCCGACGAGCGCGATCTCATCCGTCGCGCCCTTGGTGCGATCCCTGAGAGCCAGCGAGTTGCCTTGGTGCTCCTTGAGTGGGTGGGCATGTCGGACCAGGAAGCGGGCCAGATCCTTGGTATACGCCCGGAGGCAGTACGCATGCGAGCTTCTCGCGCTCGAAAGCGGCTGAGAACACTGATGGAGGGTGGTGGAGGTCGTGACTGAAGTGCGGATGCTGTTGGACCAAGAGGCCCGGCGAATCTCCGCGGGTCCAGACGCTCTTAGAGAGACTCTGAGGAGAGGGGGGCGGCGGCGCCAACGGGCGCGCAGGCTGACGGTCGTGGTCGCACTGCTTGTTGCGGCTGGAGGGATGGCTGCCGCTGTGGCCGCATTCAACGGACCCTACGAGTCTGCTAACCCCGTGCCCGCAGATTCAGGACTTGGTTCCAGCCCAGAGGCGACTTTACAGCCGACCCCGGCAGTGAAGACTTCAACCGTCACGGTTGGGAACGCAACCTTTACCGCCTCCGCCTCCATAGAGGGGGATGAACCTTGCGTAACAGTCTCGAGCAGCGGCGGCGAGCTTGGGGGCTGTGGCGTTGGGGAGGGTCCGCTGGCTGCCGGCGAGGGAGGCTTGCCGGTCAACGATCAGCTCTACAACGTTGCCTACGGTCTGGTCCCTGACGGCGCAACTGCTGTCGAAGTCGTCTTGGGAGACGGCTCGACGCTTTACCCTGACATCACGAACGGGGTGTGGTTGGTCGTGGTACCAACTGGTGAGTCAGGCGAAACTTCGGACTTCCAAACCGTCACCGCCTTGGATCAAGCCGGGCAGCCGCTCGCCGAAGTAGACCTCCCCTCGTTGTCGGCGATCCGCGGCAATGCCCGTCATCAGACTCCGACACCCGGCTGAGAGGGAACGCGCGCTGCTTACGCGTCTTTCGATTGCACTTGCTCTGTCGCCCCAGACGCTCCTATCGGACGCAGCTATTCGACTCAAAGACCGACACCGCCGGGCCCGGAGATCCGTAGGCCGCGAACCGGAGGTCGCCGCGCTGCACGAGTTCCTGCGGCGCCCGGGCTCCCTGCGAACCCTCGTCGTGTCGACTCCGCGCTTCCGAGCGCGCCTACCCTCGCTTCCGTGTGAACGACCTGGGTGGTGATTGTCCTTCGTGGACCCTTCGTTTATCCCATGGACGGGAAGAGGCGGCGGGAGTCCGTCCAGGAGGGTCCGGGCCGAGGAGGGGCATGGGGGCAGGCCTCGCTCCATCCCAGAGTCCACCCGGGATCGGATCCTGAGCACACGCTCGCGGTTGCCCTCCAGAGGCGGGTCGGCGGCGGGGCGCCCGGAGTGCTTTCGCCCCCTTCGAGCCGACCGCGTCACGCCGGCCGAGCCTTGAGCCATGTTGCAAAGGTGGGAAAGCATCACCCTTCGGCTCCGCAGGCCGCGTCCGCGCAAGCGGTGTGGGGAACGTGAGGATGAAGGCCATCGTCATGTCAACCGAATAGTCCGACGGCACGATCCGGGACAGGTTTGAACGCACCGCGTTCTCCCGCCCCAGCGTCAAGTCGGAGAACGGTCTACTCTGGAAGCACAAGAGCAGCACTGGAAGGAATGGCATTTCCACGAGATCCCCCACTGGAACGGGAGGCTCGGGGCCATCAGGCTCCTGCTGCAGATCTCGGGGATGCTCGTGCCGGCCCCCGAGGAGAAGGACACCCGGCCGGTGACGGTGATCATCCCTCCGGAGACCGCCGACCTGGTCGACGAGATGCTTCGAAAGCGCGGGCTCACGCCCGCTCGGTAACCTCGGGGCGACCCGGCAGGCCTGCTCCGCGCTCACCACGCGCTGCACGCCCGGAAGTGGCACACCTCCATGCAAGAGGCCAGGGGGGGAGGAGGGCGGCTAATTCTGGCCAATATTGGCTGGAATTGGCTGGCCTGCGCTGACGGGCTCTTCGCATCCAAAGGCGGCGGCGCGTTCGGGGGGCCCCGCCCACCGGACCCGGACGTCGGATAGGTGTAGGTACGCCAAGCGGAACGCCTCGCCAACGTGGAGGCGGTACAGCTGGGCGAGCCGTCCCCCTTCCATCCGTACCGCGTCCACCGCCTGCATGATGCGCCCCGCTCTCCCCCGTCTATGAGGATCTCGGGCTGTCAACCGCTCGACCGCGTAGCGCCCGAGATCGGCCCCGGGCGGGGGCGCGAGCGGGCACCGGGTCAGTCGACGTGCATGCTTTCTGAGCTGCTCTGGCGGTACTGGAAGCTAGCCCTTGAGGTGGCCTACTACGGAAAGGAGGAAGGAGTGCGAAATGGGCTCAGATACCGCCACGCGAGGAGTCGGTACGACAGTGACGAATCGTGGGATGTCGGCAGGAGCATCCACGTCGAGGTGAGCAAGGCGCGGAGGTTGATCCCCTCGGAGGAAGTCCGCGGGGAACTGAACGACCTGCGAACGACAGTCGTGGATTGCGTAGACGCGCGCCTGGTGCGGATGCGCCGGTTCTCAGACGATGGGTGGGGCGAGCTCCACCGATTCCTGTACGAAGATGTTCGCAACAAGATCGACCGCGTTCTTGAACGTGTGGCCGTGGAGCTCCGCCTGACTTCGGAGAAACGGTGGAGAAGGTTGACGGGGTGGAGAGGCCGAGGCGATCGGCCCACGTCGTAGCCACTCTAAGGAGTGAGGACTGCTCATTTGTACCCAAACCGACAGGGTCGCCGGTCGGGCACCGTGGTCCTGGTCTTCATACCGCAGGTCCGAGCTCTGGGCTTGCGCCAGACCCAACGGCCGCCTGGCGTCGCCAGACGGGACCAGCCCAGTCCCGCGTGGGCGGGGCTCTCCGCTCACTACGGTGCGATGGGGTTCTCGGCACACGTGGGGCCGTGGTAGAAGGTGACCGGCAGGTCTCTTTGGACCCGCCCGCGGCCGGTGGGGCGCGACGCGGGCACGTGCCCCACCGGCACCGCTCTTCACGAAGAGGAGGCGCGAGAACCGTGAACCCCCGCAGGTCTGGTGAACGGCCCACGGTCGCCATCTTCCGGTCCCCATGCGGCTGCCGGTACCTGATGCCCACCGGGGAACTCCTGCGGTCCTGCGAGGACCACGCCCCCTAACGGGGGGACGGCCTTTCACGCCAGAGACCTGCTCACCCGGATCGAGTCGGAGCTGGGGTGGCCACCGGGAGATGAAGAGCCCCCGATCCCGCAGAGCCCGACCCGGGACCGGCCGCACCCCTCGACGAGGACACCCCGATAGTCTCGTAGCCGTGGAAGGTGGAGGGGATCGCCCCCAGTCACGGTCCGAGGACGAGCAGGGCATGGGGCTCTTTTCCCTCGACGCGGAGCCCATCACCTGCCTGGCCTGCGGCGGCCACCTCCGGATCATCGTCGGGGAGTGAGTGCGCCACAGGGACTCGGCTCTGGACGCCGATCATGAGGCCGTTCCGCCCCGGGGTCGAGAGGGTGATGCTGCTGAGTGAGGGGGCAGGAGCGACCGGGTGCCCTTGAGCCCCATCACTCGGCCTTGCGCTTCTCCGGTGGCCGCGCCGCCCACGACCGGAAGAACGCATACGTCGGCTTATTCGGCAAGTCGGGGTTCTTCGCCCGCTCCCGTTCCCATGCCGCGCGGTACTCCGCCTGGTCTGATCCTGACTTCGGTTCCACTGCCCTTTTTCCTTTCGCATTCATTCTCGCTGTACTTGCGCAGCCTCGACGCGGGCGCGGAGCGCATCGGGCATAGCCTTAGCAGCTTGATGGTCATGAACTGCCGAAGCGCCTCGTCCTGCTGCTCAGTGGTCATCGTATGGAGGCTCGGATAGTTGGGGAAGGACAGGCAGTCGAGCAAGTCCTTGATCGTGACGGCCGGGCGCTGAGTGTCGAGCAGCTCGTCCCTGACGAACAGGTCCCCACGCGGCGCGAGAAGTGCTGGGTCCGGCCCATAGGGGAACTGATCGAGCGAGCCAGCCTTTCGGCCCCAGACGGAGACGCCTTTCGATGTAGCCGAGAACGGGCCTTCGGCCCGAAGACGCGAGAGGTCACGCCGGTCACAGTGATGGAGGAGTCCCGGTCCCCACTCCCGCTGGGCGGCGGACCGCCCTCCCGGGAGCGCCGGGCGGTGGCTGGTGGGCGAAGGACCCCGATCTGTTCCAAGAGGTTCCGTGACCGAAAGGCGAGGCGAGAAGATGGCCAGGCGGCGGTGCCCGACATGCCGGGGGGAGAGCGTTCTGGACGCTCTCGTTGGTTCCGAACCAGGAGCCCTGTGCCTGCGCTGCGGCGCCAGGTGGGTCGTGGTGCAAGGCCGGCGCCTGGAGATGGCGCGAATCTGCGCCGATGGGGGATGCGAGACGGTCCTCTCCCGGTACAACGCCGAGCGGTACTGCGGCGTGCACCGCCACCCCTCCTACGCGACTCCCTATCGGTGGTAGGCGCCCGGACCAGGGAAACGCTTGGGACGGGGCCCGGTCGTTCTACCCGGTCTCGTCCACCACCACCTCGAACCGTTCGACACTTACGACGTCCGCTCCTCCGGCGCTGGCGGTACTGCCGCGAAGCTGGCCCGCGGCCTCCTCGCTCTCCCTGAGGGCGTCTTCGGTCTCCCAGAGGGTGATCCCCACCATCTTGCCCGTGGTGCGGTCCGCGAGCGCGAGCATCCCCTGGAACCCGCGCATCTGCCTCGCCGCCGGGATGACCTGCTCCTGGACCGCCCTGATTCCCTCGTCGACCTGGTCGGGGGGACCCTGCAGCGTGCTGACGCGTGCAAACATCCGACACCTCCTTCCCGGACTGTGGTCATGTGGACCCTACTGGCCCGCCGGTTCCCCGAACAAGATCCGAGTCCCAGACGAGAGCTGCGGGTCTGGCCACAGCCGGAGCAGCGAGCTCTGTTACTAAGGATCGATAGGAACACTCTTCAAGACCGCGCTTCAGCCTCGGAGTGTTCCTTCCCTTCTCGGGACGAACCGACTGCTTGCCGTGCGGCTCCGATGGAGCGCGCGGGATACTGCCTCGACAATGGGGAAGGCTCTGAGGCCGGACGTCGTGCGATCCAGGTATTCGTCCTGGTCGTGGTCTCTCATTGCCCGACGCACGCGCGGGCTCGAGATGTGGCGCCTCTCCAACCGAGGCGACGTGCTGTACGTGAAGGCCGCGCCAGTGTCGTGGTTCCCCAGGCTCACAGCGGAGGCGGCGAAGCTGAGCTGGGCCCGGGCGCACCTGCCGGTCCCCGAGGTCGTCGACGCCGGGACCGACGGCGGTGTCGACTGGATTGTCACTCGATCGCTCCCCGGCTTCGACGCCACGAACCCCGCTCTGGCCGCCGAGCCCGAGCGCCTCGTCCCCCTCCTCGCCGAGGGCCTCAGGCGGTTCCACGAGGCACCGGTGGAGTCCTGCCCGTTCGATTTTCGCCTCGAGGTCGCCATGGACCAGATCAGGGCGCGGGCGGCTGCCGGGCACGTGCTTCCCCCACGGGACTTCCACACCGACCACCGCCACCTGAGCCTCGAGGGGGCGCTCGACCGGCTCGAGGAGCTCCGCCCAGCCTCGGAGGACACGGTCGTCTGCCACGGCGACTACTGCCCGCCGAATATCCTCATCGACGGCTGGCGCGTCAGCGGCTTCCTAGACCTGGGCGAGCTCGGGGTGGCGGACCGCTGGTGGGACCTTGCGGTCGGAACGTGGAGCGCCACGTGGAACTACGGACCCGGATGGGAGGAGTTGTTCCTCCGCACCTACGGCGTCGAGCGCGACGAGTCCAGGATCGAGTTCTATCGGCTGCTATACGACCTCGCGTCGTGAGCGCCTCGCTCTGCGTGGCTGGCGTTGTTCGAGCTGCATCTGCCCGCAGACGAGTTGCCCGAGCTGGTCCGGGACGAGCTTTGGCTGCACCTCCCGCCTGACCCCCGCCTCCTTCGAGCGGTGGCCGGGGAGCAGTAGCAGCGTCGGACTCACCGGGCGGATCGGCTGGTTAGTAGTCTTCCGGCCGCACGATCCTCTTCGCTGATCGATCGGCATCGGTGATTTCCGATCCAGCCCGCTCCAGACTGAGCTTTTACCTTTGTCCTGCTTTGCCATGATGGTCTTGCCCGTCCCCTGGTCCTCAGCCAGCAAGAACCGGATACGGGCAAGGGGAGGATGAAAACGAACACGGCCTCGACCTGGTGGGGCAGTGGGTCCACTCAGGAGATGGACAGAGAGAAGTAGGGGTCGTACGCGTAGGCCAAGGCCAGCCGCTGAGCCTCGGATGCCCAGCCGGAACTGGTGCGGGTCACCGTCGAAGACCCCTTCGGCGGTGAGAGCTGAGATCGGTGAGCTGGTCCTTGTCGATGGAGCAACATCCACGAAGGGTGCGGGTGTGGAGCCCCTGGCCCATGAGCTGGTCACCGACCCGCTGCACCACAGCGACGCGAGCAGGCTAGAGGACGGCCGAGCCTTGGACCACGGCCTCAGGCACCAAGCCGAAGGGGAAGAAGAGCGTCTCGCACAGTGCGGAGGTTCTAACATTCCTCCACGCGAATCCAGAAGCCTTTGGTCGGGGAGATGAGAGCTGGTGCTGATAACCTTCGCGAACCCCGTAATGGCATCGTCACCGAGTAACGGTACGGGCGCGGCACTCTGGGCGGTGGTCCTCCTCGGTATTCTGTCGGCAAGCGCCACAAGCGTAGTCGCTCAAGTTCTTCTGACCCGAAGGCGGCTTGCAGTTGAAGAGCAGTTCAAAGATCAAGCCAGAGAGAAGGACGCAATAGCGGCGCGACAGGAGCGACTGGAACAAGCCCATGCGCAGGCTGCTCAGGAGCACACCGGTCGGGTGGCTGAGATCTATTACCTGCTGGATCAGATTGCTTGGGATGTTCTGAGTGATGAGGCAGGTGTCTTCAACCCAGAAGGTTCTACGGTTATCAACGTGTTTGCGAACGCGGGGCAAGCACTACGCCTGCTCCGAGAGGTGTGGACTTCACATCCGACACGTGCAGTCCGCGAGACGGCAAGAGTCCTCTATGACGATGTAATGGCCTTCTACGGCGGCCCACCGCCCGACCCTGAAGGGTGGCCTTCTCCAGCTAACCATGATGTCCTACTGCGGCACACCAGGGAGTGCGAGACTCTCATCGAGATCCTGCACACTGTGCCCGTGGCTACCGCCGTCCGGGCAGCTAAGTAGGATTCATCGTCTTGGGGGGAAGCCCCTGGAGGAGAGCGATCTACAGAGCTTGCCGGTCCTTGAGGAACGCCAAGGCCTTCTTCTTGAGCCAGCCCACACCCTCGCGGATCCTGTCGATTGCGCTCGCGACTGTCGGGCCAAGGAGCTGGCCCATGCCATTAAGGACGTCGTCGGCTGTGACTGCCGCGCCGATGGCCGTGACCAGACTGCTCCCCACCTTGCCCGCATCGGCCAAGACCTGGTCGCACGCCTTCCTGACCTCGTCGAGCGGGGGCGGTGCCTGACGGCCACCGCCGGCCATCGGCGCCTGGGCTAAGAGGTCGGCCCGGAGGCCATCGGCGTCGAATTTCTCCGGGAGCTCGGCAAACATCTCGGCTGACTGCCCGGGCTCTCCGCGGCTCCATCGAGGAGGTGGGCGGCCTCTAGGTCGGCCGCCGCTGCGATGGCCAGCGCTCGCTGCGCGTCGGTGTCCTCCCCGATCCGCTCCACAAGGTACACGCGGACCCGCTCGCTGGTGCGCAGGTGCGTGTCCGCATGCTCCCCGAGCGTCCGCCCGAGATGTTCCTGCTCGAGGCTCTCCTCCGTGAACTCCTGCGACTGGCGAGCCAATCGGTGCAGCGTCGCGAGAGACTCGGTGAACTCGGAGACCAGACCCTGCCACTGCGGGTCCTGGAGCGCCATCTCCCCCCTTTGCGCACGGGTGACCGTGCGCCTCGCCGGGGAACCAGCGCCCGGGGGGTACGAAGGCCTGGCTCCGATCCACCACCCTACGTCGCCCGATTTGCGAAGGCAAGCCCGGGAGTTGGTGATCCCCAGTACCTCGTTATCCATCGCGGCAACGGGTGCACCTTGTTCCCCATTCGCGTGTCGACGCCGGCGTCGTCACGTTGCAGAAACGGAGGCGCCACCGAGATCGCGATCCACGAGATGGGTCATATGGCGCACGGGCTCGCCGACGAGTACCCCTACTACGCCGGAGACGCCGAGACCGGCCACGATCATTGCACCGGGAGCGAGCCGAGCGAACCCGACGGTCACCCTTCTTGCCACGGCCAGGTCCTGCTCAAGAGCGGCCCGGGCGCTCATCGGAACACTCACGCGGGTCCTCCAGCGTCGGCCAAGGGCGTCCCGACTACGGAGCGGCCTGGTCCACGCTGGTTCTGAGCCCCGCCGCTGGCGCCCTGGCCGGGTGGATCGCGGTGGCGATCGCCGATGATCCCTTCAACGCGCTCGGGGATGCGCTCTCAAAAGCCCTGGGACGACTCGACGACCCTGCTCGGCTCGTCCGTCGCCTTTACAGGATTTGGTCGGCAACCTCCACGCGAAGCAGCGCTCGCACGTTCTCGATCTGGTTGGCGATCATGGCCACCGGCGACCCCGCGAAGAGCAGACCCAGCGCGATGTTGTCCGGCGTCATCACGAGGGATCCGGAATCGCCGCCCGCCGACATGTTCGTCGTGATGATCTGGTCCTGGAGCCGTCCGACCCTGCCGCCTCCGTACCCGACGTCGACCGTTGCGTTGATCGCGGTGATCCGGCCGGTGGTGAAACTCGTCGTCCGCCCAGTCTTCTGCACAACCATGCCGACCGTCACGCCCGCCTTCGGCCGCCACCCCCGGACGTGCCCGCACCAGTAGACGTCTCGGTTCAGGTCCTGGAACTGCACTTCGGCCACCGCGCAATCGACCACGTTCCGGTGCTGTGGTCTCGGGACCGGCGGGTCCAGGGTGATCGGGATGAACCGGCTGAGGGTCGCGATGCGGTCGGCAGGATCCGTCCCCCCGTCGAACGGCCCAGGTTGCAGGATGGGGTCCCCGACGCTTCCGGCGTTGACGTCTGCCAACACGTGGTTGTTCGACAAGATGTAGTACCGAGGCGGGATACCGACGCCGTTCGCGGGCGGCGCGGTCGAGCCTCCGGGCAGGATGTCGTACACCCCGGTCGCGATGGTCCCCGCCGTAATGTGGAAGTGGCCGACCGAATAGCCGCCCATGGCGGGGCGGCTCCGCGCTTTGAGCGACTGAGTTCCGGCCCCCAGCATCCCGACGCCCGCCATGGGCTGTCCCACCTGGAGTACGTCGGTGGGGATGTTTCCGATCGTCTCCGGCACCATGTCATCTGGCGACAGTGCGTCGGGGTTCACCTTGTGGGTCACCAGGACGAGTACCGCGGGTCGCCCCGTCGGCTGGCCGTCCGTCCATTTGACCCCGGTGGCAACCCCGACCACGTTGGCGCGTGGACCCTCTGTGGGTAGGAACCGGTCGAGCACTTCGCCGTGAGCCTGTCCGACATCCGCCAAGTCCGCGTCCGCGAGCGACATCTTCTGAATGAGCTCCTCTTTCATCTGTCCCTCCCCGCTTCACACCGCGGCCCCGGCTGTCACCTCTCCCACTTCCTGCACGTCTACATCAACGCCGTCGAGTGACTTCGGGATGATCTCTTCTGGCTTCAGCTCGGCCTCGGGAACCTTGCGCTTCACACCCACCTGGATCACCGGTCGGCCTCGCCGTTCGCCGATCCCCACGCTCACGACGTTCGGCAGGGTGAGCAGCCACTCCTGGTGCCGCCCCTGTACATCCCCAATGTCCGCCTCGTCCATCCTGGTCCCTCCTCGTTCGACCACCTCCTTCGGACCCTACCAGTCGTGGGTCGGAGCCCCGGCGCGGCTAGCCGGGCAGCACGAACTCCGCCACCACCGGCGCGTGGTCCGACTCCGGGAACGTGATGTCGGTGGCGAAGGCCACCGACTCGTCGTGAAGCACCTCGTTGTGGATCTCGGTGTGCCGATAGAACTGGAGCAACGAGCGGGACACCACGACGTGGTCCAGCAACTGTCCCCTCCCGTGATGGAACAGGGAGTACCGGGCCGACTCCGGGATGGACAACTCGCACGGGACCATGACTCGTGAGGCCAGGTCCGGATTGTCGCTGTCCTCCACGTCACCGCGGATGGCCTCCAAGGACACCTCGGCGTAGTCCGAGTTGAAGTCACCGCACACCGCGATTAGTGCGCCCGCATCCTGGTCGAACAACCGGTCGATGCAGACCCGGGTCTCCAGCGACTGTCCCAGCCGCTTCATCGCGGACACGAACGAGCCTTCCGCCACCCCTGAAGCCGAACGCCATGGCGAGAATGGGGCCGGGCTCACCCTCTGCCCGGGGACGTCCGTGGGGAGCTTGGACTTGAGATGCAGCACCAGCACGTGGAGCTCCTGCGTGCCGGTGAGCTGGATCCGCCCGTGCAGGATTGGTCGTTCCCACTCGATGTCCCGGGCTGAGTCCTGCGGGGGGTCGGCCGTGACCATGCGGTACGAAGGCGGCGGGACGAACGTATGGAGCAGGAGCTCGTGGTCGAGGATGGGGAACCGGCTCAGCAGCACGATGTTTCGGACACCGTCGGCGCTGTTCGATGCCGCCCGCCCGTAGACTGCGTAGTCAGTACCCTCCACGAGCCTGTCGAGCGCCCGAAACACGAACGTGCCTCCCTCCTTCTGTGCGTTGACCTCCTGGAGGCACAAGATGTCGGCATCGAGGCGAATGAGTTCCGGTCGCATCAGGGCGATGCGCTCCTCCAGGGTAGGCCGCTGACCTGGTTGATCGTCGAAGTTCTCGAGGTTGAACGTGGCGATCCGAAATGTCTCTGGCACGGCCCCTCCTCTAGCTAGGCGTCCCCCGCGCCTCGATGCCGCCAGAGAATCGACGTGTCGCGCTCACCACTCTGCCGCGGAAACGCCCGAACGTCGGTAGAGGGTCGTCGGTGGCTCGGCCAATCCAATGCCCGGTCTGGATGAAGTGAAAGACTGGCCGATACATGAAGCTTTGGAGTTTGTCGCGTGGATTGTGGCCTCCTTCGTCCGGTCCGCACGTGGAAGAGGACATGGTTGTACTGCGCTGCGACATCGCGGAGGTGAGCGGGGGCCCAACCGACAACCACAGACGGGGTGGCGAGAGCTCCCTCGGACAGCAGCGGGCGGGTGTTGCGACGGTCAAAAGCAGCCTGTCCCATCGGGCCAGCTCTCCTCGCCGGTTCCGAGGGCGCTGGGGGGTTAGGGCGCCCGTGACTCGATAGAGCGAACGTACGCCGGCCGATGCAGGATCGTCAAGGAGATTCTGGTCACCCCTATTGCGCCCGATGGCGCCACACCGGTTGGGTACGATCAGCTCTCCGGCGCGAGTCACCACGATCTTCTCAGAGATGAGGGGCAGGGGGATCCACGACTCGGGGAGCCGTCCGTCCTGAAGGAGCGTCCTCAGGTGGTGGACATCGGCCAGGTCGGTCTTGGCCCGGCGCTTGGGCGCCCCGCAGGGCCCGGGTGTCGGCGGGCTCGACGAGGTGAGCGTGTGATGCCGACCAGCTCGAGCTCCTCCGCCACGAACCGCCACCCGGTGGTGCCCTCGAGAGCGAAGGAGATGACGGGGGCGCCTCGGAAGGGGCGAGCGCTACCGTCTTCTTATCACCTGATGGTCATCGATCACGAGCACGCCGGACTGCCGGTTTGACAGACATAGAAGGTCAAACACACTTCCGCCCTTTAGCGCACAGCCACGTGCCTGCAGCAGCAACGCGTCTCCTCCGCAAAGAAGCGTGGACATCACGGGGGTTCCAAAAGTGCTCTCCTTGGCCCAACCGGCGCAGCCCGAAAGAGAAAGTGGGGGGGCCGAATGCCGCTACATCGCCTTGCAGAACGCGATCTGGTCGTAAAGTGGATCGGTCGGATGATCCCGGCCGGGAAGGTCCGAACGGGATGTTGGGCCGCCGGCCGCGGTCTCCCCCCCGACCGAGTTGAGGGCGACGGAGAACCTACAGAGAAGCCACAGAGAACTACAGTTTTGGAGGGCTGCCCCGAGCTAGATCGAACAAGCGTTCGAGTCGGAGCGTGATGCGTTTCCCCGGCCAGGGAGGTGGAGGGGGATGCAAGGCCTGCCCCCGCGCCATCGCGGTGTGACAGGCCCTCGGTGGGGGGTATGCGAAGGGTGCGAGAAGGTCGCCGCAGGAGGAGGCTCCTGGCCCGGTCTCGAAAGCCGGGGGCGGTCGCCCCCGGGCCAGGAACGTCTGGCCCCCTTCAGGCCAAGGGGGACGGGGCGGTTGCGGTGGGTGGGCGCCTTCGTGAACCCTTCGTGTAACAACCCCGGTGGAGGGCAAGAGGCGTCGTCAGGACATCCAAGAGGCACGGCCGGGACCGGGCCGAGCCAGATTCGCGACCCGAATCGCTGCCGGCTCAGGTAGCCCGGGGCCTGGCTCGAAGGCCGAGGGCTGCTGCAAAGGGCCGTGGCTGTCGGGTAAACCCACCGCCGTTGCGTTTTGGCTGGTCAGCGCGTTGGAACGTTGCACGCATATGGGACGAACCATGACGATTCTCAGGTTTACCCGACAGCCACGGCCGGAACCAGCACCCTTCGGTCCCAGCCCTGAGCGGCCCCGTGCAATTCGGCTACCCACTGCCCGTATGGGCAATTTCCTAGTATCCAGAATTGGGCCGTGACCAGGCACGATGCGGGTTCCCGAGGCCCGTTTGGCGGC
>WNGL01004228.1_pt1 | contig 20527 bp, 24 predicted proteins | sample 5400591 | NCBI WGS metagenome assembly WNGL01 (sample SAMN13153377, study PRJNA577476) | soil metagenome | isolation source: 80 cm soil or saprolite under Garry oak tree replicate 1 | place: USA:California | collected 2016-06-15 | reverse complement strand
GCAGCGGGTTCGCGGACAGCCGCATCACCGCGAGGATCACGCCGAGCACGATCCCGATCGCCATGCAGACCACGGTGAGGAGGATGGTGATCTCCAGGCCGTCGAGCACCCGGCGCGACAGGAAGTAGCTCCCGATGACACCCCACTCGAAGCGGGGGTTCGTCACGAGGGAGTGCACGAACATCGCGATGAGGATGAGCACGACGACCGCGGCCACCCACCTGCCAGGATGGCGGACCGGGACGGCCTTGATCTCTTCTGGCCGCCCGGTCCACTCCGGGGCCTCCGTCGTTCGCGGTATCGTCATTCTTTAATTTCTACTCCAGCTGTGCACGCTGGCTCGGCCGGGTGCATAAAACGCGGTCAGCTGGTCGCCCCGTTGGTGGCCGGAGTCGAGATGGCGCCAGCCTGCACGCCCCACTTCTCAAGGATCTTCATGTAGGTCCCGTTCGCCATCAGCTGCTTCAGGGCGTCCAGGATCGGCTTAGCCATCCCGTTGTTCTTCGGGATCGCGATCCCGTACGGCGCGGTGCCGTAGGCCGGGCCGGACAGCTTGAACACACCATTCGATAGCTTGACCTGGTAAGCAGCCGGGGGTGAGTCGGCCATCGCCACGTCAGCCCGGCCCGAGGATAGGGCCAGGTTGGCGGCATTCTGGTCGTTGAAGATCTCGACCGTCACGGTCGGTTTGCCCTCCGACTTGCACTTGGCAGCCTGCGCCTGCGCGTCGGCCTGCTCCGTGGTCCCCTTCTCCACCGAGACCTTATGCCCGCACAGTCCGGAAAGAGACGTGATGCTCGGCCCCCCACTTGACTTGACGAAGAACGACGTGCCGGCCTCGTAGTAATCGACGAAGTCGACGGTCTTCTCCCGCACCTTGGTGTCGGTGAACGACGACATCCCGAGGTCGTACTTGCCTGAGGCGAGGCCCGGGATGATCGTGTCGAATGTCGCGTTGACCATGCTTACCTTGAGGCCGAGCACCTGTCCGAGGGCCATCGCCAAGTCGGCGTCCCAGCCGATCACAGTATGGCCGTCGGACGCGATGAACTCGTTGGGCGCGTACGTGGCATCCGCGGCCACCGTGAGCGTCCCCTTCGCCTTGACGGCGGCCGGCACTTCGGCCGCAATCGAACTGACCGGGCTGGCTGCTGAACTGGTGGCTGCTGAACTGGTGGCTGCTGAACTGGTGGCTGCGGGCTTCGTGCTGCTGGCGCTGCTACCGCAGCCGGTGACGACCAGCGCAGTGACGGCAAGCAGCGCGCCGCCAGCGAGCACCGGGTTCCATGTTCTGTGAGCTCTCATGAGAAACTCCGAGCTTATCGGCAGATAGATTCAACGATGGTAGCTGCTTAGCTCGTCACCTTGATCGCGTTGGCGTAACGCCGTGATTCCGGGCTGGGGACATTGATCTCGCAAGGCTAGCGATGCTGGTGACCTTCCGGTGGTCGTGCATCACCCGTTGCTGATTTCGCGCGTACGCGTTGGCTCTTCCTGCACGGGCGCCCCGGCGTAGCCTTCCTACGGCATCTAGCCGGAAGAAGGACCGACCATGTACCACCATTTCCCGATCCCGATCGTGGTCGTTGCCGTGCTGACAGGTGCCGGGCTGGCGGCCGCGCCAGTCACGTCGGCGGCTGCCGGCGGCACGGGCTGGACATCCAGCGTCTTCTTCAGCAACCAGGTGGCAAGCTCGCCTACGAGCGGAGGCGGGTACCCCAGGCCGCGCGGCTGACAGGCCGCGTCGACTGATCGGGCTGCCGATGCCTGCCAGAGATGGTCAGGGTCTCCGGCCCTGCATACGCTGGGTGCAGGCCTTTCGGCGCCGAGCCGGGTCTGGCAGCGCGGCCGGAGGGTCTGAGGGGAGGGTGTCCTGTGACCGAGAAGCCTGCGCTGGGTTTCGCTGAGTTGCTGCGGGAGCTGCGCGTGGAGGCGCGGCTGACGCAGGAGGAGCTGGCGGAGGCGGCGAGGCTGAGCCCGCGGACAGTCAGCGACCTGGAGCGGGGGGTCAACCGGACGGCGCATAAGGACACCGCCGGGCTGCTGGCCGACGCGCTGGGGCTGGCCGGTCCGGCGCGCGGCTTGTTCGTCGCGGCGGCCCGTGGCCGGGCGCCAGCGGCGCAGGTACTGGCCGCACGTGCCGGGGCACCGGCCGCCTTGGCCGCCGCGGTCGCCGGGGGTTCGCCGAGCCGGGCTGCTGTGCCGGTACCGGTGCCGCGGGAGCTGCCGGCTGATGTAGCGGCGTTCACCGGCCGGGGGATTGAGCTGGCCGAGCTGGACCTGCTGCTGCCCGGTCCGCCGGACCAGCCCGGCCGGGGGCCGGGGCCAGTGGTGATCTCGGCGGTGTCGGGGACGGCAGGGGTGGGCAAGACCGCGCTGGCGGTGCGGTGGGCGCACCGGGTGCAGGCGCAATTCCCGGATGGGCAGCTGTATGTGAACCTGCGCGGCTATGACCCGGACCGGCCGGTGCCGGCCGGCGAGGCGCTAGCCGGGTTCTTGCGCGCGCTGGGGGTGACGGGCCCAGATATTCCGCTAGAGGAGGCCGAGCGGGCCGCGCGGTTCCGGTCGCTCGCGGCGGGCAGGAGATTGCTGGTAGTGCTGGATAATGCCGCGACCGAGGAGCAGGTGCGGCCACTGCTGCCCGGCAGCGGGTCTGTGATGGTGGTGGTGACAAGCCGGGATGCGCTGGCCGGGCTGGTCGCCCGGGACGGCGCCCGGCGGCTGGATCTGGATCTGTTGCCCGAGAGTGATGCGGCGGCGCTGCTGACCGCGCTGATCGGGGAGCGGGCGGAGGCCGATCCGGCCACGGCAGAGACGCTGGCCGGTCTGTGTGCCCGGCTGCCGCTGGCGTTGCGAGTGGCGGCCGAACTGGCCGTCTCCCGGCCGGATGCACCGCTGCCCGAGCTGGCCGCCGAGCTGGCCGGAGAGGGGGACCGACTGGCGCTGCTGGATGCGGGCGGGGACCCGCGCGGCGCGGTGGCCAGCGTGTTCTCCTGGTCCTACCGGCATCTGCCGGACGAGGCGGCGCGGATGTTCCGGCTGCTGGGCTTGCACCCGGGCCCGGATTTCGACCGGTACGCCGCCGCCGCGCTCACCTCCACGAGGGTGGCCGAGGCAGGCCGACTGCTGGCCGGGCTGGCTCGGGCGCACCTGATCGCCCCGGCGGGGCCGGATCGCTACGGCATGCACGACCTGCTGCGCGCCTATGCGGTCGGCCTGGCCGCCAGCCACGATCCGGAGGAGGACCGCCATGCGGCGCTGACTTGCTTGTTTGACTACTACCTGGTCGGCTGCGCCACGGCGATGGATTGCCTAGCGCCGGCTGAACGCTACCGGCCTGACCCGCCGCCGGGTTCAACCAGCGGTTCTAGAACCCGGTCCACTCGCCGGGCGAGCTATTGCCGGCGGCGTCACCGGGCTGGTACAGGCGTTCCGGTCGTGTATTCCGAAGCCGACAACGTGTATCCGTGGGAGACCTACGCGCCCGGTACCTGGCTCTCGTGTGGAGAGCGTACCGCGAACGCCCTGGTCAGCCGCCTGCGGGAAGCCAAAACCGCAGGCGGCTGGCCCCCAATCCGGGCTCTCACAGTTAGACAGGATTTCGAAAAAACGCGTGGGCCGTACTGGATTTGAACCAGTGACCTCTTCCGTGTCAGAGAAATCCAGGCAGTATGCCGACAGCGCGCACAACGGGCATCCTACTGCTCATAACGTGTTGCGTTAATAACGCGTCGCGTTATCATAGGCATGTGCTGCGCTCATTCCGTGACAAGGAAACCGAGGCTGTCTGGCAACGGCAGCGATCACGCAGGCTGGACGGGCCAGTGCAGCGTGTTGCCTGGCGCAAGCTGGCGATGCTCGATGCTGCGGAGACCTTAACCGACCTGCTCATCCCGCCGGGCAACCGGCTGGCAAAGCTCACCGGGGACCGCGCCGGGCAGTACAGCATCCGGATCAACCAGCAATGGCGGATCTGCTTCCTCTGGTCAGATGCAGGCCCGGAAGACGTAGAGATCGTTGACTACCACTAAGGAGGACGAAGGTGGCAGCGGACACAGTCATGCCGCCGGTGCACCCGGGGGAGATCCTGCTGGAGGAGTTCCTCACGCCGCTGGGCGTGAGCCAGTACCAGCTGGCCAAGGCGGTAGATGTCCCGGCCCGGCGGATCAACGAGATCGTCCACGGCCAGCGCCGCATTACCGCGGACACCGCGCTGCGGCTGTCCCGGTACTTCGGCACTTCCGAGCGGTTCTGGATGAACCTCCAGGCCCGTTATGACCTGGAGATCGAGAAAGACCGGCTGGGTGCTGAGCTCGACGGCATCCGCCCGCTCAGCGCAGCGAGCTAAGCAGAGTCGGCAGTTGACTTCGCGCCGACGCACGACCAATGCTCTTGCGGCATAAGGCCAGCTCGAAGCGGCCAGGCGCTGGCCACCGGTGTGGGTCATGTGATCAAGGCCCGGGCGCCCGAAGTCGAGGTGATCTGCGTCCAGCCGCTGGGCGCGCCGGCGATGACGTACTCGTGGCGCCAGCGGCGCGTCGTCACCACCGGCCCGGCCAGCACCATCGCGGACGGCGTCGCCGGACGGCGTCCCATCCCGGCCGTCCTGGATGACCTCCTCCTGGTCGCCGACGACGCCGTCCTGGTCCAGGGAGGCCTCGATCATCGCCGGCATGCGGATGCTCCTGGACCACGCTGGCCTCGTCGTCGAACCGTCGGCCGCGCCCGGCATCGTGGCGATCCTGGAAGACCGTGACTGCTTCGCCGGCCGGCACGTAGTCACCATCGTGTGCGGTAACAACGTGGACGCAGTCGCCTTCAGGCCCGGCACCGGTCGATCCACCTGGTGTTCCGGTCTTTGACGACGTAGGTCAGCTCGACACTCACGCCAGCTAGCGGCCAGCTCTGATGTTCGGCGTACATTCGCAGCGTGATCGCGGTGCAGGCACCGAGACCGGACAGCAGCAGGCCGAACGGAGCCGGACCGCTGTCGGCACCGCCGCGGTCGACCGGTTCGTCGCCGCGCAGCGCATGGCCTGCCGTGTTGATGCGCACACCGTACGGCGTTTCCTCACTTGTCACCGTGGCGGTGGCGATGGTGTGGTCACGGTCGTCGCTCATCACGCCATCCTTAATCTATGCGCGTCCGCTGGCCGCCGCGGGGCATGCCGTGCTGCACGCTGAACTTCGCGGCCAGTCACTCGCCCTGCGTTCCCTTGCCGACGCCTGGGCGGCGATCATCAGCAGCCTCACTTCGCCTCCATGCCGGAAACCCTTGTCGCGCGAACGCCGAGCACAACTTCATCGTCACGGTGATGAAACCCGTCGTCCATGTTCCCTGGTATCAAGTCCTGCCGTGGATATTGTCCGGTGGTGCCGATTCCTGACTCCCAGCCGAGCGCCAGATCCTGTGCTCGCGGATATTTACGCTGTGATCAGCCCCCGGATTGAAGTACGGCGGGCAGCGCTACGTGGCCGCACTGGCGGTTGAGTCTGCGGCTAAGCGGTCCCGAACTCACCAGAACTGCAAGAACGCCTCCTGCAGAGACCAGAACGTCAGTTCTGTGACCAGCGCCTATTGGACAAACCCGCAGGTGGCTGGCTCCATTGAGGCTTTTCGCGCTAGACGGGTTTTCGAAAAACCGCGTGGGCCGTACTGGATTTGAACCAGTGACCTCTTCCGTGTCAGGGAAGTTTTGGCGGTTCTGGGGAGTCTGTTACCGTCGGGCTGAGTCGAGCGGGGAGCCTTGATCTGCGAGAGGTTTCTGACTGGGTCGGGTTGAGTCTGGGGGCGGCTGATGGCGTTGGCTCCCATTTGCGGCTCTCACGGCCTCAAGTCGGCCTAGGTCTGCACTGTGGTTCCGCAGCGGGATCGCAAGCGCGCACCGGCGGGACCACGGGATCAAGCGCTCGCTCGTGCATGTGGAGAGAGCGGTTCTCAGAATTGTCGCGGTCTGTAGACGTCGGAGCGGTGTTCGATGGCCAGGACGGTGACCAGGTGGCGTTGGTCGTCGATGCGGTAGATCACGCGGTAGTCGCCTCGCCGGGCGCTGTGCAGCCCGGCGAGGCCGAGCTTGAGCGGCTTGCCGACCCGGTGAGGGTCGGCGGCCAGGGAGCCGTACAGGAATTCCACCGCTGCGGTCGCGACCTTCCCGGGCAGCCGGGCCAGCGCACGGCGGGCCGGGGCAGTCCAGGCGATCGCGAAGTCGCCCTCGCTCACCGGTCAGTGATCAGGCGCAGCGCATCTTCCTTGGTCAGCACCTGTGCGTCGCTGTCGGCCAGGGCCTCGCGGATATCCTCCAGGAGAGCCGCGCTGTCCATGACGTCGAGTGTCTCCTCCAAGGACTCCAGGTCATCCAGGCTGATGACCACGGCGGCGGGGTGGCCGTGCTTGGTGATCACGACGCGGCCGTGCTCTTTCTGCAGGCGGTCCACGACCTCCGAGAGCCGGTTCTTCACGTCGGCGAGCGACATCTGCTCTGTCACTGACATGGCCATAAGTATAGCTAGTTTTCTGGGCATTGACCACACCGCAGACATCCGTCATGCCGGGCGTCTCGTTGGTCTCACGGATGTAGCCGATCATGGAGCCGGCGAGGGAAGGGCTGTTCGCCTGTGTTGCCGTCGGCGCTGCGCCCGAAGGGGAGCGGAGATGAATCTCACGCAGCGGTCTGAGGTCGCCGGCCTGCGCACCAGCATCGTCTGCGAGCACATCCGCTACCGCATCCGGCCGGCCCCCGGGTAGCGCGCGTGGCGCGCGGCACTAGGGCTTCGCCTCGCGCCGTTCATATCCTCCGCACTGCGTGACTGGGAGACGCGGGTAACGGGAAAGGGTGATGTCCCATGCGGCGCGCGTGCAGCGGAGGTAGGCGGTGCCCCGCCGTGTCTCGTTGAGCTTCTCATGCCTGCAGGCTCCGCAGAGCCCCGGCTCGGCATCCAGCTTCAGCCACGCAGCATCAGGCGGCCGTTCAGGCATGAGACGCAGAATATGCCTCTGTGCTGGCCTCGGGCCCAGCCGGGCCTCTTGCCGGCCGCCGCGGCCGTCAGCTGGGCTTGCAGCTGTTCGATCCATTCGGTGAACGGGACCATCCGGAGCTGTTCGGCCTCGCGCGCGGCGGCGGCCAGCGCGGCCAGCGCCTCGTCCCGGTCGCCGGGCGCCTGCCGGCGGGTGAGCGCGGCGGCGAGTTCGACGCGGGCTTGCACGGCGCAGCCACGGGCGCCGTTGGTGTCGCAGATCGAGGACGCCGTCTGCAGGTCTTCAACCGCCGGGTCGAGATGGCCCAGCGCGGCGGCCGCCTGTCCGAGCGGCAGCTCGACCGGGCCCATGATACCCCGGGTCCAGCGCCGTTCGCGACGTGCTGGCCGCGGAACGGCTCGAACCGCGCCGCCAGGAACTCGATGTCCTCCGCCCGGCCGAGGCCGATGGCGACGGCAAGCCCGTGCGCCCAGGCCGCCATGCGCATCGCCGGTACCGGCGTCCAGGACCGGACCGGGCCGGCCTGGGCATAGGCGGCCTCAGCGGCGGCGCGGTCGCCCTGTTGGAGGCGGATCAGCGCGAGGGTAAGCGCGGGGAAGACGGTGGCGACGCCGCGGGTGGTGTCCACGGCATCCGGCCGCAGGTGCGCGGGGATCTGGTCCCATAGCTCGATCATGCCGGATCTGCCGAACCCGATGTGCAGGCCCGCCTGGCCGAGGATCACTGAGCAGCCGCCGAACGCGAACGGGTGTCCCATGTCGCTGAACGCCTTGAACGCGTCGGCGGCCAGCCGCGTCGCCTCGGTGAAGCGCCCGGTCGCCAGCGCGAGCGTCGCAGAGGTCTCCAAGAAGTGCCATTGCGCGAGCGGGCCGGGGAGCCGTTCCACGCAGCTTTCGAGGTCGGCGAGCTCACGCCGGACGCTCCTCAGCTGACCCGTCTCAAACAGGGTGTCGATCCGCCACAGCCGGCCCCACATCTCGAGCCAGGCGCTGCCCGCGGCGTCAGGGCCGTACGGCGGCAGGCTGTCCCGGTCGGCCGCCCGGGCCCACGCCACTGGCACGCCCCTCGCCGCGGCCGACGCGGCGGCCTCCTCCGCCAGCCGGGTCTTCCCGATCCCCGCCTCACCCGTGCACAGCACCAGGCGGCCGCCACCCGCCAGGGCATCGTCCAGCAGCAGCATGACCCGAGCCAGCTCGCGGTCACGGCCCACCATCGGCCCAGAGGCCCCGCCCCGCACACCTCCCACCAGGCAACCATAAAGCCAGAGGCCATCGGCGCCCTAGTGGTGAACAGCATCGCCGGTGGCTCGCATGACCACAGACGGGCGACCGCGTCCGAGTGACCGCCACGGCAGGTCAACTGATCCTCCGCTAAGGACGCCAAACCGGAGAGAGTCTCCTCTGAGGTCGCAACCTAAGGCACTCTGACCAGCAACGAGGGGACAAAATTGCAGGTGGCTGGCTCTCATTGCGGCTCTCAGCGCTGTAAGCGATTTCGAAAAATGTCGTGGGCCGTACTGGATTTGAACCGTTGAGCTCTTCCGTAGGGTGTCGATCTGGCCGTATTCGTAGCGCTATCGGGCTTCTGACCTGCTGGTCAACATGACGCGACCCTATCGATTCCCCTCGATTTACCCCTCTTGTCCTGCGTGCCCTAGGGCCACTGTAGGGCCAGCCCTAGGGCCGCGAGCCGGGCTTTTGACCTGGGGTTATGCGCGCCACCGCGCGAGGCCTCTCCCGGCTGGTCATCCCGTCACCGTCGGCTTGTCCTGGGCCGATGGTGCCGGACTGGCCAGGCTTCCACCTCAGCCACTCCCTCGACCATGCGGCGGCGTCTATCCCGGAGCCCGAGGTCCCCGCCGGAGGCATAGATACGGCGCTACAAGACCAGCCGCCCGTAGATCTCGCGGCGATGGCCGACAGCGGCGACGGTAACGACACATGCCTGGTCATCAACGGCATAGATGACCCGATAGTCCCCTGAACGGACACGAAGATACGGCCGGTGCCCCTTGAGCGGGGCCGCACCCGGAGGCCGAGGGTCCGCGGACAAGGCGTCGATGGTCTGGGCGACGGCTTTCCGGACGGCCGGATCTAGCTGATTCAGCGAACGGCGAGCACGCGGCCGGATGTCGATGGCGTAGATGGCCACGTCGTGCCACCCTACAGGCCGAGTTCGGCCTTGACCTGCTCCCAGGGGATGGACTCGCCTGGCTCTTCCATGGCGGTGTCGGCTTCGGCTGCGTCCTCGGCGTCCTCGGCGGCGCGTAGTGCGTCGAGCACCGATTCAGGGACAATGGCGGCTACCCGCTCGCCGTTGATAGTGAGATGGGTGATGACGCCACGGCGCGCCAGTTCGACCGCCTGCTCGACGGCTGGGCTGCTGACCGGAAGGTCGCGTGCTGGCTCGCTCACGAACACGAGTGTACTGCTGCACGTAGCAAATGAACGGGCATGGCCGTGCTGACCGGCGGGCATGCAGGACCTGTGCCCGCCGCGCCGCGCCGGGTCGGCCCCAAGGCCGCACGCCCGGCGCGTGTGCGGTGGGCGCGGCGGCGCGGGAGCGCCGTCGCCTTGATTTCAGTACGGCTTAATTCGGCAGTACCGCGACCTGTTCGCCTCTTCGCACCTGGCGCTGTCGCACTTGGCGCGCCTCGAGCAGAGTGGTTAATCGTGGTTGCTCGAAGCCGAGACGTCGAAGTCCTTGGCCACGGGAGGAGGTTGCCACCTCGTGGACTCAAGGAGAGAAATTCGTCCAGTCTCACGACAAGGCCTCGGGCATCCCGCTGTGGGTGATCGAGGTCATCGACGCCGACCCGGCCGCGCGGGTGCGGGCGGTCAAGGTCAAGGTCGCCGCGCCGGTGCAGCCGGTGGTCCCGGCCGGGACATCCGGGTCGCCGTTCACGCCTGTGGAGTTCACCGGCATGACCGTGACCTACTACGTCAACCAGGCCGGGCGGCTGGCCTACTCGCTCAAAGCTACCGGCATCCGCCCGCCCGGGCGCGGTCTCGCGCAAGCGGCCCTGGCCCCTACAAGTCATAGGGCCAGAAACCAAGTCCGTTAGGGTCATACGAACCAAAGGCCAGGACCGTTGGGTCAGTACCGGGTGGCACTTCGGCGCCCTCAGCCATCAAGCGGACAGGCAGGCCGCTGGCCGGTGCCTGCCGGGCTCGGTTCAAGCTGCTGGAATCGGGCCGGCGGTGCCGGTTACCTGGACGCGGTCGTCACCGGCGGCGAGGTCGACGAGCAGGCGGCTGGGTCGGCCCATGTCTTCGCCTTGGAGGATCGTGACGCGGGCCGGGACGTCGACCAGGGCCAGGGCGCGCAGGTATCCGCCGAAGGCGGCGGCCGCGGCCCCGGTGGCGGGGTCTTCGGTCACGCCGCCGGGAGGGAACGGGTCGCGGGCGTGAAAGACAACCGGGTTCTCGGCCCACACCAGGTGCACGGTGGTCCAGCCCAGCTGGGCCATCAGCTTGTCCAGGGCGGGGTAGTCGTAGTCCAGTGCGGCCAGGCGGGCCCGGTCGCGCACGGCGAGGATCAGGTGGTCGTTGCCGGCGTAGGCGACGTGAGCGGGGTACCGCTGGTCGAGGTCCTCGGCGCGCCAGCGCAGCGCGGCCAGTGCTGCAGCCAGCTCCGCGGCCTGTGCGGGGCGGGTGTGCGTAGGGACGCTGGTCAGCGTCGCGGTTAGCCCGGCCGGGTCTGGGCTGGTGCGGACGGCTACCGGACCGGCCAGGGTGTCGAATCGCAGCGTCCCCGGGCCGTCGCGTTCGGCGATCGCGACCGCGGTCGCGACCGTGGCGTGACCGCAGAAGGCGACCTCCGCCCTGGAGCTGAAGTACCGGACCCGGTACTGCCCGGCCCCGCCCGCCGCTTCGGCGAAGGCGGTCTCGGAATAGCCGACCCGCGCAGCCATCGCCAGGCGCGCGGCGTCGTCGAGGCCCGCAGCGTCCAGCACCACCCCGGCGGGGTTGCCGCCCCCGCCATGGTCGGTGAACGCTGCATAGCGCAGTACGACCGGACCGGGCACCGCCCCTGGCGGTGGCGTCATGCCGCCGGTCTCAGTCATCAGTACCTCCAGCGACCATCATGCCCGCCAGCGATCCATCGGTTCCCAGCATGATACGTGCCGGGAGCAATCGGGAACCGGCAAGGCCGCGTCGCGTACCCGCAGCTGCATCGCAGAGCGCGGGAGCTAGGCGGGCGCGGCGCCTCACTACGCCGGCCGGTTCGGTACGTGGCACGGGGTGACGGCCAGGACCATGCCGGTCGTGGCTTCGGCCGCCTGGTGGCCGGATAGGCCGCGGCAGGTGCAGTCAACCGTCCGCACTCGTGAGCGGATACCGTGCGGTCGGCGGCCGGATGCCGCCGCCGGGCTCGGCTGGTTTGTCCTGGCCCGGCGGCGGCTGGTGCCGGGGTATGCCACGGATATGTAAGCCTCTCCTTCCTGCGGGTGTTTGCGCCGGCTGGCCCGTGGTCTTGGCGGGCCGGGTGTGGCCTGGGGGGTGGCGGGTGCGCGGCGGGTGCGCGGGCTAGGCGATTGGCCTGGCTGCCTGCGGCTGGCGGCAAGGAGCAGGCCCGCGGCCGCTCCGGTGAGCGATGCGGCGATGAGGATGATGCCCCAGTGAGTCAGGCCTGTGTGGCCGAACTGGATGCCGGCTTCCACGACGCTCAGGCCGGTGATGGCCCAGAGCCCGAGCGAGACGGGGATCGCCGCTAGTGCGTCGCGCCTGGCGATGAGTGCGGCCAGGACGGCGGCGAGTACGGTCGCTGCGTCAGTTGCCGCCAGGGTTACCCTGGAGCACCCCGGCTTCAGTTGAGGCTCAGCTTTGTGGCTGACCGCCTGTCAGCCTTGTGGTGGGCGGACAGTTCGGCGACGGCGGTGGCCAGGCCCAGGCCGAACGTCAGGCCGCTGAGCACCAGGCCGGCGACGGTGACGCCGATGACCTTGGCGATGACTAGGGCGCCGCGCCGGGGGGCGACGAGCGTGGCCGGGAGGATCGTCTTGTGTCGGTATTCGCTGCCGGAGGCGATGATGCCCAGTACGAGCATGGCCACGCAGCAGACGACACCGGTTTTGAGCATCTGGTCGGTGCTGGCCGTCGTGCCGAGGGCCGCGGTGCCGTTCTTGCCCGCCGCCGCCGCGGTGGCGATGACGCTGATCACGGCGAGGCCGGCGGCCAGGGACAGGGTGATGAGGAAGGTCCGGGCGGTAGCGAGCTTGCGCAGCTCGGCGCGGGTGAGGCGGACGATGGTAGTCATGACGGGCAAGCCTCCATTGTGCGGTCGCTGGTGAGGTCGAAGAACAGGTCCTCGAGGTTGTCGGTGTGGCGGGACAGTTCCAGCACGATGACGCTGGCCGCCGCGGCGATGCGGGCTACCCGGTCCGGGTCGGCGCCGCGGATCTCGACGGTGCCGGGGACCACCAGTCGTGCGGTGATGTGCTGGCGGGCGAGCACTGACATGAGCAGTTCGGCGTCGGGGGTGCGGATGCGGGGGTGCTGGTCGCGGCGGTCAGCTCGGCCACCGGGCCCCGGGCGGCAAGCCGCCCTCGGGTGATCACCACGACGTCCTGCACCGTCTGGGCGGCCTCGGCCAGCAGGTGGCTGGACACCAGAACCGTCCGTCCTTGGCCGGCCAGCTGGCCGAGTAGGTCCCGCATCCACCGGATCCCGTCCGGGTCCAGGCCGTTGAGCGGCTCATCCGGGATCAGCACGCCGGGGTCGCCGAGCAAGGTGGTGGCCAGCGTCAGGCGCTGGCGCATGCCCAGGGCGAAGGTTCCGACCCGGCGGTGCCCGGCCTCGGTGAGGCCGACCAGGTCCAGGACCTGAGCCGCCCGGCGGCGGCCGATCCCGGCCGCGGTGGCCATAATCCGCAAGTGCTCGATAGCGCTGCGGCCTGGGTGGAAGCAGTCGGCCTCCAGCGCCGCCCCGACGCTGCGCGCCGGGTCAGGCAGATGGCGGTAGCGGACACCGTTAATGGTCGCGGTCCCGCTGGTCGGGGCCGCCAGGCCCAGCAGCATCCGCAGGGTGGTGGTCTTGCCTGCGCCGTTCGGCCCGAGGAAGCCGGTGACCCGGCCGGGCCCGACTTCGAAGCTCAAGCCGTCAACCGCGACGACAGTCCCGTACCGCTTGGTGAGGTGGTCTACGTTTAGCATTTGGCTGTCCTTTCGGAGCCGGGCCTGGAAACAGGTGAATCGGTACCTCACTAAGGTCGCCTGGCCAGGGGCCGGCTGACATCAGCGAAATCGCCAGCCGGTCGCCGGTGGGATCGCCGGTCACCGGCGAGGGCGAGCGCGCTTGCCGCCGCAGGTGACCGCGCAGCCGGGAGCGATTGCGCGGCCGGCACGGTGTGCCCTGGGCGGCAGCCGCGTCACCGGTTACCATGCGCGCTATGACGGGTCCCGGGCTGCCGCAGGAGGGGGCCTGCTGGCTGCTCGGGCGGGACCGGGAGTGCGGGGTCATCGACGGCCTGCTGGAGGACGCCCGCGCGGGCATGGGCGGGGCACTGGTGGTGCGGGGCGAGGCCGGCGTGGTTGACGACGCGCAATGGGTGGACCAGCCCTCCGCCGATGCGCTGGTGTTCACCGCCCGGCGGCTGCGGGCCGATCGGATAGCGATCTTGTTCGGGGCGCGCGAGGGAGAGGTAAGCCGGTTTGAGGCAGCCGGCCTGTCCGAGGTCGCCCTGACCGGGCTGAGCCGGCAGTCCGCTGACGCGGTCCTTGCTGCCAGCGTGCGCAAGGTAGTGCCGGGCGTGCGTGACCGGCTGCTCGCGGAAGCCGACGGCAACCCCTGGCACTGCTTGAGCTACCGCAAAGCCTGTCAGCAGAGCAACTGCAAGGCCTGGTCCCGCTGCCTGATGCGATGCCGCTCACCCCGCGTCTGGAGAGCTTGTTCCGGCAGCGAATCGGGCAGCTCCCCGGCGCGGCACAGACAGTGCTGCTGATCGCCGCCGCGGATAACACCGGCGAGGTGCCTGCTGTGCTGCGGGCGGCGGCCGGGCTCCGGCTCCCTGCCGACGCGCTGGATCCGGCACAGCAGGCTGGACTGGTTCAGGTCACTGGCGCCAGGATCACCTTCCGGCATCCGCTGGTCCGCTCGGCGCTGTATCAGGCGGCGACCCTCAGCCAGCGCCAGCGGGTGCATGCGGCGCTGGCCGGCGCTCTGTCCGGCGAGGAAAATACCGACCGCCGGGTCTGGCACCAGGCGATGGCCACCCTCACCGGGCCGACCCTCACTCCAACGGGCACCATGCGGCCCGCCATCCCGCAGAAAACCGGCGAACGAGCCGACCACGGCATCGCGGCTCGTAACAGATAATATGTGTGTGGCGTTCGCTTCAGATAGCACCCGGTAAATGAGTACGTATTCGGCAGGCGCGATAAGAGGGTACGCGGGTGTTCGCCCTCCGTGACAGCGAATCGGCGGTATGGAGCGAGTGCTTTTTGCGGCGTTTCCTGCTTGGGCACGCTGCGCCTTCAGTGGCATTATCAAGCGGCATAGCCGTCATGCTGAGCCGCTTCAGCAATAGTGAGGGTGCGATCACGCTTGCCGAGCCCGCCGCTGCTCGCTTGGAGCGGGGGTGGAACTAGCTCGTATGTTGAGGCTGGTGCGCAGGACGACGGTCTCGGGTTGCTTGTCCGGTGCGGCGCTGTGGGCGGCCAGCAACTGTCCGGCGATTCTGCCCATGTCATACGTTGGCTGAGCCACCGTCGACAGGGAGGGGCGGATCAGATCGGCCCACGGGATCTCGTCGAAGCCGACCACGCCTATGTCTCTAGGTATGCGAATCCCGTGCGTGACCAGGTATTTCAGCGCGCCGACAGTCATGAGGTTGTTGGTCACGAACACGGCGTCCGGAGCGGAGTCTGCGAGCAATGATCTCATGGCGTCGTAGCCGCCACGCTCACGGAAGTCGGCATGTCTGATCAGACCCGGCGGCACCTCACGTCCGTGTCGGCGTAGGGCACGTTTGTAGCCCTTGAGCCGCTCGCTTGCCGTCATCGCCTGGGGGGGACCAGTGATGCATGCGATCCGGCGATACCCCATGTCCACCAGGTGTCCTGTCGCTGCTTCGGCACCCCGCTGGTTGTCGGCCAGCACGGTGTCGACATTGGCACCTCGCAGTCTCCGGTCAATGGCCACCACCGGAATTCCCAGGTCAACCAGCGGTGTCACGTCGGTGCTCGTGGACGCAGCGGAGATGGCGACGCCGGCCATCCGCTCGGCGGCCGCGGCCGCTATGTAGTCGGCCTCTTTTTCCGGGTTCTCGTCGCTGTTGCACAGCACGACCGAACAGCCGCGCTGCTGAGCGACGTCTTCGAGGCCGCGGACCATCGCGGTAAAGAACGGGTTGCCCACGTCCGAGACGATCACCGCCCACAGCGACGTCTGGCTGCGGCGCAGATTGCGGGCGACGGCGTTGCGCTGATATGCGAGCGCATCGACTGCGGCCCGGACGCGCCGGACCAGATCAGGGTGGACACTGCCGTGGTTATTGAGCACGCGCGACACCGTCGCGGTCGAGACCTTCGCATGCCGCGCCACCTCCTGGATGGTAGTCATCCCCTCCCCCTCGATGTTCCCCGGACGCCTGCGCGCTGGCACGATCCGCGTTCCGCTGAGCCGACTGGCCAGTTAGGGCAGGGTCAGACCATGACCGCGGGCATTGACATCCAACATCTCACGATCATAACGTTTTTGCGAGTAAACGATTACCGTGTCGGAAGGAGGAGGGCTGATGCGCGTCGGGCTGCTCACCATGTCCGATGGTCGGGACTTCGTGCACCGGCACATCGAGGGTTTCGCGCGCGACTCTGAGGAAAGGATCGCAGCTGCGCTGCAAGCGGCCGGCCATGACGTCATACGAGCCGGTGCCTTGCTGTGGACAAATGATCTTGCCACCACCGAGGCACGACGGGTCGCTGACAACCGGCCGGATTTGACGATCTTCAACTACCCCGTGTGGGCGTTCCCGCACTTCACCATGCTTGCGGCGGCTGAGAGCCCCGGCCCGCTCCTGCTGCTTTCGAACATCGATCCGCAGCAGCCCGGCATGGTAGGAATGCTGGCAGCAGGCGGAGCGCTCGATCAGATCGGCCGGGTGCATGGCCGGGTGTGGGGCGATATCTCCGATCCGTCCGTGCCGACGGCAGTTCTCGTCCATGTCCGCGCCGGGCACGCGGTGCAAGCACTGCACGGCCAGACGTTCGGCCGCTTCGGCGGGCGCCCCATGGGGATGTACACCGCCGTGGCCAACACCGACCAGTGGATGGCGAAGTTCGGCGTGGATGTCGAGGAGATCGACCAGTGGGAGATCGTACGCCGCGCTGAGCAGGTTCCGGCGTCGCGGGCCCGCGCCGGGCGGGAGTGGCTGGAAAAGCGTGCCACCGTTCACTACGACGGCAGGGCCCTCACGGCGGAACTGCTCGAACGCCAGGTTCGCTCCTATCACGCCGTGCGCGAGCTGATCGAGGAGTGGAACCTGGACTTCTCCGGGATCAAGGGGCAGCCGGAGCTCACGACCCACTTCGCCACGATGGACGTCACGGAGGCGTTTCTCAACGACCCCTACGACTGGGAAGGCCCCAAGGTCACGCACGTCACGGCCACCGAGGCGGACATGGACGGCGCGCTGACCATGCAGATCCTCAAGCTGCTGTCCGGGCTGCCCGTGCTCTTTGCTGACGTGCGTCATTACCACGCCGACCGGGAGATCTGGGATCTGTGCAACTCGGGCCAGCACGCCACCTGGTACGCGGCGCGCAGCGACGACCCGCAGGAGAACCTGGCGCGGGTCAACCTCTACCCGGAGGTGTTCTTCTTCCCGGCCGGGGGCGCCGCGGTCAACCACGTCGCCAGAGCCGGCGATGCCACATTCGCCCGGCTCACCCGGAAGAGCGGCCGTTACCGGATACAGGTGACGCGCGGGGCGTTCGAAGATTACGGCGACGAGGTCAACCAGGCGCTGGCACGCCAGTCCACCTTCGAATGGCCGCACGCCTTCACGTCGGTGACTGACGCAGTCATGGAGGACGTTCGCCTCCTGCTGACATCCCGCCCATGGCTGCTGATGTGGCGGCGGCGTCTCGGCGAGGTCGTCTCGCAGGCGACGGCACTGGCCGTGCTGGTCGTCATCGGCGTCGTGCTCACCATCCTGTCCCCGCACTTCCTGACGTATGTGAACCTCAGCGAGGTGGTGGTCGACGCGGCCGTCACCGCCATCGTCGCCGTGGGCGAGACCCTCGTGATCGTCACGGCCGGCATCGACCTGTCGGTCGGCGCGGTCGCCGCGCTGGCGGGCGTGGTGGGCGCGCAACTCATGGTCGACCTGAAGCTGCCATGGCCCGTTGCCACCCTTGGCGGCATACTGCTCGGTGCGCTGGCTGGGTTCGTGAACGGCGGGCTGGTCAGCTGGATCAAGCTCCCCCCGTTCATCGCCACCCTGGGCATGATGGGCGTCGCCCGCGGGGTTACCTTCCTCGCCACCGGAGCGGTGGCGGTCTACGGCGTGCCCACCGGGTTCACGGTGCTCGGGCAGGGCTACGCCGGCTCCATCCCGGCGCCCGCGATCTGCCTCATCGTGGTCATCGTCATCTTCGGCGCGATCTTCATGTGGACGAAGCTCGGGCGCCATGCGCGCGCCATCGGCTCGAACCAGGAGGCGGCCCGGCTGACAGGTGTGCGGGTCGGCTCCTACCTGGTCCTGGTGTACGTGCTGGCGGGCGTTCTCGCGGGATTCGCCGGGATGATCGCCGCGTCCAGGGTCGAGTCCGGCCAGCCGAACTTCGGCATCGGCCTGGAGCTTGACGCGATCGCGGCGGCTGTCATCGGCGGCGCCAGCCTGTTCGGCGGCCAGGGGACCGTAGCCGGCGCGATCATCGGCTCCTTTCTCATCGAGGAGATCCGCAACGGATCGGTGCTGCTGAATATCAACAGCTACGCGCAGGACGTGATCATCGGCGTGGTCGTCTGGCTCGCGGTGGCCTGGGACATCTGGCGGCGTCGGCACATCACCGAGCGGGCGCGGGCGCCCGTCACCGCGGATATCCCGCGGACGTCTTCGGCGGTCACGCCGCCGGTTCACGAAGGGCCTGAACTGCGGACCTGAAGGAGGTTTCGCTATGAGAAGACCAAGGTTGCGGCGGCTGGCGGTCGCCGCCGCCGTGCCGCTGCTCGGCATCGCAGCGTGCAGCAGCGGCAGCAGTAGCGGTAGCACGTCATCAACGAGTTCCGCCAGTTCATCGAGCAAGGCGCTGACCCTCGCCGTGGTGCCCAAGGCCATCGGCTTCGACTACTGGACACACGTGGAGGCCGGCGCGAAGTGCGCGGCAAGCAAGCTCGGGAATGTCACCATCAACTGGAACGGCGTGTCGGCCGAGACCGACGTCACCGGCCAGGTCAGCCTGCTCAACGGGTATATCGACCGTGGGGTCAACGGCCTGATCTACGCCGCCACCGACATCAAGGCGTTGCTGCCGGTCACGGCGCGGGCACAGGCGGCGCGCGTCCCGGTGTACAACATCGACTCCGGGACCACCCCCCAGCAGGTTCCGCTGTTCGCTACCGACAACCTCAAAGGTGCGCATGACGTCGCCTCGCTGATGAACACCTACCTCCACGGCCAGGGCAACGTCGCCATCATCGAGTTCCAGCCGGGCACGATGACGGACAACCAGCGCAAGCAGGGGTTCGTCCAGGGACTGACGGCCTACCCGGGTATGCGCCTCGTCGCCGACCAGCCCGACGGGAGCGACGCGAGCCGGGCGCTCACCGTCACCAACAACATCCTGACCGCGAACCCGACCCTGAACGGGATCTTCGGGTCAAATGAGCCGTCCGTGATCGGAGCATCGCAGGCGGTGAAGCAGCGGCACCTCAGCGGCAAGATCGTGATGGTTGGCTGGGACGCGGCTCCGGACGAGGTGGCCGCGCTGAAGTCGGGCGAGATCAGCGCGCTTATCGTGCAGAACCCGTTCCGGATGGGCTTCGACTCGGTGATCGCCATGACCGAGCACATCCGAAATGGCGTCTCCGTGAGCAACGAGGACACCGGCGTGTACGTGGTGACGAAGCAGAACATGAACCAGCCGGCCTACAGCGCCATCCTCTCCCCGAGCTGCACGAACCCGCCGCTCCCCGCGAGTGACCCATGGCTGACATACGCACACATGAGCTGAGCCCGGAGACCGGCTCGGAGGTGATGCTTAAGGCCGAGGGAATCAGCAAACGGTTCGGCGGCGTCGAGGCGCTACGCGACGTCGGCATCGGGCTCAGGTCCGGCGAGGTCGCCGCCCTGGTCGGAGACAATGGCGCGGGCAAGTCGACGCTGGTTGGCATCCTTTCCGGCGCCATCAGGCCGGACCGCGGCCGGATCTGGTGCAACGGGAGAGAGGTCCACTTCCATTCGCCGATCGATGCCAGGCACGCCGGCGTTGAAACGGTGTACCAGACTCTCGCGCTGGCCAACCACCTCGACGTCGCCTCCAACCTGTTCCTCGGCCGGGAGAAGTACCTGCTCCGGCTGGGGCCGTTCAGCATCCTCAACCGGGCCGCGATGCGCCGCGAAGCCCGCGAGCTCGTGGCCCGGACGGGGGTGCGCATCCCCGACATCGACTTGTCGGTCATGAACATGTCGGGCGGGCAGCGGCAGGGCGTCGCCATCGCCCGCGCCGCCGGCTGGGGATCCAGGGTGGTTCTCCTCGACGAGCCCACCGCCGCGCTCGGAGTGCAAGAGACCGCCCGCGTGCTCGAGATCATCAAGGCGCTGAAGAGGCAGGGCATCACGATCCTGATGATCAGCCACAACCTGCGCCAGGTCTTCGGCCTTGTCGACTCCATCTGGGTGCTGCGCCACGGCCAGATGGTGGGCAAGAGGGAGGTGCGCACGACGCGGCCGGAGGAGATCGTGTCGATGATCACCGGGGTTGACCAGGCCACCGGGGATGAATTCACGTAGCGGTGACGAGGCTAAGGTGACTGGGCGCATCACGTCGCTGACCACGTACGACGTACGCTTTCCCACGTCGCGTGGCCGCCATGGGTCGGATGCGATGAATCCTGAACCGGACTACTCCGCCGCCTACGTCGTCATCGGCACCGATTTGGGTATCGACGGGCACGGGTTCGCGTTCACCATCGGCCGCGGCAATGATATCCAGGTCGTGGCGATCCAGGCGCTCGAACCCTACGTCGCCGGTCACTCGCTGGAAGAGACGGTCGCGGACATGGGCGGGCTGTCCAGGCGGATGGTACACGACTCGCCGTTGCGCTGGCTCGGCCCGGAGAAGGGCGTCATGCACATGGCGATCGGTGCGGTGATCAACGCGGTCTGGGACCTCAAGGCCAAGCTCGAGGGCAAGCCGCTCTGGCAGGTGCTGGCGGGTATGTCCGCGGAAGAGCTCGTCGACCTGGTGGACTTCGATTATCTCTCGGATGCGCTGTCTCGCGACGAGGCCCTGACGATCCTGCGCACGGCGCAGCATTCCCGCGCTCAGCGGGAGCAGCAGCTACTCACGTCCGGCTACCCGGCCTACGCCACCTCGCCGGGCTGGCT
>WNGL01002940.1_pt1 | contig 20532 bp, 20 predicted proteins | sample 5400591 | NCBI WGS metagenome assembly WNGL01 (sample SAMN13153377, study PRJNA577476) | soil metagenome | isolation source: 80 cm soil or saprolite under Garry oak tree replicate 1 | place: USA:California | collected 2016-06-15 | reverse complement strand
CGGCCAAGGCCGTGGGCCTGGTGCTGCCCGAAGTCAAGGGCAAGCTCACCGGGATGTCCTTCCGCGTGCCGACACCCACAGTGTCAGTGGTGGATCTCACCGTCCGAACGGTCAAAGAAACCAACTACGCGGAGATCTGCGCGGCTATGAAAAAGGCCAGCCAAACTTATCTCAAGAATATACTCGAGTACACCGACGAGGAAGTGGTGAGCAGCGATTTCATCCACTGCAGCGCCTCGTCCATTTTCGACCAGGGCGCCGGCATCGAGCTGAACAAGCGGTTTTTTAAGCTGGTGAGCTGGTATGACAACGAGTGGGGCTATAGCTGCCGCGTGGCAGACTTGTTGAAGTTTATGATCCAGAAAGGGGTCTAACGGTAAGACTTAGTGGCCTCCCTCTTTCAACTTCTTCTCAAACTTCTCCACCTTGGGACGGATGATGACCCGGCAGTACGGCTGATCGGAGTTGCTGCGGTAATAATCCTGGTGGTAGCCCTCCGCCTTGAAGAATTTCTTTAGCGGCACAATTTCGGTCACAATGGGTTGGCTGAAATGCTTCTGCGCTTCGGATTTGGATTTCGCGGCCGCGGCTTTCTCCGCTTCGGTGCGGTAGAGAATAATTGAGCGGTATTGTGTGCCGCTGTCGTTGCCCTGGCGGTTCAGAGTCGTCGGGTCGTGAGCTTCCCAAAAAGTTGCCAGCAGCTTTTGGTAGGAAACGACGGCGGGATCGTATTCGATCTGAATGACCTCGGCATGCCCGGTGTTGCCGGAGCAAACATCCTTGTAGGTCGGGTTATCTGCCGTGCCTCCCGCGTAACCGCTAGTGACAGACTTAACGCCGGGGAGCATTTGGAAGATCGCTTCGGTGCACCAGAAACAGCCGCCGCCGAAAATGGCGAGTTCAGTTTTGTTGGTCAAGCGGTTAATATCTTTCGGTTGAGTGAGAGCTGTAGCGATGCCGCCGAGCAGCGGGCCGAGGATCAGTAGACAGCGAATTTCGCGGTTCATAGCCCGCCTATTTGGGGGCAAGGGCCTTCACGTCATCGGCGATCGCCACGGCGCGCTTGCGTTCCAGGCCGTTCTCCTGAAAGACCGCCTGGATGTCCGCAAAGATGCCTGGCATGTTCGCCTGCGGGTATTTCCCCGGGTTGAGCACGGCATCAAGCTCTTGCGCCAGACGCGCGCGAGCGGCCGCGGACAACGGCTTGGCGGCGAAGGCAGCCGACAAATCTTCCGCCAGTTTAGTGGCTGACGTCGGAGAAGGCTTGGCGCCCTGGGCGGCTGCGATGAGATCGCCGGCGAGCTTCTGCTTCTGTTGCGCCGTGACCGGGGAATCGGCCTTGATGGCCGCCAGGTCGGTTTGCAATTGGACAAGGCTTTGAGGTTGAGGCGCCGGAGTCGAAGCCACGTTGGGCTGGGCGGGCTGGGTGGGTGGAGGCACGCCCTGGCGCACGTTATTTTGGTTGCGCAATTCCTTGGCTCGTTCCCGGATTATGATATCAGAGCCCTGGGCGAATGCGCCGGCAGCGATCAGGGAACTGACGCCCAGTAGAACAAAGGTTGAACTCATAAATTCATCGGATGCTTGGTCCGCCCCCGCTGGTTTGTCAAGGCTTGGCTCAGAGCGTCAAGAAAACTGCCAGCACCAACAATCGGATGAGCCCGGTCGTTGGGGTTTGGCGCTGCTTTTTCAATGACCGGCGGTCACTAATTCTTTCTGCTTGGGCAACACCGACAGATAATCAACCAGGATATGCTCGGTCTCGACCAGTGCGGCATCTACGGGCGGAGCTTTCTCTTCGTCGGTGCTGTCGTCGAGGCTTGGGTGCACCGAAGCCGAGGCGGAGGAGGCGACGGAATTGCTGGCGATGGGAAAGCCCCCATCCTGGCGCTGTGCCAACCTGGCCACGATGCCGTTGGTCCGTTCGACCGGCGGCGGCAACCCGGGCAGGCTCACTTGCCGCAACGTCAGTTCGTAAACTTTTTCGGGCGGCTCCTTGCGCGCGAGCCGTTCCTGGTTGCGCGCCTTGTCACGGGCCTCACTTTCTTCCTTTTCTTGCAGGCGCTGCTTCTCGTTGAGCGAAACCGTTTTGTCGGCCTGCAGTTTCTTGAACTGTTCGATGTCTTCGCGGATGTAACCATACTCAGGGTCGGCGGCGATGCGCGTGGCAGAGCGTGTGCGCAGTTCAGGCAAATAAGGCTCGACCAGGTCCAGGTGGTCATACTTCGCGCTGCGAATTGTGTCCCAGGGCAATGGATTATCGAGCGAGCTTTCGCCGATGTCCTTTGATTCATTCAAGACTGAGGGCAGCACGATGTCGGGAACGACGCCCTTCAACTGGGTGGAGGCGCCGCTAGCCCGGTAGAATTTTTTGATGGTCAGCTTCAAGTCCCCCGGGTCGTTGGTCAGCATCGCGTCGGGCACGTGCATAAACGGCCGCAACGGATTGACACTTTGGACGGTGCCTTTTCCGTGCGTGGCGGAATCGCCCACGATGAGCGCGCGGCCATAGTCTTGGAGCGCGCCGGCCAGAATTTCCGAAGCCGAAGCGCTCTGGCGGCTGGTCAGCACAATCAGCGGGCCGCCGTAGGCCACGGACGGGTCGGTGTCATCCTGCTCCTCGACCGCTCCATCGGAATTGCGGACTTGGACAACCGGTCCTTCTTTGATGAACAAACCGGTCAGCTTGATGGCTTCTTCGAGCGAGCCGCCGCCATTGCGGCGCAAATCCAGAATGACGCCGGCGACGTTCTCCTTCTTCAACTTGGCGAGCAAACGGGCGACATCGGCTGTGGTGCTCTTGGGCTCTGGTTTGTCCTTGGAATCGGTCGGATAGAAAGTGGCGTAGAAGGAAGGCAAATCAATGACGCCCAGCCGCAAAGTTTCCTCGCCGCCGCTGGGCACTTCGATGATTTTGGATTTGGCTTCCTGGTCTTCCAATTTGATCTCATCGCGGATGAGAGCAATGGTGGTGCGCTCGGAAGCTTCAGCCCCTGCGGGCATGATGGTGAGCCGCACTTCGGTGCCCTTAGGCCCGCGAATCAACTGGACGGCTTTGCTGAGGTTCATCTCCACCAGGTCCACGAACGGCTGGTCGCCTTGGGCCACCGCCACGATGCGATCCTTTTCGTGGATTTTTTTGCTTTTGCTGGCCGGCCCGCCGGGGAGTAGTCGCCGAATGGTGCAATAGCCATCATCGGAAAAGAGCTCTGCGCCAATCCCGAACAGGGCCAGATTCATGCCGATGGAAAAAGTCTCCATTTGCGCCCGTCCCATATAGTCCGAATGCGGATCGTACACGTGGGCCAGGGTCGTGAGATAGATCTGCAGCACGTCCTCGTTGTTCCAATCGGTAAAGGTGCGCAGGGTGCGGTGATAACGGCGCGCAAGGGTTTCGACGATCTCCTCAGCCTCGGATTTGGGCCTGGGCTCGAGCTTTGGCGGGGCACCGTTGAGATTTTGCGCGGAATGGTTTTCAATATTCTGCGGCTGCCCGGTCCTGGCCGGCGCGGTTTCGGCCTTCCTTTTAGCGGCGATTTTGCCGAGTTTTTCCTGCAAATACTCAAAACGCAGCCGTTCGCGCCAGAGTCCTTTGGCTTCGTCGAGGTGCTTCGGGTACGGCAGTTCGTGGCGGTTGATGGTAATCCGCTCGTCGGCGTCGAACTCGAATTTCTCATTCTTGAGCAAATCATCCACATAGGCAACGCGCTGCTCCAGCCGTTCCATGAACCGATTGAAGATCTCACAACCGGGCCGGGTATCCCGTGCCGTGAGGGTCAAATGGTGGAGGTTGGTGCGGTAAGGTTCGAAGTCCGCCAGGTCGGCCTGGAGAAAGTGCAGATGCTGCGGGTCGAGGGCTTCGAGGTAACGATCCAGGAACTTGCTGGAAACCGACTGGTCAAAGGGTTGCCGCAAGTAGTGATTTTGCTCCAGCATCCTCGCCGTGATGAAGGCAATCCGGCCATCCATCGCGCTTGGCGCCACGTGAAAAACGTTCGTCGCGGTGGCCGAGTTCTCCGCCAAAGCGGGCTCGTGGGGCGCCACTGGGTGCGTGTCGGTTTGGGCTGAACAGAGCGGCAGTGCCAGTTCGCCGCACAGGAGGAGCAGCCAGATTCTCAGAATAAAACGTTGATTCATTATTTTCAAAGTGCTTAATAATAGCACACCTTTGACGAATTGTAGCAAGAACTGTTCACAAATAGCGAGCAAATTGTGCGTTGAAAACGGGATTTACGGCCACGGCCCCTGTCCATTGTCGCCGGGTTTGTGAATTAGATTGATAGCGCGTTGGGAGGCCGGCCTGTGCCCTGGCGCTTCGGCGGCGACAACTCAGCTTTTTCTTGACCGTTTCCCGCCTGCAGAAATGTTTTTGGTTTAATTAGCTTTAACTAGGTTTAACTGGCTTTAACTGGCTTTAACTGTGGCTCGTAATTGCGGTAAGAACCGTGTGGCACGACGTGGGTCGTGCCTTGGATTTGGGAGTTGGCCTGATAAGGTTCGAACCATGGTTTTTTAGTTACTCTCACCTCGTGCACCTTACGCGCGAGGGAAGGGGTTGTCCAAGACTCAGAAACCTCAGTGTACAAGATGCACGAAAAAACTTGGAAAGTTCCACAAAGGCGAGGGCATTGGCGGGATTTGAGGACCACCGGGCTAAAACTGCTGGAGGCCTGGGGTTAATGAGAGGCCGAACAGGGTGGATTTGTTACTACCGGTTAAATCTAAAACATCCGTTCGCCGATGGACGCTTTGCAGACCAGTCCCGGATCGAAATCCGTGATGGGATCGCCTTCGGCTTTTACTCGATAACATTGTAATTCTTGGATTTTGCCTTCGGATTGCATTCTGTACCCGGAGATGCGTGGAACGAACTTGTTGCGGTGAATGTTCTTTGCCCCTTCCAAAATGATACGTGGTGATAATGCGAAGCTCGCCATTCGGGTATTCCAACCAGGGGTGGCCTGGTGTCTGATGTTGTTGTGCTCCTGCGTGACGTCGGATTCCATTAGGCCAACCCTTCCCCCTGAGGTCCGGATCAACAGTGGAGCTGGCCGGGGTGATGTGCTGCTTTTGACGGTGCGTATGGGGACCGGACAGGAATTATCTCTTGGTGTGGATACAGGGGCGCCCTACACCCTGTTGGATAAGTCGCTGGAGCCGACACTGGGGCAGCGCCTTGGAAGGAGCACCACTCGCTTCCCCGGAAGGAAGGCAGTCGGAGGAATATATCGAGCGCCACAGCTTTGGCTTGGAAATGTTCGTTTGGTTACTGGCCGTTTGGTTGCGACAACCGACATGAGCAACGTTGGTTATCCAGGCCCATTGCAGGGGATTTTGGGCATGGACTGCCTGCGGCACTACTGCATCCAACTCGATTTCATGGCGGGCAGATGGCGCTTTCTTGACCCAGAGAATCTACCTCCCGAAGACCTCGGCCAGCCATTTCCTCTTACCCGCCCGAGGGGTTGTTTTGCCGCCCGTGAGAACCTGGTCGGTGTGAAAGGCCAAGGTTCGTTGATCGATACGGGCTGCAACTTCGACGGTCTGCTAACGCCACAATTATTCCGGAAGTGGACGAACCATTGGGAGAGCCCCTCCTGCGAGTTCTCAGGTTGCGCCGTTTTCCCAAACGGCCAGTTCGGGGGAGCAACCTACACCAACTTGGATTTGCACGTGTATCCTGGCAACGTGGTAGGGCTTAGATTTCTGGCGCGGAATCTGGTCACTCTGAATTTCCCGAAGCAAACGATGTATCTCAAGCAACGAAGCGTGGGTCCACTTGCGGAGGACACCCGGTTTTTCGAGAAATTCCACACGAATGATTTAAGGAGACATTAATCGGGTTGCCCTGAACCCGCCGACACAAGGTCCTCCCAAAGAGGAGACGGTACTACCTGTGGGTGAATTTCGGCGACTGGGAAGCCCTCTTGTGTCCTAAATGCGAAGATTTCGCTCAGAAATGGCGTTGAATTTTTGGGACCGAAACAGCCTCAAATGGCCTACACCGATAGGAATTTGCTTTTCGGCGCGCAACCAATTCATGCACGCTCCGCGGGTAAATCCAGCGACACGTTCGACAGCGTGCAGGAAATCGTCGTGATGATGTTCGCCGCGCCTTGCGAATTATTCGTCGGCGTCAAGCGATAGAGCGTGCTGTACCACGGCCCCGCGCCCTGGATGGTTATCCCCGATGCGTTCAGTCCGCCGTTTATGGCGCTGAAATAAAACGTCCTCGCCGGAATCCACGCGCTCCTTCCCGGCGACCGCTCTGGGCTGAAGCAATTGTTGATCGCCGAAGTATTATCCACCGCGATGTTGTTCGATACCGCTCCGTAACTCACGATGGACAGCGAGTTGGTGGGCTGCGCCCCGGCGGCGGAGGCGCTTCAAAGTCTGCCACATCTATGTAATAAAACGCCGCGCTGTTCGTTGAATCCTTCTGGAACCGCAGCGTGTCCCCGGGCACGATTGCCGCCCCGGCCACGAACGCATGAGTACGGGAGCTTGGACGACAGCCTCTCGGCTGGGGAGGAAACCTCGTCCATCAGGGCACCTCTCCGCGCAACCTCGGTGACAAGGCGGGCGAGCTGGCTTTGGGGCTTCATAATACCGCCGAATGACCCAAGCTCAGCGACCTGGCTCGCGGGAAGCGTCGATTCCAACCGGAGCGCGATGGCCGGGCTCGCTGCAGCGCATTGGCCGCTTACTTGAGTATCTCATGAACACTTGCACGGTATGCGTCCACCTTGTCGTCAAGCCATACGTCGTAGATGTCTCCGCTATGCTTGTCAGCACTGATAAGCGCCCGACCAAGCTCGTTGGTTTTGCCAGTCTCGAAGAGTAGCCGAAGCCGATGGGTAAGGTCGGCGTATGGGTCACCGACTCCTGAATTGCACAAACCGTGGTAGTAGCGAACCGTATCCACCTTCACGGTGGAGACCTTGTACCACGCGAAGGCCAATAAGAATACTATAGCGGCCACAAAAAGTATTATGATTGGTTTTCGGATGAACATAGTGAATAGCGGGCCTAACATCCAGAGCTCAGGCACGCGGGGCGGATGACATTGTGCGCGAAAGCGGAACTGGAGACACCATCCCGCGTTGCCCGCAACGATTTGTTAGACCACGCCGTCATCTCCTCCTTTCTTTTGGTTTGTAATGATCATGTTGGAGCTAATCGTTTAAAACACACCCAGGAAACCTGAACGTAGTTCCGTGTTTGTGCATTTCATGGACGCTGCGCGGGTAAGGGAGAATTGGTTTCTGGACTCACCCCATCTTGCCAGTGCGGGCGGAAGTTGCGCATCGACCAGGAAGTTCACACCGGTAGCAGCACGGCGTGGTCGGATTGACGGGCCGCGTAAGCGAGCGCCGCCTTGATGTCATCCGGTTCGAGGTAAGGAAAGTCGCGGAGGATTTCCTCGTGCGACACGCCCTCGGCCAACATACCTAGCACGTCCGTCACCCGAATACGCAAGCCCCGGATGCACGGACGTCCGCCGCATTTGTCCCGCTCCACCGTGATGCGTTCTAAAAGTTTCATGCCCGCAGAATACTCAGGCGGACTCCGCGCAACAAGCCCGCAAATCCCTTTGACGGTGCCTGATGGCGGTGGCGTGGAAGACGGGATATGGCTCGGGCAACGTGTAGTAGTCGGTGTGGTCGCCGAAGAAGCCTTCGCGATGCTTCGGCTCTCCAAGCGGGCTTGCCGCGCCGTAGGGAAGCGAAGGCGGATCGACGTAGCCTTCGATGACGAAGTCGGCATTGGGCAAAACGGTTTTCAATTCGGGCAAAATGTTTTCAAGGCCGGAACAACATCCAAGTTCGGCGCGGCGAAACTGATTCCGCGCGCAGGCACGCGATTGTCACGCAGGTTCGGTGGAACGTGCTTGTGGTGGGGAAACGTGGCGGCCAACGCCGGTATTTCTGGATGCTCCCAAGCGTCATACCAGCAGACCTTTTCGCCCTCGCGATATACCTCGTAGCTGTAAGCGCGAATCCGACGCGCCCCGAAATCAATCAACTCCCACACCTCCAGATGAATCCCGCCCGGGCATTCGATGCGCCCTTCTAATTTGCCAAGTGTAGCGCCGATGGCCGCGAGCGTGAGAGTCGATGCGGCAACAAACGGATGGCGCTCGCGAAGCGCGTAAACGAAGGCGCTGTAGCTGGCGATGTCATCCAGCGAGGCGCTCATGCGCCTGCCGGTTGAAGGGCCAGAGCGCCGAGTCCCGAACGTCGGCGCAGTTCGCGCAGGTGCTCATAGACCAGTTGACGATATTGCGCTTCCCGCTCCTGCTTGGCCTCATAATAGCCGGCCCAGCGGATGAAATCGAGCGTCTGCTGCAGTTCTCCGGCGCGATAGCAATGGTAGAAATCGGCGGACAACAAGCCGTATTGCTCCTCCAACGCCGCCAGTTCCGCGTCCAGCCCGTGAATGTCCCGGATGATGTCTTCGCGTTTCATGACGTCAAAATACCGCAGCGCCGCGCGCGCAACAAGCCTGCAAACTCCGCTTGCGGTGCGTGATGGCGGTGACGTAGAAGACGGGATACGGCTCGGGCAAGGTGTAGTAGCCGGTGTGGTCGCCGAAGAAACCTTCGCTATGCTTCGGCTCTCCAAGCGGGCTCGCCGCGCCGTAGCGGAGCGAAGGCGGGTCAACCTAGCCTTCGATGACGAAGTCGGCATTGGGCAAAACGGTTTTCAATTCGGGCAAAATGTTTTCGTCACAAGGTCGGCCAACTGAATCCTCGCTCAACACGTTTGCGAATCCCGACTACCGAGCTTAACCTTGTGGGCATGGCAACCACGACTGGATCGATTCGACCGCCTGAATTTAAGGACCCCGATTTTCAGCTTCTGCGACTATTCAAGTAGCCGCCGACGTGAGTCGGCGCTGACGTCAAGCGGGCGGGACTGTCATCCTTCGCAAGCCTCACCCGCTCTGGCCGGCGCTGGGGCGAAGGTATTAGCGCTGACTCACGTCGGCGGCTACGGCGGCTACCTGAATAGTGACCAGCTTCTTTACTTCCCACGCTGCGTGGGCAAGGCGAAGGCCACATAGGCATCGCCATACTCATCCTGCCGGCCAACTTTGTTGCCGGTTGAAGCTGTGACCACAAACTGGCGTCCGTGGACTGCATACGTTGCGGGCGGCGCGCTGCCCACCCACGGCAATTTGCCGAACCAAAGTTCCGCGCCGGTATCTTTGTCGAAGGCGCGAATTTTCGCGTCGCGAGTGCCAGAACAAAATACCAACCCGCCAGCGGTGACAATGGCCCCGCCGTAATTCTCCGTGCCCGTCGTTGGCACCCCTTGCGCGGCGAGCTTGGGGTACTCCCCCAAGGGCACTTTCCAGACGATCTTGCCGGTGTTGAGGTCAATGCAGTTCAAGGTGCCCCAGGGCGGCTTGTTGGCGGGATAGCCCTCGTTATCATAGAATTTGGGGTAACCGCTGAAAGCGTAGCGGGGACGTTCGGAATGGGTGACCGGCGGCGGCGCGGGGCGGTCGCGCAACCTCAGGTATGCCACCAGCGCGTTAAGATCCGCCTCGCTCATATTGGGAAAGGCGGTCATGCCATTGGTGCCGGCGCGGATCTGCCTGGTGAGCGTGTCGTCCGAAAGCCGGAAGCGCAATCCCCGCAACGGCGGCGCCACCCCGAGGCCCAGCAGGTTTGCCCCGTGGCATGGGGTACAATTGGCTTCATAGACCAACCGGCCACGGGTCTTAGGCGCGGAAGGATCTTCCGGCGGGTCATCATCGCGAAAAATGGAGATGAGCCAACTCGCGTGATTGGCGCTGACATAGAGCCGCCCGGTCTCGGGATCAACGCATGCCCCCGACCATTCCGCCCCGCCGTCCATGCCGAGATACAAATTGGGACGGCCAAGGCTCGCCGGACGGAAAAATCCCGTCGTCGCGCTTTTGAACCGGCTTGCCACATATTCAGCCGCTTCCGGTGTGCGATCGGTAAGGTCGGCGGCGGTGAATTCCATTTTAGAGAATCGCTCCGGCAACTCCGGGTCGGGTTGGTACGGGGCGGTAACTTCGCCCGGCAAATCGCTAGTTGGCGCGCGGCGCAAGCGAAACGGAAAAATCAGCTTGCCGGACACGCGGTCGAGCAGGAGCGTCTCGCCAATCTTGGTGGTGACGGCGACGACGTCCACCCGTTTTCCCTCGCGGGTGATGGTAGCGAGAGTGGGCGGCGCGGGGATGTCCTGATCCCAGATGTCGTGACGGATTTCCTGGAAGTGCCAAAGGCGTTTGCCGGTGCGCGCGTCCAGCGCGATGAGGCAGTTGGCAAAAAGATTGTCGCCGCGATGCCAGACGCCGATGAAGTTCTCCTTGGGTGAGGCCGTCGGGATGTAGGCGATGCCGCGCACTTCATCCAGCGCCATGCCGCTCCAGCAATTGGCCCCGTAACTTTCCGGGCGGTCCCACGTCTCGTAACCGAATTCACCCGGCTGCGGGACGGTATGAAAGGTCCAATTGTGCTTGCCGGACAGCACGTCGAATCCCCAAACATCCTTCTCAAAACCCGGCACGATGATGGTCCGCTCAAAAATAGCCGGGCCGGCCGTAGCCGCGCCGAAGTCACCTTGCGGCCGGCCAGGCAGCAACGTGCGTCCGCCTTCGCCGAACTCGGCGAGCGGCCGGCCAGTCTGAGGATTGAGCGCGTAGAGATACTTGCCGGCGCAGAACAGGACGCGTTCACTGATTGAATTGGTGCCCGGCCAGTAAATCAATCCGCGAAATGCGGGCCGGCCTTCCGGCTTGAAGCGCCAGAGTTCTGTGCCGCTTTCCGCGTTAATGCCGACTAGGAATTTACCGGGCGTGGGGGCGATCATGATGCCGCGTACGATGATGGGATTGCACTGCAGATTGTTGCTGCCGTCGTTCGAGTGGTAAACCCAGGCGATCTGCAAGTTGGTCACCGTCGCACGGTTGATCTGGTTGAGCGCGGAATAGCGCGCGCCGCCATTGTCGCCGTGCGACCGATGCCAGGTGAGGAATGTCTCAGGTTTGGGATAGCCGTTGGCGGGGGTCAACTCCTGGGTCCTGGCCGCAGGGATGATTTGGTAAAGCGGCAATTTCTCGCGCTCTTTGGAGTCTTCGACGGCCCAGTAGTCTTGATTGGTCCCGCTGGCAGACCTGGAGGCTACCGTGGAAAGCGCCAAAAGCGTCAGGATAGCACCTGGGTACAGCCATCTTTTCACGACGGGCTCATTTCCTTTCTTGGAGGCCTTTCACGGTTGCTCCCAATGGCTCCGGAGAGCGGAGAGGGGAGAGAGCAGAGCGCAGAGGTAGGGCGCGTCACTCCGTGCGCGCCGCAGCCAAGTGCCCTTCTTCTGCTCACGGTCGTTTTATTAGGCTTTGCTCGATCGAAAGGCAAATTGAAACCCTAGCTGAACTTGAGAAGGATTACCTCGCCATGCGCGTCATGTTTCTGGCTGATCCGCCTTCGTTTGAGAGGATCGCTGAGACGGTGCGTGGCCTGGAAAACCGAATCAATCAAATGGCATGAGCAACTTCTCCTTCCTCAAAACTGAATGGCCCGACTTGCTCCGTGATTCGACCACGCTTCTTCGCTTGGGCGTGAGATGCGCGACGAACGGCGCGCTTTGCTGCTTGCGGCAGCCTGGCGAGGCCCTTATGAGGCTGGACCTGAAATCGGAAGAATGACTCAGTGGCGGTTTTTGACTTCGGCAACACCACCTACTTGTCAATTCGCATTCGATAAAATGCTCTTTGATCGGTCGATGTAGGATAGTAAATTACCTGCGACCAGTTCGTGAGGTCCGGGGACTTCTCAATTGCGATCTGAAATCCACCAGTTCCCCCTTGCAAGTATCCCACCGCAGGCGGGACTGTGAAATCGTCTGTCAGATAATACGAATAGACCTGCCAGTTGGTGCCGCTGATACTCTGGTTATAACTTATGACCGTGACGCTCGCTGGGCCGCTCAACTCCTCGCCGCCTTGAATTGGCACCTGAATAGTCTGGGTGAGATTACTTACATTTGCGAATCCCCCGTGCTGTTGTTGCCCAAGGCTCCCCATAGGGAGGGCACTAAAGGGTGTAAAAAGGTGAGCTTTCTTCCCGCTTGGAACACTAAAAGTAATTTGATTCGTCGATGAATCCATCGTCGGCGGTAGGAGAATTGTCTTGATAGCGGTGCTTTGAATCAGTTGGTAGGAAACCAGTAGAGGTCCCGTTGCGAAGTTGTCACCGGGAGCACTCGTAACAGGCAAAACCAGTGTGGCTGGGCCTGCCAACGCCAGTGGTTGGGAAAAGAAGATTGGAAGAACGCAGGGCAGCAAAGTGGTGTTGGTTGTAAACGAACAGTCTGTCTTGATCGTTTCGGCCAGCGGATTTGGGTTCATGGAATCGAAATTGAACGCAGGCCGAATCGCAGAGACGACTAAAACTTGGTTTGACGGAACAATGATTTGATTGAGCCCATTTGACGCTGTAATCAGGAGTTCTGCCCTGGCAGAGATCGCGATGGCCAGCGCGAAGAGCGACGCGGCAGTGAAAGAGAATTGCTTTTGCGGCGCACGCGCACAGGAGAGTTGGTTCTTGTGTTTACTCATGGGACCGATTTTCTCAGGTCGCCGAGAGAGGTCAAGCGTGGATGGTTTTGCGCCGCCTACGTTGGAATTTCTTTTCCGCCACCGCTGCCGCCGTCTCCTCGTAATCCTTGTCCGTTTGCGCTTTCGCCTGCTCGTAATGGGTTTCGGCCTGTTTCGCTTCCTCCTCGCCGGCTGGTGGTGGCGAAGATTCTACGGCATCTCGGGGCCTGGCACGATCCGCCCGTCGGCCGGTTTCCGCCGGGCGTCACCGGGCCTTACACCTACGAACCCTGTGACGACGTGGATCCCACCCCGGATTACCAAAACGTGCTCACGGCTTGAGAAAACCGCCGGCCGGAAGGCCGGCGTGGGGGCAGGACTCTGCCCGCCGACGCCCTCTTACCCGTCGGGCTGGCCCCGAAACGTCCTGCGCCCGCGCAACTTGCAGCCGCCACCGCCCGCTCCGCGCATCCAGCCGTGAACCCCGTGAACCAATGCAGCAAGAAATGCCGGTTGAAAAGCCGGCCGTCATTGATACGATGCTGCGGTAATGACTAAGCGCGGAAACCAATTCTCTCTTACCCGCGTAGACGCGACGAGCAAAGCGGAAGGGCTGGCGCAGTTAGACCCGCTCTTTGCCGCCGTCCAGGAACGCGCCTTGCGCGGGGAATTATGAAATCGTCGCGTTACTGCTTTGATACGGAGGCCGTGCCGGATTTTGCTGCGCTTTGCAAACGGTTTGCCGGGCAACACTTGCAGTCGCCGTATCGCTCTACTGTGCCCCTGCTCAGTCTCGTGCAGCACAGCCAGCCGCAATGGAATTCACTCCTGGATTCCTTGGCGGCGCCGGCCGACGCTACGATTCATTTCGAATATCGTGTCGCCTCACCCAAGCCTGGCGGTAATCCGTCGCAAACAGATGCTTTGATTATGTCTGAGTCCACGGTCTGGGCGGTAGAAGCGAAGTGGACGGAACCGCGCTATGAAACGGTGGCCAAACGCCTGAGCAAACCGGAAGCGAATGGCGCGGACCCGCGATTGACTTTGAATGGCTGGCTGCAGCACCTCCAGCCGTTTGCCACGCGCCTTTTGCAGACCGAGGACTTTACTGAAGTTGTTTATCAGGTCCTTCATCGCGCAGCGTCCGCGTGCGCCGTGGCGGTTGCACAACGGCGCCAACCCCAACTAGTTTACCTGCATTTCCATCCGTCACCGCTTAAGAGCTCCGCGACGACTCACCAATACGTAACCGACCTGGGAGTTCTGCACGCCCTGCTGGGAAACCCGGTGAAGCTGATGTTCGTCGTGGTGGAAATGCCGCTTCATCCTACACCGGCATTCGAAGCCATCAAAGACCTCGACAAGCGGTCGCCGGCTACGTCGGCGCGCGTGCTGGAGGCCTTGTGCCACGGCCCGTTGTTCACTTTCGGCGCACTGACGATTAAACGAATATGAGACCAGACTTTACTTCGGCGCCCCGGCACGGGGTACAGTCAGCGCCGCGCGCGTCGCTGACGGACTTGGACCCAGTCTTCGCCTCCCTCTAGCATCGCGCCGTCCGCAACAGATTATGAGAAGAGTTTCCTTCGACGAATGTTGGAACACGAGTCCCTCGACTTGCAGGATGCCGCGAGCCACGCGGAAGTGTTGACGTATCCCGATGCCTGGACGACGAGTTTCTATTCTCGGCGCACACCCGAACTGGCAGTGCATTGGCAGCCAGATCAGCGGCGACTGACATCGGCGGCTGGGCCATCGCGAGTCAATCCGCGCGGGTACCTGAAGAGGAGAGCTTCAGGTTGGTGTCCTCAATGTCTGAGCGTGGCGGTCTGGTTTCCGGCGGGTTTGAGCACGTGCAGCAGGAGCGGCAGAGAGGTCTGGTCGCCGGCCTGTTTGGCTTGGGCGAAGCATAAACGGTCCACCTGCGGCACCCATTTCGCGGCCGTGAGGAATATCTTGCGCTGTTCCTGGCCTTTGGGAATCAGGACTCCGTTGAGGCCGATGTTGTCCACGATGACGCCATGAGGCAGGTCCTCGACGGTAAAGGTGACCAGGTCGTCGTGCCCGTTGCGTTTGATTTTGAGCCAGGCGGGAACACTCTGGCCGGGAGCAATGGTGATTTCCAGCGGCTTATCCGCAGGTGAGCGTTCCACAAAATTCGTCGCGTTCTCCTCAAAAGGCTCCAGGGCCACGAAGAGTTTGGGTTTTTCACCCAGCTTGATCTTGCCCAGGCTATTGACCTGTTTGGTGACCGGCTGGCCGTCTATCATGGCCGAGGCGGTGACGGTTGTGAGGGCGGCGTTGGTCTATACTGTCCTCCAGGCACCGGCAAAGTGGCGGGACAACAGCCAGGTCTTTTGGAATTACGCTTACATGGGCAACGCAGTGTCTGCCTCCTGCAGCGTCGAGAATCCTGCGAACGAGGAGGCCCTCTTCAGCTATGCCACCGCGCGCTATTTCTGATTTACGCCGAATTACGGTCTCTCGCGTCCGGGCCAGAACAGTATGGGCCTCATCGAGGCCCAGCAGGCGCCGCAGCCGTTCTTTTGTTTTGTCCAGCAGGCGCGCGCCGGGCTTCCAAGCTGCAAGTCATCGGTTAACGGCCGGACCACACCGCTTCAAGCACTTTCCATGAAAGAGAACATCCTTGTTTTCGGGCTGGCAAAGGGCTATTCATTAGGCTCGGAAAATAACGGCAACGCATGAAACACATGACAATCTGGCAGCGGCTTCACACCGCGCTGGCCGTGTTGGTCGCTCTGCTTATGTTGGGCGTCGCCGCGGCGCTATGGGTGGAGGAAAACCGCTGGTCCGCCACCCACCGCAGCGACCAGTTGAGCGGCGCCCAGGATCGCATTTACCTCAATTTGGTGCGATTGAACGACGCGGTGCGGGGTCTGTTGTTGGATCCGAAAAGCGAGTTCGAGAAAAAGCGGCGCCACGAAGCAGAAACCAGCCTGCCGTCCGGTCTGGACTCAATGGGGCATGAGTTCAGGGACCACGCCGAACTGACTACCTCCCTCAAGACGCTCCGGGATTTCACCGTGCTCACACTCGGCCCTTTTCACAAACGGGTGGTGGAGATGGCGGAGACCAATTCCGCGGAGGCAATGACTTACTACAACCAGAATTTTACTGACCTCCGCGAGCGCCGGGAGAAATATTACGCGGACCTGACGCAGCAAGTCGAAAACGTGAGAAACGCCGAGGCCACCCGGGCGCAATGGATCTTCAACGTGGGTGTGGGCTGCATTGTGGCAATTCTGGTCGCGAGCTTTTTCGCGGGCCGCTTCCAATCCTCTATCGTCACCGTGCCGTTGAATCGTGTGGTCGCGACGCTGGAACGGATGCGCAGCGGAGACTTCACCGAACGCCTGACCCTGAACCGGCACGATGAGTTTGGAGTGTTGGGCGACGGCCTCAACCGCCTGGCGGATGACCTCTCGGGTTTGGTCGGCCAGGTCCAACGGTCGGGCATTCAAGTCAACACGACGGCGACCGAGATTTCCGCGACCGCCCGGGAGCAGCAAAGCACGGCTCATGAAATCGCCGCCACCACGGCGCAAATCGGGGCCACGTCCAAACAAATTTCCGCCACGTCCAAGGAGTTGGTAAAGACGATGAACGAAGTGAGTCAGGTCGCGGAGGAGACCGCCACCGTGGCGGGCAGCGGCCAAAACGCGATCTCGCAGATGGAAGCGACGATGCGCCAGATCATGGAGGCGTCCAGTTCGATCAGCTCCAAGCTGGCGGTGCTAAGCGAAAAAACCACCAACATCAACTCCGTAGTGACCACCATCACCAAAGTGGCCGATCAGACCAATTTGTTGTCGCTTAACGCGGCGATCGAAGCAGAAAAAGCGGGCGAGTACGGACTTGGGTTTGCGGTGGTGGCTATGGAAATCCGCCGCCTGGCCGACCAGACAGCCGTTGCCACGTACGACATAGAAAAGATGGTCAAAGAGATGCAATCGGCCGTTTCGGCCGGGGTGATGGGCATGGACAAGTTCTCCGAACAAGTGCGGCGCGGGGTGGAAGAGATCCGCCAGGTCAGCACGCAACTGGCGCAGATTATTCATCAGGTGCAAACGCTCACGCCGCGTTTCCAGACGGTCAACGAAGGCATGCACGCCCAGGCCAGCGGGGCGCAGCAAATCAGCGAAACGCTGACGCAACTAAGCGAGGCGGCCCATCAAACCGCCGAATCGCTGCGGCAATCCAGCGCGGCGATCGAACAACTAAACGGAGCCGCCCGCGGCCTGCAAACCAGCGTGGCGCGATTTAAGTTGGTCAGATGATCGAGAAGGATGCTGTTAACCACCCATGCTGTTTTTGCTGTTCCAACTGGGTAAAGACCGCTACGCGCTGGCTGCGAACCGCGTAGTGGAGGTGCTGCCGCTGGTCGCGCTCAAGCAACTCCCGCAAGCTCCCATAGGTGTAGCCGGCCTCTTTAATTATCGAGGCCGCCCGGTGCCAGCAGTGGATTTGTCCGCTCTCACCCTGGGCCATCCAGCCAGCGAGCGCCTGAGCACTCGCATTATTATCGTGAAGTACCCGGACGCCGGCGGGACAGATCAGTTGCTGGGTCTGATCGCCGAAAACGCTACCGGGATGCTGCGAAAAGAGGCCAAAGAGTTCGCCGATGCCGGCGTGCACCTCGGAGCAGCCCCGTACCTCGGCCCGGTGTTTATGGACGGCCACGGGGCCATCCAATGGGTGCACGAGCAACGTCTGCTGCCCGACGAGGTTCGTAACCTGCTGTTCTCTCAAGCTGCCAGCCCGATCTATGACGCAAATTGAACATCTCCTGCGCCACACCATTGGCCTGGATGCGGCGACCATCGGCTCGACGTTGATCCAACGGGCGGTACGACTGCGCATGAAGAGTCTGGGACTCAAGAAGACCGACGACTACGAGCGATTGCTCGAATCCAATGGCAGAGAATGGAATGAGCTCATCGAGTCGGTGCTCGTGACCGAGACCTGGTTCTTCCGGGAGCGGGAGGCCTTTGGCGCTTTAGCCCGTCTGGTCGTTGACGAATGGCTGCCAGCCCATCCCACCGGACCGCTACGGGTGCTGAGCGTTCCATGCTCTTCAGGGGAGGAACCCTATTCGCTGGTAATGGCACTGCTGGACGCGGGAGTGTTGCCGCTGCGTTTTCAGATTGACGCGGCCGATATCAGCGCCCGGTCTTTGGAACGCGCCAGGCTGGGTGTCTATCGCAAGAACTCCTTTCGCGGGAAAGACCTCGGTTTTCGCGCGCGCTATTTTCGGCAGACCAGAGAAGGTTTGGTGCTCAGTCCTGCCATCCGCAGTTGTGTCCACTTTCACCCAGGCAACCTGTTAAGCGCCGATTTCCTGGCTGGCCGTGGGAACTACGATTTCATCTTTTGCCGGAACTTGCTAATCTACTTCGATCTGCCCACCCGACGGAAGGCTCTCGAAACAATCGAGCGGTTGTTGACACCCTCCGGAGTCCTGTTCGTGGGACCGTCCGAGCAGCCCCTGGTCATCGCGCACGGTCTTGTTTCTGCCGGCATCCCGATGGCCTTCGCCTGCCGCAGAGCAGACGATGCTCCCGCGATCCACGCCGGGCACCGCCAACCGGCCACGCCGCAGCCGAGGCGCGCCATTGGCGCAACCACCCGGCCCAACGGCAGCCCACGGCCTCTGGCCGGGCGGGAACCGAGCAATCCCTTGCCGGCCAAGCCCTCGCCGGTGCCGCAAGGTGAGCTTGAGCGGGCGCGCAGCCTGGCCGACGCTGGACGCCTCGAGGAAGCGGCGCAAATTTGCGAGGCGCATCTCCGCGACTACGGCGCCTCCGCCCAAGCCTACTATCTGTTGGGCCTGCTGCGCGACGCTCGTGGCGAAGCCGGCGCGGTGGACTGCTATCGCAAAGCGCTTTACCTGGAACCCAACCACTATGACAGCCTGCTGCAAATGGCTTTGTTGTCGCAGAAAGACGGCGACACCGCGCGCGCCCGCAGTTTCAAGAGCCGCGCGCAACGAATAAAGGCCAGGCCCTGATTCAATTCTGTGAACGCGTCCGACTTGGAAACCAAGAATCCGTCCGCCACGGAGCGCCTGTGCCTGGCTGCAGCGGAGGACGGGACAGGAGAAATCTACGCTTGCTGGAATGAGATCGGCGTGTACGGCGACAGCCGGTGCCCGGAGCTGCAACAGTTCGTCCATTGCCGAAACTGCCCGGTTTATTCAAACGCTGGCGTCCAGTTGCTCAACCGCGCCTTGCCCGCGGACTATCGCCGCGAGCGGACTGAGCATTTCGCGTTGGAGAAAAAGCTAACGACGCCCCAAAAAACTTCCGCGCTTCTGTTCCGCATCAGCGCGGAGTGGCTGGCCCTGCCGACCCAGGCCTTTCAGGAAGTGGCGGAGCGGCGGCCGGTTCATTCGCTGCCCCATCGCCGCCAAGGAATCGTGCTGGGATTGGCCAATGTCCGTGGCGAACTGCTGATCTGCGTTTCCCTTGGCCGGTTGCTGGGCATGGAGAAAATCACGGCGCGGGAAAGGCTGCGGACGGTTTACGACAGGCTGCTGGTGGCGAACTGGGACGGACATCGGCTGGCCTTCCCGGTGGATGAGGTTCATGGCATTCAGCGGTTTGATCCGCAGGAACTGCAGGCGCCGCCCGCAACAGTGGCCAAAGCCAACCCCAGTTACACTCAAGGCATCCTGTTGTGGCAGAAAAGGGCGGTCGGGTTTCTGGATGCCGAGCTAATGTTTTCCACGCTGAACCGGAGCCTGATGTGAAAAAGCGCAACCTGGAGGACCTGAGCAGCCTTTCGATGCTGGAGCTTTTCCGCGTGGAAGCGGAGACCCAGGCCGCGTCGCTGACCAGCGGGCTGCTGGAGCTTGAGCGCGGCCCTGGCGGACCTGACCAGTTGGAAACGCTTATGCGGGCCGCCCATTCGATCAAGGGCGCGGCCCGAATTGTTAACCTGCACGCCGCCGTGCGCGTCGCCCACTCCATGGAGGATTGTTTTGTGGCGGCACAACAGGGCAAATTGGCTTTGGGCCGCCGGGAGATTGACGCACTGCTGCGCGGGGTTGATCTGCTCGTGCACATTTCCAAACGCACGGAAGCCAACATCGCGAGTTGGGAAAGGGACCACGCCGCGGAAATCCAGGACTTTCTTGAAACGGTGGCGGGATTGATGCCCGAGGGCAGTGAGGCCGAACCTCGTGGCAGCAGCGGTCAGGCGCCGGCCTCTTCGGAGGCGGCTTCGGTCAATCTTCAAGCCAAAAAGGACCCGGAACCAGAAAAGACATCGGCAGAGACAAAAGGGGCGCCGCGGGCTGAATCGCCGGCACAGGCGGTCGCGGCGCAAAAGCCGCAAGCGCCGGAGCGCGTGTTGCGGCTGACGGCGGAAAATCTCAATCGCCTGCTCGGCCTGGCGGGCGAGTCGCTGGTGGAATCGCGTTGGCTGGGGCCGTTCGCGGGTTCGCTGCAACGGCTCAAACGACATCACGCGGAGCTCTCGCAACAGCTCGACGCCCTGCGCCGCTCGTTGGAGCAACAACAGTTGCCCGAACGCGCCGACAACCTCTTCAAAGAGATGTTCCAGAAAGTGGCGGAGTGCCAGCAGTTTTTGGGCGAACGCCTCGAACAGTTGGACGTGTTTGACCGGCGCTCCGCGCATCTTTCGCACCGGTTGTACCTTGAAGTGCTGCGGGCGCGGATGCGGCCATTCGGGGACGGCGTGCGCCGGTTTCCGCGCATGGTGCGCGACTTGGCGCGGTCGTTGGGCAAGGAAGTCAGGCTGGAGATTGCAGGGGAGAATACGCCGGTGGATCGGGACATCCTTGAGCGGCTGGAAGCCCCCTTGGCGCACCTGTTGCGCAATGCCGTCGATCACGGCTGCGAGATGCGCGAGCAACGTGAGCGCGCGGGCAAGCCCGCCGAGGGCGTCATCCATCTGCAAGCGCGGCATCGGGCC
>WNGL01005081.1_pt1 | contig 20534 bp, 18 predicted proteins | sample 5400591 | NCBI WGS metagenome assembly WNGL01 (sample SAMN13153377, study PRJNA577476) | soil metagenome | isolation source: 80 cm soil or saprolite under Garry oak tree replicate 1 | place: USA:California | collected 2016-06-15 | reverse complement strand
ACTTCGTGTTCTTTGCGGGTCGCTAGGCCGTCCACTTTTTCGATCTGGCTTTCTGTGATCTTCTGGAGGCGACCCGACGCTCGCTTCGACTCGTCCTCCGGGACGTCGCCGTTCTTCTGCATCTGCTCGATGCGGTGCAGCTCGTCCCGGCGCACGTTGCGGATGGCGACCCGTGCCTCCTCCGCCTTCTGCTTCACGAGCTTCACATACTCGCGGCGGCGCTCCTCGGTCAGGGGCGGGATTGGCACCCGGATCACCTGCCCGTCGTTGGCGGGGTTCAGACCCTGGTCGCCCATGCGGAGTGCCTTCTCGACAGCGCCGATCTGGCTCTTGTCATAGACCTGCACCACCAGGAGGCGTGGCTCGGGCGCGCTGATCTGCGCAAGCTGGTTCAGGGGGGTCGGCGTCCCGTAGTACGGGACCATGATCCTGTCGATCAGCGCGGGGTTGGCGCGCCCGGTCCGAATCGTGGAGAGCTCGCTGGCGAAGTGGTCGACCGACTTCGACATCTTCGATTCCGCGTCGCGCATGATCGGGTCGATCATCTTTCGGCGCCGACCAGTGTGCCGATCTCCTCACCGAGCACCACGCGTTCGATGTTGCCCGGAGTCAGAAGGTTGAAGACGACTATCGGCACGTCGTTGTCCATGCACAGCGTGAGCGCTGTGTTGTCCATCACCTCGATGCCGCGGTTGAGAACCTCGAGGTAACCGAGACGCTCGAACTTGGTCGCGGTCGGATCGCGCTTTGGGTCGGCGGTGTAGACGCCATCAACCTTGGTTGCTTTGAGGATGACATCCGCCTCGATCTCGACCGCGCGCAGCGCGGCGGTCGTGTCGGTGGTGAAGTAAGGATTCCCCGTCCCCGCCGCCAGGATCACGACGCGCCCCTTCTCCAGGTGACGGACCGCGCGGCGGCGGATGTAAGGCTCGGCGACCTGCGGCATCTGGATCGCGGTCATCGTCCTGGCCGGGATGCCCGCGCGCTCCAGCGCGTCCTGGAGAGCCAGCGCGTTGATGACGGTGGCCAGCATGCCCATGTAGTCGCCGGTCGCCCGGTCGAAGCCGCGCTCTGTCGCGGCCAGCCCGCGGAAGATGTTGCCGCCTCCGACCACGACCGCGACCTGGACGCCCATCTGGTGCACCCGCTTGACCTGCGCCGCGATGGTCTCGACGACCTCGAGATCGATGCCGTAGTCGCGACTGCCACCGAGCGCTTCACCGCTGAGCTTGAGGAGCACGCGGTTGTACTTGGGCGATCGATCTCCCACGGTTACGTTTTGGATCAGGTCTCCCTGATGTTAAACCGCGCGAACCTGCGGACTGTGATGTTCTCCTGGAGCTTCGAGATGTTCTCCGCGATGAGCTGCTGCACTGTGTGGCTCGGCTCACGGAAGTACGGCTGCTCCATCAGGCAGCTGTGCTTGAGGAAATCCTCGATCTGGCCTTCCACGATTCTCGGGATCACCTGCTCGGGCTTTCCGTCCTGGTGCGCCTTGGCCTCGTAGACCTCGCGCTCGGTCACCAGCACCGCGTCGGGCACGTCTTCTCTGGTCACCCAGCGTGCCTCGTAACCCGCGACCTGGAGCGCCAGCTCCCTGGCGAGCTTGCGGAAGTCGGGGCTCTTGGCGACGAAGTCGGTCTCGCAGTTGACCTCGATGAGCACGCCCACCTGCGGCGGATAGTCCGGTGAGGTGCTGTGCAGGTACGCCTCGATCACGCCCTGACCGGTCGCCCGGCCGGCGCGATTGCTCGCTTTCGCGATGCCCTTTTCCCGCAGGATGGTGAAGGCCTTCTCGACGTCGCCCTCTGCCTCCTCGAGGGCCTGCTTGCAATCCATCATCCCCGCGCCGGACAGCTCGCGGAGCTTCTTCACCAAGTCAAGACTGACCGCCATCAGCGGGCCTCCTCGTCGTCGGCGGTGTGGCCGATGAACTCCTCTTCCGACACGGTGGGCAGGTAGTCCTCCTCGTCCTCCAGATACTCTTCGATCTCTTCGTAGCGAGGCGTCTCGAGAAACTCGCGCTCCTCCACCTCGGGCAGGATCTCGCCGCGGGCGGCGGCCTCCTGGCGGCCTTCCTGGCAGGCGTCGGCGATCTTGCCGGTGAGAAGCTTCACGGCGCGAATCGCGTCGTCGTTGCCCGGGATCACGTAGGTGATCAGGTCGGGGTCGCAGTTGCTGTCGGTGATCGCGACCACCGGGATCTTCAACCTGTTCGCCTCGGTGACGGCGATGTGCTCCTTTCGCGGGTCGACGACGTAGAGGGCGCCGGGCAACCGCTTCATGTCGGCGATGCCGTCGAAATGGAACATCAACCGGTCGAGCTCATCGGTGAGGCGCTTGGCCTCCTTCTTCGGCATCTGCTCGAACTGGCCTTCCTGCTGCATCTTGCGCAGGTCCTGCAGCCGCTCGATCCTCTTCTTCACGGTGCTGAAGTTGGTCAGCATGCCGCCCATCCAGCGGCGGTTGACGAAGTACATGCCGCAGCGGGCCGCTTCGGTCTGGATCGTCTCCTGGGCCTGCTTCTTGGTGCCGACGAATAGCACCGGCCGTCCGCTGGCCGCCACGTTGCGCGTGAAGTCCCACGCGTCGTCGAGCAGGCGGACGGTCTTCTGCAGGTCGATGATGTGAATGCCGTTGCGGGCGGTGAAGATGTAGGTCTTCATCTTGGGCCCGAAATGGACACCCGCCTCCAGCAGCTGCTTCAAGGTCACTTGAGCCACGTGTGAATTGCCTCCCTGTTCTACTTCCGCTCGGTTCTGGCCTTCTCAGGACAGGGGTTTCGCCCCGGGCGTGCTAACTCAGTCGATCAAGACTGGCTTAGGGAGTATACCCAGGCTCGACGTTTCTAAGCGACGTCGGCCTTCTCGGCCTTCTTGACGCCCTTCGGTCCTGGGCACTTCGGGTAGTCGGAGCACGACTTGAAGAGACCGAAGCGACCGCGGCGCTCGACCAACGGTTTCCCGCAAATCGGGCATGGCTCTTCGAGCACCTTCGGCCCCTGGCCTGGCTTTCCGTCCTTGCCCATGTTCGCCCGGTAGTTGCAATCGGGATACCGCGAGCAAGCGACAAACGGGCCATACCGACCCGTGCGCTCGACCAGGTCCCCCTCCCCACACTGCGGGCACTTCTCGCCCATCGGCTTGGACCCGGCCGGTGCATCGCGCTTGATGTACTTGCATTCGGGATAGCCCGAGCAGCCGACGAACTCTCCGTAACGACCGGTGCGAAGCTGCAGTGGCTTCCCACAGTTGGGGCACGGCTCATCCAGCAGCTTCGGCTGCGGAGCCTCCCCTTCAGGCGTGAGCGCCCGGCGGAACTTGCACTTGGGGTAGCGCGAGCAGCCCATGAACGGTCCGAATCGGCTGGCTTTCCGGACGAGGTGACCCTCGTTGCACAGCGGGCAGACCTCGTTCGTGTCGGCCGGGGTCGCCTCCTCGGCGGCGCTGAGCATGCGCTGCAGAGGACCGTAGAAGTCCCTGACCACCGGCACCCATTCCTGGCTCCCACTCTCGACGTCATCGAGCCGCTTCTCGAGCTTGGACGTGTAGTCGTCGTCGGAGATGGTTTTGAAGTGGTCGACCATCAAGGTGTTGACCGCCTCGCCGACCCGCGTCGGATACAGCCTGCGGTCTTTGATCTCGACGTAACCGTGCGCCTTGGTGATCGTCTGGACGGTCGGCGCATAAGTCGACGGCCGGCCGATGCCGCGCTGCTCGAGCTCCTTGATCAGCGTCGCTTCCGTGTACCGCGGAGGCGGCTGCGTGAAGTGCTGCTCCGGCTTGATGCCGTGGTAGTCGAGGTCGTCGCCTTGCGTCAGCGCCGGCAGCTCGTTCTCGCCGTTTTCATCGCGGCCCCACACCTTGTAGAAGCCGTCGAACGTCAAGACAGAGCCGTTGGCGCGGAAGACGTAGTCGCCGGCTTGACCAGGGGGGCTGTCCCCCCTGTCGCCCGGCGCGGGCAGAGCCCGCGCTACCGGGCTACCCCCCTGGATCTCGACCTGGGTCTGGTCGTACACGGCAGGCGCCATCCGGCTTGCCACGAACCTGCGCCAGATGAGGTCGTAGAGCTTGTACTGGTCGGGGGTGAGGTGCCCGCGTATGGAGTCCGGGGTCCGGCCGACTTCGGTCGGCCGGATCGCCTCGTGCGCGTCCTGCGCGCCAGGCGTGGCCTTGGCCGTCCGCGATGCACCTAGGTACTTCTCGCCGTAAGCCTGCTTCACAAAGCCCTTGACCTTGGCATCGGCGTCGGCCGAGATCCGGGTCGAGTCTGTGCGCATATACGTGATCAACCCGGTGGCACCTTCCGACCCAAGCTCAACGCCTTCGTACAACTGCTGGGCAACACGCATCGCGGCAAACGGGCGCATCCGCAGCCGGCTGGATGCGTCCTGCTGCATGGTCGACGTGATGTACGGAGGGTTCGAGCTCTTGGTGCGGCGCTTCTGTTCCACGCCGATGACGCGGTAGGTCGCGCCCTCCAGCTTGCGCACGATCTCCTGCGCCTCGGCTTCGTTGTGAACCTCGAACTTCGCGTCGGCCGCGGTCGCGGCCGCGCCGGCCGGGCGATTGAGGCGCGCCATGAAGTGGCGCTCGGCTCCCTTCTGGGAGAGCTCCGCGTCGATCGTCCAGGATTCGACCGGGACGAACTTGCGGATCTCCTCCTCCCGGTCGACCACCAGCCGGAGCGCGACGGACGACACGCGACCCGCGCCGATGCCCTTCTGGACCTTGGCCCACAGGAACGGGCTCAAGCGGAAGCCGACCAGGCGGTCGACTACGCGGCGTGCCTGCTGGGCGTTGACGAGCCGCATGTCGATGACACGCGGGGACTCGAGTGCGCGGCGCACGGCGTCCGCCGTGATCTCGTGGAACTCGATCCGCTTGGGGTTTCTGAGCTTCAGGACCTCGGCCAGGTGCCAGGCGATGGCCTCGCCCTCGCGGTCTGGGTCCGAGGCGAGGATGACCTCCGAGTCACCCTTGGCCGCCGAGCGCAGCTCGTTGATCGTCTTGCGCCGGCTTTCCACGACCTCGTAGTGAGGCTTGAAGCCGTCGTCGACCTCGACCCCCATCTCCTTTTCCGGCAGGTCGCGGACGTGGCCCATGGAGGCCCGGACGTCGAAACGGTCTCCCAAAAACCGCTTCAGCGTCTTCGCCTTGGCCGGCGACTCGACGATGATCAATCCTTCTGGCACAGCGTTCTCTTTATTCCCAAACCCGGACATTTGTTCCGCCCGGGTCGACCGAGCTAGCGAGTGGCGGGCATCCTACGCCCGTTCTTTCCCGCGACGCAATGCCCTTACATACCCACCCTGGTGCCTTCTAACCGCCCCGTCGAGCTCCAGGGCGGTCAGCCGGCCGAGCACTTCGGCGATCGGAAGCTGTAGCTTCCGGGCGATCTCCGCGGCGTTCAAAGCCAGAATGTCCGAGAGGTGGGAGAGGATGCCGTCCCGCTCGCCGGGGAGCTTGAAACCGAGGTGTTTGGGGGTGGCCAGCGGGTCGTCCAGGACCTCGCCGCCGAGCCTCAGGGCGGCCAGTATGTCCCGGGCGTTCTGGACCAGGCCGGCGCCGTCGCGGAGCAGCGAATGGGTGCCCACCGACAGGGGAGAAAAGACGCTGCCCGGGACCGCCATTACCTCTTTATGTAGGTCGAGCGCGGCCTCGGCCGTAATCAACGCGCCGGAGCCTTCGGCAGCCTCGACCACGACCACGATGTCGGCGAGCGCGGCCATCGTGTAGTTCCGCGCCGGGAAATTGTGCCGCCGCGGCGCGGTGCCGTCGGGGAACTGGCTGACGAGGGCGCCTCCCGCGGCGAGGATCGCCTCGGCCAGGACGCCGTGCGCAGCGGGGTAGATGACGTCGACGCCTGTCCCCATCACCGCGACAGTCACTCCGCCTGCGTTGAGCGCGCCGCGGTGAGCCGCCGCGTCGATGCCCAGCGCCAGCCCGCTGACCACGATGACCCCGGCGCGGGCGAGCTCGAGGCCCAGCTGCTCCGCCACAGCCTCGCCGTAAGGCGACGGCCGCCTCGAGCCGACGATCGCCACGCGCGGGCCTTCCGGCGGCGGCCACCTGCCTCGCGTCCTCAGGTCAGGCGGCGACATCTTGGAGGCGAAAGCCGAGGGCTTCGAGGATGTGGTGCTCTTCGATCTGCTCCGAGCCGTCGAGGTCGGCCGACGTGCAAGCGACTCGCCATGCGCGGTGGAAGCCGCGGGCCGTGATGCCTCGGTGGGCGCCCCAGCGCTCCAGCGCGCGGCGCGACGCGGGAGCCAGCCCGGCGAGCTGGCGGAGCCGAGCCGGCTTCAGCTGGGCGTTCAGGCAGCCCTGGCGTTCGTGCTGGCGGCGACGGGCCGCGACCACACGCTCCCTCACGGTCGCCGACGGCTCGCCGCGGGCTTCCGACGCAAGCATCTCGAGCTGGACGCGCCGCACCGCCACCTGGAGGTCGATCCGGTCGAGGAGCGGGCCTGAGAGCCGGCGCTGGTAGGTGTCGATGGCGCCGGGCGTGCACCGGCAGCCGCGCACGCCGTCTCCGGCCCAGCCGCAGGGGCATGGGTTGGTGGCGGCGACGAGCGTGAAGCGCGCCGGGTACGTCACCGAGCCGCCTGAGCGGGTGATGCTGACTCGCCCGGCCTCGAGGGGCTGGCGCAGCGCCTGCAACACGGGGGTCTGGAACTCGGCCAGCTCGTCGAGGAACAGCACGCCGTGGTGCGCCCTGCTGATCTCGCCCGGCTGGGCCAGGCCGGTGCCGCCGCCGATCAGGCCTGCCATCGAAACGCCGTGGTGCGGTGCGCGAAACGGCCTCGCCCAGTCCAGCGGTCCCTCCCGCGGCAGCTCCCCGAGCAGGCTGCGGACCTGCGCCACCTCGAGCGCCTCGGCGAGCTCCAGGGGTGGAAGGATGCCGGGGAGGCAGCGGGCGAGCATGGTCTTGCCGGCGCCTGGCGGTCCGCTCATCAGCAGGTGATGGCCTCCGGCCGCGGCGACCTCGAGAGCGCGCTTTGCCTCCTCCTGGCCGTGGACCTCGGTCAGGTCATGCTCATGGATGCGACAGCTCTCGACGTCGTGCACCGGGCTGGGCGGCGCCGGTGGGATTGGTTCGACGCCGAGCAGGTGGTTCACCACGGCGCCAAGTGATGCGCAGGGGATCACTTCCAACGCTTCGACCAGCGCCGCCTCAGCAGCATCGGCCGCCGGCACGAAGACGCGCTCGTAGCCCAGCGACTGCAGGCCCCGAACCGCGACGAGGACCCCGTCGACATGGCGGACCGAGCCGTCGAGCGCGAGCTCGCCGAGGAATGCGCTGCGCGATGGCGCTGCTTTGCCCGCACGTGCCAGCGCTATGGCGACCGCCATCGGCAAGTCCAGGCCAGTGCCTTCCTTGCGCATCTCGGCCGGGGCCAGGTTGACGGTCAGCCGCGTGCTTGGAAATTCCAGTCCGCTGTTTCGGATTGCGGAGCGAACGCGTTCCCTTGCTTCCTTGACGGTCGTGGCGGCGAGGCCGACGAGCATGAACGCGACCTCACCACGTCCGATGTCCGCCTCGACGTGGATGGGGCGTGCGTCCAGGCCGACGAGCACGCAAGAGTCGACGCTGCCGAGCACGGCCCCGAATTTATCCGGCGGTCGAGCGCGAGTCAGCCCAGGTTGTTAACGGATCGATTCCGTACGTTTTGCGCAAAACGAACCTTTGGATTCATGCGAAAGGAGCGTTTTGTGCAAAAGGCACGACGGTCTTGCCAACGCGGACCCGTGTGGGAGGGAGGTGAAACTAACCGCTCAGGAAGTCGTCTACTTCGTCGTGGAAGGTTTGGGGTTGTTCGACGAACGTCATGTGGCCTGAGTCGCCGACGATCACCAGCCGCGCGCCCGAGACTCCCGCGCAGATCTCTTGCGCGCATAGCGGGCCGCAGATGAAGTCTTCATCGCCGGTGATGACAAGCGTCGGACATTTGATCGCCGGCAGGCGGCTGCGCAGGTCGAACGTCGTGAAGATCTCCTCGTTGAAGAGCTTCAGTGCGTCCGCGTTGACGACCTCGGTCCTCAACGTGTCGACGTAGCCGGCCTCGACCCCGCCGTAATGCGCGAAGTACAGAGGCAGCTCGCGGAAGACCAGCCCGCTCAGCTCCTCATCCGACGTGAAGCGTCCCGCCTGTTCCTCTTCGAGCGCCGCGGCGGCGTCCGCGGCCCAGGGCTGGGTGCTCCGCTTGTCCATCCCCTGCCGCATCGCCTTTTCCTGCTCAGGGCCGAAGCGCGCCAGCGTCGAGGCGAGCACGAGCCGCCGTACGTGAGCCGGATATTTCGCGGCGTACGCCTGAGCGATCACGCCCCCGTGCGAGTGCCCGAGCAGGAGCATGCGCTCGAGTCCCAGGTGCTGTCGAAGATCCTCCACGTCTCCGACGTAGTCGTCGATGTCATACGCCCTGGAATCCGCGGGCCTTTCCGACGTGCTCGTCCCGCGTGGGTTGAGCATGATCAGCGTGTACTGCTCCCACAGAGCGGCGAGGTCGCCGAAGTAGTCGGCCGAGAATCCAGGCCCACCCGGGTGACATACGAGCACGGGACCATGGCCGAGCTTGCGGTAGGTCAGCTTGCGGCCATCTGCCGCGGTGAAGCTCACGTCAGGCGCGGTTCAGGACGCCACTGCCCGCCGGCTTCCAGGTAGCCGGCCGGCTGGTCCGGCTCGTGGCTCAAGACGAGAAGCCAGCGGTGCTTCTCCGCCTCCTCGAAAAGCCGCGACTTCTGCTGGAACACGCGCAGCGGCTCGAGGTCCGCCGACATATTCCACGGCACGCGCAGGTGCGGGGTCTGGCAGACCAGGTCGCCGGTCACGGCGCAGGCGAGCTCGCGCGACTGAAGGATCAACACCTGGCTGCCCGGCGTGTGGCCGCCGACATGGCGCAGATGGACGCCCGGCAACACCTCGGCGTCGCCGTCGAGAAACTCGACCGCCTTGTTCCCGTCGACCAGGGGAGTGAAGTCGTCGAGGACGTAGCTCGGCTTGCTGCGCACGTCGGGATGCACGGCAAAATCCCACTCGCTTCGCTGGATGAAGTGACGAGCGCGCGGAAACGTGAGCTCCAGGGCGCCCAGCTCATCGCGCCGCGTGAGGCCGCCCGCATGATCCCAGTGCAGGTGCGTGGTCACGACCGCGTCGACCTCATCCGGGCGGATGCCGAGTCTCTTGAGCGCGTGCAGCATTCCCTCCGGCTCCCGCAGCGCGACCTGCTGCGCGCGCTTCTCGCTGAGCTTGCTCCCGATGCCCGTCTCGCAGACGATGACGCGCCCGTCCTTGCGGGCGATCAGGCATACGCACGAGCAGTCGATCATGTTCTTGCCATCGGCGGGCTTCTGTTTCTCCCACAGGACCTTGGGCACGACACCGAACATCAGGCCGCCGTCGGCCTTCCAATGATCGGTGATCAGAAGGTGGAGCTCGAGGTCGCCCAGCTGCACTGCGCCTTATATGCTCGTCGAAATGGCGCTCGCAGCGATAAGGACCTCGGCCCTCACCAAGGACTACAACGCCGGGCGGGGCCTGTTCGACCTCGACCTGCAGGTCTCGCCGCAGGAAGTCTTCGGTTACCTGGGGCCCAACGGGTCGGGCAAGACGACCACCATCCGTCTCCTGATGGGCATGCTCCGGCCCACGCGCGGATCGGCCTACATCTTCGGCCTCGACTGCATCCGTGATTCCGCGCAGGTGAAGCGGCGGGTCGGCTACCTCCCCGGTGACGTGCCGCAGTTCGGCAGCCTTCGCGGGGACGAGGTCGTCGCCTACCTGGGCGGCATGCGCGGCGGCGTCGACCAGCGCCAAGTGCGCGCCATCGCGGAGCGTTTCGACCTCGACCTGAACCGCCGATTTCGCGAATACTCGAGCGGCAACAAGCAGAAGCTCGCGATCGTGCTCGCGTTCATGCACCAGCCCGATCTGCTGATCCTCGATGAGCCGACGAGCGGGCTCGACCCCTTGAATCAGCAAGAGTTCTACAACCTGCTGCGCGAGAGGCAGAAAGCCGGCGTGACGATCTTCCTTTCTTCTCACGTGCTGTCCGAGGTCGAGCACGTATGCGATCGGGTGGGGATCCTGCGGGCCGGCCGGCTGGTCCACGTCCACATGGTCGACCTCGTGACCACTGAACCCAGCCTCGAAGAAGTGTTTCTCAGCTTCTTCGACGAGCCACGACGGAAAGCACTTCCCCCGTGAGCGCGCTCCTGTTAGGGCTGCGGCTCAGCCGTTGGGGCATCCTGGGCTTTTCGCTCGCAGCCCTGATCTCGACCTTCATCCAGGCGGTCGGCTTCTATCAGATCGCGGGCCACACGCCCGCCGAGCGCGCCGCGTTCGGCGCGTCGATGACCACCCTCTCGTCTCAATTCGTCGCCCTCTTCCCCACTCCCCTACGGCCGGACACCGTCGAAGGCTACGTGCAGTTCCGCGGCTTCAACCCAGTCGCGATCCTCTTTGCGGTGTGGGCGCTCGCATCGGCGACAGGGTTTGCGCGCGGGGACGAAGAGCGCGGCATCGTCGAATCGGAGCTGGCCGCCGGGACCACGAGGCCTGCGTTGGTCGCGTCGCGCGCCGGCGCCTTTGCCATCGGGGTTCTCGTCGCGTCGGCGGCGGCCGGCGCGGGGTTTGTCTTGGGTGTGGAATCGGGCGGCGAATCGGTTCCGGTTCGCGGATTGGTGGAGGCGTGCGCGCTTCTCGCCGCGGTCGGTCTCTCGTCGTACGCGCTGTCCGTTCTGGTCGCCCAGCTCGCGACCGCGCGCGCCGCGACCGCGCTCGCGGGCGCGCTGTTGCTCGCGCTCTTTCTCGTCAACAGCTTGAGCTTCGTCATCTCGTCGCTGTCGACGTGGCGGTGGCTTTCGCCTTTTCGCTATTACGAGCTGAGCCAACCGCTTCCACCCGACGGCTACTTCGACCTGCGCGCATTTCTTGTTCTGCTCGCGATCGCCGTCGTTGCCACGGCTGCCGCTGCGTTGGCCTTTATGCGGCGGGACCTCGGCGCCTCACTTGTACGCGTTCCCTCTCCACCGCACAAGCCTGGCTTCAGCGCGTCGAGCGTGCCGTTCTGGAGGGTTCCAGTCGTGCGCGGCCTTTACGAGCGCAGGCTGGGACTGCTCGGATGGAGCATCGCGATGGGCGTGCTCGCGTGGGTTTTCGTCGCCCTGACCAAAACCATCGTGCAGGTGCTGCTGTCGATCCCCACGCTTGTGCCCTATCTCTCTATCTTCGTCCATCAGAAGCTCTATCCGGCGGTGCTCGGCTATACGTGGTTCGACGTCGCGCAGCTGATGTTCGCGGCGTTTGCGATCACCTACGTCGCTCGATGGTCGAGCGAAGACACCGACGGCCGTCTGGAGATGTTTCTCAGCACACCGCAATCGCGCGCCGCGACTGTGCTGGAGCGAATGGCGGTCCTCACCGCCGGCGCGGCGCTGGTCGCCGCAGTCAGCGGGGTGGTGCTTTTCAACGCCTCCCACGCCGCCGGAATCGACCTCGATGCCCGCCGCCTTGTTGAGGCCTGCCTGCTGCTCGTGCCCTTCGTGCTGGTCTTCGCCGGCGCCGGCTCGCTGCTCGCGGCGTGGAACCCACGCGCCGCGGTCGGACTCCTGGGTGCTTTCGCCTTCGCGAGCTACCTCGACAACGAGCTGGCGCCTATCTACAAGCTGCCCACCTGGATCCAGAGTCTTTCGGCATTCAAGCTGGTCGGGACGCCGCTGCTGAACGGGATCGACGGCAGGAACCTGGCGCTGATGCTCCTGCTCGCACTGGCCGGACTTGGAAGCTCGATACTTGTGATGCAGCGGCGGGACGTTGGCGCATGACTGCGCCTACGAAAAGCGATCAATGGGGCCCATCCTTAACGCGCTTGCGCGCTAGCCAAGCACGAATTTAGGAGGTAAACTTCGTCGCCATGCCGAGATCGATGTGGAAAGGCGTCGTCTCGTTCGGGATGGTTTCGATCCCAATCCGTCTCTACAACGCGACCGAGTCGACATCCAAGGTTTCGTTCCGGCAGCTCTGCCCGGAGCACAACTCCCCCATCTCGTACAAGCGCTGGTGCGCCGAAGGTGACCACGAGGTCCAATACAGCGAGATCAAGCGGGGCTACGAGGTCGGCAAAGACCGGTACGTGCTCATCGACGACAAAGACCTGGACAACCTCCCTCTGCCGACGGCGCACGCCATCGACATCGAGGAGTTCGTCCCGGTGGATGACATCGAGCCCGGTCTCTACTTCGACAGCGCCTACTTCGTGGAGCCGGAGGAGCTCGGCAAGAAGCCCTATCAGCTGCTCCGCAAGGCCCTCGAGGCGACCGGCCGGATGGCCATCGCCAAGATCGCGCTGCGCGACAAGGAGCACCTCGCGGCGCTGCACCCCAACGGCAATTCGCTGATCATGAACACGCTGCACTGGCCGGACGAGATCCGCACGACCGAAGGTCTCAAGGGGCTGGAGGGCGAGGTGAAGATCAACCCGAAGGAGCTCGAGATGGCCAAGGCCTTGATCGAGAGCCTCGCCGACACGTTCGACCCCAGCCGCTACAAGGACAACTACCGCGAAGCGGTCATGAAGGTCGTGCAGGCGAAGATGGAGGGTGAGGTCATCGAGGCGCCCGAGGCTCCGCAGCCGGCCAAGGTCATGGACCTCATGGAAGCGCTGCGGCAGTCAGTGGAACAGGCCAAGAAGCAGCGCGCCGGGCGCGAGAAGCCCGCCGCCGAGACCAGGAGACGGCGTAAAGCTTCGTAACGGACTTGGCTCTAACCTGAGCCGAGTGCACGACCCCGACCAACTTCAGATCGAGCTGGAGAGCTTCCCGGGAGAGGTGCGCCCCATGCAGGCCGCCTCGGCGGAAGCTCCCTTCAGCTCGGCCGAGTACCTCTTCGAGGTGAAGTGGGACGGCCTGCGATGCATCCTGTTCCGCGATGCGGACGGCAGCGTCCGGCTCCAGGACCGCGGGCTGAGCGACCTCACGGCAGATGTTCCTGAGGTGGTGGCCGCGGCCAAACGGGTGCCGCCGGGCAGCGTCATCGACGGCGAGCTGGTCGCGACCGACTCCGACGGCCGCCCGGACTATCCGCGGCTTCGCCAGAGGCTGGCCGCGGGCGCGCGGATGAAAGATGAGATTCCCACCGCGTACCTGGCCTTCGACGCGCTCTACCTCGAAGGCCGGCCTCTGCAGCGGCAACCAGTGGTTCGAAGACGCGCCCGGCTGGCCAAGGCGGTCGAGGCCGGGGGCCACATCTTCGTTCCGGACCACATCGAGGAGGACGGCGTCGAGCTGTTCGAGGCGTGTCTCGAGCGCGGGCTGGAGGGCGTGGTCGCGAAGCACCGCCAGAGCCCGTACGTGCCTGGGCAGCGCAGCCCCTTCTGGCTCAAGGTCAAGGCGGTCAAGTCGGACGACTTCGTCGTGATCGGCTGGACCGGGGAGAGGCCATTTGAGGCGCTGGTCGTCGGCTATCACGAGGACGGACGGCTGCTGCCGTGCGGCACGATCGGCGGCGGCTACGACGCGGACGCGATGCGTGTTCTGCAGCAGCGTCTGGCTGAGCTTGCGACGGAGGAATCGCCGCTGGATCCGCCGCCGATCATGGTCCGGCCAGTGAACTGGGTGAGGCCGGAGCTCGTGGTGAGCCTCCGTTACTCGGAGTGGTCACCCGACGGCACCCTGCGCTTTCCGATCTTCAACGGCCTCCGGCCGGAGGTGCATCCGGCCGAGGCGGTGCGCCACCGTCCCCGCGTCGTCATCACGGGCCACGTGCGCCCTGGCTCGGCGGCGTATGACCTTACCCGCTTTCCGTTCTGATGGAGGAACGGGCCTTCGACGTCGTCACGGGCGCCTTCAGCTTCACGGGCAGATTCATCGCGCGCCGGCTCGCCGCCCTCGAGCGGCCGATCAAGACGCTGACCAACCATCCGCAGCGCGCCGGGGCCGAAGATGTCAAAGCGGAGGTTGGGCCGTTGCAGTTCGCGGACCGGCCGGCACTGGTCGAGAGCCTTCGCGGCGCCGACGTCCTCTACAACACGTACTGGGTTCGCTTCGTGCACGGGCGCGTGCGCTTCGGCCAGGCGGTCGCCAACACCCGCACCCTGCTCGGCGCCGCGCGGGACGCCGGCGTGCGGAAGGTCGTGCACATCTCGGTCAGCAATCCCGCGGAGGACTCGCCGCTCGACTACTACGCGGGCAAGGCGCGCGCTGAGAGGGCGGTGCGCGAGTCCGGCCTCGCCTGGGCCATCATCAGGCCGACCCTGATCTTCGGCCAGGGCGACATCCTGATCAACAACATCGCCTGGCTTCTGAGAAGGCTCCCCGCTTTTGGAATCCCGGGCCGAGGCGACTACCGCCTCCAGCCCGTGGCCGGAGAAGACGTCGCCGAGATCGCGACCTGGGCCGCCGAGCAGGTCGACAGCGTGACGGTCGACGCGGCGGGGCCCGACATCATCTATTACAGCGAGATGGTCGAATCGATCGCGATCGCTGTGGGCCGGCATCCTCGCTTCGTTTACCTCTCGCCGAAGAACACGATCCGGGCCAGCAGGGTCATCGGCATGTTCATGAAGGATGTGATGCTCAACGAGCCTGAGCTGCAGGGGCTGATGCAGGAGCTGCTCGTCTCGCATGAGAGACCGCGCGGCACGCGGCGGCTCGACAACTGGCTGCTCACCAACGCGGACACCATCGGCAAGACCTACGCGTCCGAGCTGGACCGTCACTGGAGATGAACATGACCTCGGGTGCGATGGCGGTCGAGGCGCGGAGCCTCGTCAAGCGCTACGGCATGGTCCAGGCGGTCGACGGCGTGAGCTTCCAGGTGCCGCGAGGTGAGATTTTCGGTTTCCTCGGTGCCAACGGCGCGGGCAAGACGACCACGCTGCGCATGCTGTGCGGCCTCATCCTCCCGACCGCGGGGACCGCGCTGATCGATGGATTCGACGTGTTCCGCCAACCCCTCGAGGCGAAGGCGAGGCTCGGCTACCTGGACGAGGAACCGTTCATCCATCCGCACCTCACGGGCCGCGAGTTCCTCGACTACATCGCCGACCTCTATCGCATGCCGCGGGGGCCTGAGCGCCAGCAGCGGATGGAGAGGCTGCTGGGCTTGTTCGAGCTGGCGGACCGCGGCGAGCTGATCGGCGCGTACAGCCACGGGATGAAGCAGAAGATCGGACTGGCGTCGCTGCTGATCCGCGAACCGTCGGTCCTGCTGCTGGACGAACCCACCAACGGACTGGACCCACGCTCTGCCCGCCTGGTCAAAGACCTGCTCGAGGAGCTTGCCGCACGCGGGACGACGGTGCTGCTCTCGACTCACATCCTCGAGGTCGCCCAGGCGCTGTGCCGCAGGATCACGATCATCGACCGAGGGCGTCTCGTCGCGACCGGCACCGTGGACGAGCTTCGGACGCAGACGGGTAGCGCGCAGGCGACGCTCGAGGACCTGTTTTTGAGGCTGACCGCAGGGCCGGAGTCCCGCGAGCTGATCGACCGGCTCCTCGAACCGCAGCGATGAACCGCTACGCGGTCGCGATCATCCTTCGGGCGGAGCTGAGCGCATGGCGCAACCGGATCACCAAGGGCAACCCGGTGCGAGTGGTGGGACTAGCGCTGTTCGCGTTCTTCGCCGGGATCGTGTTCGCCGGGTCACTGTTCGGGATCGCCTTCGCGGCCGGCGGAGCGCTGCCGTCGGCGCGCGACGCGATTCTCGCCGGCGCGTTCACGGCGCTGTCGGTGATGATGCTCGTGGTCGGCTTTCCGAGCGTCATTGCGAGCTATTTCGCGGGTCGTGACCTGATGCAGCTCATCCTCGCCCCGGTCAGGACCTCGGAAATCTTCCTCGCCCGCTCCCTCTTCGCGATGAGCGCGAACATCCTCGTCGCAGCGCTTTTTCTGGCCTTCATCGTGGGTCTCGGCGCCGGCTCTGGCGCGTCCCCGCTCTACTACCTGCTCGCGCTCGTCCTGGTGGTCGTCCAGGTTTTGCTGATCTCCGCGCTCCAGGTCAATTTCATGGCAGCGGTGCTCAGGTGGGTGCCGGCGCGGATCGCGCGCGACGTCGCGCTGGCGGTGGCAAGCGCAACGGGCGCGGGCCTATATCTGCTCTGGAACCTCACGATCCGGCAGTCCTTCACAGCGATCAGGCGCCGCCCAGACTTCTCGAACCTGGTGTCGACCCTGCAGCGCCTTGACTGGCTGCCGTCCGCGTGGCCTGGCCACGCGTTGAGCGCGGTGATCAACGGCGATGCCGGCCTGGCGCTCGCGTGGACCGCCCTAACTTTCGTCCTGGCGGCCGCCCTGACGATGGCCGCCGCGCTGCTTTACGAAAGAACGCTTCTGGCCGGCCTGGGTCTGCTCGGGGGCGTTCCCTCGAGGGTCAGGAACCGCGGCGCGGCTCAGGTCCGCGTAGCTCGCAGTGGTACGGCGTCTCCGGGGTTTGCCATCGCCCGCAAGGACTGGATCGTGTACCGCCGCGACATCAGGCGGCTGAGCCGGTTTCTGCCCGCTGTGATCTTTCTCGTCGCGTACGCGTTCGTCCTCGTGCGCCCCTCGAACGGAGTCGACGTGTTCTGGAGTGGTGTCTTCATCGTGGCCTTCGTGTCGTTTTTCATGTCGATGCTGTTTGCCACGACGTCGATTCCTTCGGAGCGGCGAGGCTTCCAGCTGCTGCGCCTGGCGCCGATCACCTCGTGGCAGCTGATCCGGACCAAGGTGTTTTTCACCGTCGTGCCGGTGCTCGTCCTGACCTTGGGGATCACCCTGGTGAGCTCGTTCATCGGAGGCAACGGTCTGGCGAAGACCGCGCAGGTCGCTGTGCTGGCCTTCTGGCTGGGACTGGGGTGCGTTTGCATCGGGGTGTCCGCGGGGGCCATCGATCCTGTGTTCGAGTCCACCGATGACCGCCGCGCGGTAGGCCTATTTGGGACTCTCGCCGCGATGGGTGGTGAGCTTGGTTTTGGATTGCTTTCGGTGGGCGCGTTCGCGATCCTGCAGCTGGCGCAGCAGCTCGCCTCGGGCACCGGAGGATTCGGGTTCCTGCCGGCAACACCGTTGATGGCGGCCCTGGTCGCTGTGGTCGCTGTGCTCCTGGCGGCTGGGGGCGCGGGCGTGGTCGCGCTGATGCTGTGGACCGCCAACTCGCGCCTGCGTTCGTTCGAGGGCTCGATCACGACGGCCTGATCCGAATTCCGCACTGGTGACGCCAGACGTGCGGTTGGCTGGTTATCGATGCGCAGGGGTGACGCCAGACGTGCGGATTCATGTCTAGTCGAAGGGGTCTTCGACCAGCTCGGTGTCGAAGCGGCCGTCGGGCGCGACGGTGATACCGACCACCGCGTAGCGAATCGGGCCGCGCCACTCCGCGAGGGCGCGATATTCGGCCGCCGCGGACATGAGGGCGCTGCGCTTGCGGGCCCCGACAGCCTCGACCGGCGTACCGAAGGCATCGCTCGACCTTGTCTTCACTTCCACCAGGACAAGCGCGTTGCCGCGCGTGCATACGAGGTCGAGCTCGCCGCGCCTGGCCAGGAACCCGGCCCCGATGACCTGGTAGCCACGTGACCTGAGGAGCTCGGCTGCGGCTTTTTCGCCGGCGCGGCCTAGCTCGAGAGACCGGCCAGCTCGGAGACGCGAAATGGCGCCCAACTCGTCCTGTGAATCGGGCTTGGGCCGAGTCGTCGGATCGCGGCGCGATGCGACGGGGTGGCGTATCCCTTGTGGTCGGCGAATCCCCAACCGGGGTAGAGACGGTCGTACTCGATCATCGTCGCGTCGCGCGCGACCTTGGCGACGATGCTGGCGGCCATGATCGAAGCGCAGATCTTGTCGCCCCTTACCACCGCCATCTGGGGCAGCGGCGCGTCCGGAATGTCGAACGCGTCGACCAGAACGTATTCGGCCTTGACGCTCAGTCCCGCCACCGCGCCCGCGCTGGCGAGGATGCGCGCCCTGTAGAGCCCGAGCCGGTCCACCTGCGTGTGATCGACTGCGCACACCGAGACCGCGACCGCACGACGCCGGATGATCCTGTCAACCTTATCGCGCTCCTCGGCGGTCATGAGCTTGGAGTCGTTGAGGCCGGGAATGCGGTCGCCGATGTGCAGGACAACTGCGCCGCCCACGACCGGGCCCGCGAGCGGACCCATGCCCACCTCGTCCACGCCGGCCACCACCTGGTAACCCATGGCCGCGGCCTGCCGCTCGAACTTCCAGAGCTTCGGACGCATCCACTCGAGGGTAATGGGCTGCGATTCAGACCGCCAGAGGCTTAACAGACCTGCTTCGCGTCACCCGGAATACGGGTCTTGACCTTGGTGTTCGATAACGGAAGCGTGGTCCAGGGCGGTGTGGTGCAGCGGGGGGCGGCGGCCAACCCGACCGCCGCCCCGGGTTTATCGAGTCTTAAATCCCCACGGTAGAACGGCTGATAACACCCAGAACCTGCTGCTGGTAGTACAGGGTGGATGCGTCGTCCGCTTTCACGTTCGACGGATAGTGCGTCGACACGGAGAGTGTGTAGATGTTGTTCGCCGATACGGCAAGGCCGAAATAGTCACCGATGAACGAGAGCCTGCATGGATCGTTATGCGAGGCGCAGGCCATCTGGCCGAGGCCATCGAGGGTCTGCAAGTCGGTCGTGCTCCCATCGGGGTTGACCAACAGCCCAGGCTGCTGTGGATCCCACGTGAACTTCGATGCCCGCATGTTTGAACCGACCGGCACCGCCCCACCGCCGCTGTCCTTGTATGCCTGGACTGATACGTCGATGCAGAAGTTGGACCGGCCCCGGTCCTGCGGGATGATGCTCGCATCGGACGGACAGTTGGCGCGCCGGTCGTAAAAGCCGACCGCGACCGCCCCGTCCGGGCCGGCGGCTACCGCCGGCTGGAAGTGGTCGGCCACCCTTCCTGAGGCGATGTCGTCATTCACCGCCACAGGCTGGCTCCAGGTCTTGCCGCCGTCCGTCGACTGGACGAAGAAAGTGTTGTATTGCGTGCCGTTGAAGTCGTTGTAAGCGAGATAAAGATGTCCCGGGAAGTCTTGCGATACCGCAAACGCGTAATTGATGCCGTCCCGGAAAGTGGTGTTGGTGTCCCGAACCGAGCCCACTCCGATGATGCGGCCAGAAGCAGCCATGACAGGCGTGGTGAAGGTGTTGCCGTCGTCATCTGACTTTGTGACGAACATGTCGGCGACGGTGCTCTTCGTCCCGATATTCGTGTAAGCGACGTACAGATCTCCGGACGGATCAACTCCTGGTTGGCTGAACTGGTCACGCAGCTGGTCCACGGACGAGGAAACGATGGTGGTCGCCTTGGAGAAGGTAAGTCCGCGGTCGCGCGAAACCGCTGCCCGCAGCTTGACGGTGCTTCCGACGTTGCCGTCGACGATGTCCCAGGTGGAGTAGACATGGTCCTGGAACCTGTTGCCGGGATAGTGGTTGACCGCCACCCACTGCTTGTCCTCGACGTGGCCCAGCTGGAAGGAGCTTGCGTTGGGGACCTGCTCCAGGGCGTGCCCGCCGTTGCCAGTCACCCAGTGAGCGCCGAAATCATCGGTGTAAGAAACTGTGATCTCACCATCCGGATGCAGGTTCGTCCAGAAGGCGTTGAAGGGCAGCATCGTCTGGTAAGCGCGTCCCATGGTGTCGAACGCCACGTTGGGGTCGGTGGTGTTGGTCCAGCTCGGCGGCATCTTCTGGTTCAGCACTCCGGGGCTGATCTCTGTCGTCGAGCAATCGTATCCCTGGATGATGTTGTTGCTGTGGGTCGCTCCGTTGATCGTGTAGCTGCCGAGATAGAAGTTGTAGTTGCTCGAGAACTTGTCGAAGAAGAACTTGGATGAGCCGACGATCTGCTCCGATCCCGGCTCAACAGCGAGCTCCGATTCAGAGTGGTTGGCATTGAAGTTGTCGGGGCTCGGCCCGACGCAGCCCCCGGCCACGGGTGGAAGCTCCGGATAGCCACCGCCGCTGGTTGGCGTGCTGACCACGATGTTATCGGCTGAAATGGATGACGACCACCGACTGGATTGCGGAACCAATTTGGACGAAGCCGCCAATCCGGACGGCGAAAGAGTGACCAAAGCACTCATGACAAGGACCGCAGCCTTCAGGCTGTTGCGATTCAGCAGGACCAACCTAGCCATCCCTCTGAAACCTCCTCACGGAATATGAGCCAGAGCAGAATTGCGGCCATGGCGCTTTCTCGTGCCCCCGCTCGCCCACCGACATGACCCCTGGGACAAAATAGTCCTTCCGTTTCCACAAGACAACAGTGCCGATTGCTCGCCCCCGCGACGTTCGCGGCTAGATGCGGGTTTGTCGTCCCCGCAACCACGATCACGTCGAGCTCGTCTACCGGCTCAATACGTTCGCTCGTAAGCGGATTTGTAGATTAGAAAGCTGGAGCGGGAGACGGGTGTTGACATCCCAAGTACCAATCCCATGTCCAAGTCACCTACCGCATCGCTTGACGGGCTTGCAGCGCGCGGCGGACCAGCGATACGACTGCCGCCGGAGCGTCGAGAACGTCCCCGGCGGTG
>WNGL01002939.1_pt1 | contig 20535 bp, 13 predicted proteins | sample 5400591 | NCBI WGS metagenome assembly WNGL01 (sample SAMN13153377, study PRJNA577476) | soil metagenome | isolation source: 80 cm soil or saprolite under Garry oak tree replicate 1 | place: USA:California | collected 2016-06-15 | reverse complement strand
CGTGGCCATAGCGGGTAACCCGTCAGCCGCAAGATGTGCGCTGAACAACAGGTCGTGGAGCATGGGCGCGCCGTGTTCAATGTTGGCATAAAGCGTGTCCACGGTTTTCGCGGCGATAAAGCGTGCTTGGGGCGTTCCCGGTTTGTGCATCGCCTGCACCGCGTCGTCAGAAACGGCGTAGTACAGATTGCGATAGCTCAGCTTGTAGCCCTTCTCTTTCGCGCCGGCAAGGCTCACTTCGATGTGGCGATCTGAACCGTCGTAGCGCGCGTTGGTGGGCGCATAGCTGAGTGTGTAATAGCTTTCGCCGGTTTCAACGGCCTTCTCCATCACTGCGCTGATACGGTTGTCGCCGTAATAGGCGTGTCCACCTGTGGAACTGGCGATGTAATCCTCTTGAAACTGATCGATGGAAGTGACCGAGTATCCCGAAAGGCCCGTCGTCTGGCCCTGCAAAGCTGCCGAACTGCCTGCTTGTTCATTGGTGCCTGCGCCGGACGCCCCACTTCCGCCGGAGCCGCCCGCGCCACCGCCGCCCGTCGCGCCTGCGCTCTTTGATCCGGGCGCGCCGGTCAACGAGATATCGGAAGCTGCGTCACCGGCCGGCGAGGGACTACGCTCTTCCCACAACACAACGCCCTTCACATCCACGGGATAGATCGCAACCTGGGCGCGCATCATTGCGGCGAAGGCATGCTTGATGGGGTTCTTGTCCTTGGCATCGATTAACTCATCTCCCGAGATTGGGCGAAATACCGGCCCGTGCGGCACGGGGAATTTTCCCGCTAGCCAAATCAGGTTCTTGCGCCCTGCAATGCCGCCCAGATATTCGGCGATGAATTGAAGATTGGAGATCGCCGCACCCACATCTTCTTTTCCGTAGTTCTCTCCGTATTCAAAGACCTCGGGCACGTGCGGTCCTGGGCCTTTTGAAAGGATTGCGGAACGTAGGAGCGCGTGGTCGGTAGTGAATCCATGGAGCAGGTGCAATCCCGACCCGTTGAAGAAGAGAGCAATGCGCATTCCCGGCTTGGCTCGGTCTATAAAGTGCAGCAATTCCCTGCGGAATGTCATCTGGTCGTCCGGGTCAGTGTTCACCATGTCGTAATACAGCACGTAAAGCGGCCCGCGCTCCGGCTCGCCCGGAACATTGATGTAGGTGTTCGCGGGAAGCGGCGGCAGCTTCGGCGGAATATAGCTCGCAACGGAGCCGTCGAGGTAATCAAACGAAAGAATCCGTTGCGGCTTTTGATCTTCCTTTACAGTGAAATCTTCTGGCTTGAGCCCGCGCACCGGATTCCCCTGCTTGTCGGTCACAACGATGTCCACGGGGACGCGGCGGACATCCAGGCGCAGAATCAGATCCTTTGCGGGAATGGAGGACTGAACCTCCTGCCTTTCGGTTTGGTCAGGGTCGTGCTGGGCTGTCGTTTGCGCCATGGAAACGAGCGGCATGGCCAGAAACGCCATCGCCACAGAGAGACTTGACCTCACCATAGGAACCTCCAAGCTTGCCCAGCCGATGGTCGACCCCTTTGACCGCGATAAACGCAACCGAATTTGGTTCGTTGTTCGCGGGGTTCTGTAAGGCGTTGCGCTGCACTTCCGTGGGGAACTGCTTCGAAGCCAGCTGCCGCTATTGGATGCAGATTCTACAGCTTATTCATAAGGGTTGGGGAGAAAAGAAAACCGAACGGGCTAAGGCAAGAGAAGGATTTCTTTCTCGACGCTTTAGTTTGAGCTGTGGGGGATGACTGGTAGAGGGCTTTCCGGGTCTTGATCTGCGCGGGAGTACTTCTCTGGCTGCTATGCTGGAAGGGTGAATCATCGCTCAAAAATCAGGGGATACACGGCGATGGCTCTGCTTTTAGGGGCCGCTCTTGCGGCGTGCCATAGGGAAGAGCAGGTAGTGGTTGGAGTAGCTAAAAACGCAGTCAGCGCCGAACACCAGGCACGGACTGCGGCGCAGGCCAAAGCGACCACGCGTGACATGCAGCGTACGGCTCTCGCCAAGATTCCGCTGCCGACGAAGAGCCTCTATATCGACGTTCATGAGCCGACAGCCTGGGCGAACCCCTTCCTCAGCGTGGGACCCGACGCTCTGGATTTGCGAATTACGATCGCAGATGCCAATCCAAGCCCGGTTGGTCAGGGAACCATGCTGCGCCCGGAAGGCGCTCGAAGGCAAGAGGTCCAGTTGCGGCCGTCCGACCTGGCCGAAGCCGTGGTCGCATTGCCGGCGAGCACTTGGCGATATGGGCGCGTCATTGCGGTTGCGGAGGCTCCGGGTGCCGGCCCGAAAGATCGCCCCAAAATCCGGCGGAACGTCGAAGCGGCCATCCAGCAACTCAACGATCTGGGAATTGTAGTGGAAGAGTGGCCCACTCGCTAGAACGGGACGATTCAGAGTCCTCATCCGGATCTCACAACTCCTGCGCCGTTTCGAGGCATTTTTCCGTGCCCGACGCGCTAAGATTCCCCGGTGGGCAATTTCTCGATCCTCACGCAGTTCACGCCGCTCGAGCATGAGCGCTTCGCCGCTCATCGCGAACTCGAATCTCGCCTCAAGGCCAGCGTGCGCGGCGACGTTCTATTCGATGTGGGATCACGCGCGCTTTACGCTGCGGACGCCTCGAACTATCGTCAGCTTCCCGTCGGTGTAGTGCGTCCACGCGATGCGGCCGATGTTGAAGCCGCCATGGCAGCATGCCGCGCCTTGGGAGCTGCCGTATTGCCGCGCGGCGGTGGAACCAGCCTCGCAGGTCAATGCGCGAACGTGGCTGTGGTGTTTGAGTTTTCGCGCTACATGAATGAGCTTGGCTCGATCGATGCGGCTGCGAAACTTGCGACGGTGCAGCCGGGCGTCGTTCTCGATCGGCTGCGCGATGCCGCTGAACGCCATCACCTCACGTATGCTCCCGACCCGGCTACACATTCGCGCTGCACGCTGGGAGGCATGATCGGCAACAACAGTTGCGGTGTGCATGGCTTGCTGGGGGGCAAAGTTGCCGACAATGTGGAGACGCTCGACATCGTTCTCTATGATGGCACGCGCATGACGGTTGGCCCCACGAGTCCGGACAGACTCGAGTCTCTGATTCGCTCCGGCGGACGCGCTGGGCAGATTTACACCGGGCTGGCGCGCATTCGCGATCAGTACGCCTATCTCGTTCGAGAAAAGTTTCCGCGCATTCCGCGCCGCGTATCCGGCTACAACCTTGACGAACTGCTACCCGAAAACGGTTTCCACGTTGCGCGCGCGTTGGTGGGCAGCGAAGGCACATGCGCCACGGTTGTCTCAGCCACGCTCAATCTCACGGCAAGTCCGCCGTTTCGCGTGCTTACAGTGCTGGGATTCTCCGATGCATTTCTTGCCGCCGATGCGGTTCCGCTGGCGCTGGAGCATGGACCCATCGGACTTGAAGGATTCGACAACATGTTGGTCGAGTTCATGCGCCGCAAGGGGCTGGCTCTCAAGGAGCTGGACCAGCTTCCGCCCGGCGTTGGGTTCCTGCTCGTGGAAATGGGTGCGTGGACGGCCGAAGAGGCGCAGGCCAAGGCGGAAGCTCTGAGACAACATTGCCAGGCGTGGCCCGGTCAGCCCGTCGCGCACATTTGTACTCCGGCTGAAGCTGCGAGCGTCTGGTATGTGCGGGAATCGGCATTAGGCGCTGTGGTGTTTGTGCCAGGAGAGCCCGATCGGTGGGAAGGCTGGGAAGACGCCGCTGTTCCGCCGGAAAAGCTTGGGGCCTATCTTCGCGCCATCGCCGCGTTGATGGCCGAATACGGATACACCAGCCCGCTCTATGGCCACTATGGACAGGGCTGCGTCCACATGCGCATCAATTTTGATTTCCGCAGTGAAAAGGGCTTGCGCGCATTCCGCGAGTTCCTCGACCGCGCAACGGATATTGTGCTTGGCTTTGGCGGCTCGCTTAGCGGAGAGCATGGCGACGGCCAGGCACGTGCCGCGCTGCTGCCGAAGATGTTCGGACCGGAACTAATGCAGGCATTCCGCGAATTCAAAGCTCTCTGGGACCCTGACAACCGAATGAATCCCGGCAAGCTGATCGACGCGGTGCGTGTTTACGATCCGATAGAGAATTTGCGCCAACTGCGGTGGGACCAGCTGCCTTCGGCGGATCCGCACCAGAAAGAAGGCGCGGGGAAGGAGCCCGAGTTCGAGACGCATTTCGTCTTTGCACGCGATGGCGGATCGCTCGAACATGCCACGGAACGCTGCGTCGGAGTCGGGGCTTGCCGCAACACCGTTGGCGGAGTGATGTGCCCCAGTTATCGCGCCACGGGAGAAGAGAAGCACTCGACGCGTGGGCGCGCACGCCTGCTGTGGGAGATGCTGGCTGGATCGTTGCGCACGGAGGGCTTTCAGTGCGAGGCCGTCCACGAGGCCCTTGACCTGTGCCTGAGCTGCAAAGCCTGCAAAACCGAGTGCCCGGTGCAGGTGGACATGGCCGCGTACAAGGCGGAATTTCTCGCACAGCGCTACAAGGGCCGAATGCATCCTCTGCGGCACTACATCTTCGGGTTCGCCGACAAGCTGGCTCGCGTTGGATCGCTGATGCCCGGGCTTACGAATGCGATTTTGAATGGCCGCCTGACCAGCCCGCTCATGAAGCGCATCGCCGGCGTAGCTCAGCAGCGCAAAATGCCAAGCCTAGCCGCGCAAAGCTATCTCAAAGCGAGAGCCGCCTCGACCAATCTCAATGGAGCCACCGTCACTTCAAAACCGCAAAATGCCCCAAGGCGCGAAGCGCAGTCAGCCCCGCCGCAGGTGGTTTTGTGGGCGGATACGTGGAACAACTATTACCATCCGCAAACCCTTGCGGCTGCAGAGTTGGTGCTGAGGGAGGCAGGCTTTGAGGTCGAGACGCCGAAAGGGCATATTTGTTGCGGAAGGCCACTTTATGACTTCGGTTTGCTCGATCACGCGCGCGCATATCTTGCGAAGGTGTTAGTGCGAATGGCTCCGCAGATTGATGCTGGGTTGCCGTTCATATTTCTCGAGCCAAGTTGCGCCAGCGTATTCAAGGATGAGTTGCTGGAGTTTTTTCCAAACGATGCGCGCGCCCAGCGCTTGAGCAAGCAGGTCTGGCTACTGGCGGATTGGCTCTCGGCGGAAGCTCCCGATTGGATTCCGGGACGGCTCGACGGCGCGCAGATTCTGTTGCACGGACATTGCCACCACAAGGCGGTGTTCGGAGGACCGGCGAGCGAGATTGCGCTGCTGCGTCGCGCGGGGGCGAACGTGGAACAGATCAAGGCCGGATGCTGCGGAATGGCTGGACCGTTTGGATTTGAGGCGGACAAATTTGAAGTATCCAAGGCCATCGCCAACGACAGCCTGCTGCCCGCCGTCGAAGCCGCTGGTCCCATGACGATTCTGGTCGCCGACGGCTTCAGTTGCCGCGAGCAGATCGACCAGCTGGGGCACAAGCAGGCGCTTCATTTTGTCGAGGTGCTGGCTCGCAGTTGCGGCTGCGGCGGGTGAAACCGCCCTTGAGCATGCACCTGCGCTACCATAAAGAAAAGATTGGGGTCAAGCATGTTTGTTGTCGTCTGGCAGTTTGAAATTGCCGAGGAAAAGATTCCTGCCTTTGAAGCCGCATACGGGCCGGAGGGCAGCTGGGCGCAGCTTTTCAGAACGGCGCCCAATTACCTGGGGACGGAGTTGTTACGCGACGCTTATATTCCGGGCCTCTACCTTACGATTGACCGATGGGCCACCGAAAACGACTTTCGCGCTTTTCGCAAAGACCACGACTCCGAGTACGAGATCCTGGACCGCTCCTGCGACGCGCTGACCACTCGAGAAACCCGCATCGGTGCTTACACGGTGTAATCCAACCCAGTTATCCACGCATACATGCGGATTATCAGACGTAAATGAGCTCTGCGAATTTTGATAGCGCTTGAAAAGCCAGCGATTTCAGCCTTCTACGAGGAGTAATCTACTTTCCCCATATCTTCGCCATTTTGTCCTGTTTTCGCATGTCCCATACTGCTACAATCCAAACGAAATCTAATCTAGCCGCCGCGTGTTTCCTGTCATTCCCAACAAGCCGCACCAAGCGAGCATTTTCTGAGGAGCATCTCTCATGGCCATCGCCGACGAGCGCGCCAAAGCAGTAGAACTAGCACTTGCGCAAATTGAGAAGCAGTTTGGAAAGGGATCCATCGTCCGGCTTGGATCCAAGGAAGCCCTTCTGCCTATTGCAGTTATCTCGACGGGATCCATCAGTTTTGACGCGGCGCTAGGTGTGGGCGGCGTTCCGCGCGGCCGCGTGATCGAGGTATTCGGCCCTGAGTCGTCGGGCAAGACGACGATCACTTTGCAAATCATTGCCGAGGCACAGCGCGCGGGGGGATTGGCTGCCTTTGTCGACGCTGAGCATGCGCTTGACCCCAGCTACGCCAAGAAGCTGGGAGTGGATGTCGATAACCTTCTGGTTTCACAGCCAGATAGCGGTGAACAGGCCCTGGAGATAACGGAGGCGCTGGTCCGCTCTGGCGCCATCGACGTACTCGTAGTGGACTCGGTGGCCGCTCTGGTGCCCAAGGCCGAGTTGGATGGCGAGATGGGGGATTCCCATATGGGTTTGCAGGCCCGACTGATGTCTCAGGCCCTGCGCAAGCTTACCGGCACGGTCTCAAAGTCACGGACGGCGCTTATTTTCATCAACCAGATTCGCGAGAAGATCGGCGTGATGTTCGGGAACCCGGAAACGACGACGGGGGGACGCGCATTGAAGTTCTATTCGTCGGTTCGCGTCGATATCCGGCGCATTGCCGCTATTAAAGAGGGCGATACCGTTACGGGGAACAGAACCAAGGTCAAGATCGTCAAGAACAAGGTCGCTGCGCCATTCCGCGAGGCCGAGTTTGACATTCTCTATGGCGAAGGCATCAGCCGCGAGGGTGATGTGCTCGATCTGGCCGTCGCCAACAACATCGTGGAGAAATCGGGTGCATGGTACAGCTACTCCGGCGAGCGTATCGGGCAAGGGCGCGAGAACACCCGCAACTTCCTCAAGGAGAACAAGGATATCTTCGCCAGGATGGATACCGATGTTCGCAAGAAGCTGAATATTGGCGGCATCAGGGCCGAAGTTCCTGAGGTGCCAGTGGCCGGCCATGCTGACGCCAAAGAAGCAATCCGGGTGCGCAAGGGATAGGATCCGCGCGGGGGCATCTCGCGTAGATGCTCCCGAGGCAGTCACGAGTGGCTAACCAGATTCGCATGCAGCGTGCTCGATCTATCGGCGCCAACGTTCCCTACTTCTGCACTAGACTTAGTAATCGAATGAAGAACATCGAGCGGGCGGCAGCGCAGGTTCTCTCGCGGGTGGTTTTCTGCTCGTTTGCGATTCTTTGCGTATGGACAGTTCCCGCGGCCGCGCAAAGCCCCATTCCTGCTGCGAGCGCGACGGCAGCATCGCCCAGCAACCCCGGAATTCATGCAATTCTCAACCTCGATGGAGGATGGCGTTTCCAACAAGGCGATGATCCCCGATGGGCAGATCCCGCCTTCGATGACACAAGTTGGATTCCCGTAAGTCTCGACCAGCCGCTCAACTTGCAACGAGTCGACCCGTATAAGGGATATGCCTGGTACCGCCTCACACTGCAGCCGCCACAGCTTTCAGGCAGCTTCTCTTCGAGTGCACCTCTGGCCCTTTTCGTCACGGGTAACTCAGTCGGACAGTTTGCGGTGTATGTGAACGGCGTGGAGTCAGGACACACGCACGGAATGATCGAGAATCCGCGGGAATATCAGTCGCCGCCGCTTGTGGTGCCGCTTTCGGTTTCAGGCAACGCCACAATTGTCCTGGCAATTCGCACTTGGGCCGGACCGACGGTTACCATCCGCAGCGGCCTCGTCGATAAGGTCGAGCTCGGCGCGCGCGATCAGATGCCCGCCAAAGCCGCCCTGGCTATCGGCCAGCAATGGAACGAGCACGTGATCGCGGCGATGGTGGTCACGTTCCTCTTCATTTGCGTTGCGATACTTGGCGCGGCTCTTTACGTTGCGCAGCGTCACCACTCGGAATATTTGTGGCTCGCCCTGCTGTGCATGTCGGTTGCGGCTAGTGGAACGGCAGATGTGGCTTTTGGCCTGGGAGCGATGCCGCTTTCGGTCTACCGCATCTTCACGATATTCTCCGGGCGGGTTTTTATGGCCGTTACGCTGGAGTTCCTTCTTCGTTTCACGGGCAGTGACTCAAAAAGGATCGTGCGTGGCGTTCAGATATTTGTGCTTCTTTTGCCCTTCGTGTACCTGTTGCGCCTGGAGCAGTTGCAGGCGGATATTTCGGTCGCCGCCGAGGTCACTTTCTGCACGCTCGCGTGCATCTTGCTCTTTCGCGCTTGGCGCAGCGGCCGCAACGAGGCGGGCGTGATGCTGCTGCCTTTCTTCCTTGCTGCCACGGCCGATTCTGTCGATACCCTGCTCGATTACGCGGCGAGCCGAAATTGGATTTCAGGACAATTTGCGTCGCATCGCTTCTACCTTGGTCCGATCGAGTTCGGCATCGGCACGGTCGCTTACACAGTCTTCCTCGGCAGTCTCATTGCGGTCATTCTCTACCGCTTTGTTCGCGTGAGTCAGGAGGAGCAGCGCTCTGCCGCTGAAATTTCAGCCGCAAAGAGCGTGCAGGCTCTGCTTATCCCCACGCAGCTTCCGTCGAACCGCAACTTCATGCTCGAGAGCGCCTATCTGCCGGTGAATGGCGTGGGTGGAGATTTCTTTCAGGTCCTTCCGCTGAAAGACGACTCTTTACTGATGGTGGTTGGCGATGTAAGCGGCAAAGGCCTGCAGGCCGCCATGAATTCAAGCACACTTGTAGGCGCGCTGCGGAACGAGCTTTCGCATGATCCTGCCACGGTGCTTGAGCACCTCAATCACGTCCTGCTCGGAGCAGTATCGTCGCCGGGCAAGGTGCACGAACTGGACTGCGCGCCATGCTTCGCTACGTGTCTGTGCGCGAGAATCTATCCGGACGGGAACACGACGATTGCGAACGCCGGTCATTTGAACCCGTATCGCGATGGCCGCGAATTGCAGCTCATGCCCAGCCTGCCGCTGGGAGTGATCAAAGATCCCGGCTACGAGCAGACCACATTTAGGCTCAATCGCGGAGACAGACTCGTCTTCATGTCCGATGGAGTAGTGGAGGCCACAAATTCGGAGGGCGAGCTTTTCGGCTTCGAGCGCACCCAGCAGGTGAGCCACGAGTCGGCTCGCTACATTGCCAAGACGGCCCAGCGTTTCGGGCAAACCGACGACATTACCGTGGTGTCGCTATACATTGCATCGCGTGCCGCAGAACGTACCAGTGAAGCAGCGATGCAGACCAAATGAGTGCAATTGCACTAAGCGAAACAAGCCCCAGCCAATACCCCGGCGGAAATGCCGTAGAATCGCAGTTGAGCAGCCTCAATGAGCGTAAAAGCCCTCTATCCCGGCACCTTCGACCCGCCGACCAACGGGCACATTGACCTGATTCAACGCGGGTCAAAGCTCTTTGAGCATCTGACGGTGGCAATTCTAAAGAACCCTGTGAAGAACCCGCTCTTCACCGTTGAGGAGCGCGTTGAGATGTTGCGCGAATCCACGGCCGCGTTGGGCAATATCTCTGTGGCGACATTCGACGGGATGATGGTAGACTTTGCTCGCCAACTCGGTGCGAAGGCTGTTTTGAGGGGCATTCGCGCAATCTCGGACTATGAACATGAATTCCAAATGGCTCTGATGAACAGGCGTCTCGCGCCGGAGATCGAAACAGTGTTTCTGCAACCGGCGGGCCGCTATTCGTTTGTCAGCTCGCGGATGTTGAAGGAAGTCTTCAGTTTTGGCGGCGATGTGGCGGGCCTGGTGCCGCCAAACGTGCTCAAGCGACTTCGAGAACGAATCAGTGCGAGCTAGATAGTTCCGCGCCCGATGCGAAGGTAGCGCAGGAGGGGTCACTTGTCAGAGTTCCTGGTACTCAAGCCTTCGTTGATACATCAGAAGATCAGGGATACGCTGTTTGGCGATGACACCCTGGCGAAAGTGGTGCAGACGCCTTCTGATGCACAGTTGACCGAACCCTGGGATTCATTCCGGCGCGCTCGCAAGCTGGTTGAAGCTGAAGATCGGGAAGGCGCGATACAGCTCATTTATCAAGTTCTGCAAATGCCTCAACTCGAATCCCGAATTAGATTGCAGGCATGGCATGTTCTGCGCGAGTTGGGCGAAAGGCCGCCTCAGGAGAAAGAGAAGGAACTGCTCGGCGTCGTCGTTGAAGTGGGGATGCCAAAGGGGCTGGACCTGCTGGCTGCGTATGCCGATCATCGCGCGAGATACTTCAATTACAGTGGCGCCGGCATCCTGTGGGAACGACCAGACGATTCGCTCGACAGTGCCGTTGACGATCTGCTTAAAGCCGGGAGTGCGGTGGTGCACGACATTGGGCCTTGGGGCCAGGTAAGGCCGCCCGAGCCAGCCAAAGGAAACGTCCGGATCAACCTGCTCACTCCAAGCGGACTCCATATTGGGCAGGGCCCTACAGAGGCGCTGAACTTGGATCCAATGGGTGGGCCCATTCTTGCATCGTCCTTCCAATTGATGCAGAAGCTCATGGAACTGAAGAAGAAATCACAAGATTCAATGTGAGCGAGACTTCTCCGAGCTCCAATCGGAAACAATCCGGATCCGACCTTTCTTCGCACGATGTGCGAGTCTCTCCCACAACATGTTTTGCGTCTGCCGCGAAATCTGTAAAGATAGAAGCATCATGACTGTCGCCGCCCCTTCGCAAGTTTTTGCCAATCGCATTGGCCGCATTGAAGTCTCCGCAACCATGGCCGTGGCCGCCGAAGCCGCTAAATTGCGCGCTCAGGGCGCAAACCTGGTGGATTTCGGGGCCGGCGAGCCCCATTTCCCTACTCCGCGCCACATCAAAGACGCCGCGATTGCCGCCATCGATGCCAATTTCACCCGCTATACCGTCGTGCCGGGGATTCCCGACGTGCGCAAGGCGATTGTCGAGCGCCATAGATGCGACTTCGGGTCGGATTATTCCATCGAGGAAGCAGTTTTCACCACAGGCGGCAAGTTGGCCCTGTTCAATACCATCCAGGTGCTGGTGGATCACGGCGATGAAGTGATCTTGCCGGTCCCGTATTGGGTCAGCTTCAAAGACATCATCCAATACGCCGGCGGCAAGGTCGTTTTCCTTGAGACCAGCGAAGCGGAGAACTTCCGGATCACCGCAGACGCCATCGAAAAGGCCATCACCCCACGAACCAAGGCCATCATCCTGAATTCGCCCTCGAACCCAGCTGGCTCGGTTGTCTCCGCGGAGGACCTGGAGCGGATCGTCCACTTGGCCCACGATCGGGGAATCTTCCTTCTTCTCGACGAGTGCTACGTCTACTTGAACTACACAGGCAAGCCGGTTTCGGGCGGTTCATTTACCTGGGCCAAGGAACACCTGGTGATTCTTGGCTCGCTTTCAAAGACCTACTCCATGACAGGCTGGCGCGCCGGATACGCATTGGCAGCCAAGCCGGTGGCGGCAAATCTGAGCAAGCTGCAATCGCAGTCGACCTCGAATGCCACAAGTTTTGTGCAGAAGGCTGCGATCGCCGCGCTGGCTGATTCGCAGGAGTGCGTGGCCCAATTCCGCGCCGAGTTCATTGAACTCCGCGATTACATGCTTGCAAAGCTGGCGGAGGTTCCCGGCCTGACCTGCACCAAGCCCGAGGGCGCTTTTTACGTGTACCCGAACATTTCCGCCTATCTTGGCAAGGGCGGCATTCGGACAGCCACCGAGTTGGCCACGCGGCTGTTGCACGAGGCTCACGTTGTCACGGTTCCGGGAGAGGCGTTCGGTACGGCAGAACACATTCGCATCTCGTACCCGGTAACCAAGCAAAATATCGATGAAGGAACCCGCCGCATGGCAGAGTTCCTCGGCAAGTTGCAATAAAGGAAACTCCCACATTTCATGCCCTGCGGTCCGGTTCGACCGCAGCTTCCCATGAGCGCCGATGAGTTCGCGGCGCATAGGCAGGGGCTACCCCGCAAAAAGTATCGCGCATCACTGTGCAAACCTAGCTGCCGTCGAGTAGGATGTGTCTTCCATGCCGAAGTCTATTGATTTTCGTCCAGTCATACTCGCAGGTGGCAGCGGAACGCGCTTCTGGCCTCGCTCCCGCCGCGCCCGGGCCAAGCAAGTTCTGGCGCTCGATGGCGAGCGCTCCATGATTCAGCAGACGGTGGAGCGGCTTAAGCCGCTGGCATCGCTGGATAAGACGTGGGTCATTACCAACGAGTATCTGGCCCATGAAATTGCCGACCAACTCAAGGGCGTGCCCCCGGAGCAGATCGTGCAGGAACCCGTGGCTCGTAATACCGCTCCGGCCTGCGGATTGGCAGCATTCCTTATTGAGCGGCAGAATCCAGAGGCTGTGCTGGGAGTCTTTCCTTCGGATCATGTGATTGCGGATGAGCCTCGCTTTCTAAAGGCTCTGCAAAAGGGAATTGCGCTGGCCGCGATCGGTGACAACATGATTGTGCTCGGCATTGAGCCTACCCGTCCCGAAACTGGATACGGTTACATTGAGACCGGCGACTATAAAGAGGATGATTCTGCACTGCATGTGCGCCGTTTTACCGAAAAGCCGAATCTGAACCGCGCCCAGGAGTTCGTGGCAGCGGGGAACTACTACTGGAATTCGGGAATGTTCTTGTGGTCGGCGCGCACCTTGGCCAATGCCGTGCGCGAGCACTTGCCTGAGACAGCGCCTTTGCTTGAGAAGATTGCCGCTGCATTCGGAACTCCTGAGTTTGAGGAGACATTTCACCAGCTCTATCCCAAGTGCGAAAACATTTCGGTGGACTACGCCATTCTTGAGCCGCGCTCGGCCAAAGGCGAACACCTTTCCCATCTCTACTGTCTGCCGGCGGAGTTCAGTTGGAACGATCTGGGCTCGTGGGCTTCGCTGTATGAATATCAGATGGAGACGCGCCTGCGCGGCGATGGCGACGGAAATGTCGCCGAGTCGGACGGCCATCTCACCATCGATGCCGGCAATAATTACGTCTACAGCCCGAAGAAGTTCGTCGCGCTCGTCGGCGTCGAAAACCTGGTGATCGTGGATACCGAGGATGCGTTGCTCATCGCGCATCGCGACCATTCGCAGGATGTCGGCAAGGTCGTAAAGGAACTTGGGCTGTCGGGACGGGACGAGCTGATCTGAGCCGCGCGGCAATGAAGCTACGGCCCGATGTTCGTCTTCTTTGCCTGCCTCTTTCTCAACCCGAACGCCGCATTGTTTATCCTTTCATCCAAAGCTGAATTACTTGGCTTCGCTTCCGCAGATATTCAGGGAGATTAAGACAGCGAAAGCTGTTCTCCAATTGCTGTAGAGCGAAGGATCATCAGCTAAGTGGCTTTTTCATCAAGAAAAAGTCACCTTGCTCGACACTCAAAATGCCACATACAAATTGGAGAACAGCTCTAACATGCCCCATCCTCAAATCAAGTTTGGAACCGATGGCTGGCGCGGCGTTATCGCCGACGATTTCACTTTTTCAAATGTTCGCACTGCTGCCGAAGCTGTTGCCGCATACGTCCACGCCAACGAAGACCCGGCGAAGGGCATCTGCATCGGTTACGACTCGCGCTTTGGCTCGAAGGCATTTGCGCATGTTTGCGCCGATGTCGTGGCGGCCACAGGAATTCCCGTGGCACTCGCAAACGACATCACGCCGACGCCTGCGCTGAGCTACGGCGTGCGCGGGCGCGGCGCGGCCGGCGGCATCATGATCACGTCGTCGCACAATCCCGCGCAGTGGAACGGGGTGAAGTACAAGGCCTGGTACGGAGGCTCGGGAAAGCCATCGATTATCACTGCGATTGAGTCCTACCTCGGTCAGTCGGTTCCCAAGGCCGCGCAGCCGTCGGCGATTGAGGAAGTGGATTTCCTGCCGCCTTATCTCGCTGCCATTGAGAGCTTCGCCGATTTGGATTTGATTTCGAAGTCGGGGATGAAGTTTGCGATCGACTCAATGTACGGCGCGGGCCGAACCATTCTCTCTGACATCTTCACGCGCATCCACGTTGACCACGTGCAGATTCGCGGCAACATCGATCCGTTGTTTCCCGGCATCAACCCGGAGCCGATCGAGCCGCACATTCGCGCCCTCGGTGAAGCCGCAGTTGCAAACGGCTGCGATGCGGGACTCTGCACGGACGGCGACGCCGATCGCATTGGCGCGACAGATGAGGATGGAAACTTCGTCGATCCTCACAAGATTTTCTCGGTGCTGCTGAGCTGGGTGCTCAAGCGCAAGGGCTGGCCGGGTGCGGTGACCCGCGCCTTCAACACGACCAAGATGCTCGACCGCATCTGCAAGAAGTACGGCCGCGAACTGATCGAGCACGGCATCGGATTCAAGTACGTCTGCGACTACATGCTGGAACGCGAAATAGTCATGGGCGGCGAGGAGTCGGGGGGCATCGGCTTCCAGCGCCATCTGCCCGAGCGCGATGGCCTGCTCAATGCGCTGTTGCTGGCCAACGTCATGGCCGAGGAAGGTAAGACGCTTGGACAACTGGTCGCCGACCTGCAGGCCGAATACGGTGAGCACCAGTATGGGCGCATCGATCTGCACATTCCCGATGACGTCAAGAACGCCGCAATCGCGCGAGCTCGAGCGCTCAAGGCAGGTGACCCGGCGATTGCAGGCATGCCCATTCTGCGCCAGGAGACGCTCGACGGCGTGAAGTTTTACCTCGACAATCCTGAAGCGGCGACGAAGCCGAATGCCGCGGAAACGTGGATTCTATTCCGCGCCAGCGGGACTGAGCCTTTAATGCGCATCTACACCGAGTCCACTTCGAAGGAGGCTGTTGCCAAGCTGCTCGAGGCAGGCCGCAAGTTTGCGCTGTCAGGGACAGAGGGACATAGGGACTGATTCAGGCTTGGAATTTGTCGCACAGTTTTGCCAATCATTTGCAGCCGCCGGAGCACAATAGCTGCAGTGAAGGAATGTCGCTTTCAATCCATCCGCGTCAAATAGGCGGCAAAAGCGCCCTAAGTCCTTACACGAGAGGACTCTGCAGCCAAGTTCTTTGTTGAGAGGAACTTGCAGTGGTGCCCTCTCTGTAAGCCCATGAATCGAAGGAACTTGTTCACAGAGTATGGGTGGGGGTACCCCCTCCCCTTGCCGTGGCCTTGGCCGATGAATGAAGATGGCCTGACTGCCGCGAGGGAGGCACTCGATGTTCATTCACATCTTTGGTTTCCGCTGGAAGCCCGAAGCCACCGAAGCCGACAAAGCCCGTGCCGCTCACGACATTGCGGCCTTTCGCGACCACGTTCTTGGGCTGATCGATGTGCATGTGGGACCCAATATCTCTCCGCGCGGGCAGGGATACACCTTCGTCGGCCTGATGACCTTCACCGACAAGGCCGCAGCCGATGCCTACACCACTCATCCAATGCACCAGGCGCTGCTCGAGTGGCTGGTACCCCTCATCGATCCTGTCGAACTAGACTTCGAGGCATAAAATCTCAGCGAACCGGGTGTCGGCCATGAGTCGAAGTTTGCGGAGTGCAACTTGAGAGGGTTAGACGCCCTCGCCGACGCTGCCGATCACAGCGATCTTGGCGCGCTTGCCCAAGCGGACGACGAGGCGGGCGGGCAGAGCTTCGAGCGGCACGAGGGCGTTGGTCGCCACCTCGCCGTCGAGCTTTACGGCTTTCTCGGCGATTTTGCGGCTCGCTTCGGCGCCGCTTGCGGCGAGGCCAAGCTGCACTAAGAGCTTTGGCACACGAATCTGCAGCGCGCCGGGTGCGCCGGACGGTCCGTCGAGGTCAGCATAGGCGATGTGGACCTCTTCAAGATCTTCGGCAGCTTCTTTCTGCTGGAACATGCGGGCCCAGTTCTCGTCGGCGTGGGTTGCGGCGGCATCGCCGTGGAAGCCCGCGGTGATGGTGCGGGCCAGGCGCTTTTTGGCTTCCATCGGGTGCAGCGTTCCGGTGGCAACCTCCGCCTGCAGGTCGTCTACTTCCGATTGGCGCAGGTCGGTCAAAAACAGCCAGTACTTCCACATCAGCTCGTCGGAGATCGACATCAGCTTGCCGTACATTTCGGCGGGGGGCTCGTTGATGCCGATGGCGTTGTTGAGCGACTTGGACATCTTCTGCACGCCGTCCAAGCCCTCGAGAATGGGGGTCATCAGGACGATCTGCGGCTTCTGGCCGTAGTGGCGCTGTAACTCGCGGCCGCACAGAAGGTTGAATTTCTGGTCGGTGCCACCAAGCTCAACGTCACTCTCAAGGGCGACAGAATCGTAGCCTTGCATGATGGGGTACAGCAGCTCGTGCAGACCGATGGGCTGCTCTGCCTGGTAGCGCTTATGGAACTCGTCCCGCTCAAGCATCTGTGAGACTGTGAAGAGTTCAGCGAGGCGGATGGTGCTCTCGTATCCCAGCTTGCCAAGCCACTCGGAGTTGTAGCGGACCTCGGTGGCGCTCTCGTCGAGAATCTTGAAAACCTGCTGAGTGTAGGTCTTTGCGTTCTCCTTGATCTGCTCCAGGCTGAGCGGCTTTCGGGTGGTATTGCGGCCCGTGGGGTCGCCAATCAGGGATGTAAAATCGCCCACCATGAAGATGACCTGATGGCCCAGCAACTGGAAGTGGCGCAGCTTGCGCATGAGCACGGTGTGGCCCAGGTGGAGGTCGGGAGCGGTGGGGTCGAAGCCTGCTTTCACGCGCAATGGGCGGTCGGTTTTGCGGCTCTCTTCGAGGCGCTCACGAAGGTCGGCGACGCGGATAATCTCCGCCGTTCCCTTCTGGAGCAGGTCCATTTGTTCGTCTACGGGTAAGAACTCTTGCATGTCCCTTCAAGTATAAAGTTCGCTGGGCAGACGGCTCTCAGCAGCGTTCAAATTGCGTGAATTGCGAATATCAACGCGCAACATCCTGGCGGTTCGATCATCCGACGCGGGGAGAAGCAGGCTACGGGGAACAGGAAACAGGCGCGAGATGCGACCTGAGCTATACTTCCGGCTATGAAATGGTTGATCCGACGCTTTGACCCAGTTGCAAGGAACGCCGCACTCAACCACGCAATATCTCGAATTGCTTTCGGCGGCCTATTTGCTGGAATGGCTCTCGGGGTTGTCCGCGTAAATACGCTTAGAGGCGACCGCCCCCTCGTCTTTGCGGGATATTTTTTGCTGGTCGTTGGCTTTGTTGGCGTGCTGGCTGGAATTCATCTAGTTCACAAGACGGTTCGCAATCTCCTTGCCGAGCCGCGAGATACCCCGTAACCCCGCCGATGCTGGGTGTGCGCTAAAAAGCTTGGTTTGCCTTAGACTTGTTGGATGGAAGAGTTTTCTAGAATTCAGCGGCTCCCGCCTTATGTCTTCAACATTACCGGCGAGATGAAGGTCAACGCGCGTCGACGCGGCGAAGACATCATCGACTTCGGGATGGGCAACCCGGACGGGGCAACGCCCAAGCATATCGTTGACAAGCTGATCGAGGCGGCGCAGAAGCCGGTGACGCACCGCTACTCGGTTTCGCGGGGGCTGCCGCGGCTGCGCAAGGCGATCTGCAATTGGTATAAGACGCGCTACGACGTCGATCTCGATCCGAACAGCGAGGCGATCGTCACCATCGGATCGAAGGAAGGCATTGCGCACCTGTGCCTGGCGATTCTGGATTCGCGCGACACGGTGATTGTGCCGAACCCGAGTTATCCGATTCACATCTACGGGCCGGTGATTGCGGGGGCGCACGTGGTGAGTTTGCCGGTGCACGATTGCGACCAGTTTCTGGCGGAGCTTGAGGCGCTGATTCCGCGCATGACGCCGCGTCCGAAGGCGCTGATCGTCAATTTTCCGTCGAACCCGACGACGCAAACAGTGGAGCTGCCGTTTCTGGCGAGGCTGGTGGAGCTGGCGCGGCAGTACGGCTTCCATTTGATTCACGACCTGGCCTACGCCGACCTCGGATTTGACGGATACAAGCCGCCGAGCGTGCTGCAAGTGCCGGGCGCGAAAGATGTGGCGGTGGAGTTCTTCACGCTGTCGAAGAGCTACAACATGCCGGGGTGGCGCGTGGGATTCATGGTGGGGAACCCGGTGCTGGTGAATGCGCTGGCGCGGCTCAAGAGCTACTTCGACTACGGAACGTTTACGCCGATCCAAGTGGCGTCGATTCACGCGCTCGAAGGGCCGCAAGAGTGCGTGCAGCAAATCTGCGAGAACTATCGCAGCCGCCGCAACGTGCTCGTCGAGGGGCTCAACAAGGCGGGGTGGCAAGTGGCGCTGCCCAAGGCGACGATGTTTGTGTGGGCTCAAATCCCCGAGCCATATAGGAAGCTCGGGTCGCTCGAGTTTTCAAAGATTCTGCTCAACGAGGCCAAGGTTGCGGTGTCACCGGGGATCGGGTTTGGTGATTACGGAGATGGGCACGTGCGGTTTTCGCTGATTGAGAACGAGGAGCGGACGCGGCAGGCGCTGCGGGGGATTAAGCAGATGCTGGCTAAGGGTGTGTTGGTGCCTAGCCTCTAGCTTGTAGCTTCTAGCTTTGTTCGTGGGTTCCCCGGTCTCAGAAGCGAGGTCCTTCGGCAGGCTCAAGATAGGCTCTGGGGCGCCAACGTTTTTCCGCATCACATCGGGCGGTTGCGGCGAAGATGTTAGCCTGGGCAACAGGTTTAACACTCCGCAATCATGACCTCTTTTTACCGATCAAGCGTCGAGGAGTTTCTCTCTCAGACGGACGAGCACGTAATCGCTCGTTTGGGAATTGCCTACGCAAACCGCGGCTTTACTAGTCAGTATTCTGATCAGACACTCACTTGGGAACGAGACATTCGTTCGCTCCGAGGGTGTTTAGAGCAATGTGTTATTCAATCTGATTCAGCTCGGGCGTGGGGTCTTCTCCTCGAGTTTTCAATTCCGCGCAAGGAAATGCGGATTGACACGGTCCTCTTGATCCGCGAGACGGTAGCGATTATCGAGGCAAAGACTGGGGCCGCCGCTTCTCAGGCGAAACGTCAGATTGAAGAGTACGCGCTACTCTTGCACTACTTTCATAAAGGATCGGCTGAGAAACGAATTGTTCCACTTATAGTTTCGCCAGGCGCGGACGAGGCGAATCTAACCTCATTGAATCAGCATGAACTCTTTCCCCAACTTGCTACGTATTGGGTTGCACCGGTAATTCGCACCTCATGGCATCAACTGCCCGACGCGCTTGTTGCGATTGAAGATCATTCGAGGGCCCAGATTCTTGTTGATGTTTGGGACGACAGCCCATACTTTCCCATCCCGAGCATTCTGGAAGCAGCGCTGGCACTTCGAAGCGGACTCTCAATCCGGGAGATTGCACACTCTGAAGCATCAGAGAATGAGATTGAAGATGTGCGTCATGCTGTTCAAGGGTGCCTAAACCGAGCTCGCACCGAGAATCGTCATGCGATCTGTTTCCTGACAGGCGTGCCAGGTTCAGGCAAGACGCTGGTCGGTTTGAGCCTTGCACATTCGGCAGAGAACAAGGCGGATGCAATTCACTTCATGAGTGGCAATGGCCCGCTCGTGCAGGTACTGCAATACCTGTTTACGCAAGAAAGCATGAGAAGTGGAGCATACGCGCCACAGGCGCGGGCGGAAGCCAAGACCCTTATCGAGAATGTGCACGTCTTTGCTCGGTATCACACCGACGATAACCCGGGACCGCCGTCCAATCACTCGATCATCTTTGACGAGGCGCAGCGTGCGTGGAACAGAACGCAGAACCTGAAGAAGTTCCGCCGGGACTATTCGGAGCCGGAGATGCTGCTACGCATCATGGAGCGACATCAGGATTGGGCAATGGTCGTTGCTTTAGTGGGCGGAGGACAAGAGATCAACGACGGTGAGGCTGGACTGGAAGAATGGGGCCGAGCACTTGTTGGCGCCTCCAAGGATTGGTTAATTTATGCTTCGCCAGAAGTATTGGAAGGTGGGGCATCCACAGCAGGACATCGATTGTTCGATGACGCAATGGAGCAGAAGCAAGTTCAAACGAGTTCGGCGTTGCATCTGCGAACTTCGAATCGAAGTCTGCGGGCAGATCAACTAGCGACATGGGTGAATCTGTTGCTCGAAGGAAGTGCTGACGAAGCGGGGTCTCTGCGCATCACGGAGAGGTTTCCAATCTTTCTTTCGCGAAGTCTTGACGAGACCCGGCTCAAGCTTCGACAGCAAGGAATCGGGGCTGAACGCTGTGGAATGGTCGGTTCGTCTGGTGCGGCCCGTTTGCGGGCAGAGGGAATGGAACCAAACTCCTCCTTTCATGCAGATTATCCGTGGGAGCACTGGTATTTAGCCGAAGAGACAGATGTGCGCTCCAGTTACCGATGCGAAGTGTTCGCAACGGAGTTTGAAATTCAAGGATTGGAGTTAGATTGGATCGGGCTTTGCTGGGGTGGAGATTTCGTTTGGGATGAATCTAAAGGTTGGCAACTTCGCA
>WNGL01008907.1_pt1 | contig 20536 bp, 20 predicted proteins | sample 5400591 | NCBI WGS metagenome assembly WNGL01 (sample SAMN13153377, study PRJNA577476) | soil metagenome | isolation source: 80 cm soil or saprolite under Garry oak tree replicate 1 | place: USA:California | collected 2016-06-15 | reverse complement strand
CGACGGGATCGCCGCCGCCAAAGCGATAGTGACCGGTATCAAAGACCAGACCGAGGACCGCTGGGTCCGTCATACTTAAGAACCTGGCCGTTTCTTCCGGCGTTTCCACCCAGGTGCCGATGTGGTGATGAAAGACGGTGCGCAAGCCAGTCTCACGTTTTACGGCACGAGCTATGCGATTGGCACCCTCTGTAAATACTTGCCATTGGGCATCGGTCATCCCCTGTTCCGGTTTGATGCGCCCGGCGTATTTGGTGCGCATGGGATCACCATAGGGGTCGTTCCCCAGGACAATCAAGTTATCCGGCCCGCCCACTTCAGCGAGGAGGTGGGCGGTGCGAACAGCGTCCGCTTCGCTCGCGGCATGGCGAGCGGGATCGTGCAAATAGACACTGACCCACGAGGCGAGTAACTTCAGGTGACGAGCGGCCAGTTCTTGACGCAGGGCATCAGGGTCGGTAGGCATAAAGCCCCAATCGCCCAATTCTGTGCCCGCAAACCCGGTCTCGTGCATTTCATCCAGTACCTGGGTATATCCCCCACGCTCCCCTTCTACATTCTCGATGATTCCCCACGAACAGGGAGCATTCCCCACATGGATATTTGCGTTTGTCATACTTCTATACTCCTCTAGAGGTTCAAGACTGACTTTCAACGACCTCCCAACGTTCGCTTTCCCAGGAGCGGATGATCGCCTGCTGGACTCTAGCCACAGCCTCGGCTTCGGCAAAGCCCGGTTCTCCCTGCTGGCCGGTGACGACGGAGTGCAAGAAGTTGTAGGCTTCGATCACTTTCAGGTCGTCATAGCCCAGATTCAGTCCCCAGGCCGGGTTGAAGTGACGGTGGTACGGATGGGCCGGCCCGCTCAAGAGGGTGGTATAACCGTCCTCTGCGGGATTGGCATCGTTGCGCCATTGAAGTTGGAGCTCATTCATGCGCTCCATGTTCCACTTAATGGCACCTTTGGTTCCATGAACTTCAAAGGACATATCGCACTTAGCCCCATTGATGACCCGACACGACTCTAACATACCGCGTGTGCCGTTTGCAAAATGCACCAGGGCGCTGACGTAATCCTCGTTGGTCACATCTCCCATCGGGCCCTCGCTGCTGCCGACATCGTAATGGGTGCCGGTGCCCGGTTGGGGAATGGGGCGTCGACGGATAAAGATTTCTTTGTCGCTGGTGACCTGCGTGATGGGGCCAACCAGCATGTGGGCCATATCAATCACATGCGACATCAAGTCGCCCAGGGTACCCAGGCCGTGCTCCTGCTCAAAGCGCCAGGAGAGGAAGCCGTTGGGGTCAGCCGCATAGCCATTGAGAAAGCGACCGTGATAATGGGTCAACCGCCCCAGTTTCCCCTCGGCGATGAGCTGGCGGGCATACTGGACGAGCGGAGCCCAGCGATAGTTGTAGCCAACGAAAGTCAACACTCCCGCTGTGCGGGCGGCGGCGACACTCTCAATGGTCTCATGCGGATCCCTGCCGACCGGTTTCTCACATAAGATGTTTTTTCCGGCTTGAGCCGCGGCCCGGTTGATTTCCAGGTGCATGCCGTTGGGGGCTGCCACACTGACGGCCTCAACGGTGGGTTCGGCGATCACCGCACGCCAGTCGGTCGTGTAGCGCTCGAAGCCAAAGCGCTGCTGGGCGGCTTGTGCACGCGCTTCCACTGCGTCGGCGCAAACAACAAGCCGGGGTTGAATCCCGCTCTCGTAAAAACGGTCCGGAATGGCGCGATACGAGCGGCTGTGCACTTCGCCCATCCAGCCCATGCCAATCACAGCGATACCGATTGTACGTGTCATTGTGATACCTCCAATGCCGTGAAAAACTGCTGTTACTCAGGCTGCCAGTAGGTAATCTTGACTGGCTGATTCTTGTGCAACGATTCGACCGCCGCTTCCGCAATTATCTGTGCACGTAAGCCATCCATCAGCGTGGGATAGGAGACTTTCTTGCCTTCAAGCGCGGAGATAAAGGCATCGAGGGCCAGAGCAAAGCTGGATTCGAACCGCTCAAACCAACCGGGATGCAAGCCATCGGAGATCACCTTTGTGCCGGTGTAGAGGGACACCTCGCGGCTCGGTTTGCGCCGGGATTGCACCATCCCTTTGGAGCCAAAGACCTCGATGCGCTCATCGTAGCCATAGGTGGTACGGCGGCTGCTGTCGATATGACAGAGTGCTCCGTCTGGCATTTTCAAGATGACCATGGAAGTATCGACATCTCCCGCCTCACCAATGGCCGGGTCAACCAAAGCCGCACCGGTGGCATACACCTCAACCGGAGCTTCATCGGCAAGCCAGCAGACCAGATCAAAAAAGTGGATGGTCTGGTCGCGGAGTTGGCCTCCCGACACTTTGACGTAACTGATGGGGGGCGGCTCCTGGGCACGCGTGGTGAGTTCCATTATCTCCACTTTGCCGATCGTGCCATTCTGGATGGCTTCGCGAACGCCCAGGTGGTTGGGGTCAAAGCGACGACTGAAGCCGATCATGATCGGGACACTCGAGTGATGCGCTTCCTGCACCACAGCTTTGACCCGCTCCATGTTCAAATCAATCGGCTTTTCGCAATAGGCCGGTTTGCGGGCCTGGATGGCCCTGCTCAACAAATCGGCGTGGGTGTTGGTGGATGAGGCGATGAGGACGGCGTCCACATCATTCGCCGCCCAGATCTCCTCCGGGCTCTCAGCAGTTTTTGCGCCGAGACGGGACGCCAACTGTTCCGCTGCCTCGGTATAGATATCATAAACATACTGTAGTTTGGCCCGTGGATGAGCGGCGATATTGTTGGCATGGACTTTGCCAATAAAACCGGCACCAAATAGAGCAAATTTCGTCATGCTGTTTCACCTTTAATGTACTACCTCTCATCCCTGCTGACCGAGGGATGCTTTCAAGGTAAGTCTAGGGTCGCATTCACCCAGCGACCATCCTGCTGATGGGACGCAACGGCGGCGTCGACAAACTTCACACCCAACACACCATCCTCAACCGTGGGAAACAAGTAGGCCAGCGGGTCGGCCACCACACCATCCCGGCGGGCGAGAACGGCGTCGGCAATATCAGAATAAATATTGGCAAAAGCTTCTAAATAGCCCTCCGGGTGACCGGGCCACAGGCGCGAGGCCCGTCTGGTTGCCGGGGAGAGCCAACCGAAGCCACGCGGCAGGATTTGATAGTGGCCATCGACTGGACGCAAGAGAAGCTCATTGGGCTGCTCCTGCACCCACTCCAGGCTGCCTTTCTCGCCATAGACCCGAATGCGCTGCCCGTGCAAATGCCCTGTCGCGACCATGCTCGCCCACATCATCCCTTTGGCCCCGTTATTAAAGCGTAACATAATGTGGGCATTGTCATCAACCTGGCGGCCCGGCACAATACTGGATAACTCGGCGGACACTTCGCTTATTTCTAGGCCGGTGATAAAGCGGGCCAGATTATGGGCGTGCGTCCCCAGGTCACCGACCACGCTGGATTTCCCGGCAATGCTGGGAGTGGTGCGCCAGACGGCTTGCTTATGTACCTCCGCTTCCAGCAAGGTGGAAGCCCAGCCGGAGGCGTGCTCGACCTGCACCAGCCGAATTTCGCCCAACTCCCCACCGCGCACCATCTCGCGGGCCTGACGTACCATCGGATAACCGGTATAGCAGTAGGTCACACCGAAAACCAGACCGGTCTGACGTACCAGGCGCATCAACTCAAGAGCCTGATCTAAATCGGTGGTCAAGGGCTTGTCGCAGATGACATCAATGCCTTGCTCCAGAAAGGCTTTGGCAATCGCGTAATGGCTATTGTTGGGGGTCATAATGCTGACCACCTCAAGGCCATCTTCCCGCCGGGCCTCCTGCTCGGCCATCTCCTGCCAGGAGCCATAACGGCGCTCTGGGGCGATGCCCAGCGTGGCGGCAAAGTCACGGCTGCGCTCAGCATCCGAGGCAAAAACGCCAGTCACCAGAGCATAGCGGTCGTCAAGCCGGGCAGCATAACGATGGGTCTCACCGATATTCGACCCCGGCCCACCGCCGACAATGCCGAGTCGTACTTTTCGTTGTGGTCGATTCGTTGTTTCTCGCATAACATCATCCTGGAAATTAGCCAGCCCCACGCAGGGCAAGGATGGAGGGGCGCAATTATGAAGTTTAGGCAAATGTCTAGCCCCGGCTGACATGCACGGTCAGTTCCTCTACCGAGGTCTCCTTTTGCGTCGCCTGGAAGACGACCTGTCCTCGTCCCATCACGACAAAGCGATTACAGATGCGGTAGGCGTCATACAGGTTATGCGTGACCAGCACACTCGACAGGCCCTGCGTACGTAGCGACCGGAGATACTCGAAGAGGGCCTCGGTGGCCCGGACAGCCAGCGCACTGGTGGGCTCGTCGAGCATCAGCAGCGTGCGCTTGAAATGCACCGCACGGGCGATGGCCACCGCCTGCTTCTGGCCGCCGGAAAGACTGCCCACCAGCTTGTCAGGACTGTCGATGCCCTCGATCGCCACAATCGTCCTCAAGACATGGGAAGCAATTTCGCGCATCTCTCGCATACGCATGAGACCAAGGGGTCCTACCATCTCTCGCCCCATGAAAATGTTGCGTGCGATCGTCATGGAGTCAACCAGTGCCGAGTCCTGGTAGATCGTCTCGATGCCCAGCTCGGCCGCATCGGCGTGGGAGTTAAGCTGAACGGGTTTGCCATCCCAGAGAAGTGTGCCAGAGTCTGGCTGCACGACGCCCGAAATGGTCTTGACCGTGGTCGACTTCCCGGCCCCGTTGTCGCCCAAGAGGGCCACGATCTCCGCTCGACCCACGTGGAAGGACACGTTATTGAGCACCTTGTTTATACCGTATTCCTTGCTGATATCGCGCAGCTCAAGCAGAGGCGTCCCCGTTCCCCCATTTTGCGTCGGCTGCTCGGCTGGGGTTGTTTCCATTCTGTCCATGCTCATATACTTTCTCCTTTCGTTGATGGATCAGGTTCGACGAGCCCGCAGTATTTCGTAAGTTGCCGCGGCACCGATGATGAGTAAGCCAATGGGTGCCTGGATATAGATGCCTGGAGCTCCGAGCAACAGGAGGACGTCTGAAATCCAATAGATGAGCGCGGAGCCAAGAATGATGCCCAGGATCGTGCCACGGCCCCCGTTAAGTGCCATGCCGCCGATGACGCAGGCGGCGATGGCCTCCAGTGGCAGAGCCTGGCCACCACTGGGTGCAATGTTGCCGATCCGGGAGGCGGCAAGGATGCCCGCGAACGCGGCGGTGGCCCCAGCCAGGCCGAAGGCAAGTAGCTTCGTTCTGTCCACCCGCACCCCGGTCGCTGTTGCCGCCTGCTTGTTGCCTCCGACCGCGTAGATATGGTTGCCGATCTTACTCTGTTCTAGCAGTGCCCAGAAGGCGATCGCGAGTACAACCCACCACAGGAACTCAGACGAGAACACACTCAGGCTTCCGGGCAGGTTTCCGGCGGTGAGCGCGCCGAACACCGGAGTGGCAGAGAAGGCTTGGGACGACTCACCATGTACGAAGAATGTCAGGGCAATCAAGATGAAGGACGTCCCAAGCGTGGTGATGAATGATGGGATCTTCAGCCGGAGTGTGATCAGTCCGTTGATCAGGCCGATGCCCGTGCCAATCACCAGTGCGATGAGTGCTGACAGCCAGACGTTCAGCCCATTCGTCGCGAGCTGACCCATCACGATGCTGCTGATGATGAAATTGGCACCGACGGAGAGGTCAAACTCACCAGCGATCATGAGGACTCCTACGCCCAGTGCCGGGATGCCCACCTCGATTGGAATCGTCTCCAGTGCCGTCTGGATGTTGGCGAGGCTGTTATAGGCAAAGACGTTGGGACGGATCAACCCATAGATCACGCTGATGAGCTGGAGGATCACAAAGATAACGAGGATGTCGAAGGCCGACTGCTGGCGGCGATAGCGGCGTCCCGCGGCCTTTGCGCGTTGTTCCGCCATGGCCGCCGCGTCGGTGGTTGATTGCTGTTGGAGACTCATATGGATCCCTTTCTGCTCTCTGCTCTAGTGCAGAAGCGTTGGAACAATCTTGCTATCACTGCGCTTTCCCCTTACTTGGGCGAGTCGCTATCGTCAACGACCAGCATGTCTGCGGCCGGACGCTCTCTAAAAGGCTGTCAATACGGGCAGCGGCTTGCCCTCAGCTTCTGGTATGGTAGGCTGTCTCCGCAGCACACCTCTCTGGGTGAGAGCCTACCACGAGAAGAGCGAAGGAGTAGGAGCTAACGGTAGTTAGGCACCAGGCTAACCACCTTATCGACGTTGTTCTTATCGATCAGAGCACCATTACTGGTATTGATGTTGCCCGGCGAGAGGTTATACTTCAAATACAGCGCGAGTTGCATGACCGATTGGAAGCCCTGGATATATGGCTGCTGATCGACGGTCGCGACGATGGCACCACTCTTGATCGACGACAGAATATCCGACGTGACATCGAAGCCCCCGATGGGGAGGTTCTTACCGACCTGCTTGGCGGCAGCGGGAGCCTGGTCAAGGGGAGTGTGTCCTAGTCCAATGATTGCCGTAGTGTTAGGATGACCCAACAGATACGAAACCATCGTGGCTTTGGCCGGACCGAAGTCGACGCCTGTGCCTAACTCCTCACACGTCGCGCCAATGGCAGAGAGAGCCTGCTTGACACCTGCGTAGCGCTGGGCGGCATAGACTTGAGCTGGAAACTCGACCGGACAAAACACGTGATCACCAGACTTGATCAGACCGGCGTTGATCATGCGCTGTCCGATGAGTGCTCCGGACGCGACGAAATCCTGACCCACGAAGGCCTGGACGCAGCTGGCTCCCTGGCCGGTGGCCCCATCGATGTTGAACGCGACTACGGCGATGCCCTTGGACCGCGCAGCGCAGACGACTTTGTTCAGACCCGGATCGGGGATCGATAAAGCGACCCCGATGACACCACTCGCCATGGCGGTGTTGACCTGATTGACCTCAGTCGTGTCATCGTTACTGGCATACTGGATCTGGAGCTTGAGACCTGCGATAGCGGCAGCAGCCTTCGCTCCGTTGACGACCGGCACAAAGAAGCTGTCGCTGGGACTACTCTGAATCTCGAACAGGATCGATTTTCCGCTAATGTCGGTACCACCACTGAGACCGCCGCCTGCTCCACTAGTGTTAGTAGTGTTAGTAGTGCTAGTACTGCCGCCACCACAGGCTGCCAGCAACCCGATGAGGATGGTGCAGAGCACGCCCATCACGGCCCTGCGAGGTGTTCGTCCGAAAAATATTGAAAAGTTCCGATGTTTTGCCATCAGTGATCCCTCCTTATGTTGGATCATCGCTAAAGTGTAGCCTTACTAAACTGGTTGGTCGAAGTTAAATGGTCAAAGTTCCGATGTTTTGCCATCAGTGATCCCTCCTTATGTTGGATCATCGCTAAAGTGTAGCCTTACTAAACTGGTTGGTCGAAGTTAAATGGTCGCGTGGACACTAGCAGTTCACCAGGGCTGGAACACCCACTGCACACTGCACCTTATATCTCTTATCTTTTTGTCTCTATTGTTATGAGCACCTCCTTCCTCGCGTCGCCCATGGCCAACTCAGATCTCTGAGCTTCCTTTTGCTTAAGCGGGTCATTATTCTATTTTAAAGTAGGGGGATAGAACTTTGATGGCCGTCTCCCTGGCCTTGACCGTCACTTGCATGGGGTCCCACTCCCAATACTCGGTGCGGAACGTTTCGACGGTACAGGGGCCATCATAGCCAATTCCCTTGAGACGGGCGCAGATTTCATCAAGAGGAATCACACCTAACCCTGGCAGGAAGCGGGTTCCGTCGGTAATTGCCTCTTTGCACGTATCTTCAAGATCGTCCAGGTGAAACATATAGATGGAATTAGGATCGAGGTGCTCGATTTCGCTAAGTAAGCCGCCGCCAGCGTAGAAGTGAGCCGCATCGAAGACCATGCCCACATTGTCCCGGTTGGTCTTTTGGATGATTTCCTGGGCACCGCGAGGTGTGCGTACTGAACACCAACCGAAACCCAAAAATTCAAAGGGCAGCTTGATCCCATAGTCACGGGCAATATCACTCAGCTCCTGCAGCGCCGCCACGTGTTCCGCAACAATCGTCTCCCAGGTCGTCTCGAAGGTGGGGGTTGGGCTGGCTACCAGCGCAACAGCCGGGCAGCCGATGGCTTGAGCAATCTCACACAACTTGCGGCACTGCTCTTTGATGGCAGCAAACTCTTCACCCCGAAACGCAATAAATGAAATCGCATTGAGGGTCATGGGGGCAACGTGATTATCCTGAAACAGTGCCTTTAAATCTGCCAGGGAATGGTCGGCAAGGAAGCGATCAAGCTTACTTGGCTTGGCCACCCATACTTCCAGACCCTTAAAACCGGCGTGGGCCGAAGCAACTACATCGGTTTGTAAATCAGAGGTCATGGTCGTTGCGCCGTGAAAACCTAACTTCATGCTTATCTCCTTGTCCAAAGGACAGTAGTGCAATCTGGTGATCACTCCCATCGTTGAGTCCTTGTAGCCAGTCAGACCACAAACCTCTTCGCGTAAGATGCTGTTTGCGAGGATGAACCTCAGCAATGGGATTCAGATCGAGCCTCATAGATTCGTAGGTAACTAGTAAATTTGTAACCTTTTCTTAAAAAATTGTCAAAATACATGCTCATGACTTGTTTGCCTCGCCCATTGCCATTGTGAGAGGGCAGTGCCCGATTTTCAACGAGCTACAAACTCACATTGCACAGATCAAAAGCCTGCCTGAGTGCTATCACAGGGTCGCCCCGCGGAATGAACTCCTGCCCCAGATAGCCATCGTAGCCAGTTCCGAGAATAGCGCGAACAATAGGCGGATAGTTAAGTTCCTGCGTATCATCAAGCTCATTACGCCCCGGGTTGCCAGCCGTATGATAGTGGCCAAAATACGCGTGGTGATCGCGAATGGTACGGATGATATCCCCCTCCATAATCTGCATATGGTAGATATCGTAGAGCAGTTTCACACGCGGCGAATTGACCATCCGGCACACCTCTATGCCCCAGGAAGTGTGGTCACACTGGTAATCTGGGTGATCGACCTTGCTATTGAGCAGTTCCATAATCAACGTAACACCAGCATCCTCCGCTACCTTTGCTACACGCCTCAACCCTTCAGCGGTGATCTCAGCCCCCGTCTGGTCATCTAGACCATCACGATTGCCGCTAAAGACAATCACGTTAGGAATGCCCCATTGCTCAGCCAGAACAAGGTTGCTACGAATCTCTCGCTCAAGGCGTTCATGGTGTTCTCGTCGATTGAGACCTTGCTCAATTGACGTTTTCCCCTTGATGGAAGCAATCGCTAATCCATGCTCCTGGACGAGAGGCCAATATTCCTGCTCTACCAGTTCAACCGCCACATAACCAATGTCGGCGGCGGCACGCAATAACTTCTGTGGTGTCATATCACCCCCCACAAAAGACCACCATGAAACAGATTGCTTGATGACACTCATGTTTTTCTCCTCATATCCTGGGCCTGATAAATCGCGCCCCTACTGTCGTTGCTCTCGCGCTCGCTTCCGTCGCGCTGTGCGCTTGCCACCTGCTCAAAGGGCATTAGGTGGGCGTTCCCACCATGGGCATTCACTTCGGGCCACTCGATAATTTGGCCAGGTTGGTCGGATGCTGCCCCTCCATTCCCATTCAGGTTTTTTGCCACGGTATCTGGATTGGTTACCGCCAGCGTTCTCACCTTGCGCTTGCGCTTGGCCTGGGTGGAGTTACACCAGCCGCGGTTCTTTTGCCAACGGTAGCCAGCCTCGTGTAAGACGCGTTGGATTGTATAGGTGCTCACATGGGGCAAGCCATCGGGGGCCTGGCGAAGCGCTTGTTTGAGCAGCGAGAGCGACCAGGGAGCTGTGCCATCTCCTTGATGCTCTGACAGGCGGCGCACCTCGGCTAAGATCCGTTCTCTTTCGGCCACTCCATAGCTGGTCGGCGTTCCTCCTCCGTGTCGTGGTTCCAAAGCATTGAGCCCATCCACATTGAAGCGGCTTACTAGATGAGCAACCGTATCGCCGACGCGGTAGCCTGCTGCCCTGGCCGCAGCGGTGTAGTTGTGACCATCTGCGACCATCAGGAGCGCTTTCGCCCGCGCTACATGGGCGGCTGGCTGGTTCGACGAACGGCTCAGGCGTTCGAGGCAACGGCGTTCTTCCGCCGTTATGGCACGTAAGGGGTCTTTCTGACGTCGCGACACGGTAAATTCTCCTGGCTCCAGGGAGGAAACTTTCATCTCCTTAGTCGAATCCTTCGCAGATCTAATGGCAATCTTCAAAGCAAACGCTCCATTAATAGCTGAGTTCTAGATTAAAATTCTAAGCAAATTCTAATCTATATTCTAGCGCAATCGGTTGCACAGTTATGCAAAAAAAATACATCAACGTTTACCCGACTGCCGCATGTTTGCCAGGCAATAATTGGGCGGTTGTCTGCCGCACCACTAACTCACCAGGGACGATCTGATTTTCCGACGCCTGGCCATCCAGTAAATTGAGCATCATCTGCATGGCCCTCTGCCCCAGCTCAAAACGAGGCTGGCGTATAGTGGTCAACGGCGGGATAGTGTAGATCGCCATGTCAATATCATCAAAACCGATAATGCTGAGGTTCTCAGGAACAGAGAAGCCGCGTTTGTAACAGGCAGCCAGCAAGCCTATAGCCGTCGTATCGTTGAAGCAAAAAACAGCCGTAGCCCCAGCAGCCAGTAATGGCTCTAAACTAGCCTCGCCGCGTTTGGCATGATCCTCAATGTTATTGGAGGTAAAAATGAGGGCGGGGTCTGAAGCAATGCCGACTGCTTCAAGCGCATCCTGATACCCTTTCAAACGGTACTGGTTTGACCTGGGGCGATTGGTCACACCCACATAGCCAATGCGGCGATGCCCCAAAGCGAGTAAGTGTTCAACGGCCAATTGCGCTCCTTGCCTATCATCAACTGCCACAAAATGCATGTTCTTCCCAGGATTCTGTTCGTTGATAACCACAATAGGAACCCTGCTGCGTTCAAAGAACCGAGGAGAGAGATCGAATAAGTGGGAGGCTATGACGATGATGCCATCCACCCGGCGTTTCTGGAACATTCCAATCACAGCCATCTCTCGCTGCCAATCATTTTGCGAGGTACTGATAAAAACATTGAAGCCTACCTCAATGGCCGCCTGCTCCACGCCCTCGACTACTCGCCCCATGAAGGGATCAGAAATCGTGGCTAAGACCATACCAATAGTCCAGGTCTTCTGAGCCGTCAGACTCTTGGCTACAGTACTGGGGATGTATCCCATTTCTTGAGCTAACTCCTGAATCCGTTTCTTGGTTGTAGTGCCAATGCGAGGATGGTCATCGAGCGCACGAGAAACGGTTGAAGGAGCAACTCCAGCTTTTTTGGCAATATCATAAATTGAGACAGACATGGTCGGCGAACTCCTGTACGAACGGCTACTACTACCTCGAAGGTGCCCTACGGCTACCGTGGGTGTATTGCGCAACCGGTTGTACAAAGTATATACGAAAATGTGAGACTTGTCAAGGGGTTTTGCGTGGGATTTTTGCAAGTCGAAAGCCAGAGTGGGAGATGTCACAGAAACGCGAAGGTATCCAAAGCCTTAGCAAAGCTGGGTTCCAGCCACCCAAAGCAAGCGGGGGCAACCCGTCGAAGATAACTTTCGTGTGAGTAGCATTGGAAGCCACATGGTTCGCGAGGAGACTTCCAATGCTACTCCAGGCATGCCTCTTTACCTGGCAGCCGCTCGTGTGCGTAACTGATCGAGCAAGACCGCTATAATGATGACGGCTCCCTGAACGATCAACTGATAGAAGAAGGGTACGTTCATCAGGACCAGGCCATTGTTGAGCACCCCAATGATCAGTGCTCCGATCAGGGTGCCGACAATGGAACCCACGCCACCGGTGAAGCTGGTGCCGCCCAGAATCACGGCGGCAATGGCGTAGAGTTCATAGCTTTGACCGCCAGTGGGTTGCGCACTCAGGAGGCGAGCGGCGTAGATCACACCAGCGATCCCCATACACAGACCGCTGATGGTGTAGATCAACAGGAGGATCCGGTCGACATTGATCCCCGTCAAGCGGGCGGCCTGTTCGTTGCCGCCAATGGCGTAGACGCGACGCCCAAAGGTGGTGCGGTTGAGCACGATATAGCCGACGATGTAGACGAGAAGGGCGATGACGACCGGCCAGGGAAGAGGACCGACGAAGCCATTGCCCAGGAAGCCGAAACTGAGATTGGGGACGACGATCGGATAGGCTCCCGTGAAGAGGTAGGCGACGCCACGCAGATATGTCAAGGCTCCCAGCGTGACGATGAAAGGGAGCAGCTTGAACTTGGCGATTAACACGCCATTGAGCCAGCCACACAGACAGCCAATCACAAGACCGGCAAGCACGTCAATGATGCCGGGAACCCCCCTGTATGCCAGCCAAACGGCGGCCACCCCGGCCACGGCCAGGCCAGAGCCCACGCTGAGATCAATGCCGCCGGTCAGAATGACGAAGGTCATGCCGGCGGCCAGAATCGCATTAATCGAAGACTGTTGCGCCACGTTCACCAGATTACTGAAGGTGAGAAAGTAGGGCGCAAACAAGGCCATAAAGATACATAAGAGGACGAGAATCGCCACCATGCCCAGTTCTTGCCACAGTAGATACACGCGTTGTCGTACCGTCACTTGGGCCGCCGCGGCCGCTGCCGCCTGCTCTTGACTCGTGGCGGTCTCGTTGACTGACTCGTCCGTTGGTTTTTTGAGCTCCATCGCAATGTCCTCCTGACTGCATGTAGAAAGCCTTCTCGGCTTGTGTTCCTGCTCGAGCCACCCCACGTCTATGCCGCTAGGCCCGTGGCATAAAGCATAATCTCTTCTTGGGTGGTGGTGTATCCCGGCAGCTCGGCCATGATGCGCCCTTCGTGCATCACCACGATGCGATCACTCATTCCCAGGACCTCGGGCAGATCCGAGGAGATCATCAGAATGCCCATGCCTTCATGGGCGAGTTGATGCATAATGGCATAAATTTCGGCTTTGGCTCCCACATCGACCCCACGCGTCGGCTCATCGAGGATCAGCAGCTTGGGATTGATGGTCAGCCATTTGGCTAAGACGACCTTCTGCTGGTTGCCGCCACTGAGGCCCACCACGCGCTGAGGCAGCGCCGAGAGGCGAATGCGCAGGCGCCTGGCCTCTCTTTCTGCCAGCTCTCTGGCTCTATTGAAATCAATGAGACCGCCAGCCGCCAGCTTGGAGAGGCTATTCATCACAATGTTTTCTTGCACAGACAGCTGCAGAAAGAGCCCTTGCTCCTTGCGGCTTTCAGGCACCAGGCCAATACCTGCACGAATAGCGTCTAAGGGTCGTTGAATCTTCACGGGCTTGCCCTCGATCAGGATTTCCCCCTGCAGACGGCGCTCGGCACCGAAGAGCAGACGCCCCAGCGTGGTCCGACCGGCGCCCACCAGACCCGCGAGGCCCACAATCTCGCCTCGACGCACGCTGAGGGTGGCCGACTTGACAAACGCATTGGACAGATTGCGCACCTCCAGGGCAAACTCTCCGCTGGCCTTGGGCTTGGCCTCGCTTCCACGGCGATCGTAGAAATCTCCGAGAGAACGTCCCACCATCCGCTGAATGATCGCCTCGTCACTGAAGTCGGCACGCTCTAACGTATCGACGTACTGTCCGTCACGCAGGACCGTAATGCGGTCGGAGAGGTCGTAGACTTCGGCCATGCGGTGTGAGATGTAGATAATCGTGATCCCACGACTGCGTAAGGTGCGCACGAGTTCAAAGAGCTTGACGGCCTCGTGCTCGGAAAGGGAGGCCGTGGGCTCGTCCATGACCAGGATGCCTGCGTCCTCGGAGAGCGCCTTGGCAATTTCCACCAGTTGTTGCTGGCCCGTGCTTAAGCGACCGACGAGAACGGTGGGAGGAAAGGTGGCACCCAGTTGGCGGAGCACTCTCTCTGCTTTCTGGTTCATCGTGTTGAAGTCGGTCCAGCCGGGAAAGAGCACTGGTTCGTGTCCCAGAGAGATGTTTTCCGCGGCGCTGATATTGGGGGCCAGGTTGAGTTCCTGGTGGATGATGCCTATCCCCAGGGCCAGAGCCCGCTTGGGGCTGTCGATCTTGACGGGCCGTCCCTCAATTTCGATGGTGCCGCTATCAGGATGGTAGACCCCGGCCAGGATTTTCATCAAGGTCGATTTACCCGCCCCGTTCTCGCCTATCAGGGCGTGAACCTCGCCCTTACGCACCTCGAGATGCACATCCCAGAGTGCTTGGACGCCAGGGAACCCCTTTGAGATATGCGTCATACGGAGAATAGGAGGAGCTCCCTCTGCTGCCTGTGCAGTCTGCTGGGGTGGTGTATTCTCAGCCATAGTAGGTACTTGCCTCACTCTCTATGGATAACTCAGCCATGACAATCTTAGGAGAGCATGCGGCCTGACAAATGCCAGCGGCATATCAGGTCACCTGTGGAAGGACGTAATTGCGCCCCTCCACAGGTGGACATATGATCATACAGTTACTGGTGCACCCACCCTTGATAGCTATTCACGTTATCTTGCGTGACCAGCGTCACAGGCACCAGGATGGTTGTCGAGCTTGGCTTTTGGCCCGCGACAAGCTTCTCACCGAGCTGGACAGCGGTCTCTGCCATTGTAAATGGAGATTGCGCAGAAGTAGCGGCGAAGAGGCCATGGACCTTCAAGGCGGTGACGGCATCAGGGGATCCATCTACCGCGGTAATGAAGAAGTCTTTGCGCTTGGCCTGTTGGGCCGCCAGCATGACACCTAACCCGGTGGGGTCATTGATAGCAAAGACAGCATCCAGGTGTGGGTTGGCCGTTAAGATACCGTTTCCGATTTCGAGTCCTTTGTCGCGGTCACCCGTGCCCACCTGGTGAGATACAACTTTGAGGCCAGGATTCTGCGCCAGAACTTCGTTACAGCCCTTCATACGGTCCTGGACAGAGGTAACAGGAGGACCATCAACGATAGCAACCTTCCCCTGTCCTTTGAGTCGATCCGCGATATATTTACAGGCGAGTCGGCCGGCGTCGACGTTATTTGACTCGACGGTAGCAGCAACGCCTCCCTGGGCTCCCACGTCGAGGGCAATAACCGGAATGCCAGCCTGGACAGCGCGTTGGACGGCGGGAGCAATACCAGCGGAGTCAACAGCATTCAGCAGAATGAGGTCGACGTGCTTCTGGATGAAGTCATCCATCTGGTTGCTTTGTGTCCCGACATCGTGGTTCGCGTCCTCCAGAATGACCTGTGCCCCGATCCTCTTGGCTTCAGCCTGAGCTCCTTGCTGGATGGCAACAAAGAAGGGATTACTGATCGCCTGAACGGTTAAGCCAATCTGCTTAATCGTCTTGGGACCACTGCTACTTCCAGGGTTGAGAGCAGTGCCAGCGGCCCCACAAGCTGCAAAGAAGAAGCTACATGACAAAAGTAGTGTGGTGAGCATGATCAGTGACTTGCGCATTGCAAAATCCTCCATTTGGAGCAGTGTGAAAATAATTACGCCTCATCAATGTAGATTGCTGCTTCTCTGAAAGCCACTCACCTCCCTTCAGGTGATTACCTCCATCTTTGGATCCTTGTAGCGAGTCAGACCGCAAATCTCTTCGTGCAAGATGATGTTTGTCAGGCTGAACCTCAGCGATGGGATTCAGATCGAACCTCATAGATTTGTAGGTAACCAATAAAATATGTAGCTCTTTCTTAAAGAAATGTCAAGATATATGCTAGGATTGTTTGCCTTGCCCGTTGCCATTGTGAGAGGCCTGTTTGGTGAACCTGGACCAGCAGACGAGTACAAGTGCCATTGCTATACCTGTCCCCCAGACAGAATTCCTAACTCTTGCGACGAAACTTTCAACTCCTCAGTCTAATCCTTCTCCGATCTAAGACAAGATTCAAATGCACTTGACACTTTTATATTCACACGAGGCCAACATTGTCAAGCAGGCTTACCTTTCTTTGAGCTCTGCCTAATGGCAATCCTCAGGGCAAACATTCCACTCATAGTTGTGTTTGAGAGCGAATTTCTAAGCAAATTCTAATCTTCTCTAATGTAGAGACTGCAAAAGATAGAGCTCGCCCTCGATTGTTATCGAGCACTAAGCGGGCGGTTGTCTGTCGCAGCACTAACTCACCAGGGACGGTCTGGTTTTCCGACGCTTGACCATCCAGTAAATTGAGCCTCATGTGCATGGCCCTCTGCCCCAGCTCAAAGCGAGGCTGGCGTATAGTGGTCAACGGCGGGGTAGTGTAGGTCGCTATGTCAAACATTGCGAATTGGCTCTGAGAGCCAAATTGCTCCTCAATGAAGTGGTGTTTTTTCGTCACCGTCGTTGCCCAAATTTGTAAGGGATGCGTGGCGAGGTTTGTCCTGACAAATGACATGTACATGTAAGATGCCTTGGATGATTTACGAGCAAAGGGGGAAGAGGTTCGTCCAGAGGATGCCGAGCGACTCTCCCCGTTAGTCCTTCATCACATCAACGTGCAAGGAAAGTATCATTTCACCTTGCCAGAAGGGGTTGCGCAAGGACAGCATCGCCCCCTTCGTGATCCTAACACGGTACAGGAAGAACCGTAAGCCTTCTTCTTGGGAAAAGTAACGATCAGGAGAACACAAACGAGCGTTCTTTTTGCTCGTATTACCTCTTTCGCCTAAACGCAGTTTCGGTTCCATTGCTACTCGCCCCCCTAGGACTGGTGAAGAGTTACAGAAAGTCCATTTTGAGCCCATCTCATCAATGTAAAATCGTATCCTCCGGTGTATCTATTAGCGTAGCAGCGCCTATGAGGGGCGCATCTTCACCCAGCACAGCGATACGCAGTTCCAAACTGGCCCACTTCAACATTGCATTCACCTGTTGTTGCAACTGTGTGAGCAGATGAGGGCGGTTAAGCACAATAGCTCCACCCACCGCTACCCCATCTACTCGCGTCAGCGTTGCCAGATTGACTAACCCTAATGCTAGCTTATTACAGAACGTCTCCCAAAACGCTGGATCAGCAATCTCCGCAGGTGTATGCCCGTAGCGTAACGTGAGCTGCCTACCACCGGTGAAGGTCTCCAGGCAACCTACCTGACCGCACAAGCAGATCCGGGGATTGCCATCCAGGATTTGATGGCCAATCTCAATTGAAGAGGTAAGATGAGTATTACCTTTCGAGAAGTGGATAGCCGCGCCGGTGCCGGTAGAGACCGTCAGATAGGCACACCGCTCAAAGCTTTGCAGCGCGCCAAATTTCTTTTCAGCCAGCAGACCACACACCGGATCGTGAGCAAGGCGTACCGGACAATTTAGAGCATCCGCCAAATCCTGAGCAAACGGCTGATCGACATAGCTAGTCAGGTTGGGAGCAATGATCACAGAACGCCCATCTTTGACAATGCGACCGGCAATAGAAACGCCTACTCCGGCAAGAGAAGGCATACCGAGATTGCCTATGGAGGTGATGAGCGTTTGCAGTTGCTGCTGGTAGCTCTGAGAGGTAGGAAACTTTGTAATCAACTCAAAGCGAGGAGTCTCCAAAGAGGAAAAGAGGCCGATACGGGTGTTAGTGCCACCAATATCGATACCAATGTAATCATAGTGTGTTATCTGATTATCTAGCATAGATGGTCTTCTCCTATCAGAACAAACCCGATATCTTGTAGAATAGCATTGTACAGGCCAGCGATGCTATTCTGCAAGCCCAATTTTTTTAGAGCGTAAGGAGATTCATCATGGACATATCAGCACACAGCACCCTCGCCTTGATTGGATCAGGAGAGTATCTGCCCCCTATCATGGCAGTAGACAAACAGCTACTAGAACGTATCAAGGGCACACCGCGAGTCGTGGTGCTGCCCACAGCGGCGGCTGCGGATGGTGACGGCGTACCCGAACGCTGGGCCGAAATGGGAGTGACGCATTTTACAAAACTGGGAGCAGCGGTTGAACCCGTCATGCTACTCAAGATACCATACCGAATTTTGTGTAACGGTACATAGCAGAAAAGCCCAGAAGCTAGGCCTGGACTGGATTTAGCGCCTTCTCACTTTACGCCATTACACAAAATTCGGTATGGCATCCGTTGAAGAGGGGCTGCGCTTCTCTACCCCGCTGCAGGTGGTCGGCCGCACGACCTCTCGCGAGGTCACGCTGCACGACGTGAGCATCCCCAAGGGAGCGAGAGTGTTTCTGGTCTACGGGGCCGCCAACCGTGACGACCGCGAGTTCCCCGACCCTGATCGCTTCGACGTCACTCGTGGACGCATCCGTCAGCTGGCGTTCGGTGAGGGCCTGCATATGTGCGTGGGTGCCCCCCTGGCTCGCTTGGAGCTGCAGGTGGCCCTCGAAGAAGTGTTGCCCGTTCTGGGGGATTATACCATTGCGGCTCCTCCGGTGCGGTATCGGACCACCCCCAACGCTGACGTGTTAAACAGCCTTCTGCTCGCTTTCACACCCCGCTAGTGGTGATCACCACGGCCGAGCTTGCTCGTGAGCGACAAGATGACCCCAAAACAAGGTCTCCCATGCAGGAGCATCACCTCGATCGGCGAGCAGGCAGGACGAGACGGTGCCGAGAGGAGAGGAGTTCATTTTATGTGTCAAGCATTTATACTGGTAGGACTCCATTAACTGGTGGAAAGAAGTCCTAAAGGGTTGAAAGAAATGCGGGACAAGGTATAGAGCTACTACTGCTGTGGTTGTGCCACTATCTGCTGCTGCGTTTGGTCTCGTTCATCCCCTTCTTCGGTTGAAGGAATCCAGTTGAGCGGCTCCGAGGGAAAATCATCGGTGGGTGCCAACTCTGTAGGAGCTATGCGTACTGAGACGGCTAGCTCGCTTTCAGCTTTTCCCCGAAACACGCCGCGTGTGGGAGGGACGTCGGCATAGTCTCGACCAATCGCCACACGCACATGTCGCTCATCGGTGACGCTATTGTTGCTCAACGCCTCATCAATTGGTGAATCGACACGAGTTGTTTTAGGTGAGTACTCAAAGGTTCTGTGAATGGCACTGTTCAAATCACGCAATACCGTCAGAGGATCATCGCGCCGTCGCACATTCAATTCATCTGCCAGCTCATACAGGAGATCGCTCGGCTCGGTAAAGTGGCTCGGCATCAAGGTATCCCAGTAGTCGCCATCCTCGATAAGTGCGTCCAGTTCATCCCAGGCCTGTGCGGTCAGAGCCTCTGGTAGCGGCACAGGCGCGTTTATATCGACCAGCGCCTCGGCTATGATGGTAAGCTGATTATGGGAATTGGGGATGTCGAAATGATGGACGCGGTTGCCAAATTCTCCCCGGTAGTTCATGATGTTTGAGCGGGGGCTGGTACGCAATTGAAAATCCAGGCAATACTGATTGCCCTCGCTACGTGGCTGGATACGCACTTCCATGATACTTTCGCTGATCGGTGTGCTGTAGCGAAAGCGTGTCGTGTGGCGAATCGTGTAATACATGTACTTCTCTCCTATGCTGCATACTCACTACGCTTGAGCCGCGCCACGCGATGTGAGGGCGACTTCAATCGGATAGGCGATATAGCTCTGGTAGATGCCATTATGAATAAGCCCACACTGGTGCTGGATATTCTCCAGGTACTCGTGTATATCGCCGCTGAGAATCTCCTCGATCTGGTCGTAGTCAAGCATGGCTCGCAGGCGACCAGCGAGCCGCTCGGTGCGTCCCGTATTGCGCGAGCCGGTTGATTTGGCGATGGCTTGCAGTGCTCCCTGCATCATCGTGCAAGCAAAACGAATCGAACGCGGAGCTTCAGCATTTAACAGCAAGAACTCGGCGATCTGAGCAGGACGAAGCGCGGCTGTATAGACTTTGCAATATGCTTCAAATGAGGCGCACGAGCGCAGCAGTTCCACCCAACTCAGATAGTCGAGCGGCTCACTCTCATATTCAATTTGTTCGGTCAGGAATATAGAGAAGTGTGTATCCAACAAGGAGGCGGTAGCCATAGTACGTTCGAGAAAGCGCCCAAAGCGAATAAAGTGCCAGCCCTCGCTGTGGCTCATAGTCCCATCGGTGATGCCTTGGAAGAGATAAATTTTCTCTTTCACGCTGTTCAGGAATTTATGTGGCTCTGCGTACCAAATTTGTTCCATGCTGGTCTGCTTCACCTGAAGGAAGAGACGATTGAGCTGCTCCCACATCTCAGAGCTGATCTGTTCACGTGCTTGCCGCGCATTTTCGCGTGCTGAAGCGATACACGATACAATAGAAGATGTATTGGCCTCATCAAAGGTTAGTGCATATGTAACGCTATAGGCATCGACTTCCTCTGGAGGCTGTGGTGTGCGCAGGCTGCGTAGTAGTCGCTGCCAGCGCAGGTTTGTATCCCCACCTGCCTGATCGAGCATCTGCGTCAGATGGACATCGATGAGGCGTGCTGTGTGTTCCGCTCGTTCCAGGTAGCGGCTGATCCAATAGAGG
>WNGL01006099.1_pt1 | contig 20537 bp, 20 predicted proteins | sample 5400591 | NCBI WGS metagenome assembly WNGL01 (sample SAMN13153377, study PRJNA577476) | soil metagenome | isolation source: 80 cm soil or saprolite under Garry oak tree replicate 1 | place: USA:California | collected 2016-06-15 | reverse complement strand
GTTCGGCCTATTGGCAACTGGCGCCATCCGCCCGCACGTCGCCGATCGGATCTCCTTCGACGAGGTCGCCGAGGCACACCGCCGCCTCGAGGCGGGCGGTCTCGAGGGCAAGCTCGTCCTGTGCCCGGACCTCGCGTCGCGACGTGACCGTGTGCGGCGTCAACCGAGCTGAGTCCCACTTCCGTCTAGGCCAGCCACGCGATCTTGCTTTGAGTGTCGCCCCGTCGATGTCGACTTGGGGTCAAAGTAGCTCATTGCCGGCCGTATTAATGCACGCCATTCCGGACTCAACCCCGACATCGCGCGATGTCTCAGATGGGTCAAGGGCGGCGGTACGTGAGCTTCTGCGTAGGTCCGTTTAGGCTTCAACTGCGGTCAAACCATGCGCCGTAGCGAATCGTCGAGATGTGCCAGATCCGGACATGATGGCACGGCGTTCCTACCACTCAACAAGACCGAGGGCCGAGCTAGCACGCGTCGACGACAGCAATTCCCGGAAGGTGCCGCAGTTCAGAACCCGTGACAACAGCTTGCAGATGTTCGAAGATATGACCGATCATACTGCCGGCGGGCGATCTCGCACCGCCTCGCGCGAGCATCTGTCGTCGGTTCGGCCGCCATTCGGCACGGAGATCGTCAAAGTGACGGACCAAGGCATCGGCGCCCGCCTCCTTCGCAAGGAAGACGAGCGCCTGATGTGCGGGCGAGGCGAATTCGTCGCCGATATCCGCCTCTCCGGAATGAAGGACGTCGCCTTCGTGCGAAGCCCGATCGCGCATGGGCGCATCCGCGAGATTTCCATTCCAGCGAATTGCCGCGATGGCGTGTTCACCGCAGCCGATTTGGCCGGTGTCAAGGCGATCCGTGCGGTTTCCAACCTGCGCGGCTTCAAGGTTTCGGAGCAGCCGGTGCTGGCGAGCGGCAAGGTGCGATTCGTCGGCGAGCCGATCGCCATGTGCCTCGCCGCGAGCCGCGCGAAAGCCGAGGACATCGCCGACGCTGTCAGAATCGAGATCGAGGAATTGCCGCCGGTCCTCGACATGCTCGCTGCGGGTCTGCCGGACAGCGGTCGGCTGCACGAGGACTGGCCCGACAACGTGTTCCTGGAGACCTTCTTCGAAGCCGATATCGTCAGGGCATTCGATGCTCCGATCAAGGTGACGCGCGAAATCCGCACCGCGCGCCAATGCATGGCGCCGCTCGAAGGGCGCGGCGTCGTCGCGAGCTGGGACAGGCGGCTCGATCAGCTGACAATCTATTCGGCGGCGCAGATGCCGCACATCACCCGCACCGGCCTCGCCGAATGTCTCGGCCTCGCTCACGCGCGCGTCCGGATCATCTCGCCGGACGTCGGCGGCGGCTTCGGCTACAAGGGGATTCTGCTCGCCGAGGAGGTCGCGCTCGGTTGGCTCGCGATGCATTGCGGACATCCGGTGCGCTGGATCGAGGATCGGCGCGAGCATCTGACTGCGGGCGCTAATTGCCGCGAGCACTATTACCGAATCACTGGTTATGCCGATCGCGACGGCCGGCTCCGCGGGATCGATTGCGAAGCCACTGTGGATTCCGGCGCGTATTCCTCGTACCCATTCTCAGCCTGTCTCGAGGCCGCGCAGATTGCGAGCATCCTGCCCGGCCCCTACGACTTCCCGGCCTATCGCTGCCGAACTTTTTCGGCGGCAACGAACAAATGCCCGATCCTGCCTTATCGCGGCGTGGCGCGCACCGGCGTGTGCTTCGCGCTGGAGCTCGTGCTCGACGCCATTGCGCGCGAGGCAGGGCTCGAGCCGCATGTGCTGCGCAGCAAGAATCTCGTGCGGCCCGACCAGATGCCGTTCGACAACATCACCAATAAGCATTTCGACAGCGGCGACTATCCCGAAGCGCTGCGCCGTGCCGTGGCGGCGATCAACGTTCCGGCAATCCGCGCCCGGCAAGGCCGCGGCGAGCCGGACGGTCGGCGGATCGGCGTCGGCCTGGCGATCTACTGCGAGCAGGCGGCGCACGGCACGTCGGTCTACGCCGGTTGGGGCATTCCCATGGTGCCCGGCTACGAGCAGGCAACGGCGCGGCTCACGCCCGACGGTGGCCTCGAGCTGCGCTCGGGCGTGCATTCGCATGGGCAAGGACTGGAGACGACATTGGCGCAGGTCGCGCACGAGGTGCTCGGCATCGATATCGCCAAGATCAAGGTGGTGCTCGGCGATACGCAATACACACCGTATTCGACGGGAACGTGGGGATCGCGCTCGATGGTAATGGCCGGCGGTGCCGTGGCGGCGGCGTGCAAGGAGCTCGCCGCGCGCGCGGCGCGCATTGCCGGCCGGCTGCTGCAGAGTAGCGCCGCAGAGATCGTCGTTCGGGACGGCCAAGCGGTTGGTCCAAACGGCGCGGTCAGCTTTGCCGAGATCGCGCGCACTTGGTACCTGCGACCGCAGGACCTCCCGGGCGACGTCGATCCTGGTGGCTTGGAGGTGACGCTCGGGTATAAGCCGGTGCGCGACTCGGGAACCTTCAGCTATGCGGCTCACGCGGCGTTGGTGGCCGTCGATCCTGAGATCGGCGAAATCGAGATCCTCGATTACGTCATCGTCGAGGATGGCGGCAAGTTAGTGAACCCGATGATCGTCGACGGCCAGATTTTCGGCGGCTTCGCGCAGGGCATCGGCACGGCACTGTATGAGGAGATGCCATTCGACAGATCCGGCCAGCCTCTCGCCTCCACGTTCGCGGATTACCTGCTGCCGGGCCCTGCCGAAGTTCCCGCGCCGCGGCTCGACCACATGGAGACGCTTTCGCCCTATACCGAGTTCGGCGTCAAAGGCATCGGCGAAGGCGGCGCGATCGCGCCCCCCGCCGCGCTCGCCAACGCCGTGAATGATGCCTTGCGCCCGCTTGGCGTGGAACTTCTGTGCTCGCCCATCACCCCGGCGCGCATCCTGGAGGCGATCGCGGCGGCAGCGAACCGGAGCGCAGCGTGAAGCCGGTGCGCTTCGACTATCGGCGGCCGACCGATGTCGCGAGCGCCATCGCGCTCGCCGAGCGCGACGATCTTAACGTGAAGTTTATCGCCGGCGGCCAGTCGCTCGGGCCGATGCTCAATTTGCGGCTGGCACAGCCTGATCTGCTGATCGATCTCACGGGCATTGCCGAGCTCAAGCAGGTTGCGCAGAGCGAGCATGCGCTCACGATCGGCGCCTGCGTCACCCATGCCGACATCGAGGACGGGCGCGTGCCGGACGCGGCTCGCGGCGCGCTGCGTTCGCTCGCGTCCGGCATCGCCTACCGGGCGGTGCGCAACCGCGGCACGATCGGCGGCAGTATCAGTCACGCCGATCCGGCCGCCGATTGGATCGCGGGTCTCGCGGCGCTCGGCGCCTCGGTCGTCATTCGCGGCAAAAATGGGCGCACGTCATCGGCGATCGAGGACTTCGTCACCGGCGTTTTCGAGAACGCGCTTGCGCCGGGCGAGTTGGTCGAGGCCATCCGGGTGCCCCGCATGTCCGACCGTGCGCGTTGGGGTTTCTACAAGGTCTGCCGCAAAACCGGCGATTTCGCCCATGCGATCGGTGCCGTGCTGGAAGACCCTGCGCGCGGGGTCTGCCGTGCAGTCATCGGCGCGACTGGTTCCAAACCGATCGTATGGGCCGACGCCAGCCCCTGGCTCGACGGAAGGCGTGCCGACGGGTTCGATCAGCAGGTGGCGCGGGCCGCATTGGAGGCGCATGGTGTGCATGATGCGGTGAGGCAGCAGATCCACATCGCGGCGCTGCGGCGCGCCTTTCTCCAGGCATTTGCGTCGTGAAGCCGCTTGCGTTCACCATCAATGGCCGAAGCGTGACTGCTACGGTCGAGCCGCGGACCCACCTCGCCGATTTTTTGCGCGAGCAGGAGAACCTGACTGGGACGCACCTCGGCTGCGAGCACGGCGTGTGCGGCGCTTGCACGGTCCTGATCGACGGCGAGCCCGCGCGTTCGTGCATCATCTATGCAGTTTCGTGCGAGGGTGCGAGCGTCACGACGATCGAAGGTCTCGACGACGACGACATCGTACGGGAGCTGCGTGCGGCGTTTTCGCGCGAGCACGCCTTGCAATGCGGCTACTGCACCCCGGGGATGCTGGTCAGCGCGCGCGATCTCGTGCTGCGCGCCGAAGCCCTCAGCGAGCGGCAGATACGGGTGGCGATGAGCGGCAATCTGTGCCGCTGCACCGGCTATGTAGGCATCGTGCGCGCGATAGCGAGCACGATTGCGGCGCGCCGCGCGCGCGGCATCTCTGCGGTTGTGGCGACGGAACGGGCGCTGGGGCCGGTGGGCTCCGGTCATGCGGTTTCAAGCAGCGAGCCTGCCCTGGAAGTACCTCTCGCGCGTCCCCGAACGACAATCGATCGGGGCGGGACACCACAACCCGTGCTGGGCGATTTTCAACCCGCCGCAAGCTTTGAGCAGAGTTTCCTCGTGCACCACCCGATCGGGGAGGTGTGGGCGTTTTTCGGCCGATTGCCCGAAGTGGTTGCCTGCCTGCCCGGCGCAGCGCTGACCGGCGAGCGGGGCGATCGCCAAGTACTGGGAAGAATGCGGATCAAGGTCGGCCCCCTCGCCGCCGAGTTTCACGGCTTTGCAGAAATAGACCGCGACGATGCAACTTATACCGGCACCATTCGCGGCCATGGTCGCGACAGCCGCAGCGCTTCCGCGACCCGTGGATCGATCCGCTATGATCTCCGCACCGCCGACGAGCGATCGACCCGGGTCGAGCTCACGATCGGCTATACGCTGACGGGGCCGCTGGCGCAGTTCAGCCGGACAGAATTGGTGCGGGAAATCGCCGCCCGACTGATCAAAACCTTCGTTGCGCGGCTCGAAGCTCGGCTGTCGGGTCAAGCCGCGCCGGCAGCGGTCGAGCTGAACGTGGGCGCGCTGGTCTTCTCGGTGCTGGCGCAACGGATCCGAGCCTGGTTGCGCCGACTCGTCCGGCTTGGTCGCAACAACCATTCGCGCTGACGCACGGTCGAACCTCAGTCGAGTGCGTTGACCACGCCGTCGATCAGATTGCTCGCCTGAAGCGCGGCGATGTCGACGACAGGCACTTCGGGGACCGTCTGCAATCGCGAGACCCAGTTGCGGAGATCATCCTCTTGCTCGCGCCGAATGTTTTCGGCCTCGGCTTGCGTCACTGCGGCAAAGCGAACCGCAGTGCGGGGCCGGCGGCGTGCGAGCACCGGCACGTCTGCGGAGATCACGGTCGCGATTTTCGCGTAGCCCCCGGTCGTCTGGGCATCGGCAAGCATCACGATCGGCTGGCCCGAGCCCGGCACCTGGATCGCGCCCGCAACGACGCCGTCCGACACGATGTCGTAGCCTTTAGCGTGCGCGAGCTTGGGCCCGTCGAGGCGAAACCCCATGCGGTCGGCTTGCACCGCGACAGCATAGGCGGCCGACAGGAACGTGTTCACAGCATCGGCGGTGAAGTGATCCTGCTGCGGGCCGAGCACCACACGGATCGGCTGATCGAGACGCGCATCATAGGCCTCCGCCAGGGCCAGCTCCGGCCTCGAGTCTGCTTCCTGCTTGCGAACGGGCAGGACATCGCCCGGCTCAAGCGCGCGACCCTGAAATCCTCCGAGCCGATTACGCCTGTAGGTCGCCGCACTGCCGAGACAAGGCGCGACATCGAAGCCGCCTTCAACGGCCAGATAGGCGCAAAACGTCCTGCCGAGCGTGGCGATGCGGATGCGCTGCCCGCGAGTCAATCGCGTGCTTTGTCCGGGCGGCATGGTGAGTGCGGGCTCGCCTTCGATCACCAACCCGCTCTCGGCGCCGACCAGCGAGACGCGAAGGGAAGCGGCCACCACCTCGAGCAGCGGTCCCTGCACGAGAATTTCCAATGCCGGCACATTCGCGGCATTGCCGACGAGAGCATTGGCGAGGGTGAACCCGACCCGATCGAGCGCTCCCGAGAGCGGCACGCCGATATCCTGGAACCCGCGGCGCCCCAGATCCTGGATCGTGCTGTGCAGTCCGGGCGCGATGACCTGCAGCCCGGGAGTCATGCGTCGATCTCCTCGCTCAGGAAAGTGTAGCGGCCGGCCGCGATGGCCGCGTGAATCGATTGGTACTCGTCGAACGTGACCGGCTCGAACAGCACGGCATCGCCCGGAGCAAGCAGCGAGGGATTCTGCCACGAAGGATCGAACATCCGCACGGGCGTTGCCCCGATCAGGTGCCATCCGCCGGGGCTTTCGATCGGATAAACGGCGGTCAGGCTCGATGCGTGTAGGGATAGCCGGGGACGAATCCGATCATATAAACGTGAAATCGGGTCCGCGCGTGGCGCTCGATGACGTCGGCAGCGTGCAGACCCGTGCGCTCGGCAACCGCGGCGAGATCCGGCGCGCAAGCCGCGGCGTAGCAGGCAGGCAGCCGCCACAGCCGGCGGCGCCGCGTGCTGGTTCCGGTGCCACGGCCGAGAGCACGAATGCCGGCGGCGAGCTGGGCGCCGCTCGTTGTCAGGGGATCATAATGCACCAACAAGGACCGGAAAGTGGGCACCGTCTCGATGACGCCCGCAAGTGTCGCGCTGCGAATTTGCTCGGCTAGCTGCAGCACGCGCTCGCTCAGCGTACGTTCGATCTCGGCGCCGAACTCCACGACCAGGGCGGTGTCGCCCGCCGGCAGAAATCGCGGGTCCATCGTTTGCTCCGAGCACCCATTCTCCTCTCCGGCCGCGGTCGACTGCCTGTGTTGTGTTCGCCTGGACAGTACCATAAGGTCCGCCGAGCTGATCTGTCTTGGCAGACGAAGAGTTGCGTTATGACGCGTGTCATCAATCTAAACGCGGACATGGGTGAGGGGTTCGGAGCGTACACCATCGGGAACGACGACGCGATCCTGAAGATCATTCGGTCCGCGAGCATCGCCTGCGGCTTCCACGCCGGAGATCCGGTCACCATGCGCAGGGTCGTGCAGCGCGCCAAGCAAGAGGGCGTGAGCATCGGCGCTCATCCCGGATTCAACGATCTCTGGGGCTTCGGGCGGCGCCGCCTCGACATGCGCCCGGACGACCTCGAATGTATGATCGCTTATCAGATCGGCGCGTTGAATGCGTTTGCGGCTTACGTCGACGACAAGGTCACGCACCTGAAGCCGCACGGCGCGCTCAACAATATTGCGGCGGAAAATGCCGACTATGCGCTCGCCATCGGTCGCGCCATCAAGGCTGTGGATCCAGACATCATCTATGTGGCGCTGTCGGGGTCGGAGATGGAGAACGCTGGTCGCAAGCTCGGCCTGCGTGTCGCCCGCGAGGGCTTTTGCGACAGGCGCTACGACGACCGGGGCAATCTATGGTCGCGCAAGAACCCGGATGCCATGATCACGGATCCCCAGGCCGCCGCCGAGCAGACGGTGCACATGGTGCTTCACGGCGAAGTCATCTCGCGGAACGGCAAGCCGGTGAAACATCCGATCGACACGCTTTGCCTGCACGGGGACGAGCCGACCGCCATCGCCGTGGGGCAGGCCTGCCGCCGAGCGCTGGAGCAGGCGGGCGTCAAGATCGTTCCACTGACCGAGATGACGCTGGCTTAGCGTCCTTGCAGCAAGAAACCGAGAATCGGATGGGCTTGTTGCTCGAACCACAAATCGTCGATGTCAAGCGACGGCGGGCGGCGTTGGAAAGGCTGCACGAGATCGGCGCCGTACTGCCGAGCTTCAGCGAGCTTGCGCAACCGCTGTCCATGCCCGGCGACGTCGGGGCGAGACTCGCGCGCACCGACCCGGATGCGGCCTCGTCGGACAATCTGTGGCGCCTGCACTGGTTCAACGATGCGAATCGTCGGGCGTGCGCCAAGATTCCGGGCCACCTGGTGCTTCCGCCGGAGCTGACCGGAGTCAAGGCGCCCGTCGTGGTGCTGCTCGGCAGCCGTTTTCCGATGATCGGCGCGCATAAGGTGCTCGCCGCTTATGCATGCCTGGTGCCGCGGCTCGTCACCGGCCGGTTCGATCCCGCGAACGATCGGGCGGTATGGCCTTCGACGGGAAATTATTGCCGCGGCGGGGTTGCGATCTCCCGTATTCTGGGCTGCCGCAGTATCGCGGTGCTGCCGGCCGGAATGAGCCGCGAGCGATTCGATTGGCTCGAGCGCTGGGTCGCCGATCCCCGCGACATCATCCGCACTCCCGGCACGGAGAGCAACGTCAGGGAAATCTACGAAAAATGCGCGGAACTCGCTCGCAATCGAGATAACGTTGTTCTCAACCAGTTTTCCGAGTTCGCCAATTACCTGATCCATTATCATTGCACCGGCCGCGCCGTGGAGGCGGTGTTCGCGCGGCTGCAGCGCGAAAATCCAGGCAGTCGACTCGCAGCCTTCGTCGCCGCGAGCGGCTCCTCCGGCACGCTGGGCGCGGGCGATTATCTCAAGAACCTGCACGATGCCCAGATCGCCGCGGTCGAGGCGCTCGAATGCCCGACCATGCTATGCAACGGCTACGGCGAGCACAACATCCAGGGTATCGGCGACAAGCACATTCCATTGATCCACAACGTCATGAATATGGACCTCGTGGTTGGCGTGCCCGACGCGGCGACCGACGCGCTCAATCTTTTGTTCGGCAGCGACATCGGTCGCCGCTATCTCGCGGCGAGACGCAGCATCGATCCCGAGATTCTCGAGCAATTCGAGCACATCGGGATCTCCAGCCTGGCCAATATCGTTGGGGCGATCAAGATCGCCAAGCACCTCGACTACGGCGCGGAAGATGTGGTGATAACCGTGGCGACAGATGGCGCCGAACTCTATGCGAGCGAGCGGGAGGCCCATGCCGCCCGTTGCTATCCGCGGGGCTTCGAGGAGGTGAACGCCGGCGAGATTTTTGGCCGACATCTGCAAGGCATTGCCGACGACCACGTGCTCGAGCTCACCCATATGGATCGCAAGCGGATCTTCAATCTCGGCTACTACACCTGGGTCGAGCAGCAGAACGTCTCGATCGAGGACTTCGAGCGCCGCAGACATCCGTTGTTTTGGCGCGAGATTGGCGCAAGCATTGCGGCCTGGGACAATCTGATCCGCGAGTTCAATGCGGATGCCGGGATCACGCGCCCGCTGGCGGAACCGGCGGGTAGAAGCTTATGAGTGGGGTCCGACCGTACGCGCAGTTGCGGCACGACATTGCTCGGCGCGACCGAAGCCTGCGCGAGAAGGTGGTATCGCTGGAGGAGGCGACGTCGTTCGTGCGCGACGGCGATGCGGTCGGCATCGGCGGCAGCACGATGTCGCGCACCCCGATGGGCATGATCTGGGCGCTGATCCGCGCCGGCAAGAAACGCCTTAGCTGTTCGCGATGCATCGTGTCGAGTGACGGCGATCTCCTGTACGGATCCGGCGCTTGCGATCACATCATCACCAGCTGGTTCAGCCAAGGCATCCTGTGGGGCGTCTCCAAGGTGATGCGGCACCACGTCGAGACCGGTCAGGCGCGTTACGAGGAGTGGAGCCACATGGCCATGGGCATGCGTTTCCGCGCGGGAGCCATGGGCGTGCCGTTCATGCCGGTGCGATCGATGCTGGGCTCGGACGTGCTGCGGCAGCGCCCCGAGGCGATCGAGATGGATTGCCCGTTCACGAAGGAGAAGATCCTGCTGGTGCCGGCGCTCAATCCGGATGTCGCTCTGATCCACGTGCAGCGTTGCGACGCTTACGGCAACGCGCAGATCGACGGCCTGTCGTTCATGGACGCGGACCTCGCGATGGCGGCCGACAAGGTGATTCTCACGACCGAGCGCATCATCTCCAATGACCAGATCCGCCGCGCGCCGGACCAGACCAGGATCCCGTTCTTTGTCGCCGATGCGGTGGTCGAGCTGCCGTTCGGCTGCGCCCCACACGAATGCTACGGCGTCTACGAGCCGATGCTCCGCCACATGCGATCCTACGTCGAGCTCGTAAACCGCGATCCGGTAAAGGGCATGCAGCAATATCTCGATCGGTTCGTCTTCGGCCCGAAATCCTGGACCGAGTTCCTGGACCTGATCGGGCTCGACGAGCTGCTGGAGGCCGCCCGAGCCGGTGCAAGCATCTATGATGACTAAGACGGCGGACCATAGCGCGGCAGAGCTGCTCACGATCTTGAGCGCGCGGCAGCTCGAGGATGGGCAGGTGGTGTTTGCCGGGGTCGGCATCCCGCTACTCGCCGCGACTCTCGCGCAGCGCCTGCGCTGTCCGGGATTGACCATCCTGTTCGAAGGGGGCGTGATCGGTGCTTTCATCGAGCCAGGCAAGCTTCCGCCCTCGACCAACGACCAGCGCTGCACCAGGCGCGCCAACATGGTGCTCGGCAGCGCCGAAGTGCTGCTGCTGCTGCAGCGCGGCTATGTGGATGTCGGCTTCATGGGCGGGGCGCAAATCGACCAGTACGGCAATCTCAACAGCTCGTTCATCGGCGATCCGAAAAAACCCAGGACCCGGTTGCCGGGGACCGGCGGCGGCAATGACATTGCGAGCCTGACCCGGATGATTGTGACGATGAAGCACGAGCGGCGGCGGTTCGTGGAAAACGTCGATTTCGTCACCAGCCCGGGTTGGCTCTCGGGCGGCGACACGCGGCCCAGCAGCGGACTTCCAACCGGCGGCACCTATCGGGTTGTCACCGATCTCGCGGTACTCGGGTTCGACGAGAACAGCCGGCGCATGAAGGCGATCGCGCTCAATCCCGGGGTTACCCGCGAGCAAGTACAGGACAATACCGGATTCCTGCTGCTGTTCGACCAGGAAACCGGCGTGACCCAGCCGCCCACCGACCACGAGCTTGCCATCCTGCGTGAGTTCGATCCGGACCGGCTCTACACCGCCTGACGATGGCGGATTCTGAGGAGGACCCGCACATGGCCGGGCTGAGGGGGACCTTTGGCATCGCGGTACGCAATTTCACTGCCTATCCGGAAATGCCGGACGCCAAAGCGCTGGTGAACTACGGCACGAGAGTGGAAGAGCTCGGCTACGACTCGCTCTGGGTCTGGGACCACCTTCTGCTCGGGGTAGAGCCGAGCTTTCCGATCATCGAGGCGCTCACGCTCCTCGCCGCTATCGCGGTGCGCACTCGAAAGATCAAGCTCGGCACCGGCGTTCTCGTTCTGCCAACGCGCAACCCCGTCGTGTTGGCGAAACAACTCTCCGCCATCGATCTGTTGTCCGACGGCCGCCTGATCGTCGGGGTGGCAACCGGCTGGTACAAGCGCGAGTTCGACGCAGTCGGCGTGCCGTTCGAGCAGCGCGGCAAGATCATGGAGGACAACCTCGAGATTCTCACGCGCTTGTTCACCCAGGACAAGGTCGAAGGCGAATGGACCTATCACAAGATCCCTGCGGGCGTGATGTACCCCAAGGCCATCCAGAAGCCGCGGCCGCCGATCCTGATCGGCGGCTACGTCGATCGCGTGCTCAAGCGAGCGGCTGTGAGGGCGGACGGCTGGCTCACATACTTCTACACTCCGGAAAGTTTCGCGAAGGCCTGGGGAAAAATTCGCAATTTCGCGCGTGAGGCGGGCAAGGACCCCGACGCCGTGCTCAACGCCGCGCAGCTGCCTATCATGGTCGGGAAATCGCGTGCGGCGGTCAAGAGCGCGATGATGGATTGGCTCGGCAAGGAGTGGGATTACGCGGCCTGGAGCGAGTCCACCAAAGACAGCGCGATACTCGGCACGATCGAAGAATGCGTCGAGCAGCTCAGGCAGCATCTCGCCGTCGGCGTGCAGAAAATCATTTTTGTGCCTTACAAGTACGATATAGACCAGATCGATATCATCGCGCGCGAGATCATTCCAAGGCTCAAGGCCTGAGCCGCTTGCGCCTGAGCGGATGCATTCGCATGCGCAAAACGCCGGTTCTTCGGCGGCATCCGCGAGAACTTGCGATTGCTTGTCGCCGATGCCCGGCATGCTATCATGCCCGCTCGCACGAGATCCGGCGGCGGTCCGCCGACGGTCCGGGCTGCGAAAAGCCGAAAAATCGAGAGGAGCTGAGATGAGCGAGCACCAGTGGAAGACAGCGGTTGCGGCGATCCTGCTTGCCGGGGGGCTCGTCACCGGCGCCGCGGCGCAGGAGACCATCAAGATCGGCGTCATCGAGCCGCTCACCGGTGCGGCTTCGGCATCCGGCAATTATGTGACCAACGGGGCCAGGATCTCGGCGGACGAGATCAACGCCAAGGGTGGAGTGCTGGGCAAAAAACTCGAGCTCGTGATCGAGGACAACAAGAGCAATCCGACCGAATCCGCGGCCGTCGCCGAGAAGCTCATCGTCCATGACAAAGTTCCGGTGCTGATGGGCGCCTGGGGCTCGAGCTTCACGCTCGCGGTGATGCCGAAGCTCATGGAATACCAGGTGCCGATGCTGGTGGAGACCTCGTCGTCGGGGAAGATCACGAGCTCCGGCAACCCCTACATATTCCGTATCTCCCCTCCCTCCTCGGTCGAGGCGATCGCCTTCTCCCCGACTGTCGCCAAGCTCGGGATCAAGAAAGTCGATTTCCTGGTCGTGAACAACGATTGGGGTCGTGGCGCGGCCGACGACTTCGGCAAGATGTTCAAGGCGAAGGGAATCGAGGTCGGTCTCGTCGAGACCATGGACCAGGCCGCGCAGGACATGAGCGCGCAGCTCGCCAAGATCAAGGGATCTGACGCCGATACCCTCATCGTCACCACTGCGGTCGAGCAGCTCACGCTCATCTTCAAGCAGATGGCGGCGCTCGGCATGCACCGTCGCGTCATTACGACCGGCGGATCGCAGAGTCCCGATCAGCTCATCGAACAGGCGGGAGCCGCGGTCGACGGCACCATGCATCTGACCTTCTTCGCTCCCTGGGTACCGGAAGCCACGTCGTTCCCCGATGCAACGAAGAGCTTCCTAGCGGAATGGAAAAAGCGCGGCCTGCCGTTCGCCGGCGTGACGGAGAGCTTCCGCGGTTATGATGGCATCCGCACGATCGCCGCGGCGATCGAGAGGGCCGGAAAGGCCGAGCCGGAGGCGATCCGCGCGGCGTTCTGGCAGGTAGAGGTCGATGGTCTCAACGGCAGGATCAAGTTCACCAAGGCAGGACCTGCCGGCCAGGAAAGCGGCCAGAGCATCCCGAACATTTATCTGATCAAGATCGAGGCGGGCAAGGTTATCCTGCCGCAGATCTAGCCGTCTCCTCGCGAGTCTTCAGGATAGCCCTGGAGGCTCGCTCGAGATCAATCTCCGGCGGCCGCGAGAGCGATCGGCTTCCCAGCGACCGAAACCGGCCGAAGCAGACGTGCCCGATGGATCAGCTTCTTCAGCATGTCCTCAACGCGACCGTGCTGGGCGGGACCTACGCTCTCCTCGGCATCGGCTTGACGCTGATCTTCGGGATCATGCGGGTGGTCAATTTCACTCACGGCGAGCTCTATGCGTTCGGCGGTTACGCCATGTATGTGCTCGCCTCGATGCTGGGCCTGAACTTCTTCGTGGCGCTCGTGTTCGCGATTTTCGCGGGTTTTCTGACCGGTCTCCTGATCGAGTTCATGCTGCTGCGCCCGGTCCGGGGCGCGGATATCGACACCACGATGCTGGTGATGATCGGCGCCTGGATCGTTCTGCAGAATACGGAACTAATGGCCTGGGGCGGCGTCGCCAAATCGGTGGCGACGCCGTTTTCCGAAGCGCCGCTGGTGCTCGGCCCGGTATCGGTCTCGCCGCTGCGCGTGTTCGTTCTGGGCATGGCGGCGCTGCTCATCGTGTGCACGTACTTGCTCATCAACCAGAGCAAGCTCGGCATGGCGATGCGCGCCACCTTCCAAGACAGCGACGTCGCCGCGCTGATGGGGGTTAACATCAACGGCATTTACGCGGCTACTTTCGCGATCGGCTCGGCGCTCGCCGCGGCCGCTGGCGCGCTGCTCGGACCGGTCTTTTTGGTGACGCCCAACATGGGAGATCTCGCCTCGCTCAAGGCCTTCGCCGTCGTCATTCTCGGCGGCCTCGGCAACGTCACCGGCGCCACGCTCGGCGGCTTCATCCTCGCCTGCGCCGAGGAGATCGGGGCGGGCTACATCTCCTCCGGATATCGCGACGCCATGGGTTTCCTGATCATCATCCTGGTCCTGCTGTTCAAGCCGACCGGGCTGTTCGTGCGCGCGGAGCGCATCGGATGAGGCGCTGGCTCGCCGGCTGCTGGCTGCTGCTGCTGTTCTCCGTCCCGCTGTGGATGCACGATCAATATCTGCTGCACATCCTGATCGTCACCGGGATCTTCATCATCGCCGCCATGAGCCTGAACCTGCTGCTCGGCTACACCGGGCAGCTCAGCCTCGGGCACGTGGCCTTCTTCGGCATCGGCGCCTATACCAGCGCGCTGGTTTCTCTCGGATTCGAGATCGAGATTCTCGGCTATCCGATCGTGCACCATCAGTGGCCGCAGCTCGCCGGCTTCGCGATCGGCACCGCCGTCGCCGGCCTGTGCGGCTATTTGGTTGGCCGCTTGTCATTCAAGGTTCGGGGCGCCTATTTCGTCATCGTGACCATCAGCTTCGCCGAGGTGATGCGTCTTGTCGCACTCAACTGGGTCGAGCTAACGCAAGGCCCCGCGGCACTCACCAACATTCCGCCGTTCTCGTTCGCGCTTCCCGGCGTCGGCTCATTCACGCTCTGGAGCAAGAGCGCCAACTATTATCTCGTGCTCGTTTCGGCGATCATCGCCTATGTGATCATCAAGCGGCTGATCGACTCCCGCATCGGACGCGCCATGATCGCGCTCAAGGAGAACGAGCCGGTTGCTCTGTCCGTCGGAATCGACGTAACACACTATCTGGTGCTGGCCGCCGTCATCTCCGCCGCGCTGGCGGGCGCCGCCGGCAGCCTTTACGCGCATTACATCCGCATCATCGACCCCGATATCTTCCTGTTCATCTACACGGTCACCATGGTGATCATGGTGATCACCGGCGGCAAGGGCACGCTGGCGGGGCCGATCGCGGGCGGGTTCATCTTCGGGTTCCTGCCCGTGGTCGTGCGCTCGTTCGCCGCGCCGGAACTGCAATGGATCCTATACGGCGCGCTGATGATCCTCATCGTGTTCCTGTTGCCGCAAGGCATCGTGCCGGCCGTGGAACGATGGATCGCGAACCGAGCCCAGCGATCCGGCCGCGGCTCCGACGTGCTCGCGGATTCTTCTTCATGACCGGCTGGTCCGAGCCTTCGCCCGCTCTCCGGATCGAGCATGTCGTGGTGCGCTTCGACGGGCTCCTCGCGATCGCAGACCTGAACTTCACGGTGGCGGAAGGCGAGATCGTGGCCTTGATCGGCCCCAACGGCGCCGGCAAGACCACGGCGTTCAACGTGATCACGGGATTCCTGCGGCCGACCAAGGGAAGCGTGCTCTATCGCGGCACGCCGCTCAATGGGCTCAAACCCCACCAGATCGTCGGCCTCGGGCTCGTTCGGACGTTTCAGCGGACCAGCGTATTCCAGACCAGGACGGTACTCGACAACGTGCTGACCGGGCTGCACCGGCGCGGCAACTCCACGCTCTGGGATGCGCTGTTGCCGTTGCCGCGTGCCAGGGCGGCGGAGCGCAGGCTTCGCGAGCAGGCCTGGGAGTTGCTGCGGCTGGTCGGTCTCGACCGGCGCGCCGGCGAGGCGGCCGGCGTACTGCCGTACGGGGACCAGCGGCTGCTCGGGGTCGCGCTGGCGCTCGCTACGAAACCTTCCATGCTGCTGCTGGACGAGCCGGTCTCGGGGATGAATGCCGCCGAGACGGCGAAATTCATGATGCTTCTCGGCGGCATCCGGGCGTTGGGCACGACCATTCTGCTGGTCGAGCACGATATGCGGATGGTGATGGGTGTGTCCGACCGTGTCGTCGTGCTCAACTACGGGCGCATCATCGCCGAGGGTGCGCCTGCGGCGATTCAGAAGGATCCCGAAGTGATCCGCGCCTATCTCGGTCAGCGGGCGAAGCATGCTTGAAATCCGGAACCTCGTCTGTTGCTACGGCCAAGTCGCGGCCCTCAAAGGCGTCTCGCTGCGGGTCGAGCGCGGGCAGCTCGTCGCCCTGATCGGCGCGAACGGCGCCGGCAAAACCACCATGCTGCGCGCGATTTCGGGCCTATTGCCCGTTGCCGGCGGCCAAATCCTGTTCGAGAGCGCCGACATCACTGGCGCGCCGGCCCGCACCATTCTGTCGCGGGGACTCGCGCATTGCCCGGAGGGCCGCCGGGTGTTCTCGGATCTGACGGTCTCAGAGAATCTTGCGATGGGCGCTTACCAGCGCTCCGATCGCGCCGGCATCGCCGAGGACCTCGAACGCATCTACGGGCAGTTCCCGCGTCTCGCCGAACGCCGCCGCCAGATGGCCGGGACCCTCTCCGGCGGCGAGCAGCAGATGCTGGCGCTTGGACGCGCCCTGATGTCGCGGCCGAAGCTGATCATGTTCGACGAGCCCTCGCTCGGGCTTGCGCCAAGCGTCGTCGAGCGCACGTTCCAGATCATCACGGAGATCCGCGCGGCCGGATCGACGGTGCTGATCGTCGAGCAGAACGCCTACGCGGCTTTGGACATGTGCGACCACGCTTATTTGATCGAGACGGGATCCCTGGTGCTCGAGGGCAGCGGCCGGGAGCTCATTGATCATCCGCACGTGCGAAGCGCGTATCTCGGTGAGATCTAGCGGTCTGCGGCACTGCTAGGCGTCGTCGCGAATTCCAATGAGCTAGCACCTGCGCTGCTTTGACATCGAGCATGCGATCGAGGAGTCTTAAATAAAATATCGTCTATCCTAAAACGGATTTAAACAAAACGTACATGACAGGTCCCAATAATATTGCAAGTATAATCAGACACACATCTATCCAGTTCTTTGCGGTTGGTTCGCAGCGACCGAACATGAATGTGTCGCGGTCCCGCTGGCCTGAGCTTCCATCGGTTGGAAGGTTTCTTCTCAAATCGAAACACCTTTGTGGCTGATGTTCGCTAAGCGAGGAGGCGAGTAACGACTATAAACGTTTTTTTACAAAAACAAAGTGGATGGGATCAGCGTTCAAGCCGGCGAGCGGAGCGCGTCGTCCGGCTTACGTCGGACGGCGTTGAGGCGCTGCACCATTTCTCAACTATTTGTAAGGTGCATATTTTATTTGATCACTTGATCGAGCGCGTCGTTTTTTTTACTTGCTTGGGCAGGTACTTGAGCCATACTCGAATCGTGCTATTCAACAAACAAACTCTCGAGCGTATTCACGACCTACTTCGGTGTTCGGATAACATCGTTGATGCTCCACTGCGATGCGATCGCTGGACTGCTTCGAGTCTTCTTCAGAAATCGATCCGCCGGGGCGAGGTTGAGTTAGCCCAACGGGCGGCCTGCACGCTTAACGCATTCGACCGCAGCGCAATCTGGCGGCGTCTGGTCGTTATAGCGTGCGAAGATGTTGGCGTCGGCGACATCGACGCCTTGCTCGAAACGCTTCTCGCGGCCACCTCGACCGATTTTCGCCGGCAATGCGGCGAGGCGTCGGTGCTCGGTGCGGTGGTGCGTCGGTTGGCCGAAGCTGTGAAAGACCGCAGCGCCGATTACCTGGCGTGTGCAGCCAAGGACCACTCCGACCTCTCGGAAATTTGCGACTTCTGCAGAAAGGCATCGATTAATCAGCGCCTGCAGTTCCTGGCAGATACTTCTCAGCCCCTCGCAAAGCGGGCCGTCGCGGCGTGGTTCGCTTCGAGCATCAACTGGCGCTACGATCAGCAGGTCCGGGGAGGGGACGTCCGCGCGTTGGCCGCCACCTACCGTGATCTCGGTGTGGGCGAAGAGCTCTTTCACTCAATCGTACTGGCCGCAAGGAAAGCCCCTGAGCCTCTCGTCATCTTGGTTCCATTGGTCTGGCTGGAGGTTCAGCGCAGCGGTTCGACCGGCATCCGCAGCGATGCGGTTCCCCAAACCAAGACCATCGCGGGTGTGCCCCTGTACGCCTTCGACACGCATACGCGCACTGGCAAGCGCGCAATCGAGCGATTGATCAGCGAAAACAAGCCGTTCCGCGACTGCCTCGTTCGGTTCCTGGCCAAGGGCTCGCCCAAGAAAGCGGCCGAGATCGCCGCTTTCTACGCCGACGGCGCTCCGGTGGCGCGGCGGCTCGACTGGGCGCGATCGGATTCCCTGGAAAGGCTGGGGATCGAGGCGGATTTCATCGAGGCGGGGCTCCGGCTGGAAGGGATCGGGCCGGTTCGCGAGGCCATGAACGCCGCCCTGGAGCAGCTCAACGAGATCCGGGCCGAGCTCTGGATGGCAGCCGCCGAGGCGAGGGTCTGATGGCCATGGCCATTACCCGCGATAATATTCACTTATCAGAACCAACCCCGCTTGCCGCAATCACCGCCACCGCAGCCACCCCGATTGGAATGGCCTGCACCGACCCGATGGTCCTTCATTTCATCGAGGCAGCCACAGCGCCGAATATCCGCCGCGCCTACGACAGCGATCTTAGGCATTTTCCGGCTTGTGGCGGGTCTTTGCCGGCGAGCCCAGACGTGGTCGCCCGGTACTTGGCAGCCCACGCCGCGACCCATGCCGTGGCGACCCTCGCCCGTCACTTGGCCGCAATCCGGCGCGCCCATGCCGTACGAGGCTTGCCTGACCCGGTCCGCTCTGAGCTCGTCCGGCTGACCTTCCGCGGCATCCGGCGCGCCCATGGCCGCCCGCAGCGCCGCGCGGCGGCTCTAACAATGGAAAGGATCGCGGCCATCATGGCTTCGCTCAGCGACTCCCTACGAGATGCCCGGGATCGCGCCTTGCTGCTCATCGGGTTCGCGGGAGCGTTCCAGCGGTCCGAGTTGTGTGCAGTTGATTGCAAATGGATCGAGCGGACGGCGAGCGGGCTCCTCATCACCATTCCGAGAAGCAAGACCGACCAGGAGGGCTAGGCTCGCCAGGTAGCCATCCCCCCCGGCCGAGACACGATGTGTCCGATCAAGGCGCTCGACCATTGGTTGGAACGGTCCGGGATCACCGAGGGGCCGGTGTTCCGGCCAGTCAGCAGAGGCGGAGGGGTGCTGCCCGGTCACCTCTCAGGCGACGCCATCGCGTCAATGGTCAAGCAACGAGCTAAGGCGATTGGTCTCGATCCAACGCGGTACTCCGGACATTCGCTCCGCGCCGGCTTCGTCACCAGCGCCGCGAGCGCGGGCGCCCCGACCTGGAGGATCAAGGCGCAGACCGGCCACGCCTCGGATGCGCTCGTCGGCAGGTACATTCGTCTGGGCGATCCGTTTGCTGCCAATGCGGTATCTTCCGTGGCGATTTTGTGAGTATGCGATCACGCGGCAGCCATCCCGGCACCGGAGCGGCGGCAGTAAGGACGATCACATGGGCGATTGGGAAGTCATTCTTCAGCTTGGGGCCGAAGGTGGCTCGATTGGGCTATACGGGATGGAAACCGAGCGTGGTTGGCTCTTTTACCGTGATGTGAGCGACTTGACACCAGAGCTGATCGGCGAAGAACGGGTTCAGCATAAGTCACCCGTCGTGCAATCTTGGCAGGCTGCTCTTGCCCTTCTCGACCAGTACCCCTGGCAAAGACTTTTTCCTTTGACGGTTCACCCGGAGTTTTCGGAGCGGATTTGGTCTGCAGTACGGAATCAGCTCAAAAATGATCGGGGCTCTGGTTTTCACCTCGGTAACTGGCGCAAAATCTGTGCTGGCGGAGATGATTCGCTTTGAACGTCACAAGTGAGATTCAGTGCTCCTTGCAGACTACTGACCTGCCGCTGAGTTTTTCCTCCACGGAGGATTAGAGTCCAGCCCTGCTGGAGGGACGGACGATGAAGCGTGTCAGGTTCACGGAGGAGCAGATCATTGCGGTACTGCGCGAGCGGTACTCTGGGTGCTCCATATCCTTCACGCCACTCCTCGTCCGCCTCGTCGGGCACGAGAACGGTTAGCAGGCCTTCGCCGTAAGCGACGAGATCGGACCACCCAGCTCGCACTTGGCCTTGCCGCCACGCTTCTTGCCGAGAGAGAGCAGCCGACAGAGGCGTGAATAGGCCGGCCGATCCGTCGGGTAGACCAGCACAGACAGGCCGTCGGTGAGATCCAGTCGGCAACCGACCACCAGGCGCACGCCCGTCGTCCGGGCGGCTTCGTAGGCGCGCACAATGCCGGCGAAGGAGTTACGGTCGACCACGGCAAGCGCCTCAATCCCCATCACCGCGGCCTGGGTGAACAACTCCTCACAGGAGCTGGCGCCGCGCAGGAAGCTGAAATGCGAGGTCACCTGCAGCTCGGCGTAGCGAGCGCCAGTCATCCAAAGATTCCGTGCAGGAACCACCGATGCGAGCGCGATCTTCAGGCGCGGGCAATCTCGGAAGCGCAGGTACGTCCTGCTATCAGGGAAGTGGCGACCGACCCGCCTCAATCACCTCCGCCAGGGTTCGGCGATAACAAGTCGGCCTTATCAGGCTTGCCCTCCCAGTCCTTTGCATCCGGCGGCGGCTCACGCTTTGCGGTGATGTTCGGCCAGACCAGAG
>WNGL01002938.1_pt1 | contig 20537 bp, 16 predicted proteins | sample 5400591 | NCBI WGS metagenome assembly WNGL01 (sample SAMN13153377, study PRJNA577476) | soil metagenome | isolation source: 80 cm soil or saprolite under Garry oak tree replicate 1 | place: USA:California | collected 2016-06-15 | reverse complement strand
GAAGTGACTGAGTCCGTTCCAGTCAGAGTGATCGTGTACGTACCCTTGGGCGGATTGCTGGCGGTAGAACCCGTGACTCCGCCGCAGGCTGACAGCACGAGACCGACGGATGCCAGAGCAATCAGGCAAGCCATCGCACGGAACTTGCGCGAATAGCGGCCCAGGAAGCCAGCCAGAAGCAATCCAGCGAAAGCCACAGCCGCCGGAGCAGGATTGGGCGCCCTGTTCTGTGATGTCTTCACTCTACCGAGCCGGTGCATCTGGCGCTGTACGCCGTTCTTGTTGAATCCGGAGCCTTGGACCGCCCCGCCGGTCACGCAATCTGATGCCTTGGTATCAAACTCCATCTGCGTTGTTACCGGACTCGTGCCCGTTACATTCACAGAGCCATCGCCATTGCTGAGGGTGGTTGTGAATGCGTAGCAGAGATTAGCGAGCGCCGTGTCGTTCGAGGTGGAAAACGTGAGGTACACGGTGCCGGTATAACCATTCTTGGGGGTCACCGTTATGGTTGAATTCGCGGAGCTGCCCCGGCTGACGGTTACGTTGGTTGCTGCAACTGTAAATGTCCCCGTGCCAGAAGTGGTCCCGGCGACGGTTACGGTGATGACGCCTGAAGAGGAGGCGTGCGTTGTATCCCCGGAGTACCGGGCGACGATCTGGTGAGTTCCCGCAGTTGCGAACTGCGTGGTGTAGGCGAATGTTCCGCTTGCAGTCAGAGCGAGACTTGCGACTGTCGTTCCGCCACCGGTTGTGCCCCCGTCGATATCGAGCGTGATGGTACCCGTAGGTGTAGTTGTGCCGCTCTCAGACGTGACAGTGATTGTGAAGATGTCGTTGGTGCTTATGATTGGAGTGGTTGTCGTCGCAGTAATTGCGGTCTTGGTACCGATGAGGGTCGTCGTGCTGGCTGGCCACGCTCCGGCCAGGTTATCGACATCGACTGAACCGAGTCCCGTTACTTCGTCATAGCCGGTTCCGGCTGAGAAGCCAGTTGTTGTCGTTCCGCAAAACGTTGACCCTGCATCGCACTTGTTGTTGCCGCTGGTCACGTCATGGAAGGCAGACGCATAGGTGCTGGAATTGGAGGCCAGCGTGTAAAGGGTCGGGTTCATCAAGCCCTGACCTCCAACATAGCCTTGTTTCTGATTGATGAGCGCCACGATGCCGGCGAAGATGGGAGTCCCAAAACTGGTGCCGCCAGCCACAGTCAGGTCATCCGTAGCAGAATCGCGAAAACCGCTGTTGCAACTGGCCTGCTGCACTGGCGCACTGGTCGTGTTCCAACTCGATGTATCACTTGTGCAGTAGAGATAGCCGGGAAATCCAGGCGAAGAGTAGAGCGCAACATCCGGAACATCCCGCTTGCCATCGCTGGGAATTCCAGCCACTCCTTTCTGCCAGGAGGGCTTGCTGAACAGGGCGCTCGGGCCACCGCCGCTTGCGCTCAGTCCGTTCTGCGAGGAGCTATCGTTCCAGGCAATCTCCGGTATGTAGATCTTTGCGGAAGTGAGAACATCGCTGCTGCTCTTCGCAACCCAATAGGTTGAGTTTGTTGAAACGCTATTGGCCGCGGTAATTTCAGTTCCGCCGATGCCGGTCACAAAGGGGCTGCTAGCCGGATATGTGACGGCGAGGGCGAATTGTTGAGCTGTAGTGAGACCGTTTGTCGTGTCGCCAGAGCAGGAAGTGGATCCTCCATCGCCGGACGCTGCAACAATTGTCTGTCCCTGCGTAGCGGCCTGCGTAAAGATCGTTTCGAGCGAGAATCCATTCAGCGCCGTTTCGCAAGCGCCGTAGCTCACGCTGATGATGGGAGCAAGCTTCTCATCCACTGCATATTGAATTGCATCGAAAGCATTGAAGTTGGTGTTGCTCCCCGTATAAACGAAGAAGATGTCAGCGCCAGGAGCGATGGCGCTCGACCACTCCAGATCAAGATCCGATTCGCCTTCATCGCCGCCAATGAAGACCGTTGAGCTTCCCGTGCCGGGTACCAGGACTAATGTGGGGTCCTTCACGGCGAGTCCTGCCGCATTTTGAAAGTTCTCAATGTCGCTCACGGTCACCGCCGACTGGCCCACCACCGCGATGGATTGTCCGGCGCCGTTGATGCCGCCGCTAAACAGTGGGTTTACGTCGTAGACCGTTGCAATGTCGCCGGGGGCGAAAAAGACGCTGCCCGAAATACTGGAAGTGAAATCAGGCCGTGTACGAAGAGAGGTGTGCATAGGCTTCGGACGGAAGTCGCTCAGATTGCCGACCGACTCAATCGTGGGTGCGATCGCCGCCGGGACAGACAAAGCGGTGGATGGCGCATAGTGCTGCTGACCATTCCCGTTGTAGTAGTGCATCTCCGTCCGGAATGCCTGCTCAATCTGATTGACGGTGCCGGAGAAGCGAATGAGGCTTTTGCCACGCGCAACTGAATCGACTGAGAAGCCCTGCTGCTGAAGCCACGTCTGTACCTTGTCAATGTCGGACTGCGCCATGCCGAAGCGCGCCGCGAACTGCTCGGGAGTCAACCACTGGTGGTAAAGCGGTGAGGTGGGACTCTGCTGCGCAGCGATCAGCGCTTCAAGATCAGCCTGTTGGGTGGTCGAACGATTGAAGAGGATGCTGACCCCGTTCAAGCGAGCATCGGCAGGCATGCGACCGGCGTCGAACTGGGCACGGGCATGAGGCTGCATAGTGCCTTTGAGCGAAGATAGTTCGGAGTTATTGACCTCGGTTCGGATTCGCGGAGCCGGATTCTGTGCGACAAGAGCGGTTGCCGCCATTGCGCCGAAAGCGATCCATCCACCAATGCGAAGCCGCTTTGGCGCTGAGTTTACAAGCCTCATAATCATAGCAATCCTCTTGAATTGAAGGTTTTAAGGGAAGAATTTCAACCACGTCGTGGCGTGGTCCGTTTTCGTGTCGACGTCAATGTCCAGCCTATTTACAAACTCTCCTGGGAAAAACGAGCGGACGCAAGTCAGGGAACCAGGCACATCGCGTTGGGGCGCGATAGGACAGCAAGTGGCCGCAAGTCGGCCCAACCACTTAGACTCACAATCGGCTACAAAGTTGTGGGGGCTGTACGGAGCGGTCCAATGGCCATCCGAGTGAGAGGGTTTTTGAGAGCGAGGCAGAGGAATCAGGATGGAGTGGGACTGGCTTGGGTGTGGGCGCTCCCTGACGGTTTCAGGATTCTCAAACGAGCAGTTCCAACGCGGCTGTTCCTTTTCGGGTAGGAATGAAGTTTACGGCACGCCAGGCGATCGCCAGCTTTTCGCGGTCAAGCAACTTGCGAATCTGGCCCCGCGCGTGTTCTGCCCAGGGGCCGGTTTTATCGAGCCTCAAGTAGGCCTGCCAATGGCGCAGCGCCGCCCGGTGCTCGCTTTTCCGTTCGAAGGCCAACGCAAGGTTGTAGTGAGCGTCGGCATAGCGCGGCGACAATTCAACCGAGCGCTGGTAGGCGGCGATCGACTCATCCGGCCGGTCCAACTCGTCCAGCACATTTCCGAGATCAAAAAAAGCGAGCACATAGCCGGGATCAGTTTCCGTGGCGCGCCGGTAAAGCTCCTCTGCGCGAGTGAACTGGCGCAAATGGAAATGGATTGTGCCCAGGTTGATGTATGCGGGCGCGTAACCCGGGTCGAGAACCAGCATCTCTTCGTAGAGTGAAATGGCGCGCTGCTTCTCGCCGGCCTCCTCGGCCTGCACGGCGGAGACGAACAAATCCTGAACGTCTCTGGAATTATCGGAGCAAGGGATGCGAAATGGCGTTCCATCCGCAGAGGCGGGCTGCCGCTCACTTCGTTCAAAATCAAAAAGGAGTTGCCGCCGGATGGGATCGAACATGCCCCCGTTGGTGCGAAATACCAGTCGAGTGCCGGTGCGGACCAGGCTGGCTTGTTGCAGCGGATTGGTGAGGCCAGCAACGGCCTTCATGGCAACGATGGATTGCCGGATGGAGGCCGCCGACACGTCATCTTCGCGGAGAGAGCGCAAGGTGCGCAGTTGGCCGAGGTCCTGGAAGGTGTAGGTCTCGCGCTGGGAGATCAGTCCAGCCCTCTCCCACCCCTGAAGCTGGCGGGAGCTGATTTGCAGAATTCTCAAAACGTCCTGGCGGCTATAGCTGGTCACTCTTCAATGCTCCCCTGGTTAATCCGGGTCGTTCTCAGGTCTCGAACTTGGGGCCTCCAGTTTCGACTCCCGAATCTGGTCCTGGACGTGCTTTGGAACAGCGACGAAGGAACCGCTCTTTCTGCGATTATGCCAAGAATATGCGTGGATAAGCAGTCACGAAACAAGATACGGACAAAAAGTGAGTGGATAACTCGTACCTGATTTGGTTCGCGCGACCAACCAAACGGCCCGTAATGGCAACCATGCTGCCCGTCACATCAGGGCATTGCCTCGTCAGGTATCATTGCTCGGAAAATAACAGCGAGCAGAAACAGCCGGAAATCCGGGCTTCTGAAGCCCAGGGCATCGACGAAATGTGCTTGAAGCCGACATGAGATGGAAGGCGAATTACTGTGCGCCAAGCTATATCGGCTTGGGTCGGTCAAGTTGAGCAGAATTGGAGACCTACGATGAAATCTGGACATTTGAAAGTTGCAGCTTTGGCGGGAACAGGGCTCTGCCTTCTCATGGCAGCTTGCGGGGGTGGCGGTGGATCAACAACCCCGCCTCTGCCTACAACCTACGTCCTGACGGTGAACACGGTAAGCCCTGCGAGCGGAATCGCCATAGCAGTGAGCCCGGCGGATAACAATGGATCGGGCAATGGAACTGCGAGTTTCACACGCACGTACAACGCGGGCGCGTCCGTTACGTTGACGGCCCTTGCCACGTCCGGCGTCCACACTTTCGTTTCGTGGTCAGGTTGCACTTCTGCGACAACCGTTACCTGTAAGGTGACGATGAACGCCAATACCGCTGTGACTGCAACGTACACCGGACCTACGATCACTTCTATCAGCGTTTCACCCAATGTTGCGATCATTGGAACCCAGGTGCAGTTCACAGCGACTGTCTCGGGCTCGGGAAATTTCAGCAATGCTGTGACCTGGTCATTGTTAGGGCCTCCGGGGAGCGCTTTGAGTGCCGGCACAATCAGCACGAGCGGTTTGTACACCACACCGTATCCAGCTCCGGCGACGGTCTCTGTCGTAGCCACAAGCACTCAGGACACTTCGAAAAGCGGCAGCGCGACCGTGACGCTGAGCCCGCCGGCAATGGCTTCCGGCCCGGCGTTGACGGTTGATGCCGGCGCGCCGACTCACGCGATCAATCCATACATCTATGGCATGAATTACTACACGCTCGATCCAGCGGCGGCGAAGGCCGTTAACCTGAGCATCGATCGCTGGGGTGGAGACGCTACTTCGCGGTACAACTACCTTCTCGATGCGACGAGTTCTGCAAGCGATTGGTATTTCGAGAACCAGGCCGGCCTACCTGGTGGCAGTACCGCTAACAGCTCGTTCAATAAGGCTGTCACCGACGATGCCGCAAATGGAACCAAGACTTTGGGCACAGTGCCGGTGCTGGGCTGGGTAGCCAAGGACAGCACATCGTGCAGCTTTCCGACGGCGACTTATCCCAATCAACAGAAGGTAGACGGCGGGCGGAGCTGCGGAAACGGCTTCTATTCGCAAGGATCCGGTGGGTGTTCGAATTCGAATGGCTGTAATGTGACCGGCAACGATCCGACAAAGACGAGTACAGCAGTCAACTCAACGTTTGTTGGCAACTGGGTTGCATTCCTGGTTGGTAAGTTTGGTACCGCGGCAAACGGCGGCGTTGCCGTCTACGACCTCGACAATGAACCGAGCTGGTGGGACGCGGTACATCGCGATGTTCATCCGGTGGCCTTCACATACGACGAAGTGACGGTCAATGGCTTAGCGGCAGCGAAGGCAATCAAGGCAGCAGATCCGACGGCTGAGGTCAGCGGTCCAGTCATAGATTATTGGTGGAACTACTTCTATTCGAAGAAGGATGTTGAGAATGGATGGGGTACCGGCCCCTGCTACGAGCCTTGGCAGAATCCCGTCGATCGCAATGCGCACGGTAGCGTTCCTTTGATCGAGTATTACCTGCAGCAGTTCCAGAGCTACGAGACCGCTCACGGCGTCCGGTTACTTGACTATGTGGATCTGCACACCTATTTCGCGCCCGATAATCTTGCCTTCTCCGCGGGCGGAGACACCGATCTCCAGAAGGTGCGGTTGGATTCGACTCGCGTTTTTTGGGATTCAACTTACATCGATCCCAATTTTAATCAGCCAAACTACATTGACGACGCCAACTACACGGCAAGCTGCAAAACTCCCACGCAGTCTCCGCAAGTGATTCCCATGATGAAGACCTGGGTCGCGAACGACTACCCCGGCACTAAGATGGCAATCACGGAGTACAACTGGGGCGGCTTGGAACACATCAACGGCGCGCTGGCCCAAGCGGACATTCTGGGTATTTTCGGACGTGAGGGACTCGATCTCGGCACGTTGTGGGGACCGCCAGATCCAAACACCCAAGTGCCGGGCATGGTGGCCTTCGAGGCTTTTCGCAATTACGATGGTGCGGGATCGATGTTCGGCGACATGGCGCTAGCATCCACCAGCATCGACCAGGGCAAGCTCTCGGTGTACGGAGCGGTGCGCACCAAGGACGACATGGTGACCGTGGTTGTTCTTAACAAGACCTACGGCGACTTCAATACCACGCTGTCACTTGCGAACCTGACGCCGAGTGGTGCTGCCAAGGCATTTCTCTACAGCAACGCTCATCTGGCGGGAATCGTCGCGCAGCCAGACGTAAGCGTAACCGCGCCCACAGGCGGAGGCACGACCAGCAAAATCACCACGACATTCCCGGCGCAATCGATCACGATTTTGATCGTGCCGAAGGCGTAGATGGGTCAAATGGTTCATTTGGAGCCGGCCGCGAATGCGCCGGCTCTTCTCTGCTGCTGAACCGAAATGTGGGACCCGGATATCAGCCGAAAATAAAAATGGCCGCTCGTCTTCGAGCGACCTTCAATTGCTGAATTCGTTTGGTTTGTCCTAGGTGCGCTGGAGCCGACGGTCAGACTTGAACTGACGACCTGCTGATTACGAATCAGCTGCTCTACCAACTGAGCTACGTCGGCGTGCTCATTAAAGATTGTATCGTTGTGCCGTTATTCGGTAAAGGAAAGCAGCCAATCCGACCTCTGCGACGTCATTCTCTAGCAGGTGCAAGAGGAGCATCCATCATGAACCTGACCCTTCAGCTCTCATTCAGAATTGCCCTAGTTTGGGCCGCGGGGTTTCTGATTGCAGTGGCTGTCGAAGCCATTTTGCCTGACGCTGCGGGCATTAACCTTACCGGCAAGCAGAGCTCCCTCTTCATCCCATTCAGCCGCATGGGTTTCTGGACATGCGTTCTGGCAGCCCTCATCGTCACGGCTCTCGTGGTCGGTCGCGCCATGCTCACTGACATTGGCTGGAACTCGTTCCAATAAACGACCGTCCCGCAGTCGGGCGAGGAATTCAACCGGAATGATACGGGTTATGTGGGGCGGCTATACTGCTTGCCATGCAAGCCGATCCACTTGAGCGATGGCAGAGCCTCACAGCCCTCTATTCGGAGATGGGCGACCTCGAACTCCGCGAACTGGCGGCAAATATTGGCGACCTCACTGAAGTTGCCCAGCAAGTCTTGGGCGATGAGATGAAAAAGCGCGGGCTGACGGAGAAGCCGGCGCCAGTCGCAATCACCAGCGGGGCCGATCCTCGCGATTCCGGTCCGCGAGATTACTTAGACCCCGATTCTGACGACGATGATCAGGACGAAGACGCCGCCCGGGACTACACGTGGAAAACAGTTCTATGCAATTGCGACTCGTTGAACGAAGCAAAGATAACATCTGAGATGCTGCGCCGGTCAGGAATAGAGAATTGGATCGAGCGCCGAGGATCGAGACATGCGATCCCCTGGGTGGATGAATTGGGTGTTGGAGACATTCAAATTCTGGTGGCCGCCGATCAGGTCGATCAAGCGCAAGCGATTGCCGCACAACCCATCCCAATGGAGATTATCGAGGAATGCAAGGCAGCAGAAGAATTGAGGGAGTACGTGCCGCCGACATGCCCGAAATGCGGCGCTGCAGACCCGATCCTCGAGAGTGCCGATTCAGTCAATTCCTGGGAGTGCGAGTCCTGCGGGAATAAGTGGACCGAATCAGGGGAAGATGGCGGTCCGGCACCAAAGACTTCAGTTTAAGGCGAAACCAGAGAAGGTGTGTCCTCTTGAACTCTGTTCAAGGTCCTGGTTTCCCTGTCGCGGAGGTCACGCACCCATTTGAGGCAGTGTGGTGCGAAATCGGGTCTAAAAACGGAAAGAGCCGCCCGGCAACAGGGCAGCTCCTTCCTCAGGGAGAATAGTTCCAACGGAGGCAAAACCATCAGAACTTTCTGGCTGCATAGTAGGTGTGGGGGGACGGAGTGTCAAGAATAAATCCGAGGTGAAATAACACTTTTATTTTCTTTAGTTTAGGGAATAGACTTTGTTGTAATGCATTCGCGACTCTTCGCTGGGTATTCGCCTTTTAAAGTACGTTTACCCTAGTCTTTTCGGGGTGTTTCTTCGGGTTTATGCCCCTTTTTCCACAGCGCGGACCTGCGGTTAACCCTTCAGATGCGGTCCGGAGATCTTCCTTATTCGTACTCTTCAATCCTCAAGATGCAGACGGATGAACTCCACGTCGTAGACGGACGAGACCGGTTTGCCCCGTGCCAGGCGATAAAGAGCCCTTCCCCCACCCAGGAAAAACCCGAGAAGAATTGCGGCGCTACACCCGATGATCACCAAGGTGGCAATTCCGAACAGCAACTTACCGGTCTTCGAGACCTCGGACTCCGTGGGCTGCGGAATCGATGTCAGATTTGCGTCGAAGTGAACCATGCCAATCAGTTTGTGGCTCTCATCAGGAATTGCGTCGCCGCTTACGAACGCCACCACCGGGCCGCTGCGGCGCACTTCAAGGGAGGCCTTGTCAGAATCGGTCAGGGGTTTCGGCCAGGGCGGCCGCGCCTGGTTTCCTGCTTTGATGTAAGCGCGAATTCTCGCTTCTTGCGCTTCGGCCATCTGCGGTGTCGGGTAGTCGATCAGGGTGAGCGTGGCTGCCCCGGAGCGTAGTGAGTAATTTGCCGTGGCGGTTTCAGCTCCGAGATCGAAACCGACCAGACCAGGCGGCAGCACTCCGCCGCCTCCTGCATATCCGGCTGACCCAAGGGCATAGTGAGTGGTTTGCCGATCGATCGAAGCCTGCGGCAGAATGGCCAGAATTGGGGGTGCGAGTGCCTTGGTGCCCTGCGGTACAGGCAACTGGCTGGCCAATTCCCGCAGCTCTGCCGCGGACATGGGGCCAATCTGCGAAAATGTAGCATCGATGACGGTGTTGCCTTGCCAGAAGAGCACTCGATTCTTGTTCGATGTTCCTCCAGCGCCAATCTCCGCTTTCGGCCAACCGTTCTGGCGATAGAACGTATAGGCGCCATATGCGCCGCTCAAGTCGCGAAAGCTCAGTGCATGAATGGTAAGGGCGTCGGTTCCGCGCCTGTAGGTGGCCAGAGCGGCAACCACAAAGTCAAATTCCCTCAATGCAACTGCGCTCGAGCTGTCGGCTTCGGTTGCATCGGCGATGGTCTTAGGTGTCTCCGTAGCCACCCATCCGGCAAATGAGTCCGGCAGAAGTGGCTTGGACTTAGAAGTCGTGGGCGACCCAGACGTAATCATCACGGGAGCCGGCTTGGGAGGCGCGGTTTGCGCCATGATACCTGCACTCGTCCCCAAAAGCGCGGCCGAACACCCAACAATGGCCATCCAACGCATCGAAACACTCCCATGTTCAGGGTACACGCTGGCGCTCGTTGAGCAGCACCCCTCTCTTCTTGGACACCGCCGAGGCAGGAAAGGTTCGTTTTCAGAGGTCTGTGTTGTCCGGCGACGCTGCGCCGAAGGGATGCCTGTCGAATCAAACGAGAAATCCGATCTTGTGTGGAGATTACACACGGGTTTGACCAGCAACCCCGCTCGGCGATTCACGCATCGAAACCGAAATCATCGGAGGATCACAAAATGTTTCGTATGGCTTTATACGCAATTGGGTTTTCGGCGGCGCTAACTGCTTTGATGGTCTACAACGAAAAGAGGACTGCCGAGCGGCCAGTACCCGTGAAAAAGGCCGCAAAGATGCTTCAGGAAGCGTGGGTCGACCATCACACACGTGCCTAGAGCATTTTCGGAATACACGTAGACTTTTTGAGAGTCGTGAAAGGCGGCTTTTTCTTGAGGAAAAAGCCACTTGCCTGTGAGCCTTCGGTCTACACCAATTCCGAAAATGCTATAGTCGCGACTTCGAAAAGCTTCGTTCACGGTATCTCTTAGTGCTTCACTACAAAGCCGGCGCGCCGGTCGGCACAGACATTGGCGGTGGAGGCTGCGGGAACAACATGTTCCCGAGCGCTTGGTAGCGCCCACCATAAAACAGGAGCGAATATTCCCGTATCGCCGTGCTCAAAGGTCCTCCAAGGCAGACGCTGATCAAGAGCGCAAAGCCGAACGAAACCAAGCCGATGAATATCTGCAAAAGAATTCCGGCAACTGCCGCTACGCCCGTGGCGTCTGCGAATGCTGAGTGGATTCCAACTTCGACACCCGCAACAACAGCGAGAAAAATAAGCCCCGGGATGATCAGCAACATGAACAATGCCACCATGCCAAGGATCGGCAGGATCACGCGCAGCAATGCGTAAAGGAGGAACTGCCCTTTCTCATCCTTGAAGTTTGCCCACACTGCGGTCCATGCTTCGCCTGCTCGCGCGTTATCCAGTGCGTAGTGCGGCAGCATCCAATCGCGAAGAACCACGTCGACCAGAACCGCAGCTAATACCAGCAGAAACACGATCGGGATCAAGGGCAGTACGAGAGACAGCAGGGTACCGATATCGGGATGGCCGCCCGGTGGCGTGTCTTGAAAAAGCCGCCAAAACCCAGCCGCAAACGGCAGCGCAATCAGGATCAGTGTCAGGAAGAAACAGATTCCCACTACCACGTTCAGCCAAAAGAAGCGCGTAGCCGGCGATCGATAAATGTGCCAACCCGGCCGAATCTCCCTGGTGTTGGTAATCAGACAGTGAAAGAATGCAAACCGTAGTCGCGTTACCAGGTAGCCCAAAACAAGACACAGGACAATCAACGCCACCGATCCCGCTATGATCACCGCGATCCAACCAGGCGTCGGGTGGAATGCCGAGAAATTGGTTGGTCCGTGGCTCGACGTGTGATCAGTGTGCGACGAGGACTGGAAGTTGCTCCCGAAGCCCTCGGTAATTAGCGCAACGAGGCTGAGCTTTAGAAATGTGCCCCATTCGAATGGGTGAAAGAGAAATATTTTGGTGCGTTGAACGGCGGGAGAAATGGCATCTGCTGCAGAGAATGCGCGCATACTGACCTTTCCGGGGAGGGGCCCAGCGTAGCACATAACTACGAAAGGTCTAGATGGGAAGTTCCATTGAAGTGTGCGGCATAGCGTTCCACCAACCATCAAACGCGGCCAGTGATCGTTCGCATTGCAGACGGTGCCGTTCTTTTTTGTCGCGGATTTTCTTGCGCAGCTCTTCTTCGAGCGGCTCCAGCAAGTCAAATGTGATGTTTGCCGGCTGGAAGTCTTTTGCATCGGCGTGCGTAATGTAATTCACGAGCGAGCCCAGTGCTGTTGCTCGTGGAATTGGCGTCGGTTGTTCGCCCTTGGCCAAAGCGGCCGCAAAAATTCCGGCAAGCAAGCCCGTAGCAATGGACTCTGTGTAACCCTCGACGCCTGAAATCTGGCCCGCAAAAAGGAGCCACGGCTCCTTCTTCAATCGCAGACATTCGTCCAGCAGCGCAGGCGCGCAGATGTAGGTGTTGCGATGAATTTGTCCGTAGCGAAGGAATCGCGCATTCTCGAGCCCGGGAATGAGTCGCAGCACGCGGGCCTGTTCGCCGAATTTGAGATGGTTCTGGAATCCGACGAGGTTGTAGCTGTCGGCGCGCAGGTTTTCCTTGCGCAGTTGGACGACGGCCCACGGTCTCAAGCCCGTTCTTGGATCGCGCAGGCCTACGGGCTTCATCGGCCCGAAACGCAACGTATCTCGACCTCGGCGCGCCAACTCCTCAATCGGCAGGCAGCCCTCGAAGTACTCCAGCTTTTCCCAGTCCCTGCTTTCCGCTGCTTCCGCAGTGAGCAAAGCATCGAGAAAGCGTTCGTACTCGGAGCGATCCATGGGGCAGTTGATGTAATCTGCCGTTCCCTTATCCCACCGCGCCGCGAAGTACACGCGTTCCATGTCGATGGACTCAGCATCGACGATCGGCGAAATGGAATCGTAAAAGGCGAGATGCTCAGAACCAGTGATGCGCTGGATATCTTCACCGAGTGCGCCGGAAGTCAGCGGGCCGGTGGCCACGATGGTCAGAGCGGGATCCTGCGCATCATGCTCGGGTGCTATCAGCTGAGTCACTTCTTCGCGTATCACGCGAATGGCCGGCTCAGCAGCAATCGCGTTGGCAATGCGCCGCGAGAACTCCACGCGATCGACGGCGAGAGCATGGCCCGCTGGCACCGCGGTCTCGTCCGCAATGCGCAAGAGAACCGAACCAGCCTTGCGCATCTCCTGTTTGAGCAACCACGGGGCAGTATTCGGCGATTCGCTCTTGAGGGAATTGGAGCAGACCAGTTCGCCAAACTCGGTAGTCTGGTGAGCTGGGGTAAGACGCGGCACGCCATCCACTATGCGCCGCATTTCGTAGAGGTCCACCTGGCAACCGAGCCTAGCGACCGTCAACGCGGTCTCTGGGCCAGCGAGCCCGCCTCCGATTACGCGAATTCTCACTACGTCGTCTCCGACTTTTGGTCCGTCGCTCGGGGATCTGCCACCCCTGCCAAACGTTTCAGCGCCTCACCGGTCACTCGCACATTCCGCCAGGTATCCAAGAACTCGGCGCCCATGGCGCGGTAAAAATCGATCGCCGGCGTATTCCAGTCGAGCACTTCCCACTGCAAACGCGGGCAGCCTTTATCCTCGGCGATCGCAGCCACCCGCTGCAGCAGTGCTTTGCCGATTCCCAGCCCCCGAAAATCGGGGTAGACGAACAAATCCTCAAGGTAGAGCCCCGGGCGTCCCAGCCAGGTTGAATAGCTGAAGAAGTACAATGCGAAGCCAGCAGGGGCGCCATCCTCCTCCGCTATCAAGCAGGAAAAGAAGGGGTTATCTCCAAACCCATGAAGCCGCAGGTCCGCCTCGGTCGCTGTGACAGCGTCCGGCTCGCGCTCGTAGGTTGCAAGCGCTCGAACGAAATCAAGAATTTGCGGCACGTCCTCGGGTGCCGCAGGACGAATCGTTGTGGCCATGTCGTAATTGTAGGGTGTGATACAGGCCACAATGAGCTAAGGCACAGGCAAACTAACATTAGACTTGGCGCCGGAAGGCTCCATCGGGAATGTGTTTGCGCCGGAGGAGTACTGTCCGGCCTTGTGCTGCGGTGTCGATTGGATTTACCTTTGTCCGTGCCAGGAGAGCACCAATTGATTGCTTTCCGCATCGCAGAACTATGCGAGGACCGATAATCCCCACTCGCTATTTCATTGGCGGGAAGATGCTGTTGACGTTGTACAGAGTTTGAAAGAAGACTAACGATTTCGATTGAGCCCACGGGCGTCCTCGCTCGCGCAGCTCTTAAGGAGAAGATGATGAAACGCACGATTTCGCTCTGGCTGGGCATGGTTGCAATTGCCCTCTTGCCCGCGCTTGCGCAGACACCCGCCGCGCCCGTAACGGGCAAAATTCACGGACATGTTACCAACCCGACAGGGGCGCCGCAGTCCGGAGGCACCGTCACCTTGATTTTGACGACGCGCGCTGCATCCGGCCCCGGACTTTCGGCGTCGACCGAGGGCAAAGGCAATCTCACAGTGGACGCGAACGGCGACTACACTGGCACGGCCGCGCCGGGGGTTTATTCGCTGATTTACCGCACTCCAGGCATGGAGCAGGACAAGCAGGCGGATAAGCTTGAAAACATAAAAGTCACCGCCGGCCAGGATATTGCGGCGGACATTGACATGTCCCGCAAGGAATACATCGACGCTCTCCCTGCTGAAACCAGGAAGCAACTCGAGGAAATGCGGAAGCATAACTCCGAGGCCTTGAAAGCCAACGCGATGATCAAGAATCTGAATGCTGACCTCAAGACGGTGGTGCAGGATATCAAGGACGCCGACGGCGCGCGCGCTGCTGCCGCGCAGCAGTTGGGTGCTTCGGCCGCGAGGGCCGATGTTGATGCCAAGGAAACTGAGATCAAGACCGGAAAGTACACCGAAGTTGAGACCTTGATGACGAAGGACTCGCAAGCCAAGCCGAATGAATCCATTCTCTGGGCGTATTTGGGAGAGGGACAGGCGGGCCTGAAGAAATATGACGATGCAATCACCTCTTTCAAGAAGGCTCTTGAAATTGATGCCGCAGCGAAGGCGCCGAAGCCGGCGGTCCAAGGTATGGCAAATGAGGGCCTGGGCGCAATCTACGCGCGCACCGGTAAGATACCCGAAGCGAATGCCTCATACGATGCAGCCGCAAAGATCGACCCAACAAAGGCCGCGTTCTACCTAAAGAACGAAGCGGTCATCTTCTCTCAGGTTGGAAACGCAGATGCCCAGGGAGCGGCTGCGGAGGAGGCCATCAAAGTCGATCCAAATGATGCAATCCTCTACTATCTGAAGGGCCAGTCTCTGATTTCGAAGGCGACGGTTGACCCCAAGACGCAGAAAATCGTTCTGCCTCCGGGTTGCGGTGAGGCGTATCAGAAGTATCTGGAACTCGCGCCGACCGGCCCCTACGCAGCTGACGTAAAGGGCATTCTGGACCAGGCTGGCCAGAAGATATCGTCCAGCTACAAGGCCGGCAAGAAGTAAACATCGCTGCCTGCATGGTGGGCGCTTCCGTCGACGGAGGCGCCCTTTTATGTTTTGGTCTGATCGCGTTCCGTGCCTTCAGTGCAATGCGGCGGTTCCGCAATCTACAATCCATCCCATGAGTTCCGACTTGCCAGATTTCGATCGGGCTTCAGAAACAGTCGCGGTGTATGCACGCGAATTGGGAAAGCTCATCCGGCCACTCAGGGAATGCGTCGAGTTGCGGTGCGCCTCTGGCAGGATATTGTCTCAGCCGATCTCTGCCGACGAGGACCAACCGCCATTTGCCCGCTCAACGCGCGACGGCTATGCATGCCGGGCCGCGGAAGCCGCTTCGCACATCCTGCTGCCTGTTGCCGGGGCCACACATGCTGGAGAAGCTCCCGCTGGGCCGCTGCCGCCTGGTGCAGCCTGGGAGATCATGACCGGTGCTCCGGTGCCTGCCGGAGCGGATGCAGTGGTGATGCTCGAGCACGTGGAGAAAACTGAGGAAAGTATCCGGCTTCTTTCGCCGCGCAAGGTCGAAGCCGGCGACAACATCGTTGCCCAAGGCGCGCAGGCCCGCAAGGGTGACGAATTGCTGGCCCCCGGCGCTGCGCTCTATCCTGCTCAAATCGCGCTCGCCGCAGCGTGCGGAAACGCGACTGTCGAAGTTTTCGCTCGTCCTCGCGTAGCCATCCTGACCACCGGGGACGAGCTCATTCCCGTGGATTCAGCACCCGGCCCCGGACAGATTCGCAACTCAAACGCACTCATGCTTGCCGCCCTGGTAACAGATGCCGGCGGCGATCCTTGGGTCTTGCCCAACGCGGCCGACACTTCTGAAGCTCTCGACAGCGCGCTCAGCCATGCTGGAGAGGCTGACATGCTGATCATTTCCGGCGGTGTTTCGGCCGGCAAATTCGATTTGGTTGAGCCAGCGCTCGAGCGGATAGGCGCTCGATTCCATTTCACCGGAGTGCGAATTCAACCAGGCAAGCCACTGGTCTTCGGCGAAGTTTCGAGAAGCGGCGCGCGATCGAGAAACGGCTCGAGTACGCTCCCATTCTTCGGGCTGCCCGGGAACCCGATTTCCTCGGCTGCAACGTTCCTTTTGTTCGCAGCTCCGGTGCTGGGCCGATTGGCAGGGAGAGTCGATCCGGGCCCGCGCTTTGCACTTGCAATGCTGACACGAGACACTGACCGTCGCGGAAAGCCTGGCCTAACGCGGTTTTGCCTGCATGGTGCGACTTCAAACCATCCCCCAGTCAGCATCCGCAGGTTGAGACGATTCCCTGGCACGGGTCAGGCGACCTCGCCGCGTTTGCGCGCTCCAATTGCTTCCTGGTTGTGCCGGAGGAAACCAGCTTCGTCGAAGCCGGCTCGATTGTTCGCATTTTGCTACTCTGAGAGGACTTTATGTCTGAAGCGGTGAATTCTCAACTATCGCATTTTGATTCGTCAGGCCGAGCGAGGATGGTGGACGTGAGCGCCAAGCAAGCGACTCGCCGCTCTGCCACAGCGTCTGCCTTTGTTGAGCTATCCGTGGCCGTCCTATCAGCGCTGTCGTCCAACCCCAAGGGCAATCCGTTGGAAGTTGCTCGTTTCGCCGGCATTCAGGCTGCGAAACGCACATCAGAACTGATTCCCATGTGCCATCCACTGATGCTCACGCATGTTGATGTGCAAACAGAAATTGTAGCGGGCGGCATCAGAATCGTGGCAATTGTCGCAACAACCGGTTCCACCGGCGTTGAGATGGAGGCGCTCACCGGAGCTTCAGTGGCGGCGCTCACCATATACGACATGACAAAGGCGCTCGACAAGGGAATCGTCATCCGAAACGTGCAACTCGAGTCCAAATCAGGCGGAAAGAGTGGGGATTTCGCGCGCGAGATTAGCCCCAAGTAGGCATTTCCAGGTCATTTTTGAAGCCCGGTAACGGTTAGCGCGGCATGGGCGGCTTTTCGCCGGCTGGGGGCGGCCCGTGCTCCTCTTCAGGTGATGCTACGAAGGGCTCCGGCCCGACATGTCCGCGGTGGCAAGTTCCGCAAGTCACAGGCGCGCCTGAGTTATCCACCTTGCTGACGTAGTTCTGGTTAATGTTCTCGACCATCTTGGACATCATGCGCGCCGTCGACTTCTCGGGCTTTGTATCATCTGCGAAATTTAGGCGAGGCCGACCATTGGGTCCGATGTTATTGGGATCCGTGGTGTGGCAGGTGTTGCAATGTGCGCCGAGCGCCGCCTCCCAGCCTTCCATGATGTCATGCACTTGTTGCCCGGTGAGGTTCTTGGGCAACACTTTGAGATTTGTCGGAGCGGGAAACGTACGCGGAGGCGGCGGCGCGCCGCCAGCCTGCTGTGGCGGCGCAGGAGCCTGGGCAGTTTGGGCAACGGCAAAGGCTGCAGTCAATAGGGCAACCGCGGCGGCGGACAGGTTCAGTGAAGAAAGTCTCAAACCAGTATTCTCCTGAGTTGTGGGGATCTCATTTGGTAAGACGATTTTTAACGAGCGAGGTTTAAATCAAGCTTAAATCCGTGAAAATAAATGCATGCGGCGTTGCTCAAGTCAGGGCACGTCTTAACCTCGACGGGCCGGAGACACAAGGGTGGTCCGGAACTGCAAAGCGCAAGGGCCAGTGCAGCGCTTCATTCTTCTCATTGATCCCGATCCGAGGGGTGACCAGGACCTCAGATTCATGGTAGCCGCAGCCATCGTCCCGCACCTGCAGCGGGGAGGAGGACCTCGTCACGTCCAAGCCATTGTGCGAGAGCCGAGTTAAACCGAGCGCGAGACAAAGCCGGCTGGGCCCGGACGAAATGAGCCTGGCGGGCGCTTTGGCATCGAGCCCTCGATTTGCGGCCATGCGATCGACTCCCAAAACCGGTTCCAGAGCTCGTAAGAGAACGCAGCCTGCCAGTCCCTCGGTTTCGCAACTTATGTTCATGCAGAAATAGCGGCCATAGATTGCATAGACATAGGCGTGCCCAGCGGGGCCGAACAAGACGAGGTTTCGGGGTGTGGGGCCGCGATGGGCGTGAGCAGCGGGGTCGGGTGGCGTGCTGTGGGGGCCAAGGTAGGCTTCGGCTTCGACGATCCGCCCCGCAAGAGCCTCGCCGCCGATTCGGTGCACCAGCAGCTTCCCCAGGAGCCTCGGAGCCACCAGGGCGGGCGAATGCTCAAAAAACTCACGTGTCAGCTGCCGGCCCGGAGGCCGCCTGTTCGGGGCCGGTTCCCGCCTTATTTGGGTGCTCTTTTCCATTCCTTCAGCAAGGTGAGTACCTCTTCGGCGTGGCCCTCAGGGGTGACTTTCGGAAAGACGTGAACCAGCATTTGGTCCGGGCCGATAAGGAATGTGGTCCGCTCGATGCCCCACACTTTCTTTCCGTACATGTTCTTTTCTTTCAACACACCAAACTGATTGCAGACTTTCTCGTCTACATCAGCAAGGAGCGTGTAGGGCAGGTCGTATTTTGTTCTGAATTTGGCCTGCGCCTTCGGCGTGTCGCGCGAGATGCCAAGTACTACAGCGCCGGCCGCCTGGAGTTTCTTGAAGGTATCGCGAAAGCCGCATGCTTCAATGGTGCAACCGGGAGTGTCGGCTCTGGGATAAAAGAAAAGAACAACAGGCTTGCCGGAGTAGTCAGACAAGCTTACGGTTGTATCCTCGTCGGTCTGCAACGTGAAGTCGGCGACCTTTTGATTAAGTTTCATGGGGGTTTCCTCGTATTGTGGATAGCAGGTCGGTAGTGCCCTTTAGTTCGCATTATTCCCGAGGCGGGTATCCGGTGTCATCGCTGAGAGTATGTCCATTGTTCACCAGACAAGCAGTACTAGCTTTAATTCTTGGGCTTGCCAGCCTGGCTGCAGGAGCCCAATATCCAGGACAGGTGACGAAGAAATCGAAAGACGCGGTCGCGCTGCGGGCGATTGCCGTTTTGGAGTATACCGGTGAGGAAGGCAAGCCGAAGACCAGCCGGCTGGTCCCGGTGACCGTCTATGACGGACAAGAGTTGCAAGACGCAAACGTGTATCTTGCGCGCCCCCAGCCACTGGCGTTGGCCGGCGAGGTTGAATATGAGCTCGAAAAGAACGGCAAGGCATTGGGTCTATTCGACATCAAGAACTCAGGCCAGGAGCAGGGTTCGTGGGTAGGCTACGGAGCGTGGAAGCCGCTTCCGGTGGCCAAAGCCGAGCCGCCAAAGCCCGTGCTCGACGACGGGTTCGATTCGAGCAACGATCACCCCGTGCTGCATCGCAAGCACCCGGAAGCCTCGAAGGATGGCGGGACTGGCAAGGATGCCGGCTCAGACAAGAGTGCGCCAGGCGCACCGAGCGATCCCGACAGGCCGGCGTTGCATAAGAAGACGACCAGCGCTGACACAAGCAGCGCGGATGCGAGCAAAGGTAGTTCCGATCCTGCCCCTGATCCTGATCGACCCACCTTGCACAAAAAGACTCCTAACGACAATTCAGACTCGACAGGCGCGCCCGATCCAGACCGGCCAACCATGCGCGCAAAGAAAAAGGCCACTGCTGAATCTAACGATCACGAGAGCTCCGCCGGGTACACCGATCCGGATCGACCTCGCCTCAAACGAGGCAAGTCCAGCGGCAACGGTCTGGATGTGCTTCCGAGTCTGATGGGATTGCCGCCGGATATGCAGCAGGCCGTTGCTGTTTCCGACGTAAAGAGCATGCCGGAGCATCCATGGAGCTACACCTGGGCAGATGGCGCGGACGAAGGCAAAATGAAGCAGTCTCTTGAGTCGATTGCCCGCGATGCACTGGGTCTGAAGACCAGCGCCCCCGCACCCGCGCCCAAGCGTGCCGCTGCCAAAACCAAAGCCAGAGCGGCAAAAACCTCGGTGCCGCCTGCCGCGCTTGTCGACGAGCAATTTCGCGTCTTTGAGCTGGCGTATGGTTCCGGCGCCACCTTGGTGCTGAGCGCGCACACCGACGGTCCTCTCGCGCAGCAGAAATTTGTAACCATCGTGGCTCAGCCCGACGTGTATGGCAACGTGCTGGTTCTGCTCAAAAGTGTGACCGACGGCGCTCATCTGGATGAAACTCCGCGCATGCGTCTTGTCGATGCCGTTGACGCGCTGGCCGACAATCGCGGCGAACTGCTCTTTGAGCTCCGCGGCGCCACGCAGCGTCAGTTTGCTTTGTATCGCGTGCTGCGAGGCACCGCCAAGAAACTCTTCGTCACCGGCGGCGGCGAATACGGCGTGGCCGGCGAATAGCGCTGAATCATTTCTGATGGAGCTAGTTCATCAAGCGGGAAACGCTCTCGTTTTTTGCGCTGCCAAAACTTGACGAGCTTAGAGCCTGTTATGAACTTTCCCGTGGTCGGCGCTGGGAGCCAATTTTTCTCATTTCGCGAAGCGAAGAGCGACGCATACCGGGTGTCTGCTAGCGATGAGCGACAAAGAAATGGGGAAAATTGGCCCCAGCCCTCCGGCTTCCACCCCATCGCGCAAAGACCGCGCGCCGGGGACCCCGGGTTGCGGCGCAAATCGCCCCATACTTTGTTGTCATCCTCGACGGTGGACCCGCCAC
>WNGL01004004.1_pt1 | contig 20542 bp, 24 predicted proteins | sample 5400591 | NCBI WGS metagenome assembly WNGL01 (sample SAMN13153377, study PRJNA577476) | soil metagenome | isolation source: 80 cm soil or saprolite under Garry oak tree replicate 1 | place: USA:California | collected 2016-06-15 | reverse complement strand
GTGTCCCATGTGAAAGATACTCTGCTTTCCTGATCAGGCAGTAACCCTTGAACCCGCTGCGAGCCGCTGTCGTTTCAATGCAGGCGGTGAGGCAGGTTTCCTGATGACTTTAGCCCTTACGCAGCCGTTGCAGATATGGTACACTTCTCATCAGTCAATGGATATGGATCGGTTGGAAGCAGGAAATCCTCGGTACACATGGGCCGAAATAGCCAGGTGAGAGAAGAGGAGGAGAAAGCGTGTCGGTCTATTCTTTCCATTGTGTGGTGAGGCACTTGTCCGCCAGCGCTCTCAGGATGCTTTGAATAGACAGCCCAACGCGCATGAATGACACACAGCGTGGAAGGTTTCACGGATGAGCAGAACGATTAGACAGATCAGGGACCTTTTGCATGGTACTCCTCGTTGGAATGCCGGTCTGCACTGGTATGATTTTCTTCTGGCCATCGAATTTCGTCGGGATGGAACTGGCGAGATGATGTATGGTGTGAGCCAGGCAGTACGAAGCGACATCAATTTTTGGTATGAAATCTCTGCTGACATGCAGATCCAGTTCGAGTTCTTTGGGCTGCCGCCATACGGAGGAAAGCTGTTCGAAACAACTGAGGAGAGGGCCTTGAAAACAGTCGCGTTTCAACTGCTCGATGGTCCATTTGTCATTGACAAACCATATCATCATCAGAGCACCTATCGTTACCTCTTGCGCTTTGCTTCCGATCCTTTTCCAGAGGGTTTTGGGCCCCCAGACACATCATTGCTTGACTACTATGGCTGGGTGAGAGACGTTTCACTCGGCTCAAAACCTCCCGTCGGAGTGCAGCAGCTAGCACGGATCACGAGCAAGATGGTGAAGGCAAACTATGGCCTGAGTGCTATAGCAGCAGATCAGGGGATTCTCTTTGACCAGTTATACCCCATTGAACAGCAAGCGGTAAGCGCTATGCTGGATGCCGAGATCAAAGCAGGGTACCTTCGTCCGGAGGAGGCCACTGCATGGAAAAACCTGTTCTGGGACCACCCAGGCAAGTTGGATAACGTTGTAGGCAGTATGTTTAGCGGTTGGCCCGTCGATCTCTCATTTTAACAGGACATTAGAGCATCTTTTCCACGGCGCACACGAACAATGCGATAGCGTTTCCCTTGCCACCAGAGAGGGGAGCATGTTGCAGGTCAGATGCGCTGTGTGTTCTTTTACCGTGACTCCCTGTCGATATCACTTATGCCTATGACGGTAGCTCAACAAAAGTGGGCGATTGTGGTCTGGATGCAGGTATAGAGCGGGTATAGCACACATGAGTTTGCGTGGCAAACGAATACACAAGCGAAATGGTACGGAAGCCGTCCACTTGCTTGTGTAGCTAAGCACTTCAACATGCTACCTGGCATCCACGAGGGACACCAGGGCTTAGCGTACATTTCCGTTTCATTAATACTCAAGGGCCGTTCATCTTATTTTATTGGCGATGTTCATTATTTGCCCGCTCTGGAGCGCCTGCCCCGGTTTGTCTGCCTTTGCGTGGCCGCGCTTTATCCTTCGGCCATCCCCGCTTCGGGCGATCTTCAATGTGCGCAAGTCCATCGCGGTGAATGAGGTAGACGCCTTTCTTCTTTTGAGGGAGTCCTTCGATGCGACCCGCGTACACGAGGGTCAGGATCTGTTCTCGCGATGCTTTTCTCGCATAAGACGCGAGCACCCCACTTGTGCACCAGCGCTCGACGTTTCTCGTCACATTGGCGGGCTTGTCTTCTTTCGCGCCGACCAGGGGGACGACTTCACTCACCACAAGCCAGATAAATTTCCCCTCTTTATCGCACTCCATCACATCTCTGCCAGGTACTACAGACATCTGTTTTCTCTCCTCGTTATAATTGTCGATGGCATCGACAATTATAACGATACCCGAAGTTTGCGTACATGTCAAGTTTCGTATGGGATCCCAGGCTTCGTGTCATTCTGCCTAAAAGCCCCTATTGTAGTTCTAGTGCTTGCTCTCTGTTTTGTTGGTGAAAATTGCCTGATCAGAGCAGGGATCGCCAGCGTGACGAACAGAAGAGGGCTGCGATCGTCTTTCTATCTGCTTTTAGCACGAAGCAGCAGAGCGCAACCAGTATCACCCACGAACTGGCCATAGCATCCTCTCTTCGTAAACTTGAATATGATCACACATATGTTAGGAGACCATTCTAAACAGGAGGCACACTAGTAGCTTGGTTTGGAGTGATCTCCATGAGAAAGCTGAAGACCCGATGAAAACACGCTGAGATTTTCCATTGTTGACTTGCACTTCACTCCCCTTTCAGGTATGTTCTGAGCAGAGAGAAGATGCTCATCCTGAAGATATCAGGCCGCTACCTATTGATTCTACCCGTCCCATTGTCACAAATCCGTCCGTCGTGCATCTCCATGAGTAGAGCCACCTCTGCATGCAGCACACTCGACAAAGGAACTAAGAGACGATGCAAAGCGATACCATGCCCGCGGCGCAAGCGGTCGAAGCGCTCGTTGCCGACTATGGTAAATTGGTGTTTCACGTGATTCTTGGACTCACCGGCGATTGGCAGGAGAGCCAGGACCTCACCCAGGACACCTTTGTGCAGGCACTACGCGCTCTTGATGCCGCCCGCCAAGCGAGCGGCGCACACTTTCACGCCAAAGCCTGGCTCCTGCAAATCGCAGTCAACATGGTGCGGATGTCCCGCCGGCGACGCAGCATCATGCGCGTGGTTCCGTTCTCTGCCTTGCGCAAGGAGGCGCAGGAGGAAACAGAGATCGAGAGCGAGGGCCCGCGTGCGGCCCCGGTGCAACCTGCTGGATACGGCATGAGGGCCGCGCAGGATCCGGCAGACCTCATCGCCGAACGGGATGCTGTCGGGCGCACAATGGCACGACTCCCCGAGACGCTGCGATTCTGCTTATTGCTGTCAGTGGTGGGCGGGTTATCCTCGCGTGAGATCGCGCGGGTGCTCGATCTGGGTGAGGCTGCCGTGCGCCAACGGCTCTCGCGCGGCAGGAAACTCTTCCAGCAGCTCTACCTCGAGGAGAGCGGGGAGGCCATCGTGGATGGATCGACCATGACGCCGCAGGCAGCGGTGCAAGAGTCGCGAGTGACCTGGCAATCCCGGTCTCCCACTGCTCTTGTGAGCGCATAAAGAGGGATCGAGGCCTCGCGAAAGGAGGGCAGCTGCATGGAGAGAAGGGGCACCGCCGGAGGGAAAAGCACAACACGCTGGCGGTGCCCCTTCATATTGTTTTTCGGTGTTCCCTCATCTCTGTTATAGTGCCTCGATATGTTGTGAGAGATCCTTTTTCCGAGCAGAAGGAGCACGCCAATGCCTGTCGCCGAATCATCCAACCAGGTTACTGCGCGCAGCGCCTTACGCCATCGTCCCATTGGAGAGAAGGTCGACCCTGCTGGCCAGCGTTCTTCCATGACCGATGATATCATCCCGATCGCCCAGCGTGCCTCTCGCCTACGTCCAAAGCAAACGAAGGAAGATCAGCCTGACCACAGAGCTGTCAAACCTCGTCCCTCTGGAGGGGCGCTCAAAAGGAAGATACGGCCGGGTGGTCATCCGCTGCTGTACCTCGGAATCGGAATGGTGGCTATGTTGCTCCTCTGGACGCTCTTGACTATGGTCGTGAGCTGGTGGAATAGAACGTGGGATGACCTGCACTACAGCCGTCCTCGAACGTTTCAGATCGATGCAGTAGTGGGTCACAACGATTCACCAGCCACTCCCAGTCACTTTATTGCCATCAATCTTCGTGGACATATTGAAATTATTGAGTTCCCAGGCGGGGATGTCTCGAAAGCACGCATCTATCTCGGGCCCCAGTTGTATGGGTCCGGGGAGGACCTCGTGCCAGTGACGGTGAGCTTTGTCGATGTGCAGGAGAATCATTTGCCCGACATGATTGTACATTTTCAAGATACGCAGATGATCTTCATCAATGATCAGGGGGGATTTCGTCCAGCACATCCTGATGAACTGCCAGCATTAGAGCGTTACTTGCAGCAACACGGACAATAAGACATCACGACCATTGGAGAGGCCCTGGACTACTTGGAAGCGAAAGGCGTTTTGTGAACCGGTCCAACTCCAAGCAAAGCAACTGACCGTGTTGGTGACGCTTGTACACAACTTATCTAGAGGGCCGCGCTGCTACTTCTGGCAGCAGTTAGCGTACGATGTGGCCCGGCGTGTAATTTAGAATATTCTCTGAAATTTACAATTTGGTGCTATAATGGGGCAAGCAAACACAAGAATGGTTTAGAGATAATATGAGACACTCTCCCCAAGTGTTCTCCTACTCGCATGATTGTCTTCGCGAAGACAAAGTTATTCCTAATTGCTGGAAGCTCCTCGATTTTGTCTTCGCGAAGACAATTATTTTCGGGCCAGCATCTCCTCGATCTTTGTCTTGAGGGTTTCCAGCGTCTCCCGCTCAGTTGAGCTGACCGGAGCTGCGCCGATCTCTTTCTCGAAGCGTTGGAAGCTGGCCAGGGTCGAGGTAATCTTATGCTCTCTTCTGGCCTGGTCGAGTGACACCGGTTCTTCGGTTTGACCATGCTCCTTGTCCAGAATTTGCTTCATAATCAGGCGCACTTCGTCAGTCGAAATCTTGCCGATCAAGAAGTCCGCTATGTGTGGCGCGCGGAGTTCCATGGCTCTTTCCTGTCCCAGTTCGTCGAGCTGGCGGAAGTAGTAGAACGCCCGCTGGCCGCGCTTGGGATCTTTCCGTAGCATCTCGCGCAGATCCGGGGCTGCTGTGACCGTGAGCATGCAGAGCGCGACGTGACTTCTGCCGCCGGGTACAATGAGGTTTTTTGCGATCTCCTCCTGCGTCCATCCCAGATCATCCTGGCACTCCTGGAAAATAAGGCCCTCTTCTACGAGCGTGAGCGGCTGGCGCCCCTGGTTCTCCATGTAGGTGCCCTTAGCTAAGGCCACGCGATCGTATTCTCGGATAACGGCGAGCACCTCGGTTATGCCGAGTTCGCTCGCGGCCTGGATGCGGAGATGGCCGCCCATGGCCGGGTTGTAAAAGGCATCATCATCGGGATCGACGAAGAGTACGGCGACGAAGTTAAAGCCGAGATCGGCGATCTGGTCTTTGAGTTGCTGGTATTTCTCTGGATCGACAGATTCGCGTTTTTGATACCGCCCTGGCCTGATTTTCTCGATAGGCACGGTGATGAGCCGACGTGATGGCAGCGAGGCCTGCATCCTGTCGTGGCGATCACCATGCACTCCATGTTGCTGAAGTGTCAGCGCGGGATCGGCTACTGGCACCTTGCGCTTTTTGAAAGGGTCTTCGCGAGTAGTCATGATACGCGCTCCTCTTGTTCCCGCATGGCCAGGTTGACCTGCTCGCTGCACTTCTCGCAGATCTTTAGGCCGGCGAGTTCTCCTTCGTAGCCAATAAACTCAAGAGCGATGGCACACATTTCTCGGATGGCGCGATCTGTTGCGGCGCTCGGGTGCTCCAGGCTCCCGATGTGCAAGTTCAGGCATTCGCCAAATACTTTGCTCCAGTGGGTTGGGCGATACACACGCTCTTCGGCGTCACGGAAGAGGGTTTTAAGGTAGACCATCGGCGTTGGGTTGTCTTTCGTGTGTAGCACTTTGTTAGGGAGAATCCCGATAAGCGGTGGTTCCTGCCGGGGGCGCCGACGGTAACGCTTCTCAAGATCCTGTTTGAACTGGTGGTAACTTTGCCAGTCAAGTTCGGTCAATTCATAAGGGATCAGTATCCCATCGACGGCTTCCCACAAGGCAAAGGTCAAATCGTCTTCGGTGCTGGCATCGCTGTCGATCAGCAAATAATCAAGCGATGCCGGCGGTGCGACGAACTCTTCGGCGGACGTTAGCTCTGAGTGGAAAATACTAAAAGGCACGCGCTCGCTGTTCCACCAGACGAAGCGCTCTTCAAACGTAGGCGCGGGAACGAGTGTCGCGCGGAGTTCTTCAACCATGTCCTTAAAGATGTTGGGATAGCGCTGCTTGCGGATATAATCATTCACGTCTTCGTGATCGCGAGTTCCCACAACGAGCCAGAGGCGTTTTCTGACCTGGCGCGCGGCCTCGCTAAGAGAAACACCGTTGATCAAGCACTCTTTGAGGGTGTGAGGATATTCTCGCCCCTCGTTCTCTAAAATATCGTCGTTGGCTTGTTCGGACCCGTCGAGCAGAAGAACGGAGCAACCGATGGCCGCCAAGATCAGTGCGATCTCGCGCGCATACAACGATTTGCCCACGCCCCCCTTTTTCGACTTCACCTGGATTACTTTCATGCTGATTGCGCTCTCCTTTCTGGGGTTAAGAAAGAGTATTTACTCGTTATTATTCACAGCTCTGCCTTCGCTGTCAAATTTTTTGCTTTCGCGAAGACAAAATTGTCTTCGCTGTGTGACTTCCTGGGACTAGCAAACAGTTGTCATACCAGCGCGCCGACAGCGCGAACGTGATGTTACCAATAGTGTCACGCTAAGGAGAGGGATAAACGTCATATGTGGCTGCAGGCCTGCAGCTACTCTCGTCGGCCTGATGCATTTTGTGACGAGGGCGAGGACGTCACGTTCATTCCGGCTGCCGTTGGGCAATGCCATAGACGGCGCTTTCAAGGCTCTGATAGACCTGGACCTCTCCCTGAAGTTCCTGGATGCGTTGCTTGTAAAGGGCTTCAAGCTGCTCGTTATATCGCTCAGCCCTGTCGGCTCGCTCTCTGGCGGCTCTGGTGTTCTCGATCAACACACCGATCTTATCATGCTGACAGCGCACGGTCTCGATGACCTGAATAATCTGCTCTGCCTGCTCGTGGCCGTGTTCTTGGTCGGTCGCCATAAGTGTGTTCATGACCGCCAGAATGCTCGCGCCCTGCTCAGGTGCGAGCCGCTCGGCACAATAGTGGCGCACGCGGTTGCGGGCGGCTTCTCGCTCTGCCTGCTTGCGCTCTGCCAGGTTTTTGCGACTGAGGTATTTGCGGCAAGCGTCGCGGCCACACGTCGTTTGCACGCGGTCCCACTGCCGCCGATTTTGATTGATTGGAGCGCGACAGCTCCGATTCGGACATTCCGTTGGGATATCTTGCATGGTAGTTTGGTACATTGTTTCTCTCCAGTCACTCCGCTCTCCAGCGTTCAGAGAATCTTAGTCATCCGGTTTAGCGGTCATCCATATCTCATTGCTCTTAGTGTATCCAAACTTTCAACACATGTCAACATTTTTGCTATGAATATACAATAGGTGTTGACATGTGTTGAAAGTTTGGGTATAAATGTGGTAGGATTGTTTAGGGCTGTGGTATGCTTAGAACGTCACCGCTGAAAGGGGGACATCTTTGACGACGAATTTACCTGCAGAGGAAGCACGGATGAACGAACACGATGCTATGCCACAGGCCACACCGCAGTACATTTCGATGGATGATGCAGCTCGTGAACTGCATGTCAACCGGAGTACAGTGTACTACTATCTGGAGCAGTTTCAGATTAAGCCGACGAAATTTCCCTTAGATCGCAAGGCCTATATTGCTCTTGCCGACCTGGAGCGTATCAAAATGGCAAAGCGCGCCGCGAGCGAGGGAAAACATTAGGGGAGTAATCGGCCATGACCTCACAAGAGCAGGCGCAGGCGCTACGCGAACTGGATCGCCTGTATGAGCAGAAGGACTCATTCCGCGTGTGGCTTGCAGATAATCAGCAAAGCAGGGGCGATTACGATGCAGCCGTCGCCAGGCTCGAAGCTGCCAATCCTGGTCTGGCGGTCAAGCGGGTCGATCTGTCCTATAGAGCTGGCCACATTCTTGCCCCAAAGGAGTAGTGTGATGATCGAAGAGACTCGGCTGGAAGACGCCTACCTTGAACTGGAGGGTGGGATCGAGGGTGCCTCACGGATGGGCGTCTTGTGGCTCAACCAAGACGAATACGGTAGCGTCAAGCTGTCCCCGCACGCCCAGTATGATCTGCTTGAGTTCCTCTACCAACGTCGCTACGCGCTCTATCGCGCGACCCATCTCAGCTTAGGGGAGGAGACGATGCCCGACTGGATACAAAGCGGCTATCGCGCCACGCGGATTATTGATGCTGAACAGACAGAAGACGAATAGGCCTACGGAGGAATGATCGATGAACGAAATTTATGATCTGCTCGAACTGCTCGAAAGGCAAAAGGTGTGGGACTGGGCCAGCAAGACGACGCTTGCGCCCTTTCTGCTCAGCCAGACCCCACTCAGAGAGCAGATCGAGAACGAGGGAATCACCAATGCGCTTGGCGCGACCACCTGGCACAGCCAGCTCGGCGGGGCGATGAATACCTATGCGCACCCTTTCCGCTGCTACCTCAATGAGGTCGATCCGCCCCATGCAGGGTACGAGCTGTGGGACATTGATAACCAGCGTGCGCATCGCGAGATCTGGGACAACGATGAGCCCTGGGTTGAACCACAATCGATGACGTACCCCTACGCGATCCCGGCCTGGGTGCAAGAAGCGATCATTCGCGTCAATCTTCTGCGCACGACTTGGGTGACACAAGCAGAGTTCCTCGCCGTTCTCCAGATGTGCAACCCTGCTGAACACGACTTTCAGCCACTCGTTGATCTGGAGCTAGACGGCAATGACCAGGTGCTGCCGATTGAAGCACTGCCTCGAATCTACGCAGCCCTCGCCGATCTCATTGCTGGCATCGAACAGGCAGGCGAGAGTACAGCGGACACAGACCGGTGGTGGTACATCACGGTGCGCCATCAGGACGTTGCGGAGGCAACGCAGCGGATCGCTGCGCTGGGCTACCAGGTCGTCGAGGACGACTAGGAAACACCAGTGCATTTCCTGAGCTATCTGGTAGTTCAGAGAACATTGTCAGAGCCGAGAGGAGCAGGATGGTGGGACAAGACATGGATTCAAGGCCCCCACAAGTCACATGGCAGTCCCTCAATTCGCGGCAGCAGGACTATATGCAGGCTATCTACCAGGCGGATCAGGAAGTTGAGGCAGCGGAACGCTCACGCTGGAGCCGTGGCGGACGATCACGGGAAGCTTCAGCGTGGCGCTGGATGCTCTATGTCAACCTCGACGGGCATGATTTGCCGGTCAAGCGGCATCTCGCACTGACAAAACAGATCTCCGAAGGGACCGGCTCTACCCTGGAAGCGCTCGAGCGGCGCGGGCTGATTGAAGTGAGATACGACATCGACACCTATAACGGCCGGAGAATCCTGACCAATGAACCCATTCCGGCAATCCAGATCACCAAAGCAGGCCGCGCCCTGGTGCGCAAAGCCCTGAGCGTCCCCTCGGGCAAACAGGTTGTGGGGACACTTCAGGAATGGCACTGGCGCGCCCTCGCGAAAGCATACGAGGCTGAAGAACACGGCGTGCGCCAAGAAGGGCTTGGCTATGGGCGGATCGGGTGGAATACGTGGCTGCGCCTCAGAGATTACCAGATTCACGGGGTCGAATACCCGCTCATTAAAGAACGCAAGGGCGTGAGCATCACTGCCTGGGGGATGGGGTATTACGAGCGCACCTTTGCCCGCTACCACGAGCTGTACCCGGATGTGGCCACACCACAGCCGAGAGAGCAGCATGATCCCTTGGAGCCGTTTGTCGAGGTTCTCCAGGATCACCACACCTGCCGCGCCTGTGGTGGCGAGTATCTCGTCACCGTGACCCGAAGCTTTCAGCAGGACAGGAAATGGTCCTGGAGCGTCGAGGAGCAGGCGAGCCGTATCTCCGGACGAGTCATCAGCAACTACGGCGAGGTCGAGCAATGTCTCTGCCAGGAGGAGGAGATCCAGGAAGTCTTCGCGCCCTTTCTCGTGCTCCTTGATCGGCTCATCGCACAGGACTGGCAGATGAGCCTTCCGCACCATTATTGGATCGACTATCTTGATTACCTGGTTGGAGGGGTGTCATTAGGAAGAGAACGGCGCTGGTATGATCCGGAGCTGGTAAAAGCAAAAGTGTTGCCGCTCCTGGATGACACCGATATCGATGATACCCGCAACGTTGTGAAGGGCGACATGCGGTACTGCTGGAACGAGCACGTCGGCAAGGGCAGCATCTATCCGCAGGGGCTGAGTGGGGGTCTGAGTATGCGACCGGTCGCCATCACAAGGGCGCAGAGGGAGGACATCGCATGACCGTGGTGAAACTGAGGGGAGAGCGCTACACCTTGCAGCCGCCGCGCAACGACGACGATCGAAGCAAGCTTCGTTGGATCGCTGAGCACTATCCGGTCGAAGCGGTCCGGCAGGAAGCAACGCTTTTGCTGGCGGCCATTCGCTGCACAGCTAAACCGGCGGGTAAAGCCTGCGCCGCTTCCGCACGACTGCGCTGCTACCTCTGCGAGCGTGCAATCTGTGGCAGGGACAGCGTCAAAGTACGCTCTGATTTTGGTGGCAGCTATCATGTGTGCCTCGTCTGTCGCTGGCAGAGCGTGCCACATCTGCATGCCGCTCATTAGAAGGAGGTTTCCATGAGCACCCATGATGACGATGATGAGGACCTGACTCCGGAAGAACGCGAATTTGCGCGCCTAGTCAACGAGAGCCTGAACCTGTTCGTGCTCCCAGCGCCCCCGGAGCATCTCACGCCGCGCATGGCACAGATCGCGCTGCAGCGCCTGATTCGCCTGGATCAGGAACTCGGACAAGAGACGATGCGCGTCATGCTGGGCGTGCATCAGCTCGACCCGGCGCTGGGAGAACAGATGGTGGGCTTTATTCCCAAATATTTTGGCGGCTACCAAGATGAGATCAAGGCCATCATCGACAAGCTCAAGGGGATGGCCCAAGACCGGTCAGAGGAGCCATCTTGATGGGGGAGAAAGAGCTTGATCAGCTCATCCAACAGCTCCGCGGCTACCATCGCGCAGTCCGCGCCACGAGCAGGGGGCTGTATCAGCTCCAGACTCCCGAGGCTCAGGCACAGTTAGAACAGCGATTGCAGGCCGCGTATACCATCAAGGCAGAGCTTGAAGAAGAGCTGGACGGTTTTCTCCAGCAAGCACGGCTCTGGTTAGAGGCACAACAGGGACGGCTGGAAACAGCGCGGGCGCAAAGGAAAGAGCAAGACAGTGCAGAATGAGACGAACACCGAGTGGGTCACGATCTCCGAAGCAATCAAGGGTTGGCGCGCAGCTCCTGGCTATGACAGGCTGTATCACATGGTGAAGGGGAGTGGCATCGAGACCAGGCGGCGCGGCAAGTATTTGACCTTCCGCCTGGCCGACTTGCAGGCACAACTTGATCGGCAGCAGTTCTTCCAGGAGCTGGCAAAGGGTATGACCGGCGACTGGTACACCAGGTCGCTCGCTCGCGAGCAGTCAGCATATGAGTAGGCAACACGAGGTTCGGGAGTCCTTTGCATGATGGTAAAAACCGGGCTTCGCCCCCTTGTCGCGGTGAGAGCCGCGGCTTGTGTGACAGTCGCCGTGGCCAGGCGCATGTGTTTTGGCAGGATGCGGTGACAGGAAGAGAGAACGATGAATCAGACGTTGAAAGAGAGACTGGCGAAAGCCGCACTGGCCGAGATCTCCCATTTGGAGTGGGAGATGCTCGATGAGCAGCAGCAGGCCCAGATGTATGAGCTGGTGGATCATTTTAGCGAAGCCCTCCAGGGCGATGCCATGATCCATGTGCTTACACGGGCCACGATGGAGCATCTCACGATTGCTCCACAATCGCTGCTTGGGAAAGCACTGGTCCCACGGGACCAGGTCGTCCTCGGCCTGGTGACTGCGCTCTTTTCACACGGCAACAAAAGCCGCTGGAAGCGGTGAGGCAAGAGCGACAAATCACCTGGGAGTACAGTACTCCCAAGTCTGTGAAGTGGCTTGTAAAGCGGATTGGCATATCTTCCCGATATCGGGAAGATACAAAAAAATGAAAGGATATGAGGCATGGATGATCAACCGAATTTTGTGAGTTCCCCCTTCGATGCGATCCGTCATGAGGACGGTAATCGTGAGTTCTGGAGGGCCAGAGAGCTTTTCAAACTCCTGGGATATAGTCACTGGGACAACTTTGAGAAGGTGATTGCCAAGGCCAAAATTGCATGTGAGTTTAACGGTCATCCAGTGGCACAAGAATTTCACGAGACGACGAAACAACGCAAGGTTGGTGCCAGGGGCGGCGCGGCGGATATTCGAGACGTTGAATTGACACGCTATGCCTGTTATATGATCGTCCTCAGCTCGGATTCTGCCAAACCGATCGTGGGTCTCGCAAAAGACTATTTCGCTCAACAAACTCGCCGACAGGAGCTGGCCGACGCTGATACCTTTGCCCAACTGTCAGAAGATGAAAAGCGCTTGATCTACCGCGCCCAGCTCAGCCTCTATAATCGAAGGCTGGCCCAGACCGCTCATGAGGCTGGGGTCAGGACGACGCAGGAACATGCTGATTTTGCAAACTCCGGTTACCAGGGACTCTATGGAGGACTCGTAGAGAACGACATCCATGCCTTGAAGCAACTCGCACCTGGTGAAGAGATTTCCAATTGGATGGAGTCTGAAGAGCTTGGTGCTAACATCTTCCGCGCGACACAAACGGATGCCGCGATGAAACGTGGGAACATCAAGGGGAAAGAGCGAGCGAACGCCACGCACTTCACGGTGGGGCGCAAGGTCCGAGAGTTTATCATCAACGAGCTGGGGGGAACACCGCCAGAGCAATTGCCTACTCCACAGAAAAGCATCAAGCAACTTGAGCAGGAAGAGCAATTTCGCCTCAAACATAAAGACCAACCGAGTCTTTTTGATCAGCCCACTGAAGAGAGCGAGCAATAAGCATGACTCGGCTGGGCGATGAAAACCGAAGCCTGAACATCCGCAGCCGGGTGTGAAGCGGATGCGAAAGCGTCTCTAAAGATCGGAGCCCTCAGAGGAAAGGGGAAAGAACGGTATGCTACATCGAAAAGCAACGGACCAGCAACTGACCGCGCTCGTCAAAGCACGGGCCGCACTCGCCAAAAAGCATACCTGCGAGCGCTGCGGCTGTGAAGATCCTGCGCGTGGGCTCCAGAAACACAGCGATTACCGAATCTATGATACACTCCGCAATGGCGAGAAGCATCGTTACTGCATTTCCTGCCGCATCTATTTTCGCTGGATCGATGCGAGGCTTCAGATAGAAGCGCAACTGCAGGCGCTCTTTGAACAACGGACGCCTTTCTTGCTGCTGGATACGGAAACGACAGGGAAGCCGGAGCACCGAGGCTTCCAGGTCGTCGAAGTCGCCGTAGTGAACCAGGACGGCCAGGTGCTCTATCAGTCGCTCTGCAAGCCGGATATCGCCATGCCAAGCGAGGCCTCTGAAGTCTCCGGCATCACCGATGCCCAGCTCGCCAGCGCGCCAACGTTCGCACAGGTCTGGCCGAGCCTGGTGCAGTTGCTCACCTCGACGGATGTTCCTGTGTACAGCTGGAACGCTGACTTTGACCGCCAGGCGCTCCTGCTGACAGCGAAACGCTTCCAGCTCCCTGTCCCGGCGGCGATCAGCGACAAAACCCGCTGGCGCTGCGCCATGAAACTCCACGCCAGGTGGTACGGGGAGTGGAGCAACGGCAAAAACGACTATCGCTATCAGCCGCTCGAATGGGCCTGCACCGAACTGGGGATTGAAGAGGGCGGATATCACCGGGCGATCGGCGATGCGCTGAATACACTCCGCGTCATGCAGGCTATTGCTACTCGCGTAGGGAAGTATCCGCCGCCAAACGACATGCCCTACCACCAGCGTTATTATGGCGACTGATGGTGTGACAGCAGCACCGGCGTCACCGAGGCTGGCCGCGGCGCAGTACGTGACAGTGGATCTGGTGTCACAAACGCGGCTGCCGGCGCAACCTGTGACGGCTGGCCAGCAATCACAAGCTATCTCGTCGAACAAGGTTCCCTGTTCAGCGTCAATGCATGCTGCTGCCTGGAGGGAAAGGCCGTAGGTGGAAAATGTCCAGCCTTTCTGATAACGAAGAAACACGCATACAAACCAAGATGTAGTGATAAATAGATAAAATAATCAGAAGTTGAAGCCGCCAACCACGCTTCCTGATATCCTCTTCCTGCATTGGTCCTCTATGGGACTGGTTGCTCTTGTTATGACGATGTTATGCCGCTATTATGCAGAATCAGGCATGGCATGCAATCTCCATCCCCGCAGAATGTTGGGATTTACACTTATCGCTTCGATACACTTTTCACTGCCTGCTCCGCAAAAATTTTGAGAATCGGAGCGGATGGATATGTTGAGAGCGATGCCACTCCGTGAGCAAGCTCGATAGGAAGTAAAGCACCTTCATAACGGTTGCTTAGAATTTGTGGAAGTGTTGCAAGTATCCTGTCTGCACCAATGAGATCTGCCAAAGTAGGTTCTCTATTATAAGCTCCTGTCGGAATATTCAGGACCATCCGATGGTAGTCATTCATTTTTACAAAGACTTTCGCCCCGTAGTTCGTGTACATACCATAAGGATCCCCGCCAGAAGTTCTATGTTGGATCTGTTCCCTCACGTAGACTGTGCTGGGAATAAAGAGGGATCTCACAGGTGCCTGCCTACCCACCAACTGCAAATGATCCACAAATTTTCCTGTCTTCTCCTGACCAAGAATATGTACCATGTGTCCCTGCCCTTTTGCGAAGACAAGAAAACGCCGAATAGGATCTACAAGCTTTGAATATTGAGCACGTATTGAAAGAGGCCCATCCTTCACAAACAGGCAGGTTGCTAATAACTGTCTCTGACCCTCCCAGAAGAAACGAATGCCCGTGAAAAGAAGCAAAGTCTCATGAACATTCATATATGCTGTTGCTATAGAATCAGGCGCAGAGTCGATGGTCATTTCCTGATGGAACCCAAGCATATCTGTCACGAACAGCTTTCCCCTACAACTGGAATTGGGGCAGATGCCCTCATCGGCATCATAGGGGAGCGTTGCTACATCTTGTTCACAATGAGGACATTGGAAGGGAGGGAGGGCCTTTCGCCGCTCATCCCATTTCTCATAGACCAACCATTTTAGCGTCTCTAAGGGCTCTCCCTCGAGAGAGCTGTCTTTGAGGGACTCAAAAATGATTTGACGAATCGCGTCGTAGGTGTTCATCCCTGGTATACTGACATTTCTCAGAGGAAAAACGGTAGAGTGATACAACGCAGACTGTGAAAGGACATCGCGGAGCGCAAACGGATGAGGAGTATCTTTATCTATTCGAGAGAGTGCGAACTGATCAATTCTTAGAAGCGCCGTTTTCACGAAAGCCAGGTCTCTCTGCGGAGGCGTGTCGGCATGGATGACTTGCAAGGAACCATCGATACCGAACACGATGGGTAATGGTTCTCCTTCACATGGAAACGCCTCCCAGTCTAGAGCTGGAGAAGGGGCAGAATCGGCAGGGCACTCGAAACTTGTACACAGCTTGTTTACCAAGTTGCTCTTGAGCACTTCTAGATGCCCCAAGCGGCTTGCGCGTTCCCCTGGCAAACGTTTCCCTGCATCGTATGGCATATAGGCATCCTTTTCTGAATTATGTTGGTGGGGTAAACTCATCCGCCTGTACAGAGACCACAAAGCGGTGTGAGCGCGTTAACATTCTTACGTATCCAGGGGTCTTCGCCCGCAAGATATCGTCCTTGAGACTCTCGTAAGCAGTATTTACCTTGGCTAAAGCATTCACCTCATCCTGTGACGACAGGTGGGCAATAAAGAAATTCTCGGTTTGCGCAAGTAAATCTCGGCTGATGGTTGTCGGTGACTGTGTCGAATACACCATCCCGATATGAAATTTCGCGCCTTGTTTCGCAAATCGGTTATAAATGGTTGTCGGGTCTTCTTGGTAGGGGAAAAGGTTATGTGCTTCTTCAAAGTACACCTGGATATAGTGTTCTCCAAGCCTACTGTTGCTAAACTTTTCGACCTGATGCCGGAAGACCGCCGTCGAGAGATGTTTGGAGAAGTAGGTCATTATCTCTGGATCGGCGTTTCCCAGATCGAGGATGACTGTCTCTCCAGCGTCAAGAAGCTTGAGGATTTCCTCAACAAAGTCCCCTGCGTTGCTTGCATGATAGTGTGTGTATTTTTTGATCACTGAGGGTCCTGACCCCGATACCGGGTCTAGGAAGTCTAATAGGGTGATATCGTCTGGCTCGAAAACTTGGTTACCTGAGCTTGTTTGCAGCGCCTTATTATTGCCCCGATTATTTCTGCGAAATTCGTTGATAGTTTTCAGCTCCATTACCAATGCGTCAAGGCTCTGAATTTCTGGGAGCGCGGATTCTGCGGGCAGGTTGTGAGCGAGTGTCCGTAGCTTATCGGCGAAACCAGGATCGAATTTACTCGCGCTCGTATGAGTACCCTGGGGGGCAAGCTGGAAGAGACGCCGCTCGTTGACAGGATATCCAGCCTCATGCAGAATGGCCCAAAAGATCTGAAGCTTTCTCAGTGCCCTGGTAAAACCGCCATCAGTGCGGTCTAGCCTGTTTACATCCTCCAAAGAGGGTAGATTGACGCTGGCAAAGCTTTGGATATAAATCGATTCTCTCTTATCTCCCTGCAAGAGGCTGCGGAGGATGAGAAGTGCACTGTCGGGCTGTTCATAAAAGTTTAGCTTGAGCGGCTTAGATTCGGTTGCTGCCTTCGGGGTGACTGCATAGACAAAGCATCTCTTTGGATATCCGCTTTTGAGGGAGCGATTTCCATGCTGAGGGTTATCGTTTGCATACTCTCCGTCAATATCGAAGATCAACTGGCCCACATTTTTTGTCTCAGCAGTCGTTTCGATCAAGCTTTGAGCCAACAGTTTGACAACGTTGCTCTTCCCTAGGCGGGTCTTGCCGAACATGGCTGTCCGTGTCCCCTGAAAATCCGTTGTAGAAAGGAAGACTTTCACTTTGGGGAGGGGCTTATTTGGCAGTGGGAGACGACATTCAGTAAGACGTAGATATCCTATGTCCCTACGATTCTCAAGAGGAACCATTGAGTTCACAATCAGATCCAAAAGGGCGTCATCAGGAGCATACACACGATATTTATGCGCGCTGACAAAGTTGTTCAAGTCGCCAGAAAACTCGACGGTATCGAGTTTTTCAGGATGTGGGTAGAACATGCCAAGCACTTCCGTGTTGAGGGCTCCCCATTGCAGTTCACTCTGTGTAAAAATATCCAGCTCAGGCATGGACTTTTTTTGCAGCTCGAAGTAGGTCTGCTGGACTTCTTTTGATAAGGGAGTTGGCGCAGATTCCAAGACGCGCAGTAAGGTAAAATGCCAGGGAAGCTTTTCAAGGCTCGACGGCACCATAATGAGCACGGAATTGCGCGGGACCCCGCCAACAGCAAGCTTGAACGGATCGGATGTGATAATGGTAGCAGTCTCATATCCAATCTCAAGAACATAGCCAACGAATCTTAGCGACTCATAGTTTTTGGCCTGCTCGTTCGCCTGCTCCTGTTCAAGGAACACTTCCAGAGCACGCAACGGATGGTGCTGCATAGTAGCTTTTTCAAAAAACGCTTTCACTCCGACTTCTCCTCGTAATTGCAGATTAAAACCTCGCCCGAATTCTGGGTGATAATGCCGGGCTGCTTGCCAGTGCCTTTCGGGAGAGGAACAACTCGATGGTGCTGGTATAAAGACACAATATCTGGATGGGAAGAGTTCGTCATAGCCCATCGCGCTCCCCGATGGGTCGCGCGCTCAAGAGCATATGCTAATCTTACCTGATCGCTGTAGCTAAATGCACAGTAGGCGTAGTGCATACGAAATATTTCGCGTTCGCCTGGTCGGTAGGGTGGGTCTATGAATAGAAAATCTTCTTTTAAGCACAAATCCACGACAGCTTCAAAATCGCTGACGCGTAATTCTGTGCTGGCCAACCTTTTAGAAACTTCTAACAACATTTCCTTGCCGATCACCCAACGTCTATCCTGCCCTCCATACCCAACATTAAATTGCCCATGGATATTGTGTCGCCACATACCTTTGAAGCATGTCCTGCTCAGATACAGAGTCCTCGCCGCTCGCGAAGCAAGATCCAACTGATCAACACCTGCATTACGTATCTCATAGTAAGCTTCCTTCGTAGGAGGAAAAGCTTGAAAGAGATCCCAGATACGGTCCGGATAGTGTTGAAGGCCGCGATACAAGTCAATAAGCTCCTCGTTGATATCCGATAAAACAGCCTGGTGCGGCTCTAAGGCAAGAAAAACTGCTCCTCCTCCTACAAAAGGCTCAACAAATCTACCTTGAATCGATGGCTGAAAAGGCAAATAAAAACGCAAATAACGAAGCAGGCGTTGTTTGCCACCAGGATACCGTAGAAAATTTACTGATTTTACACTCATTCATGAGCTTCTCCTATGGTTAGTGCAATGAAAAGAGAGAACAGAGCAAATGAGTCCCGAACAGGGAAGCAGATGTGCCACATCGATTTCCCAACTTCTCTACCATCTTTTGCATAGTTTCTGTTTGTTGGAGGCAATGCAAAAAACTGATGAATTGCTGCGGCAAGTATAGCACGATTTGCTCGTAAAATGCAAAGCTACTGGGACAGTTTCCTTGCCTTGCCCACAGTCGCAAGGTGGTTGAGTGATATCGGGTCAACAAGTTGGATAGCTCCGAGCAGGGCAACATATGACAGCAGATCGGGTGTCACACTCGTAGGCCTGACCGCGCTTTGTGACGTTTGATTAGCCGTCACAAGAGCAGAGCCGCGTGATCTAGGAGGCACGCTTTCTCGGATAGAGGGCATCAACCTGGTCGCTCCACTCGTGATAGCCTCGCGGTGGGTAACAGCGCACGCACACCGGTTTGGGCCATTGGTACATAGTGGTGCGATACAATTCACAGGCACAGGCGGGGCATGGATCACCTTGCACGAGCTGGTGCTGCGCGATCAGCTCTTGGAGGCTGGCCGATTGCTGCGCATTCTTCGCCATGGTTTCTCCATTTCCAACTGGGCTGAGAATCAAGGTCTCGGCCACCAGGGACAAAGCATAGGTCGCCTGGCGGCAACGTAGGATTGTAGAGAATACTAGTGTTGGAGCCCCTACGCTCCTTCTTTATCATATGCAGCCAACAGCGGCTCTATCACTTTCCGATGCTGCTCGTACATTCGATCATAGAAGGCCAGCAGTTCGCGTGCGACTTCCTCAACACTTCTCGTTGGCACCTGGCGCAGATTGACATGCCCCTCGCTCAAACTCCATTCATTACATAGGAGCATCATCAAGTGAAATCGTTCGTCGTGCTTATCAAGATCAGGGCACCAAATGTTCCATTCCCCATGCGGGGTAACGGTCTCTGATAGATAGAACTCGATCTTACAGATATGCTTGTTCACGGTGTGATTGATGATGAGAAGCGGCTGAAGATTTGCCCGGCACCAATGGTAATACGCAGCTTCCATGTCCTGGACAGAGCGTGCATGAGAATGGGGCAGGATAAGGTTTCGTCGCTGAGCGGCTTCATCGAGTTGTTCGCGGAAGCGCGCTGCAAGCTTTTCCCTGCTCTCCTCATAACTCCTTTGTTCAATCTCTTGGACCGACCGTATCGCTTCTTCACCGTGTTCCCGCCACATCTTCACTGTATCTCTATCAATAGCAATGCTCATATTTTACCCTCCTCCTTTTCCGCAGATCATATTTTATTTCATCCATTTTGTGCTGTCTATTTATTCAAGGAAACTTCAGGAGGTTACGCCGAGCGCCACGAGCAGTGCCAGCGCTGAGTTGACCGCTTGCACGGAAAATAGTTCCGGGTCAAAATGCCTACCCGCCCAGGCGCGCAACTCCCGGTGTTCAGGATGGCGCCGGTCCCGCAGTGCTTCCAGCAAGTGTTCATACCCCCCGATACCTCCGGAGTCCTCGGGCGGACAGGCGCGCTGACCATCCAGAGCGCGTGGAACGATGTCCTGCTCTGTCCGGGGCCAGAGGTCTTCGACCGTAATGAGGTGCAACCAGCCGTCCCCAAAATCATACTCGTAGCGGAAGCTGGCTCCCTTCTCCCGAGCAATGTCCCGGAGGCGGACCCGCCGGTCACTCTGCATGTCGTCTTCATACTCCGGGTCCGGCTCCCCGTAGCGCACCTCGCCAACGAGAAACTGGTAGAGGTGGGAATGCTCCCAACCCATGACGACCTGCAGGAGGTAATGCAGGGCAGCAAGCGTGATCTGGTCCGACACCAGGATGTGCCGCCAGATCGGGGGTCGATGCGCATCAGACGGATATCCAGTTGGTAGACCTGCTCGGGTGAGGAACGGCGAGCCATCGGTGCAATCTCTCCTCTCCTGTAGTGCTTTGTGCTTTCCAGTCTATCTCTGCCGTCAAGCGAAAACAGACACAGCGATGACGGCGGATTCCGCGTCACACTTGGCAGCCTGGCCAGCAAGTGACGCTAACAAGGGCGTCACTGCTTCCACTACCTCAAACTGTCACACTTGTCGCCCTCCTGCTTCCCTTGACAAAATCTATTCTCTCTGATATATTCTGTTCAGGATACACTAGAAAGAATATCTTTGCCAGGAGAACGGCTGATGGCACCACA
>WNGL01034431.1_pt1 | contig 20544 bp, 15 predicted proteins | sample 5400591 | NCBI WGS metagenome assembly WNGL01 (sample SAMN13153377, study PRJNA577476) | soil metagenome | isolation source: 80 cm soil or saprolite under Garry oak tree replicate 1 | place: USA:California | collected 2016-06-15 | reverse complement strand
GTATCGGGCTGGCACTGGATCAGATTTGTGATCACATAGCGGTTGTCCTCGATGCGCCCGCCGCGTGCATCTTCTGAGAGGTCGATATAGCGCCAGAAATGCTGGCGAGGAGCGCGGGCAGCTGTAGGCGAGGGCAGCCCGTCTCCTGGAGCCGTGAAGTAGAAGAAGACGCCTTTCGCTCCCTCGCGGGCGAGACCACTGTGAATGCCGTCGGGAAGATCCTCAAGCATCCTGCGCATCCCTACATCGAGCAGGTTCTTCAGGTTTTGCAGCAGGAACTCGCTGCTGACCAACTCGGCGAATTGCTCCTGCTCTTCCACAACCTTTCCATCTTCCTCCTCGATGCGGCGCAGCGTGTTGAAGTTGCGTGGATGCACGACCTCGCCCAGTATGCTGGCATCCAGGAAGCCGCTCTGATCGATACTGGCGATCTTCTGTGAGAGGCTCTCCACCAGGCCGAGCAATGTTTCCAGGCCTGCGTCGGGAAACATGTTGTGGACCCACAGGGTATCGAAGGAGGTGCCGATGCGGTCGATACGCCCGGCACGCTGCACCATGCGCGTGGGGTTCCAGTGCAAATCGTAGTTCACGAGGACGCCACAATCTTGCAGGTTCTGTCCCTCGGAGAGCACGTCGGTCGAGATCAGCACATCTATTTCTCTGTCTGTCCCGGCTATTTCCGGTTTGTGGTTGGCGCGCGGAGCGAATTCTGCGACCAGCCGGGCGCGCTCCCTGGCGTCGGCTCCGCTGTCCATGCGCCGGATACGCGGCTCACCGGCTTCGACTTGCCACGCCGCGGCCGACGGGTCGTCGCTCGAGAGTTTGTGGTAGAGGTAACGGGCAGTATCCTTGTAGTAGGTGAACAGCAGTACCTTCTGGCCTTTGAGTTCTCCTGCCAGCAGTTCTTTGAGCCGGGCGAGCTTGGCATCCCGGTCGGCTGTGATGGTGCTGATTTCGTGCCAGATGGAGCGCAGGGCTTCGACATCACGGCGCAGGTCGTTGTGCAGCCGTTTGAGGTCGTAGAGGGAAGCTTCGAGGGTGGGCAGCGTGTCGATGAACTGGCGCGCCTCGCGGCTCTCGTCGAGCTGATCGGAGAGCGAGGAAGGGGTGGCATCGTCCTCCTCGTCCTCGCGGGCGAGATAGCGCATGGCTTTCTGGAAGCTGGCGCTGTCGAGGACCCTGCCTTCCAGGATGTAGCTTTCAAAGGTTTCGAGGAATTGCAGGGCACGGCGCACGCTGATGCGGAAGGCCTCGATGCTGCTCTCGAAGCGCTTGAGGTAGCGGCTCTTGAAAATACCGGCCAGCGCCTCTTCGCGTCCCTCCTCGAACTGGTCGCGCCTGATGCCCTGTTTCTTATAGGTTTCCAGGCGATAGGGCGCCAGCCGCAAGGTCTCGATGCGGTTGACGATCTTGTCGTAAATACCGCCATAGGTGGCCTCCAGGTCGTAGCGGATGGTTTTCAGCCGGCGTTCGGGCCAGTGGATAGGCTGGCCTTTGATGGTGGCGTTGGGATAGGCTTCCTTAATGAAAGGGCGAGTGCGGCGGATGACCATCTCTTCCAGCAGGTTGAAGAGGGCGATGCCGCTCTCCCGCTGGTAGTTGGCACGACGGGCGGCCTGGAAGTACTTAAACAGGTCCCCAATCCCCGAGGCGGCGAAGTAGCTGCGGTCGCCGCCGGTGACGAGGTTGACCTGGTTGAACAGGTCAAAGACGGTATTATTGATGGGCGTTGCCGTAAGCAGGATGAGTTTCTTCCGCTCTCCGCTGATCTTGCCCCGGCGGCTATTGGCGGCCAGGATGCGCTCCAGGTTCTCGTAGCGCTGGGCGTTACGATTGCGAAAGTTGTGGCTTTCGTCCACGAGCAGGATATCCGCGTCCAGTACGTCGCTGCTATCGAATTCATCGCGTCCCAGGCTCTCCTGGGTGACGATGTGAGTAGCAATGCCGGCGCCGAGCAGTTCGTCGCGCCACATTTTTTGCAGGGCGGCGGGGCAGATGACCAGGGCCTTGTATCGCTGGTGATAGGCGAAGTCTTCCAGCAGTTTCTTGCCGATCCAGGTTTTGCCGAGGCCCACGCTATCGGCAATCATCACACCATCGTAGCGCGCCAGGATTTTGCGCGCTTTCTTGACAGCGTCCTCCTGGAATTCGCTCAGTTCCACCACCGAGCGGGTGCTGGCCGCTCCATCCTCAGCCGTATCGAGATCGTCTCTGAAGTACTCGAAGATGGCTTTCATATAGACCTGGTAGGGAGTGTAGGCCCTGCGCCCGAATTTGGAGGCGTCGAGCAGGTCGATCAATGCATCCTTGAAGTCGCGGGCGGACTGCCACTGCCGCTCGTACCACGAGGACAGTTCGTTGATGGCCAGGACGCCGGGCACATTGGCGGCAGTTACCCGTTCGAGGTCGCCCAACGCTGCCAGGCGTTTGCGCTCCTCGCTCTCCAGCAGGCCCTTGACCTGTTCAGGACTGACCTCCGCCGGAGAAAGGTTAGCGCGGTGCGCCAGGTTGAGTTCCTTATTGGTCAGCAAGCCGGGGCGTGTGAAGTTGGAGGAGCCAACGATGGCCGCGACGGGACTGAAGCGCTCGAAGCCGCCACCACTGTAGAACAGGTAGCTCTTGGCGTGCAGGAAACCGCCGGTGTAGAGGCGTACCTGCACGTGTTCCTGGCGCAAGAAGGCGATGAGGTCTTCGACCAGGCGCAGGGTCTGTTCGTTGAAGTTCTCTCTGGCCAGGTCGCGTATGAGCCCTTTGACGGGTTTCGCGCCGATTTCGCGCAATCCGAGATCTGAGCCAGCCTCAGGTTCGTCACCGAGCAGCAAGCGGAAATTGCCCAGGCCATTTAACCCTTCGCGCAGGAGCTGCCAGCCGCCAACATTGAAGTAGGCAGTGGCCACGTCGAGCGAGTGTCCTTTGTGCCGGGCCAGGAGGTCGTTGAGGACACCTGCCATTTTGTGCTGCTGGTTGTCGATGACGAATGGGATGGTCAAAGTTTAGCTCCAGGTATGCTGAAAAATAGTTCAACTCACTCATTCGAAGAAACGAAAGAGATAGGAATAGTATATGATAGGGACGCAAATTTGCTAACTGTTAGCAATGCCGCTATTGACACATTGACATTCTACGTTAACGTTTCGTATACTTACCGCATGCAAATGAAATTGGAACTCGTAGCGGTTCCCGTCTCGGACGTTGACCGCGCAAAGGCTTATTATACTGAGAAGATCGGCTTTCATGCTGATCATGATTACCAGGTCAGGGATGATCTTCGTTTCGTCCAGCTGACACCTCCCGGTTCCGCCTGCTCGATCGTGATTGGGGTTGGGATTACAGACATGCCGCCTGGATCGCAAAAAGGCCTGCAAATGGTGGTAGCCGACGTGAAAGAAGCACGCGACGAACTGGTAAAACGAAGCGTTGAAGTCAGTGAGATCGAAGTCATGCCCTGGGGTTCATTTGTCTTTTTTAGCGATCCCGATGGGAATCGCTGGTCATTACAGCAGCTGCCTGTTCGCCAATAGCTTCAACACATACCCCAGTATCAGTGCCGTAAAGTTTGAACACCACCCCTAACCCTCCCCCGCCAATCTGGAGCGCCTTGCCCTCTCCAGGTAAAAGCACGAGTGCTGACATGCGATAGCCTCCTTGTGGGTGAATAGAGTGCGACGTGCCATGCATCGCACCGCTGGATCAACCAGTCCCGCCAGGCAGGTCATGTGCGTGTAGACCGAAAGACACGAAGCCTGGGTAGTACTTCGGTTTCCTCTCTCGAAGTGTATAGGCCCCTGATCTGAACCCCGATGAGGGCAGCTGGAATTACCTCAAGCGGGTGGAATTAGGCAATGTCTGTTGTTCGGATCTCGATCAGTTGCAGCGCCAGTTCATTCGAGCAAAAGAGCGCTTGCGGCATAAAAAGGAGATTATCACAAGCTGCTCTCGTCCTTAATCAGCAAAAGAGGAACTCTGAGTAAAGGGGACAAGAGGCTATAATTTTATACTTGTAAACACAGGCCATTGTTCCTGCGAGGAACAATGGCCTGTGCCCGCCTCAAATGTAGTGTTTACCGTAAGTTGATGGAGTTAATAGGCAGTGAGCCGGCTGCCATTTGTTGGATTCTTATGAGTTAGGTTGCTAGGAGGCACAGCGGTGGCTGCGTTCGAAGCACCCAGTCCCTGAAGCGACGTGAACGTGGCCTGGTTACAATTCTGGCCTGGAGCGCCTGTGTTTAAGTTGGAACAAGTTTTTCCTACCGTTGGTTGGAAGGCCACCTCAAACACGGGGTTGGCATTAGCAGCACCCGGGACAATGGCGGTCGAGAGGTAATCGGCCACCATGAAACCCTGAGTCGTGAGCGGTAGCCACGTCAGTTTCATCGGTCCCGCCAGTTGCACCGGGAAACTCCAATGGGCTCCACCGTCGGTGGAGTCGAGGAAGCCAACATTGAGCTGACAGGCGGGAGTGTTGCGGGTGCCGGTGGCATTGCAAAATATGGTCGGGAAGGTGTAGTAGACAACCGCAAGATGAGCGGTACTTCCAAACGTATTCGTGTCGACGGCCAGCCCAGGAATGCCGGCGAACTCCAGGTGGTGCCATCGCTGGAGGTGATCAGTAGGAGATCATTGTTTCCTGAATTGCAGAAGTTTTCAGTCCGGCAATCTGTCCAGACGACATACACTTTGCCCGAGCTGTCAATTTCAGCGGAAGGAAGGTCAGGCGAACGAATGTTGCCGGGATGACCATCATTGAGTAATTGTGCAGCAATGACCGGATTGCTCCAGGTATTACCACCATCGGTGGACGTGATAGACAGGATCTGAGTCTCTTGACAATCGTCTATGGGCACAATGACCGTCCCATTGGGCTGCACGACGGGTTGTCCACCGATGACGCAGGTATGGTTAGGGTTCGTCGTAGGTGCGCCCCACGTCAATCCACCGTCGCTGGAAGTGCTCATGGAGAAGAGGTTGAGCTTGGAAAAGTCGTCGAACTCGGTATAACAGTTGCCGTAGAACTTGCTTTTGACCGTGTTATCGCAAGTGGTCCAGTTTTTGTCGTTAAAATCACCACTGGCATTCACGATTACAGGGGCACTCCAAGTCTTTCCCCCGTCCATTGAGCGACTGACATCCACATCGACAGGACCTGAAGGGTTCACAATGCCAAGGTAGGAGATGATCCAGACACTGTGCCTGGCATCGAAAGCCACTGAGGCGTCACTGGCACGGGCATATGGTCCCGGCGGTGTTGAATTGACAGTGGTAGAGGGAAGGGAACCATGGACCCAGGTCTGACCACCATTGGTGGAAGTCGCAAAACCGATGTCGGAACCTCCGCCATCAAAGAAGCGGCCTTGCTGGAATGCCGAAACGATCGTGCTGCCAAAGGTAAAGGTGCTCGGCTCGACTTCCGTCTTGTGATTACTGGTGGCGTTGGTGAACGGGTCGCTACTGATTTGGGTAAGGGTCACTTGGGCAAAGGCGAGGATGGTGGACGAGAGGCCGAGCACGAGAGCGAACGTGAGCGCTGCTAGAGCGCGCATCGGCCATCTGAACCGGGAAATAAAAGACAACATCTTTCCTCCTTGAAATATGTCTGTGCGCGTAGGGTACGTGCGGGTGAACCGCAGCTACAGGTGACATCAGTCCCGGTAGGACACAACAAAGACGCTCTACGGAAGCCGAACACAACAAGTGAGGGATACCAACAGCGATGAGCAAGGGCAGTCAAGCCGCGCTGCAGCCGTTCTTGCTTTGTGGGTGGAGCGCTCCTTTCTAATGGGAAAAGGTGGCACGTTATTCGAGGTACTACATAAGTAGGTAGAGTACCGAGTTCATTCCCCTGAGATAGATTACCAGAAAAACGGGGCGAATGCAACCCCAATCTCAAGGAAATTAGCAAACCCCTGTCACATGGGTGCCTACTCCGCGCCCCAATTGCCTCCTCTTTGTTTGTCTATCTCTTTGCCTTTAACGAGAAACCGTTAGGCAGCGTTCACACTACAGCTGGCTGTCTTCTTGAGCCGACGCAACAGGAAGCTTTCTCGCTATATCGTAGAAAAAAGTTGCTGACACAATAGCTAGAGGCTGTACGAACAGGTAATTTCTTTAGAGAGCTGGCTGGTTTCCATAATTTCCGAAATGATTGTTGGAGTGGAGGCTCTACGTGCATACATTTGCAACGCTTCTAGTAGATTAGATTTTCCCACGTTGTTTTTGCCCACAATGAGATTGACTCGACCCAGGCGCTCTATTAGTAGATGTTGGAAGCCACGAAAATGGCCGATTTCGAGTGAGTTCAGGACAAGGTTGCCCAATGCAAGTTCTCTCCTCACTGCTGTCGAGTAGTTCTAGTATCATTCATAGAGTTGAGATGCTTTCCTGCATTGTACCATACTAACTGTTTAGGGACTTGACCATTTTATGCTGCTGGTTGTCGATGACGAATGGGATGGTCATAGTTGCGTCCTATTTAACCCTCTGTACTATCATTCCATGACGTATAATAATCAAGCGGAAGCTCATAAGCATTGCTATAATCATATACGCTGATTTCTTTTCGACTGAGTATCTCCCAATTCATCAGTTCAGCTTCTTTTCCCTTTTGTAGTACGTTCGCTATCCATCCTCCTAATCGTGCAGCATCTTCATCACTTACATATGGGGCATCGTTTCGCTCATCGCGCAGAAAAATCATATCAACTTGAAACGGTACACCATCGTTTCGTAGAAGAAAGAGAATCTCATCAATGCCATCAAGTATGTGATGAAGACTATGGGCTATGGGTAGTTTATCAATAGCCTTTACAACAGGTTTTTGTACTGCATTTACCATAGCATCCGGTAAGGCGGGTCGATTATAACGCCTTGCTAACCACTCACTAAATTTGTGGGGTGTAATCCTATCATTTTCTTTAAAACTGGATTTTGGCGTGAGCAGCAGTAGAGCCACCTTTTCAATCTGGATACGGATGATTGCATCAGCAATCAGCGCCTCTTCTCGTCCTTCGCTGCTGAAACGGCGCTGGATAAGAAAAAGGCGAGAGGAATTCTTCCCAGCTTGATGCATAACGCTCCGATCAGAAGTCCAGTAGCCGCGTATTACCTCGACATATGGCTCCTGTTGAGAAGACCTTTGAATATCACAGGTTTGGGATGCAACAATGAGGGCATCATTTGCATCAAGCACTTCGTGACGGAGAATCCAGTTCTCTAGAGAAGTTGTACTGCCGGATGAACTTTGTTCCTCAGAGATTTTCTGTTGATCGCTCAAGGCGAGCCAGGACATCTGGGCAGATGTAGCCTCCAGTAAACTTCCTTGATGCCAGCCTCGTTTAATCAACTCTACTCCAACGACTTCTGGGGTGGTTATCTGAACTACGTCATTCCCTGCCATTTTCTAAGATCACACTTCCTCACCTGAAATGTTAGATTCATCGTCGTCATCTCTCCATGCTCGTGGTCTAAGTCGTTCGAGGGCATCTTTGACTTCTGCTGGCGAACGCTCTTTGTATGTACGATTTGAAGGCGCAAGAGGTCGGAACATCTCCTGACCAGTACGTATGCTAAGGAGAAAGCCGCGAAAGATGTTATACTCTCGTGCAGCCAGGTAATCAATAGGCTTCTTTCCACCTGGCGAGACAGGAGTCAGTAACCAAGTGTTTGTCGCGCTTGAGCTACCAAGACGCTGAGTAGCTTCTTCCATAAGAGGAAGTATCTCAAGAAGATGTTCACGGTGCGTATCGTGCAATGGAGAACCTGATAGCCATTTAGAATATGTCGTCCGTGATACACCAAAAATCTTGGCGAGATGCCTCCCTGTAAGGCCAGAAATATCTCGCAGACGTTCTGCCTGCACAGATGCAGTAATGGTATCTGGAGGTGTTGGTTGCTCTACATCGGATTCATGCGAGACAGACAATTGCATTTGCTTCAAATTCGCAATCTCAAATGTTACTTGATGATGCGTTAAGATGCTATCAGAGGCAGCGGTACAGCCAAGATATGCTAACAACGCTAGAAAATCGTGTAGCTCTGATCCAGTTGTTCTAGCGAGAAGTTGATAGGGGAGTAGGTCGCGATGAATTTTGTATTGTACACGTGGTTTGCGTCGTGTTTCCTCTCCCGTTCCCATCACTGAAAAAGTTGGATTCAACAGGCTTACCCTGCCACCAAGGTTTATTTCGGTGGAACGCTGGGAATCTTCTCTCAAGTACACTACGCCTGTTTGATCGGTGATCTCAGCTTCTTTGATCATGTACTGGCTCCAGCAAGTTATAGAGTTTCTCACTCATTGTCCATCGGAAGAATCGGTACATTACATCATTGTAATCCTTCATCTGTTGAACTGTCGCCGGGATATCAAGATCACACTCGGTGTTATCATAGTAGTCTAGATCAATAAGGTAGAAGTAACCATTCGCAGGTTTTTCTGGTGGAAGTGGTAGGACAACACTTCCGTTGAGCAGTCCATGTCTTACAGATAGTCCTCCATCAGGACGCTCAATCTGTATCTCCTGCAAAGTGTGATCTACTCTTCCACCGAGCAAGCTAGAAGCCTCAAAACCTACAAATTCAGGATTAAGTAGTGTTCTCCAATCGGCAAAGTTATTAGCTTCGCCATAACGAATTTCGTTGATATAACGAAGCCCGAGCCGTAATCTATCAGTGATATCCAGCGTTTCACATGCGATTTCCAGAATAGACCCAAAGCGTTCAAGGAAATTACGCATTGACGCATATCCTCTTGCCTCCAGTGTGATTGCTGACTCACCTACAACTACTGTCCAGAGATTATCTCGTGTTGAAAATCGCCACAAGATTTCACCAAGGCTGGGATTAATGCCTGTGGGGGATAGCTGATATGTTACCGATGGTTCACGAGAAACCCGTGGATATTGGGCGTGAACAGCTTCCTGAAAATCTGCTATAAATGATTTCTGTTCAAAGCGTGGCCTAATAGTAAATCGTACCTGTCCAATAACCAACCTGAGCGGGGCCTTCCTGAATTGAACCCATTCGTATTCTGGAAGCTGCATACTATCCCCCAATGCTTCTATATATCTCTTTTCTGTATTCAGTTTACATGAAACTTAACACTTCGTCAAGTATATGGAAGTTAATTTATGTGTTTTGTAGTAATTGCAAGTTATTCATTAGTGTTAAGTTTCTGCAAGCTAACGATACTTTTTCCATTTCTTGCTTTTGCTGTCTTGGGCAATACAAGGTTTCTCGTTTCTCTATTGGTTATTAGTTGTCAAAACACTACGAACATAATAAAAATTAAAAGGCAAGTGAAAGGCGTTGTTGTCGGCGATAACACTATCCTCATCCTCTTCCCTCCACCACCCCGATCTCCTCCTCCGTCAACCCATACAACCGGCACACCACCGCGTCAATCAACGCATCCGTCTTCCCGAGCCTCTCCTTAATTGGCAGCACCCGCTGCAAGCTCTCCTCGTACATCTTCCTGATCCTATCAACCAGCCCGGCATCGCTCAGACTTACACCCAGCCGGTTCTTGTTCTTGCGCAATATCTCCAGCAGCTCATCAGTAGCAAGCGGCGGCTCTGCCTTCTGGTAATCACCAGGATAGTCTGCCAGCTTCGCCTTGCCTGTTAACACGTCTATTCCTGTCCGGCCTTCTTTATCCGGCAATATTTTGAGAGTCGCTACCAGCCAGTCCAGAAACTCTCTTTGTGCGGCACGCTTCTCTTTGTTGAGGCGGATCATCACCTCTGCCAGGAATGCCAGCAGGTCCTGCACCACGTCTGGCTCCTCCGGTTGCTGCGAAAGGTGGTGATCGACGAAGCCGAGCACACATTGCTGATCGTTCTTCTCCAAGCAGTAAGCGTAGAGGTTCTTGGTCTTTTTGAGGTAATAGGCGCGCTGTTCAGGTGAGAGTGTGAAGTTGATGCGACGGATGGGTAGAGTTTCCATGAAAATGTTAAAAATTCTGATTCGGCCTCCTTGTTCTACATCCCCAAGTACAGAACAATTCTTCTTCAGATAAGCCCAAATTAGTAAGGAATTGAGAAGTGCCAATAAGTAATTATCATTCTTTGCAATCACATAGATTGTGTTAGCGACATAGTAGGCGTCCTCGTCTATCGTAAACCTACTACTCATCGATATATCCGGGTATATTATCTTGGGTTGCTCAAAATCCGCATAGTAAGCCACATTGTCCTGAATCTCATACCATTTGTAAGGACCTGATTTTCTGCCAGGCCATTTTCCCTCTGTTCTCTCGTTCCAGTTTGACGGCCGAGGTTCTAACTGTGTCCTGTATTGTTGTAGGTGCCGTTCTATTGCTCTATACTTGGTGATATCAATACCTCGCCTCGTAAATATCAGGTATTGTTCTTTGAAATCGAAATAATAACGTCTAATATCGTCACCTAAAAGTAGGGGTTTTATGATTTCACCACATCTAGGATCATTAGCTATCATCCTATCGCGAGTAGCTTGGTCTATGACGAAGGCTTCATTGTAGCCCGTTTTTATTCCATACTCAACTTTTCCGTTTACGTACTCTGTCAAAGTTATACTATTAGCTTTCAGCTTATCTAGAACTGCCTGCTGTGCGTCAACAGCCAATGACCAGTTAGCCCCCTTAAAGGCGCTTTCTAGCAGCTTTACGGCACTTACTTTTACAATGTTATCTAACCTTTCAAAGTCAAGGCTTTTGATCTGCACATATTCAACTGTACTGGAAGGAGTAGTATTACTTGATATAGTGATGAGCGGGTCAGTTGCAGCCTCACCAAAGACACGTAATTCTCCAAAATCTATGAGTGTTTCGAGTCTGACCTTCGTTGTTAAGAACTGACGCAAAGCAACGCCGTAATTTGCGCGCATGAATTTGTTGGCGGTAATCATGCCGAAGCGCCCACTAAGATGCAGCAAGGTATGGCCGCGCTCGATGAAGTAACTGTAGAGGTCGGCGATGCCGTTGAAGACAACGTACATCTCTTTGAAGGCGGTTTTGTCATCACCTAGCCCTTCCTGGCGCACGTATGGGGGATTCCCCACCACCGCATCAAAGCCCCCGTTGTCTTTGCGCTGTGTTTCATCGAAGAAGACTTCGGGGAACTCCAGTTCCCAGTGGAAGAAGCGTTTGGCCCGGGCCAGGGAGAGGGCAGTTTCTATGGCCTTCTTATCCTCCGGGTTGGCTTTGCTGTAATCGTTGCCAACGATGGCACCTGCATAGAGGCGGGTTGTGTGCTTCGCTCCCTTGTTGCCAAAGTATTCGCTGATGTAAACGTCGAGCAGGCGTTTGAAGGGAGCGAGGGCATCGTAGGCTCCCTGGTAGGCTTTACGGGAGGCGATCACTTCCTGTGCGGTGACATCGGAGAGTTCGCCGACTTTGCGCATGAGCTGGGTGGCGTCAAGCAGGTAGCTGAACTGGTTGCCCCACAGGCCAGTGTCCAAGGTGTCCTGCACCTCCTGGACTTTGCCACCAATGAGCGAGTTGCCGCACTTCATATGGTGGTCGAGGAAGGAGAGCGGCGCGCCGAGGGTGAAGCAGTCGAGCCAGAGGCTGACTTTGGCGAGTTCGACGGCCATGGGGTTGAGGTCGACGCCATAGATGCAGCTTTTGAGGACGCGGCGCTTGAGGAGATTGAGGTCGGTGAGTTTGCTCATGTCTATGCTGACGCCCTGGCGCTCCATCTCTTCCTGGATCTCGTGACGCGTCTGGGCCAGTTCGTATACAATCGGATTCCATTTGAAGGCGGTCAGGATTTTCGCCAACTGGTCGGTGATGTAGTCAACCGCTTCCACCAGGAAGTGACCGCTGCCCATGGCGGGGTCCAGCACCTTGAGATCGAAGAAGGCCTCGTTGAGGTTTTTGTGAAACTTCTTGTAGGTTTCGTGTTGAGGGTGAATGTCGTCGCGTCTCAGCGCTTTGGCTTTTTCCTGCTCGGCACGCAGGGTTTTTTCGGCTTCGCGGAAGACTGGTCGCAGGGCCTCTAGCTTCTCTTGCAGGACGGGGCCTACCGTGTGCTCGACGATGTATTTGACGATGTAGTCGGGGGTGTAGTAGCTGCCGGTGGCCTTGCGTTCGCGACGGTCATTCTCAAGGTAGGCTGCACTTCTGGGCAAGGTCTTGTCGCGGGCATCTTTGCCGCGACCCTCCCTGATGATGGGCGCTTTCTTCTGGAGCGCCTCGGTATAAGGGATGACCTCTTCGGTCTTTTTGCCTTTGACAACGGCCATTTCAGTGGGCGCGATGCGCAGCTTGAATTCGAGCAGTCCCTCGTAGATGCTGCCGAGTTGCCGAACACCCAGGCTTTTGTAGTCGATGAAGGCGAGATCATGCCGCTTCTCATCCATGTCGCGGGCCATTAGATCGAGACCCAGGGCCAGTTCGCGGTCGGGTATCTTGTAGTGTGCCAGGAAACGAGCAACATGAGCCTCCGGAGAGGTATCAGCCGGGTCAGGTTGCGTCATGAACAGGCCGCCATTGTAGACAGGCACGTTGAGAGCTGCATCACCCTTGTCTACGGCAGCAAAAAGCTCCTGCAAACGGTCATAGAAGGTGGTGCTGAGATCATTGTAAGCGAGCTTCAACTTGGCGGGCGCTTGATCTTCAATTGTTCCGGCTTTTTCAGCGACCTGCTTTTTAAGTTTTTCCAGGCTCTTTTCGTGGTAGCCGCGCACTTCACGTACGGGCAGCAGGTCGCGGCTCTCGGCATAGAGCAGGAAGAGCATGCGGTAAAGGAACGTCAGCGTGGCACTGAAAAATGGCTCGAGCAGGTGGTTGCGCTCGCCGGCGTCCAGGTTATCCAGGTTGGCCGGAAGTTGTCCAGTACGGCGGGCATAGATGATGAAGCCGCGTGCGAAGTGGGGAAAAATCTCAAAGAAGACCCGCTCTTTGAGTCGCTCTCCCAACTCGCGGGCATAGCGTTCGCTTTCGCTCATCAGGCTGTCCAGGAAGCACATCAGCCGCTTCTCACCACCCACGAACCTTTCGACGGGAATGAATGCTGCCGGGCGGAAAAAGAGCCAGAAGTAACGGAAAGCGTGCTCCACGTGAGCAGGCGACTGCGCAAGGGACTCTTCCAGGTCGATTTCATAGTAGTTGGTAGCCCGGCTGTGGGCCCTGGCCGAATACAAGCGCCAGGTCTTGCCGTTGGTGACGATGGCCCAATCTGCTTCACCAGAGTCCAATAAGGTCACTACCACGGCGCCGGGATTCTCGTCGGGTGTCTGACTGTCGCGCTGCTCATCTTTGCCGTCGAGGTTACGTCCCCAGGTGTAGGCCAGGCAGAGCGCCAGCGGTTTGCCGGTTGCGTGTCGTGCTGCGCTCGCCGGGTAGAGCCTGTAATCCGGCTCAGGCGTATCGCTATGGCTTGCCTTGACAGTTCGCGCGACGAATCCTAATGTGGTTAATACAGGTTCGAGCAACCTGGCTCGTACCACCTCCTCGGGCTGGTTAGAAAACGTCTCACGCACATCAGCGTACAACTCGCGTAGTTCTCTGAAGGCGCGGGTCATGGCTCCAGCTTCCGCGGCATTTTCCCAATCGGGGCTGTCGGGTAGACGCGTAGTCAGGTAGTAATCCGAAAAGAGCGCCCGGTTATTGAAGAACGGTTCGCTCCAGTCGGCTACATCATAGGCGCTGAGGAGTTTCTCGTACTGAGCAATAGTATCGCTTTCGGTATAGGTGAAGCGGCGCAAAACCCTGAGCGCCACTTCATCAGGATTGCGACGGTATACCGTCAATATGCGAGGTCGCACTCCTACCTGTCTGGAGGTCGATGGGAGGCCGAAAGTTTCTTGTGGCCTGGGAAACTCAGAGCTATAGCGTTCTACCAGCACAAAGTCCAGTCGCTGGTAGTCATCGGTCAGCACCAGCAGGTAATCGCCGGGGCGGTTACGGAAGGTACGAACGATACCCTGCGTGTTTGCTATGGTTACCGATTTGAGTTCAAACAGGTAGACCTCGAACATCCGCCCATCCTGGCTGGCAAGGCGCTCGATGTGGGTGATAGCAGATTTCAGGTTGTCGCTGGTAAAGCCCATGGCGGCCACGTTTTGGACAAGCCGGTCGTTTGTGTCATAGCCGAGTTTTGCGAAAAAAGCGGCAAGGGCATCTCTACTGGAAAGATCTTGAATATCCTCGCGGGAGAGTTCATAGTCGTCGTTCAGCACGCGCCAACCTCAGCCTTCCAGTGCAGTAGATAAAATAACATCGATCAATTACAGTATATCGTCGCGTTCCAATTGGTGGAGCTAGACTAGCATCAGTGGCCGGGGATTGTCAAGAAGCTTTTTCCCTCTTCCCAGAGCCTGTGAATTATTGCTATCTTGCTTCTCTCGGCCCGCAGGCGCAAGTTCGCGGATAATTCACAGATCCTGAACACATCCAGATGAAGCATAGAAATCAAGAGAGATGTGCTATATTATCTCAGCGCTCGTTGCGTGATAGTTGCCCGAAACGGTTCCCCTTGCTCAGGCTTGACATCCATCAAGCACAAAGTCATATTTCGCGCCCACGCCTTCTGAGGACGCTTTAAAGTTCCTGAGTTTCCCGCTTAACACGGTCGCCTGGGCTGATTGATCATAGGTTTCGAAAAGGCCAAACATGGACCTACCTCCAATGACACTCTTTACACTCTCATCACCGGGAAAACATCCCACAGTGGCTCTACCCCCTGCTGCTTGTCGTCATCGTTGGCTCAGGCTGGGGCCGGCACGTTGGTTCCCTGCAACATGATCGTGCAAACTACCCCGTAGGCCTCCGCCCAGGCCTCGTGGTAGGCTCTCGTCCAACGGTCTCCCAGAACGTCGCTGAAGGTATCCAACAGGACCGCTCCGACGATGGGATAGTGCTCTGGCCGGACACCATAGGTGACGTGCCGCTGGCCCAGACCCTGGAGAGCGCTTGTCAACACCTCTGGCTTCCTGAGGTTCTGGATGACCAGAGCCAGCGCTCCCAACAGTTTCTTGCGCTGCTCTTTCATGTCGGTCGATTTAAAGAAGGCTCTCGTTTGGGGAAAGCTGGTAAAGAGCCGTTCATAGAAGGCGGTGACAAACGTTTCTCCCTGTGGGGCAATTGCCTGAAAACTACTCTCAAGTAACTCGATCTGTAAAGTCATGGTTCACCTGCTTTCATTAAGTGGTCATGGTCTCATTCATTCGGTGGTCATCTTCTCATCGCCCTCCCCGGCTCACAGAGCCAGGGAAGCGTTCTGGTTGTCTCGCACTCCTCTGGGGTCCTGCGATCAGCAAGACCCCAGAGAGGGCTATCAGGCATTCGCCGGAGCACTTGGCCCCGGAGGGTAGGCGAGACTAGCAACTGGCCCGCTCGGCCCCGGAGGGTAGGCGAGACCCGCTGGAGCACTTGGCCCCGGAGGGTAGGCGAGACCTGCCCCTGTCAGGAGTGCTGCGGCCAGCAACGCCACCGCCACTTTGGCAGCGGCCTTTTCACGGATCACATGGAAGACGGTTTTGTTCTCTTGAGACATCGATTTTTCTCCTTGTTGTGTTTCTCTGTCCTTTTGGTTATTTTGGTTATTTTGAGCGGTTGGTTTCCCAACCTCTGTCTGAAGACGCTTGCATTTTGGTGCTCGCTGCGTCTAGTACAAGTATGCTCGAACCTGACCGCCAAGACCATGCGCAAGCGACGCAACGACCCACGCAATCACCCACGCAAGCATGCCATTGGGGAGTTGCAAGCCCAGCAATCATGTGCTATCATCTGCTCATACACGTTCCCTTGCTCCCCTCTTCCGCTGGGAGGAGCAGATGCGGCGCGGCTCTCGCGCAGATGGGAAAGCCTGGAAATGGTGACCGGTTCATCGTACAGCTTTGGCGACCTGCTCCGGCGATATCGGCTGGCGGCTGGTCTGACGCAAGAAGAACTGGCAGCCGAGGCGGGGTTGAGTGTGCGCGGCCTGAGTGATCTGGAGCGGGGTGCCCGTCTCGCCCCGCGGAGAGAGACCATCCAATTGCTCTCTGAGGCGCTCCATCTTTCGGCGGCTGAGCGGACCGGGCTGGAAGCTGCTGCCCGCCAGCGTCAGGTCCCTGTGGCCCAGGCGTCAGGCGGTAGTGTGTCATCTCCTCCTTACAGCACTCCCGTGTGGCCTTTGGTGGGGCGTGCCCAGGAACTGGCCCTGCTGGATCAGCTGCTGACCGATGGCCAGCCGGTTCTCCTGGTGGCAGGCGAGCCGGGCATTGGCAAGTCGCGCATCTTGCAGGCAGGCATCGAACGGGCGCAGGCGCAAGGCTGGATGGTACTCTCGGGCAGCTGTCATCGACACAGCGGCCAGGATCCCTATGCTCCCCTGCTCGGCGCATTGGTCGACTCCTTGCGGCGTCAGTCGCCTGCCGAGCAACGGCGGCAGTTACAGGGCTGCAGCTGGCTGGTGCGCTTGCTGCCCGAACTGGCCGAAATCAGGGTGGTGTCCCCACCGACCTGGATGCTGCCGCCTGTGCAGGAGCGCCGCTTGATGTTTGCCGCGGTGGCTCAGTATCTGGCCAATGTGGCTGGTCCCGCCGGGACGCTGCTGGTCCTGGATGATCTGCACTGGGCGGGGCCCGATGCCATCGATCTGCTCCAGGCGTTGTTGCGCGCTCCGGTAGATCGCCCACTCCGTCTGCTCGCAGCCTACCGGGATACCGACGTGGTGAGCCAGGATCTACTGGCGCTGCTGGTGGCCGATCTGGTACGGGAGGGGCGGGCCACCCGTGCCGAGCTTTCGCCTTTGGCAGAGGCAGAGGCGACCGCTTTGCTGGTGGAGCTCCTGCCGGAGACGGCGGACGGGGATCCTCATCTGAGGCAACAGGTGCTTGCGCGAGCCGGAGGAGTGCCCCTCTTCCTGGTCAGTTGTGTGCAGGCACTTTTGACTGGCCACCTGACCTGGAATGGCGCCAGCCATGTGCCCTGGACGCTGCGGGAGGCCATTCTCCAACGAGTTGTCGCCTTACAAGAGGCCGCCCAGCAGGTCCTGCGGCTAGCCGCAGTGGTTGGGCGCCGTGTGCCGCGCACCCTGCTGGTGGCAGTGGCCGCGCGCGCTAACCTGGCAGAAGAGGCGGTGCTGGATGCCCTGGAGGGGTGTGGTCGGGCGCGGCTGCTGGGAGAGGTGGGAGGGGATGCCTACCAGTTTACCCATGACCTGATCCGCGAGGTGCTCTTGTCGGACCTGGGCACGGCGCGGCGGGCGCTCTTGCATCGACGTGTGGCAGAAGTCCTGGAAGCGACCGTCCCAGGTGCTGCTGTCACCGTCCTGGCCTATCACTACGCCCAGAGCGACGAGCAGGACAAGGCCATCCTTTACCTGGAGCGAGCCGGAGACGCAGCGCGTGCACAGTATGCTCAGACAGAAGCTGCCAGTGCCTACCGCGAGGTGGTTGCGCGACTAGAGACGCTGGGAAGGAGAGCCCAGGCAGCTACAGTGTCTGAGAAGTTGGGCGTGATGCTGGCGCGGCAAGCACGCTACGACGAGGCCATGGTCAGCTTGGAACGGGCAGGCGAGGTCTCTCGGTTGGAGGGCGACCTGGAAGGGGAGTTGCGCGCGCTGGCCCAGATTGGTCGCATCCATCGCTGGCGAGGCACCTCCCAGGAGGGGTTGACACGGCTCCTGCCCCTGCTCGGCCGGCTCCCACAGACACGTGCCTCACCAGGAACCGCTGCCTTTTACGTCGCGCTCGCCTATCTCTATATGGGTAGCGGCCAGTATAGTGAGCAGATAGCAGCAGCAGAGCAAGCAGCGACGCTCGCACGCGCACTAGGCGATGATGCTCTCCTTACGGCAGCCCAGGAGCGGCGGGCAGCGGCGCTGCTGATGGTGGGACGGCTGGAGGAGACATGCCGGACGCTGACCGAGGAGGTCATTCCGGTAGGTGAGGCGAGCGGGGAGCTGTGGACCGTCATCACCGCGCTCTCCAATTTGGCCAGAGCCTATGAATTTGTGGGCGACTATCAGCAGGCGCGCGCCCGCCGGCAACAGGCGATTGCGCTGGCCGAACGCCTGGGTGACCTGGAAGCACTGGCCCATCTGCTCTCTGGGCGTGGCCTGAATGCCTTTGCCCTCGGTGAGTGGCAGCGCGCGCGCGCCGATTTTGCTCGACCGGCCAGTTCTGGTATGCCACCTATCCCCCCCATGGGCTGGGCCTGCTCTGTCTGGCTGAGGGCAGGCAAGAGGAAGCCGCAGAGTATTTGACGCTGGCTCTGACGCTGGCGGAGCGGAACCATGATCTGCAGGCGCTGTGTTGGGTCCAGGGAGCACTGGCTGAGTGGGATCTGTTATCAGGACGGCCAGAAGCCGCGCGAGGACGACTTGTTCCCCTCCTCGATGCGCCTGGTCTGATAGTGAGTTATAGCAGGGAATCCCTGGCACTTCTTCCTTGGGCCTACCTGGAGTTGGGCGAAGTAGGGCAGGCGCAAGCGCTGCTGGCGCAGGTGATCAGTACGGCGCGGCAGGCACAGATGGGTCCCACGCTCGTGCAGGCGCTGCGTGTGCAGGCCCTGGTCTTGAGCAAGCAAGCGCGCTGGGAGGAGGCCGAGCACGGCCTGGAGGAAGCGCTGACGCTCTGTCGAGGGATGGCCGCACCCTATGCTGAGGCAAAGACTCTCTATGTTGCTGGACTGGTATCACGCAAGAGAAACGAGTTTGAACCAGCTCGCCAGCGGTTTGAAGCGGCGCTCACGATTCTCGAGCAGCTCGGCGAGCGTCTCTATGCCCGGTCCATCGAACCGCTGTTCCCCAAACGAGAGCCTTCTTTGCCGCCACCGACATGTTGGAGCAGCGCAAGAAACTGCAGCAATCGCTGGCCCTGATCGTCGAGCACATGCGGCATCCAGAAGTGCTGGGCAAGATGCTCCAGGAACTGGGCCAGCGACATGTCACCTATGGGATCCGACCAGAGCATTATCCCCTCGTCGGAGCAGTCCTGTTGGAGACCTTCGCGGACTTTCTGGGGAAGCACTGGACGCAGGCGCACCACGACGCCTGGGTCAAGGGATATGAATCAGTCAGCAGCTTGATGGTGCAAGGCACTCAGGAGCCGCCTGTGGCATGAAGGACTGATACAGAGCATGATGGCGCGCCGAGGCCGGGATAATTCAATGCATAATAGGTGCCTAAGACATCGCCGCGCTGCTCTTTCGGAATAAGCTGATTGATTAATGAGTGTTGAATACCTGCTTCCTTCCTTCTTGTGATAAGAAGCCATTCCTTCTGCTTAGGGCATATGCTTGGGTGCATCCGTCGAGATGGAGATGATCGCAGCGATTACCGTGTCGTGCGTGAACGTATCCACCCCGCCGAGGCGCTCTTTCCACTTCGCCACAAGCTGGGCAGTGACCTGATTGGCGACCGCGTCAAACCAGATGGTCTGGGCAGCCCAGGCGTTCCCAGGCTCGACCTTCGCTGCGTAATCGCCAAACGGCACCTCGCCCATAGCCTTGAGGGTTCCATGCCACAAGTCGAGGAAGAACTCCCGCGACTCTTCGACATCCTTGCGCGTGCCCGTCCGGTAGACGTGACCGCCCACGTAGGTGTCAAAATCGACCTTCAAAATGGCATCATGAGCCAGCAGGATGCCAGGAGGGTAGTCTGCATTGCCCCATCCCCGGTAGGGTGCCCAGCCAGGCATCACCACATCCGACATCTGGGCGAGGCGATGCCTGGGCGCATAGACGAGAATATTGCCGGTATCGTGATTGGGGCCAGGATACCTGAGTTCAATCGTCTCGTCACCAACCCTTTGGAGACGATATCCCTCGGCAGGCTCCGCTATGGGGCGTGCCTGCTCGGGAAGCGGTAAAAACTGTTGCATCACTTTCTCCTTGTCTGATTGCTATTCAAGTGTATTTCCGTCACATGAAGTGAGGAAGACGCGCGTTTTCCAGCCTATGACGGCTTCTCGATTGAAGCTCGCAGGTCGTCAAAATCAATGGGGGAATTCAGCCCTCATCTGGAATGTGCGCTTACTCTCCATGAACATGGAGCTTCTGTCTTTCTCGCGTGACAGACCCTCTTCTTACGGGTCAAGGGTACACGTTGTACTCCTGTGCTATAGTATAACAAGGAGAAATGCTCGAATCGCATCGGATTCGTCCGCTTCTGCGACTCATTCGTCCAGATATTTCCACACGAGGAGCCTGCCGGATGGCCATTGACGTTCTGCAAGATGTGCTCGACACGCTTCGTCTCCACGGGCTGATCGCAGGCATCCATACCTTCGCTGCTCCCTGGGGATACGCCACCACACCGGACAGCCAGGATATCGCCTTCCTGGTCATGGTTCAAGGAGGCGGCATTCTTGAAATCGAGGAAGGCGATGCGCCCGTTCGCACCCTCCAGAGCGGCGATATCGTCGTGCTGCCTCGGAGAACGCGCTATATGCTTCGTGACAAGATGCATTCACCCGTCCTGCTCTTCACTGAGCTAACTGAACTCCAGACACAGAGGCAGGGTGCTGTTGGCAATACGGCACGCATCGCCAGCGGGTGCTACCAGTTTGTGAACATCAGCAAGAAGCCGGTCTTCTCCGTGCTCCCACCCATCATTCATCTGCGCAAAGAGGACTACCAGC
>WNGL01002932.1_pt1 | contig 20547 bp, 18 predicted proteins | sample 5400591 | NCBI WGS metagenome assembly WNGL01 (sample SAMN13153377, study PRJNA577476) | soil metagenome | isolation source: 80 cm soil or saprolite under Garry oak tree replicate 1 | place: USA:California | collected 2016-06-15 | reverse complement strand
TCGCGGCGAGGGAGGCGGCGGCTATCCCCTTCCCCAGAGAGGAAACCACACCGCCCGACACGAACACATACTTGGCCATCTAAAACCAGGGGGATGGGATGGAGAATGGTACATGAAAACCCCTCCCCGCTCAATCCGCGCGCGGCTTGGCTACCGACAGGTGCAGAAGCAACGCTACGCAGCGCTCTAAGGCTCGCCGAGCTCCGGTCGATTCCGGAAATGCGCGAGCGCCTCGGGATTCGCGAGCGCCTCGAGGTTCTTCACCGGTTGCCCGTGCACCACGTTGCGCACGGCGAGCTCGACGATCTTGTTCGATTTGGTGCGAGGAATATCGGGTACCTGCACGATTTTCGCGGGCACGTGCCGCGGAGTGGTATGGGTGCGAATCTGGTTCTTGATCTTCGCGACCAGCCCGTCTTCGAGAACGAGTCCCTCGCGGAGCTTCACGAACAGCACCACGCGCACGTCGCCGATCTCGCCTGGCGGCCAGGTCTGGCCGATCACGAGCGACTCGACCACTTCCTCCAACTGCTCGACTTGGCGGTAGATCTCGGCCGTTCCGATGCGCACGCCGCCCGGGTTGAGCACCGCATCCGATCTTCCGTAGATGATCATGCCATCGTGCCGGGTGATCTCGCACCAGTCGCCGTGGGTCCAGACCCCAGGAAATCTCTCGAAGTAGGCGGCCTGGTATTTCTTTCCGTCGGGGTCGTTCCAGAATCCAACCGGCAGCGATGGAAATGGCCGCGTGCAGACAAGCTCGCCTTTTTGCTCTTTCACCGAGCGGGCGTTTTCGTCAAACACCTCGACCCTGAGGCCCAGGGCGCGGCACTGGATTTCGCCGCGCCATACGGGCAGGATCGGGTTTCCGAGCACGAAGCATCCGCAGATGTCGGTGCCCCCCGAGATCGATGAGAGGCACACGTCGCCCTTGATCGCTCTGTAAACGTAGTCGAAGCCCTCGGGAACGAGGGGCGACCCGGTGGAGAGCACGGTGCGCAACGGCTCGAGCCTGTGGGTTTTGCCCGGCTCCACGCCCGCTTTGGCAATGGCGTCGATGAACTTCGCGGAGGTGCCCAGATGCGTCATTCCTTCGGCGTCGGCGTAATCGAAAAGGATGTTGCCTTTCTCCACAAAGGGCGAGCCGTCATAGAGCAGCAGTGTCGCGCCCGAGGCGAGCGCCGAGGCGAGCCAGTTCCACATCATCCAGCCGAGCGTGGTGAAGTAGAACAGCCGATCTCCGGCCTTCACGTCGCAATGCAGCTGCTGCTCGCACACATGCTTGAGCAGCGCGCCGCCGGCTCCGTGCACGATGCACTTGGGCACTCCGGTCGTGCCGGAGGAAAACAGGATGTACAGCGGATGGTCGAAGGGCAGCTGCTCGAAGGGGACGTCGGTGGCCGGTCGATCGGCGACGAAGTCTCCCAGACGCTGCGCGCCCGGAATGGCGGAAACGTCCGGGCGATCGCTCAGGTAGGGAACGACGACGACGCGCTTGAGGCTTGGCAGCCTCGCCGCGATCTCCCGCAGCTTCTCGAGCGAGTCGATTTCCTTTCCGTTGTAGAAGTAGCCGTCAGCCGCGAAGAGCACCGCGGGGGCGATCTGGCCGAAGCGGTCGAGCACGCCCTGAGCCCCGAAATCAGGGGAGCACGTCGAGAAGCTCGCGCCGATGCTCGTCGCGGCGAGCATCGCCGCGATCGCTTCGGGCAGGTTGGGCAGATAAGCGGCCACTCGATCCCCGGGTTTCACGCCCAGGGCGCGCAGTCCCTGCGCGATGCGCGAGACTTGCTCATACAGCTCGCGATGCGTAAGGCGTCGCTTCACCTTGTCTTCGCCCCAGAACACCATCGCCGTGGACGCGTCGCGCCGCCGCAACAGGTTCTCGGCGAAGTTGAGCCGCGCCTCCGGATACCAGCGCGCCCCCGGCATCCGGTCGCCGTTCACGAGAACCCGCGTGCCCTTCGCGCTCGCGCGCACGCTCGCGAACTTCCACAGCGAGTCCCAGAACTGCTCCGGGTGCTCGATCGTCCAACGGTAAAAGGCCGGATAGTCGTTCAACCCGAGCTTCCAATCGCGGATCGCCTGGCGCGCGAAACGCGTGAGGTTCGCTTCTTCGATGCGCTCCGGGGGCGGCGTCCAGAGCGGTCTTTCGGCCATCGCGGTCTCCTCTCGCGTCGGGGTTGGACATTATAATTTGCGTCGGATCGCGCTTGATCCGGATCGGGAGAAGCATGGCGCGCGAATCGATGCAGTTCGAGGTGGTCGTGGTCGGCGGGGGGCCGGCGGGCCTTGCCAGCGCGATCCGGCTCAAGCAGCTCGCCGCGCAGAAGGCGGTCGAACTGGGCGTGTGCGTGATCGAAAAGGGCTCCGAGATCGGGGCACACATCCTCTCCGGCGCCGTGGTGGACCCGCGCGCGCTCGAGGAGCTCTTCCCCGACTGGAAGGCCCTCGGCGCCCCGCTCAAGACCCCGGTGAGCGAGGACCGGTTCCTTTTCCTTACCCAATCCGGCTCGCTCAGGCTACCGGGTTTTCTCCTGCCCGAATGCTTCAGGAACGACGGCAACTACGTCGCCAGCCTCGGCAACCTGTGCCGCTGGCTGGGCCAGCAAGCCGAAGCGCTGGGCGTGGAGATCTACCCCGGCTTTGCGGCCGCGGAAGTGCTCTACGACGAAAGAGGCCGCGTTCGCGGCGTCGCCACCGGCGACATGGGCATGGGGCGCGACAGCAAGCCGACCGAGCAGTATCAGGCGGGGATCGAGCTGCGCGGCAAGTACGTGTTCTTCGCCGAAGGGTGCCGCGGCCATCTGGGCAGGCAGCTGATGGAGCGCTATCACCTGAACGCGAAATCCGATCCCCAGGCGTACGGCATCGGTCTGAAGGAACTGTGGGAGATCGAACCGGAAAAGCACCAGGCAGGACTCGTCATTCACTCGGCCGGATGGCCCCTGCCCGCGGACACCTACGGTGGGTCCTTCCTCTATCACATGGAGGACGATCTCGTGTCCGTGGGCTTCGTCGTCGGACTCGCGTACGCGAACCCTTACCTCGATCCGTACGAGGAATTCCAGCGCTACAAGACCCACCCGGACATCCGTACGTTCCTCGAAGGCGGCAAGCGCATCGCGTACGGCGCGCGCGCCATCGCCGCCGGCGGCCTCGTGTCCTTGCCTAGGCTCACGTTTCCGGGCGGGTGCCTCGTCGGCGACGAAGCGGGATTCCTCAACGCCTCGCGAATAAAAGGCAGCCATGCGGCGATCAAGTCCGGCATGCTCGCGGCGGAGGCCGCGTTCGCCGCCCTGCAGGCGGGACGATCTGCAGACGAGCTCGACGCCTACAGCGCCGCGTTTCAAGAATCGTGGCTTTTTGACGAGCTTTACCGGGCGCGCAACTTCAAGCAGTGGATGTCCAAGGGGCTTTACTCCGGGACCCTGATGGTCGGAGTCGAGCAAACCCTGCTGGGAGGAAAATTCCCCTGGACGCTTCACCACGGCCACGCCGACCACGAAGGTCTCCGGCCCGCATCGGAGTGCGAACCCATCGACTATCCGAAGCCCGACGGAAAGCTCACGTTCGACCGCCTTTCCTCGGTATTCATCTCCAATACGAACCACGAGGAGAACCAGCCCTGCCACTTGCTACTCAAGGACGCGACGGTCCCGGTCGGCTTGAACCTCGCGAAATACGCGGGCCCGGAAAGCCGCTACTGTCCGGCGGGGGTGTACGAATTCGTGAAAAACGGCGACGGCAGCGACCGGCTCCAGATCAACGCGCAGAACTGCGTCCACTGCAAGACCTGCGACATCAAGGATCCGACCCAGAACATCGTCTGGGTCACGCCGCAGGGCGGGGGTGGACCGAACTACCCGAACATGTAGAAAGTATCCGGCTCCAACCCCTCGAAGAGAAAGCAATATCTGCCGACAACGAACGTTCGTGCTATTGTGTTCGCATGCGGAAAGGCGAGCAGACGCGCTCTTTGATCCTCAACGAGGCGGTGGCCCTCGCAAGTCAGCTCGGGCTGGAGGGATTGAGCATCGGCTCGCTCGCCGAACGGCTGGGCATGTCCAAGAGCGGACTCTTCGCTCACTTCGGTTCAAAGGAAGACCTGCAGCTCCTGACCCTTAAGCAGGCGCAGACCCTGTTCTTCGAGGAGGTTTTCTCGCCGGCATTGAAACAATCCCGCGGCCTGCCGCGTCTCAGAGCCCTTTTCTCGAACTGGCTCGCGTGGGTAAAACGCAACGATGCTCTTCCCGGCGGCTGTCTCATGCTCGCCGCCTCCGTCGAATACGACGATCGCCCCGGCGCGGTGCGCGACTTGCTCGTAGCCGGGCAGCGCGAGCTGCGCGGCGCCGTCGCCAAGGCGATCCGCATTGCCATTGACGAAGGGCATCTCGAACCCCGGACCGATCCCTGGCAGTTCACATTCGAGCTGTTCGGGATCGTGCTCGCCACTCATCACGACTTCAGGCTGCTCGACGATGCGCGCGCGCTCGAGCGTGCAGGCGACGCCCTGGAGCGGCTGATCGAAGCGCATCGCGCCGCGGCGCCACGCGCCTAGAAGGCTGGCGTGCGCTCCCGGAACGCCACGGCGCCGGAATTTTCCGCAGCCTATCCCTCGCACCTGGTCGCGTCCTGGCCCCTGGGCGTTGCGCACTCGATCACGGTTCGCCCAATCCGCCCCGAGGACATCGACCTCGAGACCGAGTTCGCGCGCAAGCTTTCGAAAGAAACCCGCTACAACCGCTTCCTCGGGGGCGGCGTCCGACTCACACAGGAGATGCTGGAAAAATTCACCCGCATCGATTTCAGCCGCGATATGGCGCTGATCGCGACAGCGACGATCGAGGGAGCCGAAACCGCGATCGGCGTCGCGCGCTACGCGCGCCTCGCGGACGACGTCAGCTGCGAATTCGCGATCACCGTCGCCGATTCCTGGCAGGGCTGCGGCATCGGCAGGAAGCTCCTGGCCATGCTCGTCGATTCAGCACGCGGGCACGGCGTGCGGCGAATCATCGGCGACGTGCTCTCCATGAACACGCCCATGCTGCGTCTCGCCCGTTCTCAAGGGTTTCGCATCGATTGGCATCCCGATGGCGCAGAGTTGCGCCGCGTGGTGCTCGAGCTTGTCGCCGACCCGGTGCCTGCGCCGAACGTTCCAATTTCCGCGGAAAGCTGACACAATTGAACGACAGGGGGTCAATAGCTATGAAAACACTCCGGACCGAATTGTGGGCGCTGCTTTTGGTCTCGGCCATTTATCCCGCGGCAGCTCAGGCCCAGAGCGCGTTCCGCCTCTACGGCGGGCTCGCGCCGACCAGCTACAAGATTTCGTTTGACCAGAACGCCCCCGTCAGCTATAGCAATCAGACTGCGAAGTCCAGTTACACGGCGGCCAATGTCGGCGTGACCTGGATATCGCCCAAGGGAATCTATGTCGACTTCGCGACTCAGCAGAGCCTCAGCGCCACGCACGACTTGTGGAATTCCGTGACCAGCCAGAAGCAGGATTTTTCGCACGATTCCTACACCCTGACGGGCGGCTACAGCCATGCTTTTGCCCAAGGTCCGAGCGTCTCGGGTTTTGGCGGCTACACAGTAAGCAACACCGCACTGAACGCACCCCGCCCGCCCCTCCTTTTCTCCAAGGACACATTCGACAGCCAGGGGATCTTCGTCGGAGCTGGCGCAGGGGTTCCCGCGCTGCGCGGGCAGTTCAGCGGAAGCATCGCCCTTGCTGGGATGAAGGGCAAGTGGAAGAACGACAGCACGTTCAACAATACCGCCGACACCACCTTCGGTTTCAGCCTCGGGGGAGCCTATACCTACCCGATCACCCCGGCCTTGGGAGTAACCGCCGATCTGAGATACCAGCAATACAAGTACAACTTCGGAATCGTCACCACGGCCGCGTATACGGTCACCGAGAAAATCGCCAGCCTCGGGGTCAGGCTCGGTTACCGGTTCTGATTCGCCGCTAGAACGTCGGTGGGACGATGATCGTCGACTTTCTCTTTTCCCCTTCCTTTTGCTTCTTGGCGGCCTCCTCCAACCGGGCGTTCTCCAATTCAAGCATGCGCTGGCGCGCCGGTTCCGCATACTGACCGTTCGGGTAGCGGTTGAGGTATTTCTGGACGTCGCTGGCCTTGCGGCTCGATTTGATCGAGTCCCAGAGTGATGTCTCCGCAGCCAGCTTGGACTTGCTCTCGGCGTCGCGTTGCGCAGTTGCTTTGGCTTCGCGCTGTGCTCTCTCTTCGCTTTCGCGCTTCGCCTGCGCCTCCGCCTGGCGCTTCGCCTGAGCTTCGCGTTTCGCTTGCGCCTCGGCGTTTGCCGCTTCGGCGGCATTGCGCCTCGCCTTTGCCTCCGCCTCGACTTTCTGAGCGGCCGATTGCTGGCTCGGCTTCATCACGACGAAATAAGTGACGGCACCGGCCGCCACGAGCACTCCGAGTACCGCCGGGACGAGCAGCGAGCGGCTCTTCCCCGCGCGCGCGGGTTCCGGCGATGGCGCGTCTGTGAGCTTGATCGTCTTCTCGACCGCAGCTTGCGCACTCTCCTCGGCCTGGGCACGCGCGACGCTCCTCTGGAGCCGCGTCCTGTCGGCTCCCGCCATGGTGCGGGTGCCGCTGTCGTCCGCAGGGGAGCCGCTGCGCAGTTTGGCGGCCTTGCGCGCCGCAAGCGACGCATACACGCCCTGCGGAAACTGCCGCACGTAGAGCTCGAAGTCGTTCGGGTCGTCGCTGTCCTTGATCGAGCGCCAGAACTCCAGCTCCATTTCCCCGGATCTCAGCGCCTCCGGATGGGTCGCCTGCGGGACGCGGGCCTCGCGCGGAAGGACTAGGGTCGGTTCGGCCTCCGGTATCGCAGGCTTCCCTTCCGCGGCGCGCTTGAGCGCCTGGGAGAATTCGCGCGCGGTCGCAAAGCGCTGGTCGGGATCCTTCGCCAATGCCTTCGCCACCACGCGGTCGAACTCCGGCGACAGTGCCACGTTGATCGACGACGGCATCGGGGGATCCTCCTGGACGATCTTCTTCGCGACCGTCCAGGCGCCCTCCCCGGTAAACGGCTTCTGGCCGGTCAAGAACTGGTACAGGATGATGCCTGCGGAAAAAATGTCGGTGCGCCGGTCGATGCGCTGCCCCTGGATCTGCTCGGGCGACATGTAGGCGGGCGTTCCGACCATCGTGCCCGCTTGCGTGCGCTCCACGTGGGTGCGGTCGGAATCGGTGACGCGCGCCACGCCGAAATCGGTGAGCTTGGTCCGGCCCTGGCCGTCGAGCATGACGTTGGCCGGCTTGATGTCGCGGTGCACGACCCCCGCTTCGTGCGCGAAGTCGAGCGCATCCAGCAGCTCGCACATGATGCGCACGCATTCCTTCCGGTCGAACTGCCCGCCCGTGGCGAGGCTGGACTTCAGCTCGTCGCCGCGGATGAACTCCATGACGAGGTAGGCGATGTCGCCCTCTTCGCCGAAGTCGTAGACCTGGACGATGTTCGGGTGATTGAGCCGGGCCACGGCGTGCGCCTCGCGCACGAACCGCATCGAGAAATCCTTGGCGGTCTCCTCGTCGAGCTGGCTGACCAGTATGGTCTTGATCGCCACTTTGCGGTGGAGCTTGGGATCGAGCGCCTCGTAGACGATGCCCATCGCCCCCTTGCCGAGAACGCGCTCGAGTTGGTAGCGACCGAGGGTTTGCGCTCCGGCGGCCATGCGTCAGGGCAAGCCGATGCGTCCGCATGTGTGCGCGGGACGGGCGCTCAAAACTGATCCTCCGCCAGCGCCATCACCCCCGCCGCGCCGTGCACGATCGCGTTCCTCAAGCCCGGCGCCTGCGTGAGGACGTGATCGGCGTAGAAGCGCGCGGTCTTGATTTTCCCCTCGTAGAAGGACTTGTTGCCCTTTCCCTCGGAGAGCCGCTGGCGCGCGACGAGCGCGGCGCGCGCCATCTGCCAGCCGCCACAGACGATGCCCATGAGCTTGAGGAAAGGGACGGCGCCGGCGTGCGCCGCCTTGATGTCGTTGCCGTAGGTGATGACCATCCAGGAGACGCATTCCTCGGCGGCGGTCAGCGCCGCGGAAAAAGCCTCGCGGGCCGCCGCCATATCCTCCCCCGCCGCCTTGCCGAGCTCCGCCTCCACGGCGCGCATCACCGCGATCACCTCCTTCGCGGTCGCGCCGCCCTCGCGCGCGACCTTGCGGCCGATGAGGTCGTTCGCCTGGATGCCGGTCGTACCTTCGTAGATCGTCGTGATCCTCGCGTCGCGCAGGTGCTGGGCCGCGCCGGTCTCCTCGATGAAGCCCATGCCGCCGTGCACCTGGATGCCCGTGGACGCCACGTCGATGCCGGTCTCGGTGAACCAGCCCTTCACGATCGGGATCATGAGGTCGACGAAGGCCTGGTTGCGCGTGCGCTCGTCCTTGTCCGGGTGCCTCAGCGACTTGTCCACTGCCGCCGCGACGACGTACGCGAGCGCGCGCATGGCTTCGGTCTGCGACTTCATGCTCATCAGCATGCGGCGCACGTCAGGGTGGTGGATGATGGTCACCGCCTTGCCGCCGCCCGCGACGTCGCGGCTCTGTACGCGCTCTTTTGCGAACGCGAGCGCCTGCTGGTAGGCGCGCTCGGAGATCGCGAGGCCCTCCATGCCCACCGCGAACCGCGCGAGATTCATCATGATGAACATGTACTCGAGGCCGCGGTTCTCCTCGCCGACCAGATATCCCACGGCGTTCTCGTACACGAGAACCGCCGTGGGACTCGCGTGGATGCCGAGCTTGTGCTCGATCGAAGTGCACTGCACCTCGTTCCTCTGCCCCGGCGATCCGTCGGCGCTCACCAGGAACTTCGGCACGAGGAACAACGAGATGCCGCGCACGCCCTCGGGCGCGCCCTCGACGCGCGCGAGCACCAGGTGCACGATATTCTCGGCCAGATCGTGCTCGCCGTAGGTGATGAAGATTTTCTGCCCCGAGACGCGGTAATGATCCCCCTCGCGGACCGCCTTGGTGCGAACGAGCGCCAGATCGGAACCCGCCTGCGGCTCGGTGAGGTTCATGGTGCCGGTCCAACTGCCCGCGATCATCTTCGGCAGGTATTGCTTCTTTTGTTCCTCGGTGCCGCGCAGGATCAATGCCTCGACCGCGCCCGCGGTGAGCATCGTGACGAGCGAGAAAGAAAGGTTCGCCGACTTCCACATCTCGACGACAGGCGTGGAGACGATCTTCGGCAGCCCCTGTCCGCCGTGCTCGGCGGGCGCCTGCAGGGCGTTCCAGCCGGCCTCGACGAACTGGCGGTACGCCTCCTTGAAGCCCTTGGGCGTGGTGACCTTGCCCTTGTCCCACTTCGAGCCCTCCTTGTCGGCGGGCTTGTTGAGCGGCGAGAGCACGCCGCTTGCGAACTTCGCGCTTTCCTCGAGGATCTGGTCGACGAGCTCGGCGTTGATCTCTTCGCAGCCGGGCAGCTTCGCGACCTCGGCCAGCCCGGCCAATTCCTGCAGCACGAAGTGCATGTCGCGAAGGGGCGCTTTGTATTCGCTCATAGGTGCCTCGGCAAAAAACCGTTTATCCCAGCTCTTTCACCAATTCCGGAACGATCTTGAACAGGTCCCCGACGATCCCATAGTCCGCCACCTGGAATATCGGCGCTTCCTCGTCCTTGTTTATGGCAACGATGACGCGGCTGTCCTTCATGCCCGCCAGGTGCTGGATCGCGCCCGAGATGCCCACGGCGATGTAGAGCTCCGGCGCGACGATCTTGCCGGTCTGCCCTACCTGCCAGTCGTTCGGCACGAACCCCGCGTCCACGGCCGCGCGCGAAGCCCCCATCGCCGCGCCCAGCTTGTCGGCGAGAGGTTCCAGGATCTTGAAGTTGTCCCCCGAGCCCATTCCGCGCCCGCCCGACACCACCACGCGTGCGGAAGTCAGCTCGGGTCGCTCGGACTTGGTGAGCGCGCGGCCGACGAGCGATGACAGGCCTGCATCCGCGCCCGCCTGGAGAGGTTCCACTGCGCCCGAGCCGCCCCTTGCGGAAACCGCGTCGAAACCCGTCGTCCGCACGGTGACGATCTTGATCCTGTCCTTCGATTGCACGGTCGCAAGGGCATTGCCGGCATAGATCGGGCGAACGAAAGTGTCGGCGCTCACGACCGAGACGATGTCGGAGATCTGCGCCAAGTCCAGCAGCGCCGCGACGCGCGGCGCGAGATTCTTCCCGAAGGAATTCGCAGGCAGGAGAACGTGCGTATACCCGCCGGCGAGGCCTCCCACGAGCGGCGCGATGTTTTCCGCAAGCTGGTCCTTGTAGTGCGGCGCATCGACCACCAGGACTTTCTTGACGCCCGCGATCTCCGCGGCGGCCTTGGCTGCCGCGCCACAGTTCGAGCCGGCAACAAGCACGACGATATCGCCGCCGATCTTCGCCGCGGCAGCGACGGTATTGAGCGTCGCCGATTTGACCGAATGGCCGTCATGCTCGGCGATGACGAGCACGCTCATGCAATCACCTTGGCTTCGTTGCGGAGCTTCGCGACCAGCGCCCTCGCGTCGGGCACCTTGGTCCCCGCCTTGCGCTTGGGCGGCTCCTCCACTTTCAAGGTCTTGAGCCGCGGCGCGACGTCGACGCCGAGTGCATCGGGTTTCAGCACTTCCAGGGGCTTTTTCTTCGCCTTCATGATATTGGGCAGCGTGACGTAGCGCGGCTCGTTCAGGCGCAGGTCGGTCGTCACCACGGCCGGCGTCTTGATCGAGATCGTTTCGAGCCCTCCGTCCACCTCGCGCGTCACCTCGGCGCTGGCGTCGGAGATTTTCACCTTCGAAGCGAAGGTCGCCTGCGACCAGCCGAGCAGCGCGGCGAGCATCTGGCCCGTCTGGTTGCAGTCGTCGTCGATCGCCTGCTTGCCGAGTATCACGAGCTGCGGATTCTCCTTCCGCGCGACCGCGAGCAGGAGTTTCGCCACCGCGAGCGGCTGCAGCTCCACGTCGGTCTGGACGAGGATCGCGCGGTCGGCGCCGAGCGCGAGCGCCGTGCGCAGCGTTTCCTGGCAGGCCTGCATGCCGCAGGATACCGCGACGATCTCGGTCGCGGTCCCGGCTTCCTTCAGGCGTATCGCTTCCTCGACCGCGATCTCGTCGAAAGGATTCATCGACATCTTGACGTTGGTCGTCTCGACACCCGAGCCGTCGGCCTTGACGCGCACCTTGACGTTGAAATCGACGACGCGCTTGACCGCAACCAAGATTTTCATTCACCGCCTCTCGTGAAAATACAGGAGGATTATAAGGCATCGCGCGCACCGCCCCGGCTCCGGGCGCTCCCCGATATAATCAGCCGGTCCGCGATCGCTCCTGCCATGCCGCGCCCGCTCTCTCACATCCGCGTTCTCGATCTCTCGCGCGTTCTCGCCGGGCCCTGGGCATCGCAGAATCTCGCCGACCTCGGAGCGGAAGTGCTCAAGATCGAGCGTCCCGGGTCGGGCGACGACACGCGCAGCTGGGGCCCTCCCTTCCTCAAGGACAAGGACGGCGGGGAGACGCGCGAATCGGCGTATTTCCTCTCGGTGAACCGCGGCAAGAAGTCGGTGACCCTCGACATCGCGAAGCCCGAAGGCCAGGGTATCGCGCGCGAGCTCGCGGCGAAGTGCGACGTGCTGCTCGAGAACTACAAGGTCGGCGGCCTTGCAAAATACGGGCTCGCCTACGAGGATCTGAGGAGAATCAATCCGCGCATCGTCTACTGCTCGATCACGGGGTTCGGCCAGTCCGGCCCGAGCGCGCACCGCCCCGGATACGACTTCGTCTTCCAGGGAATGGGGGGCCTCATGAGCATCACCGGCGAGCGCGACGGTGAGCCGGGAGGCGGTCCGCAGAAAGTCGGGATCGCCGTCACCGATGTACTCGCCGGGATGTACGCGAGCCTCGCCGTCACGGCGGCGATCGCGCACCGCGAGCGCACCGGCGTCGGGCAGTACATCGACGTCGCCTTGTTCGACGCCATCGTCGCTTTCGGCGCGAACCAGATCCTGAACTATTTCACCTCGGGAAAGATCCCGGGACGCTACGGAAACGCGCACGCGAACGTCGTGCCCTACGAGGTGTTCGCCACCTCCGACGGCCACCTCATCCTTGCGGTCGGCAACGACAGCCAGTTCGCGAGCTTCTGCAAGGTCGCCGGCCGGCCGGAGCTCGCAGATGATTCACGTTACGCCACCATGCCGGGCCGCATCACGAATCGCGCTGAACTCATTCCGCTGCTGCGGGAGATATTCAGGCAACGACCCAGCGGGCGATGGCTCACCGAGCTCGAAGCCAGCAACGTTCCGTGCGGGCCGATCAACGACTACAAGGAAGTGTTCGAAGATCCGCAGGTCCGGCACCGCGGACTGAAAATCGAGATTCCGCACCCGGCGGGCGTCCCCTGCCCTACGGTGGCCAGCCCGATGCGGTTCTCGGAAACGCCCGTCGAATACACGGTCCCGCCGCCGCGACTTGGCGAGCATACCCGTGAAGTGCTGAGCTCTCTCCTAGGACTCGGCGACGGCGAGCTCGACCGGCTCTCGGCGCAGAAAATTATTTGACCCGGCATCCTCGCTCACGGCTGGATTCCGGGATGGCGGCAAACAGCCAGGAGCGGACACTCCCGAACGTCAATCCTTGGTTGACTTTCGATTAACGTGGAGCCAGGTTAAACGGCGATCTTTGCAAGCAGTACCACCCCTGGATAGACGTGCATGTGACGTCCCTCTGGCAAGGTGAGCCTTTGCGCGACCGCGGGAAAGCACCAAGCCACGGCGTCCAAGCTCGCGTCTTGCAGCCCATCGAAAAACGGGCCGAGCAGCTCAAGCGGCGACCGATTAACCTCGCTACGGAAATAGGGCACGGCAAATACGAGACCTATGCGAGTTCCAGAAGCGTTTGCGAGGTCAACGGCGCGCGCGTCAGTTAGCGCTTGGTCAAGCGTTCGAAGCGTCCCTTTAGCGCTAACAGGCCGTGTTCCGCCGCGACCCGGCCAAGCAATCTTGGACTCGACGTAGTCCTGCGAGTCCGGGGATTTCAGAAACAGGTCGGCGCGGCCTAAGAACTTGGACCGCCCTCGCATTTTGTCCTGCGTGAACTCTTCGAGCGCTGCCCAGCCCGCACGCCATGCAGCGGCGGCAAGAGCTGCGAGGTTGGCGCGCTCGATATTCCAATAGATGGCGTCGCCTTCCACAAGTCGGCAATAGCGCTCATGGATAAGGCACCACTCCTCAAGCAATTCATTCCAGTGCGCGAGTCGTCCGCCCGTGCGTACGCCACGCGCAGGTGTACTTCTGAAAATCTTGGCGATATCTCTCACGTCTTGCGCCGTTTAACGTCCACGGCCAGCGGGGCGCGCGGCTTCATCGCGTGCGTCCGACGGCGCCGTGCTGTTAGCGGGCAGTTGCCAGCACCTTTTGAAAGACGCCAACATTGTTGCCACTGCCTTGATTTAAGAAGGTGCTGACATGAGAAAAGCCGAAGCCTTCGAATAATTTCCGGCTTGCCTGGTTATCGGTGCGGATTGTGCATTGAAGTACGCGTGCGCCATTCGCCCGTGCAGCCCGCTCAGCTTCGCAAAGCAGCGCTTTGGCATGACCCTTTCTTTCATGTGCTGCGGCGACTGTGAGATGAAGAACCTCAGCTTGATACCACTGTATCTTTTTGACCTCAACACACGCGATGAGATCACCAGCCTCCGAGAGGCGGTAGATGTAGTTCTCCGCTTCATTTTGGACACACGCACGCGTGTATTGAACGGTGAGCTGATTGCGCTCGTTCAGGAGCGCGGCGATCGCGTCGGCGTGCGTATCAGGCAATGGCGTGCGGTGCGAAGGATTTGGCATTGGATGACGCCCGGAAGCGGTTACTGCGACAGAAAGAGAACCCTCATACCGCGCTCTGTAAGTGCAAGGGAATATTCGCCATCCACGCGTGCGAGAACCCCACAAAAGCTGCCATCGCGTCCGCCAAAGACCGCGCGGCCTTTCTTGGGGTTATAGAACATTCGCTTTCCGCTCGGTGAAAAGAAATTCGTAACCCCATTGCTCGCGGAGACGTAGTAACCCGCGAACTTCGGTGTTCCGCTATCCTTGAGAATGAGCCGCTTGCTTCCGTTGCGGCCGTTGTCGTAGGTCGAGGCGCTGTTGTTGTAATTGCTCTCTGAGTTGTCGTAGTTGCTTGGTGAATTGTCGTAATTGCTGATCGAATTATCGTAGTTGCTAGGCGAGTTGTCGTAATTTGAGGGGGACAAGCCATAGGGAAGGCTTGACTCATCAACCGGTGCAACTGGTAGATCGGCAAGCACGACCCCACTGGCGAGAAATAAAGCGAGCGCCAAAAAGAACCGTTGAACCGGTGATCGCTTCCCCATTCCTCTGCCCGCTAACGACCCCGCATAAGCGGCAGGGCCGCGGCTAGATCGGCCTCGCCAGCCTGCCGCCACCGGGCTGTTCCTGCCCTGTGAAACCGCTGGCCGCGCCCTGACAGCTTCATGCGGTAGTTAGACTGCACGTGCCTGAGTCACGTTATCGCCTCTGCAAGCGGCTTGAGCAGCCTGGTCTCCAGTTCGATTGGCATCACGGTGGCGGTAGTGAGTGCCTTCGTGACTGCCGTGCAAAGGTCCCGCTTGGTCAGGGCGATGCCGTTCAGGGCTACCTTATCGTCGGCCAGCGCGAAGTTGGCGGCATCGCTCTCGTTGGTGTTGAATTGAGGTGCGACCACGGATAGGGGATAAACATACTCGATGCCGTTCCTGCTCCAGACGATAATGTTGCTCGCCAGCACCCCCAAGGCCTCCAGCTCAGCTGCGAGGCCTTTCTGGTGCACTCGATCGAGGACCACGAACAGTCGGCTCCGCAGCGGGTTTCGTTGAAGATCGCCGAGGGTCTCCTTCAGAGAGTGAATCTTTCTCTTGGGGTCGCCATTGGTTTGTACCAGGACGATGTTCCGGCCAGGAAAGCGATAGGTCACGACACGGTCGAGGTACTCCCGATCTGTGGGGCCTTCGACGAAGATGATAGCAGCCGGAAGGAACAAACCTTCGAGGGAGTTCCCAAGAAGATTGAACTGAAGTCGATGATATGCACCGATGTCGGCAACTGCGGTTAGCGTGATCGTGGCTCCGCTCTTACTGACCACGAAATTGCTAGCCAGGTCGGTGCGGGTAAGGAAGTGCTGAGAGTGCGTCGCGATAAAGATGCGTTTGAGGTGTGGGAAAATCTGGCCGCGCCCTACCGGGTCCTGGAAGAAGGAGGCTAGCGCGCGCTGAATACGAGGTGCGAGCCCCAACTCGGGTTCATCGATCAGTATGGTGTCGAAGCGATCGTCCATGCACAGACCCAGAATGGTCAACAGCAGCCGGGCACCAGTGCTTGCAACGGAAAGATTCTGGCCATCGATATCGACGTAGCTAGGGCTTAGCTCATTGAGCTCGTCAACTTTCTTCAAAGTTATGGACGAGTCAAGGAGCCGCCCACAGAGGTCGAAGAGTTGGTGACGTTTCGCGTCGGTGAGGCCGATGATAATGCGGTTGAGGTCGATATAGTTCTGATCGTAGTTGTACTGCTCGGAGCCGAAATGTTGATTGAACTGCCTTTCGAGGTCATCGAGCTCGGTGCTGGTACGCAGGCCTGTGCTGAAGTGGTAGACGTGGTAGAAGCGATTGGTGCCGATCATGTATGCCGAGCGCCCGAGCTGCTGCTTGAGCCACTTGAGGACTAGGGTTTTCCCAGTGTTGTTGGAGCCAGCGAGAACGGTTAGAGGCGAGGTGGTTCGCGACGCATTGAAGTCTGCCAAGGGTGGAACAAAGGTCAGCTGTGTGACAGGCGGCATAGGAGGTCCCTGAGGCCCTTCATACGGTCTAACGAATAGGATTTTATCCGTCATGCGACAGCATGGTGGATAAAATCCTATTCGATAGGGGTCCGAACGTGGAGTGTGGAGACGGCTGAGCCGGGTGACGACAGCGCGAGAAGCGAAATTCCTACAGCGGCTTCCTGATCAGCCTTCCCAGCTCGCCGATCACGCCGCGGCGAAAGGTGAGCACGCAGATCACGAAGATCACGCCCTGCACGACCGTCACCCAGGAGCCGATCTGCGCGAGGTAATTCTCCATGGAGATGATGATCAGCGCACCCACCACCGGCCCGAACACGGTCCCAAGCCCTCCGAGCAGCACCATCAGCACGACCTCGCCCGACATGGTCCAGTGCACGTCGGTGAGCGAAGCGAGCTCGAACACCAGCACCTTGGTCGCCCCGGCGAGGCCCGCAAGCGTCGCCGAGAGCACGTAAGCGAGCAGCTTGTAGCGGTTGACGTCGTAGCCGAGCGAGAGCGCCCTCGGCTCGTTTTCCCGGATTGCCTTCAGCACCTGCCCAAACGGCGAGTGCACGGTACGGTGGATGAGAAGAAATCCGCCGACGAACACCGCGAACACCAGCGAATACATCGCCCACACGCTGTCGAGCTCGAGCACGCCGAAGAGCTTCCCGCGCGGAACGGCCTGGATGCCGTCCTCGCCGCCCGTAAACGGCGCCTGCAAATAGAAGAAATACACCATCTGCGCGAGCGCCAGAGTGATCATCGCGAAGTAGATGCCCTGCCGGCGGATCGCGAGCAGTCCGGTGACCAGGCCGAGCAGCGCGGAACACGCCGTGCCGAAGAGAATCGCGAACTCGGGCGGGAAGCCCCATGCCTTGGCCGCGTGCGCCGAGGCATAGCCGGCCGTTCCGAGAAACATCGCGTGCCCGAAGGACAAGAGGCCCCCGTAGCCGATCAGAAGATTGAAGGCGCAGGCAAAGAGCGCGAAGCACATCACCTTCATGAGGAACACGGGATACGCGACGAGCGGCGCGAGCGCGAAGAACGCGATCATCGCGGCGGTGGCGATGCGCTGATGCGCAAGCCCGTCCGAGTGCGATGCGGCGCGCGGCGCAAGCTCGTGGACGGCCGACATGATGCTAGAACGCCCTCACCGCTGCGTGCCGAAGAGGCCTGCCGGCTTGATCATCAGCACGATCGCCATGATGATGAAGATCACCGTGTTCGATGCCTCGGGATAGAACACCTTGGTCAGACCCTCGATCAGCCCGAGTGCAAAGCCCGTCACGATCGAGCCCATGATCGAGCCCATGCCTCCGATCACGACCACCGCAAAGACGACGATAATCAGGTCCGCCCCCATGAGCGGATTGACCTGGTAGATCGGCGCCGCCATCACGCCCGCGAACGCTGCGAGGGCGACCCCGAAACCGTAGGTCAGCGTGATCATTCTCGGCACGTTGATGCCGAAAGCCTGCACCAGCTCCGGGTTCTCGGTCGCCGCGCGCAGGTACGCGCCGAGCTTGGTTTTTTCGATCACGAACCACGTCGCGAAGCACATCACGATCGATGCGAGGATGACCCATGCCCGGTAGTTCGGCAGGAACATGAAACCCAGGTTGCGCCCGCCGGAAAGTTCCTGCGGCATGGCATAAGGAATTCCCGAGGTGCCGTATTCGTTGCGGAACAGCCCCTGGATGATGAGCGCGAGCCCGAACGTGAGGAGCAGCCCGTACAGGTGGTCGAGCTTGTAGAGCCTCGCGAGCATCAGCCGCTCGATGACCATGCCGACAAAACCCACGGAGAGCGGAGCGATCGCGAGCGCCCACCAGTAACCGATGCCGAGCTTCGTGAGCAGGAAATAGGCGCAGAACGCACCCATCATGTACTGGGCGCCGTGGGTGAAGTTGATGATGTTGAGCAGACCGAAAATCACCGCGAGCCCGAGCGACAGAAGCGCATAGAACGAGCCGTTGATCAGCCCGATCAACAGCTGCCCGAACAGCGCCTGGGTCGGGATCCCGAAGACTTCCATTACCGCGATGTCACTTCACCAACGAGCAGCCGCCTTCGTTCAACGGCCGAAAGGCCTGATCGGCAGGAATGGTCGCGCGGATCTTGTAGTAGTCGTAGGGGCCCTTGGACTCCGAGGGCTTCTTCACCTCGACAAGATAAGCGGGATGAAGCTTGCGGCCGTCGGCGCGCACCGTGCCCTTGCCGAACAGCGGATCGTCCGTGGGCAGCTCCTTCATCTTGGCGATCACTTTGGTGCCGTCATCACCCTTCAGCGCCGCCACCGCCTTGAGGTAGTGCGTGATCGCGGAGTACACGCCAGCCTGCACCATGGTCGGATACTTGCCGCTGTTGGCCGCGGCAAAGCGCTTGGCAAACGCGCGCGTCTGATCGTTCAAGTCCCAGTAGAAGGTCTCGGTGAAAATCAACCCCTGCGCTTTGTCCAGTCCCAGGCCGTGGATGTCCGAGAGGAACACCAGCAGACCTGCGAGATTCTGCCCGCCTTTGACGATACCGAACTCGGCCGCCTGCTTGATCGAGTTGGTGGTGTCGCCACCGGCGTTGGCGAGGCCGATGATCTTCGCCTTGGATGCCTGGCCCTGGAGCAGAAACGAAGAAAAATCCTGTGCGTTCAACGGATGCCGGACTTTGCCGAGCACCTTGCCGCCGTTCTTCAGCACTACCGCCTCGGTGTCGCGTTCCAGCGCTAGTCCGAAGGCGTAGTCGGCGGTCACGAAGAACCAGGTGTCCCCACCCGTCTTCACGATGGCGTTGCCCGTGCCGTTGGCGAGCATCCAGGTGTCGTAGGTCCAATGGATGGTGTTGGGCGAGCAGGCCTTTCCCGTAAGGTCGGACGTCGCCGCGCCGGACACCAGGAACGCCTTGCCTTTCTCGCGCGTGATCTGGCTTATCGCGAGCGCGATCGACGAGGTCGGTACATCGACGATGACGTCCACCTTGTCGAGGTCGTACCATTGCCGCGCGATGCTCGAGCCGACATCGGGTTTGTTGAGATGGTCCGCCGAAAGGAGCTCCACCTTCATGCCCTTCGTCGGAAAATCAGCGATCGCCATGCGCGCGGCCACCGCCGATCCGCCTCCGCCTATATCGGAATAAAGGCTGGACATATCAGACAAAACGCCGATCTTGACGACGCCGTCGGAAATCTGCGCCTGCGCGCCCGAGGCGGCGAAGGCGAGCGTCGCCGCCGCGAATATGCTGCGACTGGGAAACATGGGAGCTCCTCTTTGAGTTGATTGGAAATCGGGCTATACGCCCAGGTATTCGTGAATCTTCTCCAGCTTGGACTCTAGCTCGGTGTTCGGGATCATGTCCACCACCCGGCCGCTCTCCATGACGTAGTGGCGGTCGGCGACGCGCGAGGCGAACCGGAAATTCTGCTCGACCAGGAGGATGGTAAACCCTTCCGCCTTGAGCCGCGAGATGGTGTGGCCTATCTGCTGAACGATCACGGGAGCGAGGCCTTCGGTCGGCTCGTCCAGAAGCAGCAGCCGCGCCCCGGTGCGCAGGATGCGGCCGATCGCGAGCATCTGCTGCTCGCCTCCGGAGAGCTTCGTGCCCTGGCTCGCGAGGCGCTCCTTCAGGTTCGGGAACAGGCCAAAGACCTGATCGACGGACAGCCCGCCCGCGCGCACCACGGGCGGAAGCAGGAGGTTTTCGTGGACGTCGAGGCTCGCGAAGATGCCGCGCTCCTCGGGGCAGAACGCGACTCCGAGCTGGGCAATACGATCGGAGGGCAGCGCGATGATCTGCGTCCCCTCGAAGCGGATCGAGCCCTCCCGGCGAGCGACCATGCCCATGATGGCCTTGAGAGTCGTGGTCTTGCCGACGCCGTTGCGGCCGAGCAGCGTCACCACTTCCCCGCGGCGCACCTCGAGCTGCGCCCCCTGCAGGATGTGCGATTCCCCGTACCACGCGTTCAGGTCGGCGACGGTGAGCAGCGCCGTCTCAGGCATGCTCCGAACCCAGGTAGGCCTTGATCACTTCCGGATGAGCGGACACCGAGCGGTAATCGCCCTCCGCGATGATCTCGCCGCGCGAGAGCACCGTGATGTGATCCGAGAGGTTCTCGACGACGCCGAGGTTGTGCTCGACCATGAGCACGGTGCGGTTGGCGGCGACGCGCCGGATGAGCGCAGCGATGCGCTCCACGTCCGCGTGCGCCATGCCGGCAGTCGGCTCGTCGAGGAGCATCATTTCCGGATCGAGCGCGAGCGTGGTCGCGATCTCGAGCGCGCGCTTGCGCCCGTAGGGCAGCTCCACCGCGATCGACCCCTCGAACGCCGACAGGCCCACCGCGTCGAGAAGCTCCCGCGCGCGCGAATTCAGGTCGCGCAAACTCCGGTCCGTTCGCCAGAAATCGAACGAGCGGCCGCGCTTGCGCTGAAGCGCGATGCGCACGTTCTCCAGGACCGTGAGATGCGGAAACACCGCCGAAATCTGGAAAGACCGGACCAGCCCCAGCCTCGCGATCGCGGCGGGGCTGGAGCCCGTGATCTGGCGCCCGTTATAGAAGATCTGGCCGCGGGTCGGGGTAAGGAAGTGTGTGAGCAGGTTGAAGCAGGTGGTCTTGCCCGCGCCGTTGGGGCCGATCAGCGCGTGGATGCGTCCGCGCCTGACCTTGAGGCTGACGTCGCTGACGGCGACGAAGCCCTTGAACTCCTTCCTCAGGCCGCGCGTTTCGA